>Ga0326727_10025678_pt1 | contig 11022 bp, 6 predicted proteins | sample MB2enrmetagenome_FD_207643 | JGI IMG/M metagenome (GOLD analysis project Ga0326727, IMG submission 207643) | Lab enriched peat soil microbial communities from McLean, Ithaca, NY, United States - MB29MY | ecosystem: Environmental > Terrestrial > Soil > Wetlands > Peat | place: USA: New York... | reverse complement strand
TGGTGTAGTGGGCGTGGACGTAATCTTCCCGTTGCGCGTCCGGCACCGGCTGCTGGGCGCGAACCATGGGGAAGGGAAGGGCAAGAACGGCCAGAAAGGCGAAGAAAACGCGATATGGGTTCAGCATCTTCGGCAATAATCTCCTAAACAACCAGACTACTCCAGCAGGACGTAAGCTCAGCAAGGGAACTCATGAACAAACCGCAGCAGCATCTGGAGCAAGTCGCCGCGCTCCTTCGCGAACAAACGACCTTCTCGCTGGCCACGACCGGCGAAGACGGCGAACCCTGCGTGGCGCCGCTCTTCTACATGGTGGGTGAAGAATTGTCGCTCTACTGGCTCTCTTCCCCGAGCAGCCGGCACAGCCGCAACCTGCTCAAAACGCCCCGCGCCGCGGCCGCAGTCTATGGCAGCGCCGCAAGCTGGCAGGAGATTCGCGGCGTGCAGATGCGCGGAGCCGTCAGCATTATCACCGAGCCGATGCGCCGCGCCGCGCTCGTCAAAGCCTACTGCAAACGATTCCAGCTGGGAACCATTTTTCGCCTGGCCATTCGCCAGAGCGCCTTGTATCTCTTTCAACCGGATTTCTTCCGCATCATCGACAACGCGCGTGGCTTCGGCAGCAACGTTGAGCTCGCCCGTCCGGCACAAGGCTGGACTCTGACCCGGCCAGCGCCTTGAAGCCTTCTTCGGGAGCGATTGCCCGCGAAGCACGTCTAACTCGGCCTTCCCGTGGTTCGCTCCCGGCATTTTATTTATTTTTCAATGAGTCTTCATCATTTCCTGACGGGCCTGCGCTTATAAACGTCCATAGCACGCGTTGTGTAAAACCTGATCAGAATGAGTCTTGACAGGGTGAACAAAGAAGTTCATCATCTTCCCAAATTGGCCTACCGGCCGGTGATTTTCAAACGAGGAATCCGTATTGCGGATTTCCTTCACCGGCATCCGGCTTTCCTTGACCTCGTTCCCTGGACTTACCTCATCCGGCGTTGATTGGCAGGTACGTATGGTGGTCAAGACACAAAGCAAAGGTCGCGGCGTCACCGGACTTCATGTGGGCGTCAACAATGTCCGGCGCTATTTTCCCAAGCAGATTTCGAGCATCGAGTTGCAGTTGGACCATCTCCAGATTCAGTGTGGCCTGAAACCTGATTTCTGGCAAGGTGAGCCGGAGATCTTCGATCCCCGGCTGTGCGCATGGCTGGAATCCCGGCATTTGCATGCAAAACCCGATCGGGAGTCTATCCTGCTGGCAATGATTCCAGAGGGAAAAAACTCCTTCCGGCTGCTACCGGTCCGACTGCACGGACAGGTCCAGGCCAGACCGCACCCCGCAGCCATGGCCTGAGGTCGCAGCGCACGTCCATGCCTAGCGTTAGCCACTCGCGTCGTTGGCGCCGAGCGGCTGAGGACAGGGCGTAGTGTGCCTCCGCGCTCCTTCAGCCGTTTTTCTATTCCCTGTTCCCTATTCCCTATTCCCTGTCTGTTGATAGACTCAAAGTGCCATGACCAGCTCGCAACTGCAAAACGATATTGAGCGCCACTTCGCCGCTGGCCCCAACGCCATCGAAGATCAGACCGCCATGGAGGTTTTTCTGCTATTCCGGGCGGCTCTGGAGAGCGGTAAGGTGCGCTCCGCCTCGCCCGACCCCGCCTCGCCGACCGGCTGGCGCGTCAACGCCTGGGTCAAGAGGGGCATTCTGCTCGGCTTTCGACTGGGCGTACTGACGGAACTTCCCGCCGCCGGCTTCTCCTTTGTGGACAAAAACACCTTCCCGATCCGCCATTTCAGCTCGGGGGACGGTGTGCGCCTGGTTCCCGGCGGCTCCGCGGTGCGCTCCGGGGCTTACGTGGCCCGCGGCGTCGTCTGCATGCCGCCCATGTACATCAACGTTGGCGCCTGGGTGGGCGAAGGCACCATGGTGGATTCGCACGCCCTGGTCGGCTCCTGCGCCCAGATCGGCCGGCGTGTCCATTTGAGCGCCTCTGCTCAGATCGGCGGCGTGCTTGAGCCGGTCAACGCCTGCCCGGTGGTCATTGAGGACGACGTGCTGGTGGGCGGCAACTGCGGCGTCTATGAAGGCGCCATCGTCCGCCAGGGCGCGGTGCTGGCCGCAGGAACCATCCTCACCCGCGGAACCCCGGTCTTCGATCTTGTCAACGGTGAAATTCTCCGCGCCCAGGGCGAGATGCCGCTCATCATCCCGGAAAATGCGGTAGTGGTTCCCGGCTCCCGCCCCGTCGTTCCCGGCAAGGGCCACGCCTTGAGCCAGGAGTGGGGTCTCAGCCTCTACGCCCCGGTGATCGTCAAGTACCGCGACGACAAGACAGACCTGAGCACCACGCTCGAAGATCTGCTGCGATGATAGGCGCGCCCCAAGCCATCATTCTAAGAGACACAGACTGGGGCGAGAATTTCCATGTTGTGGGTTTTCTGGCAAAGCCACCCGGCTGTATCGGCATCGAGCGGTCTTGAAAACAGGAAACCCTGAATGAAATTGCAGCCCAACTTGCGCAGGATGCACAACTGCGCGTCTGTCTCGACGCCTTCGGCGATGACCTCCATCCCGAAAGAGTGTCCCAGTTCCAGGATGGCCTTTACGATGTTCACGCTGCCGTCTCCGGCGCCCAGATCACTCACGAAGGAGCGATCAATCTTGAGAACGTCGAAGGGAAGCCGCTGCAGGTAACTCAGCGAGGAATAACCGGTTCCGAAGTCGTCGATTTCCAGCCGGATGTTCATCCACTTCAGCCGGTTAAGGGCAGCGAGCGTCTGCTCGGCATCTCCCATGATGGAGCTTTCCGTTATCTCCAGCGCCAGTGTCTCGTGCTTCAGTCCGCTTTCGGCCAGCGCCAGCTCGACATCATCCATCAGGCGGGGATCGCTCAACTGCCGGGCGGAAACATTGACGCTGATGGTCAGAGGAGGATCGGGAGCGAAGCGCACCTGCCATTCGGCCATCTGCCGGCAAGCCTCGCGTAGAACCCAGCGGCCCAGAAGGAGGATCAGGTCGCTTTCCTCTGCGATGGGAATGAACTCGCGGGGGGCGATGAGTCCGCGTTCGGGATGATTCCAGCGAACCAGCGCCTCAAAGCCGCGGATGCGAAGATCGGCAAGCGAGACTATCGGCTGGTAATACACAACAAGCTGATTCTCTTCGATGGCTTTGCGCAAGCCGCTTTCCGTCTCGAATCGGGTGACGGCCTGCTCCCGCAATCCATCGTTAAAGAATTCGAAACGTGCCTTGCCGTTGGTCTTGGCGTGATACATCGCGGTGTCGGCGTTGCGCAGCAGGTCTTCGGGGGTGCTGCCGATCGTGCTGAGTGCGATTCCGATGCTGGCGGAGACAAATATGCGGTGGCCCTCGATGTGAAACGGTTCCCCGATCCGCTCCAGGATGCGCGCGGCGACAATCGAGGCATCTTTTTCGTACTCAAGATGGCCAAGCAGGACGGCGAACTCATCGCCGCCGATCCGGGCCACGACCGATTGCACGGGGCCGCGCTGGCGGGCGCTGGTGCGGATGCTGGCGCGCAGACGTCCAGCGACATCGATGAGCAGCTCATCTCCGGCTGCGTGTCCCAGGCTGTCGTTAACCAGCTTGAAATGGTCGAGATCGATGAACAGAACAGCGAAAAAACTCCCTTCCCGGCAGGCGCTCTCGATGGCCGACTCGAGGCGGTCTAGGAAGTAGAGGCGGTTAGGGATGCGCGTGAGCGGGTCGGCAATCTTGCCTTCCGTTACGTCCGTCTGCGAGCCGGCCATGCGGATCGCTTTGCCGGACGCATCCCGGATCGCGATGCCGCGGCTCAGCGTCCAGATATAGCCGCCGGATGTGTGGTGCATCCGATATTCGCTCACGAACTCCGCCGTCTTGTTCTCGCAATGCGCGGCAATCTCCGCGCGTACCCGCTCTTGATCATCGGCATGAATATGGCTGAACCATTCTTCCGGCCCAGACCACCGTTCGTTCTCCGCATAGCCCAGCATACGGTTCCAGCGGGGTGAGAAGTAGATCTTGCCGGTAACCAGATTCCAGTCCCAGAGGCCGTCGTTCGCGCCCCGGGCCGCCAGGGCATAGCGCTCCTCGCTCTCCTCAAAGGACTGGATCGCTGCATTGAGCGCTCCTTCGCGCGATTCAATTTGCGAGAGCATCTCGTTGAAGGAATCCACCAGCAGGCCGGTTTCAGCGCCGGCGTGGATGTCGGCGCGGATCGAGTAGTCTTTGCCGGTCGATATGTGGTGCGCGACAGCGGCCAGGCGCACCAGAGGATCCGCAATGAAGCGCGCCAGTCGCAAAGAAACCAGAAACGAGGCAAGGACGGAGAGAAGAAGGACAAGAATCGCGATCTTCGCGTATGCAAGAATCTCGGAGCGGAAATCGTGCAGATCGAAGATCAGCGCAATGGAGCCGATGCGTTCCCCGCTGAGAAGGACTCCACGGAAAAGTGTGAGCGAATCACGTTCAAAAGAGGCACCGTCGGGATGCCGCGCCGGAAGGCTGAGAGTGCGTGGGCTGTCTTGTCTGCGGTATTCGGCAAAGATGCGCCCCTGGTTGTCGTAAAGACAAGCGGCAAGCAGATGCGGTTCGGTGGCCAATGCGCCCAGCATCGCTTTGGCCGTTCCTTGATCGTTGAACGCCAGCGAAGCCGCGGTATTCGCTCCAAGAATGTCGGCCAGGGCGGTCAGTTCGCGTACCGCGCTCGCTCGATAGCTCTGGCGCTCATAGATGGCGAAGTCCAGCGAGGCCAGAAGGACGGCAATCCCACTTGCGCAGAGAATCAGGAGGGCCAATTTGAAGCGGATCGAAAAGTCCCGGATGTGCATCGCTTCACATCCCCCTGCCTGTTCCGTTGCCGCGAATCACCGCCGAGGCGAGAAGCAGCAGTTGGGAGCTGATTTTCAGATGAGACAGATCGGAGGCTCCGAGGTTGATGTCGAAGCGGATTTTATTCTTCTCAAGATGGAAGCGGATCATCCCGCCATTCGAAAGGAAATTAGCGGACTCACCCACGGTCAGAATCGGCAGGCCGCTCAAGCGCCCGAGAACTGCGGCCTGGTGTTGCCCCTCATAACGGCTGAGGAAGACGATGTTGCAGCCCTGTAGCTCCAGTGCCGGGCTGAGCAGCCGGACGCGGAGCACACGGGAGCCGATGAGCTTGCCCTCGACGGCGCTTTGTATATCCGCCAGCCGCGGCTCGTCGTCGAAGACGCAGAGAATGAGGGATGGATCCCGGGCATCGAGTGCGCCGTCAGGCCAGTCGATAAACTGCGCAAAATGGAACAGGAACGCGGCTTTGATCCGGTACTCATCAGCGGCGGCCTGGGCGCGGGCAGGCTGCCGCGCTCCTGACACGAGCAGAATCAGGCAGAGAAATACGAAGATTCGGGCGAAAACGCGGCTTCGCTCGGATGGCATTTCCGTTGCCGGTTTGTGGCCTGCTCGATCCAGAAGCTGCATCTTCCAATGTCTGCATGGTTTGCCTGCTTTGGAACGGGACCGTAAATCATTGGAAAGCGTGTCTTTACCCCACCATTGGAACTCACGAATGACCCTGGAAACCGGAAGCGGCGCACAGGTCGCCAGGCGATTCGCCGTCATGCGGAGTTCGCGCGGATTACCCAATTTCTCGCTCTGCTGTGCCGTGCGCATATCAGTTCAAGAAATCTTATCGGCAGTAAAGAAAAATCCGAGAGTCGGCACGGCCAGACGGAACGGCAGGCCAATCCAGCCACGGGTTCCCGCCCACGCAAAAGGGGCTTCGATCAGCCATCCAGCCAGATCGAAACCCCTTCTGTCGAAATTATGGGCGCCAACACCCTTACCTGGCTTTAGGTCCAGCCGCGCGAATCGCGTCCGAAGCGTCGAACTGCTTGAAGTTCGCCTCGAAGCGCGCTGCCAGATCGGCCGCCGTTTTGTCGTAGGCTTCCTTGTCCGCCCACGCGTTGCGCGGATTAAGAATCTCCGCCGGAACCTCCGGGCAGCTCACCGGAATGCTCAGCCCGAAGGCCGGCTCGGTGACAAACTCCACCTTCTCCAGCCGCCCGTCCAGCGCCGCATTCACCAGCGCGCGTGTGATCTTCAGGCTCATGCGCTTGCCCACGCCGAACTTACCGCCGGACCAACCGGTATTCACCAACCAGCATGAAGCCCCGTGCTGCGTCAGCCGCTTGCCCAGCATCTCCGCATAGACCCGCGGCGCCAGCGGCAGGAAAGGCGCACCAAAGCAGGCCGAGAACTCCGGCTGCGGATCGATGACGCCCAACTCGGTCCCGGCCAGCTTCGCCGTATACCCGGAAAGGAAGTGGTACATCGCCTGATCCGGCGTCAACCGCGCAATCGGAGGCAGCACGCCAAAGGCATCCGCCGCCAGGAAGAGCACATTCTTCGGGTGCCCGCCCACTCCCGGAATCACCGCGCCCTCGATGAAGTCCACCGGGTAAGCCGCCCGCGTATTCTCCGTCAGATGAATGTCAAAGTAATCCGGCTTGCGCGCCGCATCCAGAATCACATTCTCCAGCATCGACCCAAAGCGGATCGCGCGGAAGATCTGCGGCTCCTTCTCCTCGGTCAGGTCCACGCACTTGGCGTAGCAGCCACCCTCAAAATTGAAGATGCCCGTCGGCCCCCAGCCGTGCTCGTCGTCGCCGATCAGCCGCCGCGCCGGGTCAGCGGAGAGCGTCGTCTTGCCCGTCCCCGAGAGCCCGAAAAACAGCGCCGTCACCCCATCCGCGCCCACATTCGCCGAACAGTGCATGGGCAGAACATCCTTGTCCGGGACGAGGAAGTTCATCGCGCCGAAGATCGATTTCTTCATCTCGCCGGCGTATTTTGTCCCGCCGATCAGAATAATCTTGCGCGTAAAGTCGGCCAGAATGAAGGCTTCTGAGTTTGTTCCATCGCGTTCAGGAACCGCCTGGAATTCGGGCGCCGCCACCACAATAAACTCCGGCGCGTGAGCCGCCAGAGCCGCGGCATCGGGCCGGACAAAGAGATCGCGCACAAAGAGCGCGTGCCAGGCATACTCGCTGATCACTCGGATCGGCAACTGGTATGCCGCATCCGCCCCGCAGTACAAGTCCTGTACAAACAGCTCGCGCTCCTTCAGGTGCTCCACCACACGCCCCAGCAGCGCCTCAAACTTCTCCGGCGAAAAGGGCTTGTTTACCTTGCCCCAGTCGACAACATTGTGCGTCACCGCGTCGTCCACGGTGAACTTGTCCTTGGGACTGCGCCCGGTGCGCGCCCCGGTCACGGCCACCAGCGCGCCATTGGCCGCCAGTTGCCCCTCGCCGCGCTTCAGCGACGTCTCCACCAGCTCCGCTGCACACAGGTTGGCATGCACTCGCGGTCCCGCCGCCAGCGCCTTGACAGACTCCACCACAGACTCCAACACAAAAACTTCCGCCATCGAGAGTACTCCTTCCACCCCTGACAAATTTAAAAATGAAGCATAAGCCATTGTGCCACCTGGACCGCATAGTGGGAAAGGGGCTGCGCAGGGACCAGAGATCAGGGAGACTGGTGACCGCCCCTCAGCCGCCCGCATCCTATCGAGCGACGGCACTCCAAACCAAACTCGTCAGGTGGTCGCAGGCCTGCATCTCGGCAGCGGAGAATCTGTGGATTCCATCCAAGGGCTGCGTCTCTCAGAACTCGATCCTGGCCTGAAATGTGATCATGCGCGGCGAACTGTCTCCACCCAGGCCAACGCCAAGCAACCCCGTCGGCGGCGAGATGGTGCTTTCGAGCGTACCGAATTTTGCCGGAATAAAGACGCCGGGCACTCCAGCTTCCACGTTGCTTGGCAATGCAAAGTTTGGATGGTTCAAGACATTGAAAAACTGTGTGTCGAAGCGCAAGCTCACTGCTTTCGTAATTGAAAACTTCTTCGACAGATAAATGTCCGAATAGGTAAAGTGCGGTCCGCGCACCGTATTGCGGCCCGAATCCCCGAATTGGCAATCGGAAACGGAGTCGCCTCCTGTGCAGGCGCCCGTTGTCGGATCGACGACCGAGACAAAGGCATCCGGATTCAGCCACTGCCTGGTTCCCGCCACGGTGACTCCAGTGTACGGAGTCTTCCGGTAAAGCGGCGCACCGGAAACTCTGCGCGCGAACTGCGCTCCGCTGTTTTGAAAGATGCCGTTGCCGCTTGCCGTGTAAGGCTGACTGAGCACGGTGAACGGAAGCCCGCTATGAATGAATGCCGTTTCGGAAAACGACCACCCGTTGAAAACCGTCCGGAGCAACGCGCGGGAAGATGAGAAGGGAATCCGGTAGATCCCGAAGGCCGAGATGTTATGGCGCACATCATAGTCGCAATCACCATGTTGGCGGCTAAGCTTCCCCGGCAGCGGCGATAGAATTCCCTGGCTGGAAAAAGAGAGCAACCCTCCATTCGACACTTCATCCAGGCAATGGCTGTAGGTATAGTTTCCCCGCAAGGTAAGACCGCCGATCTGCTCGGTGATCCCTGTCTGCAATCCCGAATAACTGCTGCTCGCATTGGTTTGAAACTCGTTGACGCTGCCGAATCTCCGATCGAGCGGCTGTTGGTAGGGATAGGGAGCAAAGCAGCCGTCGCAGACAGTTTGGTACCCGTTCAACTCCACCTGAAAGGGCTCGTGCACGCCGCGTGTTCCCACGTAATCGATCCGCACCGCGCCTTGCTTCCCTGCCTGCTGTTCGATCCCGAAGTTATATTGGTAGTAGTAAGGCGTCTTCAGCGCACCGCTGGGAAAGGTATTCATGCCCACGGCCAGCGGGCATGTGGGCGCGCCCGCCGCAATGCCGGCGCAGGGCGCACCACTTGCCGCAAAGACAGATTGAAAGCTCTGCTCGGCATTGGATGTTGCATCGACCGCGCTGCCGGGCACGCCCGGAGCTATTCCCATGCCGCTCACCTGGCCGCCGATGCCTCCAACAAAGGTTGGTGAGTAAGGGGCATTGGTGGCGGCAAGATCGGCGATCTGCGCGGGTATGATGTCATTGAAGACACCGAACCCGGTATGCAGCACGGTCCCTGGAATAACTTGGTAGGCCGCCGAGACGCGAGGCTGCCAGACCAGCAGGGGCGTCGCCGGAAAGAGTCCGCGAACTCCGGTTTGGATCGCTTGATCAAGAGGCTGGGATATCTCGTGCGAGAGATCGAGAAACGACCCTGCAGGTCGCGCAAACAACTTCTGCTGATTCACCGGATTGGTATTCCAGGTTGTCCGCAACCCCGCGGTCAGCGTGATGCGCGCCGCCGGCTTGTACGTATCCATCGCATAGAAATCGAGGTTTCCCGTTGCCACGCGCTCCTTCAGGGAAACGGGAAACGTCTGGCTGGCAGTGTAAGCCGCGCCATAGGTGAACTGGGCGAGATCGTCATAAACGACCGTAGGCACAATTCCTTCTCCCAGATCATAGTCGCTTACGTCGATGCGCCGGGTATTGACGCCTAACTTATAAGTGTTTCTGCACCGCGTCCAGATCAGGTTGTCGTTGATCTGCCACTGCGTCACCTTGCGTCCCTGGGGATAGGTATTGTCATTGCCTCCGATGGTGGTAAAAGGCGCATTGTTAGTGCCTGCCGTCAAAACAATCGGGAAGGTTTGCCGAACCTGGGCAAAGTTGTTGGGCTCGAAGATGCTGGAATACCAACTTACCCCGGGATTCAGCTGATTGACGAGACTAGGACTAAACAGATGCGTGTAGCCGGCAACCAATGTGTACTGCGGCTGCGGGGAGTAGGAGTTAAAGATTGAGTTAATAGGATCGGTATAGGCGGCCTGCAGGCCCGTGTCCTGCTGGTAGCGAACCCAGACGCTGTTATTCGCATTGATGGTGTGATCGATCTTGACGACGACGAGATTTTCGGTGTCGCTGTTGGTCAGCGACACCTGCCTCGTGTTCGCGCAGCCGTCGCCGTCCAATACATCGCCGTTCGTTCCCAACGGGCAGGAGAGAACGGGAACTCCGGTTCCGGCTGTATTGCTATAAAGATTGAACATCGCCTGGTAAAACGGAATCTCTCCGGGCTCGGCCGCCAGTGTGGCTCCCGTGATCGGGTCCGTCCCGCCTGTCTCCAGATGACCCTGAACATAAGGACCCGGCGCATATTTTTGACCCAGTACATAGTTCTCATACGCGGGTGTGGGGACAACAACCTGCGAAACCAATGGCAGAGCAATCCGGATGCCCTCATAGTGCGCGAAGAAAAACAGCTTGTCTTTGCGGATGGGTCCTCCCACGCTGACGCCGAACTCATTCACCGTCGAGCGCGGTTTCTTGGCGATGCTGTCCGCCGTGTCGTTGGCGTGAAGAAAGTAGTCCTCGGCATTCAACAACGACCCGTTCCATATTTCGTAAAAATCGCCATGAAACTTATTCGTTCCGGACTTGGTGAAGTAATTCACCTGCGACGCGCCATATCTTCCCTGATCGACAGAATAAGAATTCGTATTGACTGTCGCCTCCTCGACGGCATCAAGGCCAATCACAAGATTCGTCGATAGCCCGATATTCAATCCCAGCCAGGGATCGTTGCTGTCGTATCCATCCAAAATGTATCCGTTCGAGGTTGCGGGAAGGCCGTTGAAATCGACGTTTCCATAACCTCCGGCGGCCTTTGCGTCGTTGGAGGAGCCGGCGGTATTCATCAGCGCGCCGGGCGCGAACTGAGTTAGATAGGTCAGGTCCTGGCCTGGGTTGGGAAGACTGGCGATCGTCGCGGCTTCCAGTGTCGTTGTGGTATTTGGGTTCTCCAGGGCGAGCATGGCCGATTGCGCCGTTACTACCACACGCTGCGAGACGGCGGCCAAGGAAAGGCTGAAGTTCAAGGTCACGGTGCGCCCGACTGTTACAGCAATCGGAGGCGAGATTTGCTCAATGAACCCCTTTGCACTCACCGTCACCGTATAAGTGCCCGGATTCACCTGGGAAAACTGAAACCCTCCATCCGCGTTGGTTTGTCCGGCGCGGGCGGCTTTGGTATCGATGTTGGTCGCCGTGACCGCTGCATCGGGCAGCG
>Ga0326727_10025677_pt1 | contig 11022 bp, 9 predicted proteins | sample MB2enrmetagenome_FD_207643 | JGI IMG/M metagenome (GOLD analysis project Ga0326727, IMG submission 207643) | Lab enriched peat soil microbial communities from McLean, Ithaca, NY, United States - MB29MY | ecosystem: Environmental > Terrestrial > Soil > Wetlands > Peat | place: USA: New York... | reverse complement strand
ATCCACAAAGGTGCAGCCAGTGCTGTAGCGGGTTTTGGGGTAGAGCAGGCCGGCTTCGGCGGTCACATTCGCGAAGGTCCCGTCGCCATTGTTGCGGTAGAGGCGATTCTGCCCGTAGTACGTGAGGAAGAGATCCTCCCAGCCGTCGTTGTTATAGTCGCCCACGCAGACGCCCTGGGCCCAGCCGGGATCGGAGAGCCCGGATTTCGCGGTCACATCGGTGAAGGTGCCATCGCGATTGTTGTGGTAGAGCCGGTTGCCGGAGCCGGGAGGAGTTCCGGCGAGCGTGCGTCCGCCGAGAATGAAAATATCCATCCAGCCGTCGTTGTCGTAGTCAAAAAAGGCACAGCCGGTGGCCATAGATTCGATGATGTAAGTGAAACTGTCGGGTTCGCCGTAAATGATGGGCTCAGTGAGGCCGGCAGCCTGGGCTACATCGACAAAGCGGGAGAAGGGCGCGGCAGACTTCTGTGCCGGGACGGCTGCGCGAAGCCCGCCGGGAATTAGCGCTGGAGCCAGGGCGGCGGGCGCGGTGCGCAGCAGGCGGCGGCGCGTCCAAAGACTGGTTTGTCTCTCGCTCGTCACGCCTTGCATCTCCTCGCGCGAAAAATTCTTGCTTTCTTCAGCGCTGGTTCTGGCTGGCGGCCAGCTTTTTGCTCAGATCGAGAGCGGCGGCATTGTGCGGATCGAGCTTAAGAGCGTGGGCCACGGCCTCCTGCGCTTCGACGAAGCGGGATTCGGCGCCCAGGACAGCGGCCAGCGAGATCCATGCTTGGGCATTGTCGGGAACTTCCTCGACCGTGAGCCTGAACTGCCGCTCGGCCCCGGCGTTGTCGCCGGCCTGGAAGTCCATGTAGCCGAGCTGGTACTGCGCCAGAACAAAATGTGGATTGGCCTGGATGGCCTGCTGGAGCGCAGCGCGCTCGCCCGCCAGCTCACCCAGGTTGTCGAGGACGAGAGCGAATTGATAGGCCATCGCGGCATCGTTTGGTTGCGCGGCGCAGGCCTGGCGGTAGAGATCGGCGGCCTTTTGGTTGTCACCGGCCTTGGCGGCCAGCGCGGCCTCGGCGGCCTTTGAAACGGCAAAGGTCCGGTCCGACTCCTGCTTCAGCTTCTGCTGGTAGATGGTCAACTGCTGCTGCGCTTCGGCCGTGTCACCCAGCGTGCGCAGAACCTTGGCCAGTTCGAAGTGAACCTGTGGCTCGTCGGTGCCAAGCGCGAGTGCCTTTTCCAGTTGGTTCTTTGCCCCGGGGAAATCATTCAGTGCCGCCAGGACCACGCCCAGGTTCACGCGCGGGTTATAGTCGTTGGGGCTTAAAGCCACTGCCTCTTCAAGATGCTTGCGGGCAGCCTGATAGTCCCCCGCCTTCTTCTCCAGCAGGCCATTCAGATTGAGGAGATCGGCATCGTGCGGGGCGAGAGCCAGCAGCTTACGGCCCAGAACGGCGGCGCGATCGTTGTCGCCTGTGATGACTAGGGTCCGGAAATAAATCCTCTGCGCTTCCAGGTCGCCGGGCTTCGTGCGGGCGATCTTTTCCGCCAACCTAGTCGCTGCCTCATAGTGCGATTCGTCGACCAGGAGAGAGACCAATGCCGCGGTAAGCGCGTCGGAGCCGGGATCGGCGTTCAGGCCTTCGCTCAGCGTCTGTGCGGCCTCGTCGAGCATGCCCGTTTTCCGGTAGGCAAGGGCCAGATCGAGAGTCATGCTCTCGTCGCGCGCGGCGGTGCGCAGACTGCGGATCACGGTTTCGTAGTCCCCGGCGGCCATCAGGCTTTTGGCTTGGCCGTCGAGCGCGGCCTTCGAGTCGGGATCAATCTTGAGCGCGGCTTTCCATTCGATCAGGGCTTCCTGGTTGCGGCCGAGCTGGGCCAGCGCGGCGCCCAGAAGCACGTGCGCCTTTAACTGCTCGGGATCGAGCCGGGCGGCTTGCTGCAAGGGCGCGACGGCCTCCTGCAGGCGGCCATCTGCATACAGGCTCCGGCCCAGCAGGTAATCAAGTTGCGCCGAGTCCGGGCTCTGCTTCAATCCTGAGCGATAGGCCTCCACCGCGCACTCCGTCTGGTGTTCCTGCTCGAACCATGCGCCCAGAGCGGCATAAGCGTCAGTATCCGGATGGGCCCCGTTCCGCACTTCGATCCGGGCCTCAAGCGAAGCCGGGCCGGTGCACGCCGCCCACGTGCTGGGACAGATAGCCAGGCTACCCGCCAACGCGCAGGCAGCAGCGATGAGTCCGATTCTGGCGAGACCCCGATGCGTGGACATGCTTCCGGCCGCACTCCGTAAACCAGCATGATGCATGGTTCGCCACCACACTTTCACTTCTGCGCTTTTCAGAGACCTCGCGTTCAAGTGGCCTCAACTTTAGAAAAAATGCCGCCGCGGACAGCCTTAATCGGCGGCACCGAAGTGAAAAGCTAAGGTCGAGAATAATCAAGTGGCTTTGCGGCTCGCAAGTGGCAGGCTGCTGCTCTTTCAGAAGCGAAGAGTATGGCCTTGGATCAGCCGTGTCAAGGCAACCCTGACGGGCTCCGCCTCGGCCTTGACACGGCTGATCCAAGGCCAAGAGATCTCTACCTAAGAAAGAAAAGCAGAAAAATGTGGGTTATGATTTCATACACCGAATTGGACGGAATTTGGGGTCAGATCATTGGGAAACCGTTCAGCTCGCAGGCCCCCATCCGATTCCACGTCGGAGCCTTATCCCGTGCGTTTCTTGATCCCATCGTTGCGCTACGGTTATCGCCCTCGCTTAGGTCCGGCGGCCAGTTCTGTCGACGGATCAGACTCAAGGTGTTCTCACAGGGCACCCCCGGACGCAGATCTAACTGCCCCGCAGGCCGCCCTCTACACTGGCTAGTACTATGAACCTGCGGCACCCAAGGGCCGGCTTCCTGGAGGCGCCGCTGCAAGTCGTGACCATGGTCCACCTGGAGATCATGGGAAGTCAATATATGTTGATTAGAAGTAAGTGGGACGCGCCGGCACCCAGGTCACAGCGGGCAGGAAAGGCTACCGTAGACTGGTCGGTCGATAGATACAAGAGTAAGTACTCCCCCTTGCTTGAAATTGGAGAAGGAATCGTAACAGTCGCGCAATGATGAGTTATACAATAAGACGTCATATCCTGCTAAGATCAACTAAGGTATACGGAGAGTACCATTGAATCGCAGCGATTTCGAGTAAATTATTGTTCACTTATTGAGTGCATCCAAATCAATAGATTCCGAGTATAATATATGTAAGTCACGCGGAGTACATGTCGATGGAGAGCGACGTGTCGCGCAGAAAGCTAGATATGGAAAAGCCCGACCTCTCCCTTATCTTTTATCTCCGTAGCCTTCGCGGTTCGTGGATTTGCGTCAGGGAGCATCTTACTTTCGTTAGAATTCCGGAACGCTGTCGGCGCGCCGGGTGCATTGGCTTTCAGCCGTCCACCACAAGAATTTCAATTCGAATTCGCAAAAACTGCGTATTACAAGTTTATGGGCCCCTCGGCACCCAGGCCAGAGCCGGCCGGAGAGGTTAGTCATTCGGTCGTTCGGGCCCACGGACGCACTGCACCTGGTGGATGGGAAGTTAGCGTGAATATCAAAGGAGGTTTAACTAAGAAAGGATTCTGCGTGGATCAAACAAATAGTTATGGGCTGGTTGCAGGACCGCAGCCCAGTTCTCCAAGAAATCGGACTTTTATACCTCTCTAATAGAGAGTGTGCTGAGCCCGCCCGGCATTCGATGGAGATTTGGTGCACCTAGTAAGGAGAAGTAACTATGGAATAGGAAAATACACTAACGACCGCCGGCGGTGTGGACCTAACCCAAACCGGCGCCGCTGCAACTGCCAACACGCCCCTGGGCCCCACGGAGAGCGCCACACCAGCGACCGACCCGATTGCGGCCGGCAGTGTGGAAGAACCGTCAACGGGCGCTGAGACCGGTGCACCACCGGGGATGTCGAGCAGTCCAGCTTCGGTGGTCTCCTCCACCGGCCCGGAGACCAGCGATTCTGACAGCCGCGTCGCGAATCAGGTGGAGCGATTCAGCGGCATAAAGGAAATTGGTCGAGACGGGAATACCTCCAGGATCTTTTCTTTGAAACCCCCGTTCGAGGTGGAGAAAGGCTTTGAAACCAGCCTCGATGAGATCATCAAGCGAACCGAGTCGGTGCGCGCGCCGTTATGTGCAACGCCGGTTCCCAACGGCACGGCATTGTACGGGACAACGGAGGAACTTTTCATCAGGTTGCAGAAAGCGATTGCCGCGCAAACCTCCCAATCCGAGCAGACCTGCGCTCTATTAACCTACTGGACGATCGCCAGTTGGTTCCCCGACGGCCTGTCTTTCGCTCCTGTTCTCGCGATCATTGGACCGGCCTATGAAGGGGACCTGGTACTGTGCGCGCTGAGGAACTTCTGCCGGTACCCGCTGATGCTCACGCTGGCGGATATCTCTAGTTTTAAGGACGTGAGCTTTAGGTACGTGAACGGGGAGACCACTCCCACGCTCTTGTTCTATGCCCCATACGTGACGAAGCAGATGACTGCACTTCTGAGCTGCACTGCGACACGCGGCCACCTGGTCAGTGGTGCTGGTAGTTGCAACGACTTTTTCGGCGCCAAGGCGATCTTCCTGGGGGAGGAAGTATCCGCTCACCGGATACCGCGGTGCAGCGTTCAAGTCAATGTGCACGCCACTGCCGCCGCCTGCGCAACACAGAAAGCTTCGCGCTTGACCGAGTCGAACGTTCAGGAGCTACAAAATATGTTACTGATGTATCGCACCAAGAACCTCGTCAAGGTCTACAACTCTGACTTTGATGCTTTTGAATTGACGTCGGACACGCGCGCGATCGCCAACGCGCTCGGCGCCTGCATTGTCGACTCCCCGAAGTTGCAGTCGGAACTCATCTCTTTGCTGATGTCCCTCGAGGACCAGCGCCAAACGGACCGCGCCACCAGCCTCGAGGCCGTCGCGCTGGAGGCGACCCTCAACCTGGCTCACGCAGGCAAAACACAGGTCCTCGTCGGTGAGATCGCCTGCGAGGTCAATCGCATCATGAATGAACGCGGAGAAAGGTTGCACTACAGCGCCGAGAAGATAGGGCACCAGCTGAAGAAAGTGGGCCTGGTTTCGCGCCGGCTGGGCAAGGCAGGGAAGGGCTTGGTGATGGACTTGGCCACGCTGACACGTGTCGATGAACTTGCCCGAGAGTACGGTGGTGCAGGTTTGGAAAAGGATGAAAACAACCTGCACTGCCCGTTGTGCACTGAAAACAAATGATTGATGTAGGTGATGCAGGTGATGCATGATTTTTCAGTGCGTACCCAGGGCGGGGAACTAGAGAAGGCGCGGCGGGGCGCGATGGCGGAAAATGCGGACAACGCGGACGAAGCGGAAATCGCAGAAGTCGCCTATTTTCTATGATCTGCAAATGGAATGAATGGGATACGGAAATGCCTGGCGGAGAGAGTGGGATTCGAACCCACGGTACTCGTTAAAGTACACACGCTTTCCAAGCGTGCGCCTTAAACCGCTCGGCCATCTCTCCGCGGAGCTGGTTACCAAGAGCAAGTGCCAGTCTGAATTTAGCACACTCACAGGTCGTCGTTTTGGGCGCCGGCCGTCCCCTCGGGTGCTGCCCGTCACTTCGCGCGCCGGCCATCACTTTGGCGCAGGTCGTCGCTTTGAGCCGCGGGCTTGACCGATCCGGCCCGCGAACCTGAGTCTTCAAAAAACGGCCCGCGAGCCTGAGTCTTCAAGAACGGTCGGGAAGATCAGTCCTGGGAAACGGCTGAAAGCGTATACAACCGGGCGCGGTCTCATTTATAGTGCCTTGTTGCCCGCCGCTCGTGAATCTGTCCGCATCAACGGCGAAATCTCATCGGAAAGAGGTTTTCATAATGTCTCGAATCTCCCGCCGCGATCTGCTCTGCTCTGGATTGGCGCTTTCGACTTCATCGCTTGTGGCCCGCTCGGCGTGGGCGCGAACCGCCGCGCTGCTGGCCGGATCTCCCCAGGCGGCGAGCGCCGGCGCACCGGCCGCCATCGCCCCGCGCGAGCAACTGCTCTTCGACTTCGATTGGAAGTTTCAGTTCGGCAACGGCACCGATCCGGCCAAAGATCTCGGATTCGGGGTGAACCAGGATGCCTTCGCCAAGACGGGCGATTTCAAGTTTGCCCGCGTGGGTTACGACGACTCCAAATGGCGCGCGTTGAACCTCCCGCACGACTGGGCGGTGGAGCTGCCGTTCGTCTGGGACGACTCGCTAAGTTCGCATGGCTTTAAGCCGCTGGGGCGCCGCTATCCCGAGACCAGCGTGGGTTGGTACCGGCACGAATTTGAGATTCCCTCGAGCGACGCCGGACGCCGCATCGCCGTCGAATTTGACGGCGCCTTCCGCGACGTCCTCCTGTTCGTGAACGGGTGCTTCATCGGCCGCAATGACAACGGCTACGCCCCGTTCCGCTTCGACATCACCGACTTCCTCGCCATCGGCGCCAAAAACTGCATCGTCGCTCGCGTCGACGCGAGCTATGGCGACGGCTGGTTCTACGAGGGCGCAGGAATCTACCGGCACGCGTGGCTCACCAAGACCGATCCGCTGCACCTGGGCCAGTGGGAGAGTACGGTTCGCCCCGAGGCAACTGACGGCAAGGCGGTGAACCTCGAACTCGCTACCGTAGTGGTAAACGATGGCAAGAACTTCGAGAAGGCTGCGGTGAGCTGGCAGGTTCTGGACGCGGCCGGCAAGACAGTGGCTGCGGCTGAGGCTCCTGCGCAAGTCATAGACGTCGACGGGAGGGTGAGCTTTGCAGCGTCGGCGAAGCTGAGCGATCCTGCGCTCTGGTCGGTGGACGAGCCGAATTTGTATACGGCCATCGTGACCGTCAAGACTGCCGAGAACGTCCGCGATGCCGAGCGTGTGAGCTTTGGCGTGCGGTTCCTCCGCTTCGAAGCCGACCACGGCTTCTTCCTCAACGATCAGCCTCTCAAGATTCAGGGCGTCTGCAACCATCAGGATCATGCCGGAGTGGGCGCGGCGCTGCCTGACCGGCTGCAGGCCTTCCGCATCGGCGTGCTGCAGCAGATGGGCTGCAATGCCGTGCGCACCTCGCACAACATGCCTACGCCCGAGCTTGTTGAAGCCTGCGACCGGATGGGCATGATGATGATGTGCGAGACGCGGCAGATGAGTTCCAGCCCCGAAGGCCTGGCGCAGCTCGAGGTCATGATCAAGCGCTACCGCAACTCGCCATCGATCATCATCTGGTCGATCGGGAATGAAGAGTGGCATTTGCAGAGCGACGAGGCCGAGGAGGGCGCGAAGATCGCCGCCACCATGGTGCGCCGCTGCCACGAGCTCGACCCCACGCGCGTAGTCTCCGCTGCAGTGAACGGCGACAATAAAAAGGGTATCTCTGAAGCGTTCGACATCATTGGCTTCAACTACAACCTGAAGTCTCCCGATGAGTTTCACAAGCAGAATCCCACGCGGCCCATCTACGGATCGGAGACGGCGAGCACGATTTCGACGCGCGGCTGCTATCAAACGGATCCCCTCCGCAACACGATCAGCGCCTACGACCTGAATCAGCCGGGCTGGGGCGAGCGCGCCGAGGAGTGGTGGACCTTCTACGCCACGCGTGAGTGGGAGGCGGGCGGCTTCGCGTGGACTGGCTTCGACTATCGCGGCGAGCCCACGCCGTACGGTTGGCCCTCCATCAACTCGCAGTTCGGCATCGTCGACATGTGCGGATTCCCCAAGGACAACTTCTTCTACTACAAGGCGTGGTGGACCAAGGAGCCGATGCTGCATCTGTTCCCGCACTGGAACTGGGAGGGCAGGGAAGGCGACGAGATTCCGGTATGGGTGCACTCGAACCTCGACGAGGTCGAACTATTCTTGAACGGCAAGAGCCTGGGCCGGCAGAAGGTTCCGCGGCTCGGGCATGTGGAGTGGAAGGTGCTCTACGAGCCGGGCGCCATCGAGGCGCGAGGCTGGAAAGATGGAAAACTTGTCCTGACCGAGAAGCGCGAGACCACGGGACCGATTGCTTCCTTGCGGCTGACCGCGGATCGCACCGCGATCAACGCCGACGGCGCGGATGTTGTGGTTCTCACGGTCGATGCGCTCGACAGCGCGGGCCGCACGGTGCCGACAGCGTCAGCGCTGATCCACTTCAAAGCGACGGGCGAAGGCGCGCTGATCGGCGTGGGCAACGGCGATCCCAACTGCCAGGAGAGCGACAAGCAGCCACGGCGCTCGCTCTTCAACGGACTCGCGCAGGTCATCGTGCAATCGACCAAAACGGCGGGCACGATCACCATTGAAGCAAGCACCATGGTGCGCGGCAGCACCGTCGCCCCGGCAAAAATCGAAATCACCACGAAGCAGGTGGAGTTGCGGCCGTCCGTCGCTTAGCGGCGGACGCCAGCTCTCAGCTTTCAGCCGTCACGTATCAGCTATCAATTCCCTTCACGGTTGTCAAAGCTCATCTGCCATCTTGGGCGGCGCCGCAGTCCGGTCGTCGTCTTCCTTGTTTGCCGGAGGGCCGCTCGGTGGATGCGGTCGTGGTGATGGCAGTAAGGCATGCCCTTGAGGGCGGGAGCCCCGCATTTCCTTGCGTCCACCTTGATATGACGACATTCCCTGAACATCGAGAGGACTCCTTACTTGCAGCTCGGCAATGGCTGGGCCGCTGTGAAAAAAGCCGCCCGGTCCCCGAGGGGGCAAGAGCAGCCCGTTTACCCCTAAGGTACCTACCCCCGGGGGTTTCTGTAAATAAGCAGTGTGGAATCAACTGGTTGGCGAGGTAATAATATACTTGACTAATGATGAAATTTGTGAGATTCTGTCTTTGCCATGAAAAACGAAGTCAAAACCCTTTCAGATGCAATCAGATACTTCTCGGACGAGCAAACCTGCATCGACACCGTAGCCTTCATGCGCTGGCCTAACGGCGTTGAGTGCCCCGCGTGCCTCTCGGCCAAGGATCGCCAGCATTGGCTCAAGAATCAGCGCCGCTGGCAGTGCCGGGAGTGCGGACGGCAGTATTCAGTCAAGCTCAATACCATCTTCGAAGATTCCGCCATTCCCCTAACCAAATGGCTCCCCGCGATGTGGCTCTTGGCGAACTGCAAGAACGGCATTTCGAGCTACGAAATCGCCCGCGACATTGGCGTGACTCAAAAGTCGGCCTGGTTCATGCTGCATCGGATTCGGGAAGCCATGAAGAATCGGTCGATCAAAAAGCTCGGACCCTCTGGCAAGCCCGTAGAGGTCGATGAGACTTTCATTGGCGGGAAGATGAAGAACATGCACGCCAGCAAACGGAACAAGCTGCAACTGGCGGAGCGCCGTGACAGCAAGACCGCCGTTCTCGGTATGCTCGACCGCTATGCACGTGAGGTCCGCGTCAAGGTCATTCCCGATGTGACTAGGGCGACCCTGCAAGCCGAAATCCTCAAGCAGATCGTTCCCGTGGGCACCATCTACACCGACCAGCACTCAGGCTACGACGGACTCAGGGAGAAGGCGTTCGTCCACAAGACCGTGAATCACCTTGAGGAATACGTTCGCAAAGACGTACACACTCAGGGCATCGAGAATTTCTGGTCGCTCCTGAAACGGTCCCTCAATGGCACCTACGTGGCCGTAGAGCCTTTCCACCTTGAAGCCTATGCTGATGAACAGGCGTTCCGCTACAACCACCGCGCCACAAGAGACAATCCCATGAGCGATGCAGATCGCTTCGCGCTGGCAGTATCGCAGATTTCAGGGAAGAGACTGACTTACGCAGAACTGACCGGCAAGGTGGGTGATCCGTCGTTCTAGACTGGCTTGGTTGGGGCGGCAGAAGCGCGGGAAGCAGATTTAGGTGTTCGCTTCTCGCGTCTATGCTGCCGCATGCGCTCGTCTAATTCCGCTTTCGATACTGTGAGAACTTTGCCGAGTATCTTCTCAAAAGCTCTGTACTCGGCGGACTGCGGTTTCGGCTTCATGGGGCTATCATAGCGCAACCTTGAAATAAGGAGAAAACGTGATAAATGAATCTCAACTCAAAGACGTTTTAATGGGCTTAGCGATGGAAAACCGCTCAGCATTCGTCATGACTAATGCTATCTTGAACGAGCTTACCGCTGTGCGGGAGACAGTTCGAGGGCTTGATCCAACTTTTGCCGACGTGATCGAACAGAAGCGGAACGAGGCCGAGGCAAGAGGAGCCGCAGAAGTCGCTCGCGTCCTCGCTGGCATAGACGCGATGATTGAATCGCTGAAAAATGGGTACGTTTGCTGAGTTGCATTTCCGACACACTCCATGCGATGATTCGCGTGAGTGTACCGGATTCACCAAAGCCCCTGATGCCAGTCAGGGGCTTTATACTTTTCGGACCGAGCTTTCAGCTTCCTTGGAGATAGTGTATGCCACGTCCTCCTGATCCTCCCGATGAAATTCTCGCTGCTATCGGAAAGTTTACTGTTCGATGGAACTATTTTGAACAGGTTCTCAACATGATTCTGATTCACATGCTGGGAAGTTCAATCACAGAGGAACGTCCTCACATTGTCTTCGCGCACATGGCCTTCCCTCAAAAGATGGATGTGTTTTCAGCACTCGCCGAACAGCTTATTAAGGGCGGTTATCCGTGGCTCGCCGCGCACAAGCCAAGTATTATCTCCGTTATCAAGCAAGCCCAAACCAAAAGAACCGCGATCATCCACGATGTATGGGGAATGCAGGGTCAGAAACTCGTGAGAGCTAGTATCTCTGCTCGCGGCTCCTTTAAGCTTTCCTCTACCGAAGCAAAAATAGAAGATTTGAATGCTGCTATCCGATTAGTTGAAGAGGCTCTCGAACGCTTAGAGGGGCTGGGGCCACTTTTCTTGGAACACTCAAAGACTGTCCGCACAAAGGACAAAAACTGAAGGCTTCCGTGATTTCAGCGATGCCCTCGCTCGCCCTTGCCAATCCGTCAATACCGCCGTGTTGCGGAAAGTCACTGAGAACAAATCCAACGATAT
>Ga0326727_10025676_pt1 | contig 11022 bp, 8 predicted proteins | sample MB2enrmetagenome_FD_207643 | JGI IMG/M metagenome (GOLD analysis project Ga0326727, IMG submission 207643) | Lab enriched peat soil microbial communities from McLean, Ithaca, NY, United States - MB29MY | ecosystem: Environmental > Terrestrial > Soil > Wetlands > Peat | place: USA: New York... | reverse complement strand
ACATTCGCCACTTCTTCGAGCGCGGCGAAGTCACCGAACAGGAACTGCGCACGCTGCACGGCGTGGTGACCGAACTGGCCCTTGGCCGGCGGCAGCGGGGGCGGGACGAGTAATGCCAGGGGCTCCGCCCCTGGACCCCGCCAAGGGCCTAGAGGCCCTTGAATCCCACTCTTTGGAGGGAGAGCCGGGTCCAGGGGTCGCCCGACCCCTGGCGGGGGTCCAGGGGGCGGCGCCCCCTGGCCTTACTTCCCTTCCTCCGCCGGCCTGATGTCCACCATCAGGTCGTTGCCCAGTTTTTCCAGTGCGGTGCGAATCCGGCCTGCCGCGTCCGGGGCAGGTGTGCTCAACCGCGCGGCGGCGCGGAACAGTGTTTCGCCGGAAAACGAGCCACTGTGCACGTCGGTGTTCAGTTCCTCGATGTTCGCCCCGCAGGCCGCCAGCGCGCGGGTGAAATCCCGCACGATGCCCGGCCGGTCGTTCCCCACCACCTCCACCTGCAGGACGACCTCCGGCGGTCGCGCCGGCGCTTCGGTCGCGACCTCGACGGTGACGTGCAGGCCGTACCGGTCGAGCCCGGCCAGTGCCCTGGTGAGATTGTCGAGGCCGGCGGCGGGAACGTGGATCTCGACGATGCCGGCGAACTGGCCGGCCAGCCGGGCCATCCGGCTCTCCAGCCAGCTGCCGCCGTACTCGGCCACCAGTTCCGCGACCATGCGTACCAACCCTGGCCGGTCCGGTCCGATCACCGTCAGGATGAGAGAGGACTGGCTCACGTCGGCACTCCTTTCTTGTCGTGGCTGACCCGCAAGCGGCCGGCGCCGGTATAACCCCATGGCGCGCGTGCTCATCAACCACTTCACCGTGTTGGTTCAGCCCCTCGATGGGCGAGCAACCCCCCGCCGCCGAGGGGCGTTCGGGATGCGTCGCCGGAGCAGGATCGGCGCAGCCGCGCCCCCCGAACCGGTGCTGTTACGCAATAGGGAAAGGGGTGCGGAATGGCTACGACCGTCGGCGATTTCTTCTGGCAGCGCCTGCACGCGTGGGGAGTGCGCCGGGTGTTCGGCTACCCCGGCGACGGCATCAATGGGCTGATCGGCGCGCTTGCCCGTGCCCGCGACAAGATCAGCTTCGTGCAGGCCCGCCATGAGGAGATGGCCGCCTTCATGGCCGGGGCGCACGCGAAGTTCACCGGCGAGGTCGGGGTCTGCCTGGCCACCTCGGGACCCGGTGCCATTCACCTGTTGAACGGCCTGTACGACGCCCGGCTCGACCATATGCCGGTGCTGGCCATCGTCGGCCAACAGGCGCGCTCGGCACTGGGTGGCCACTATCAGCAGGAAGTGGACCTGGCGTCGCTGTTCAAGGACGTCGCCGGCGCCTTCGTCCAGCAGGCCAGCGTGCCGGGGCAGATCCGCCATCTGGTCGATCGCGCCGTCCGCATCGCCTGGGCGGAGCGCCGGGTCACCTGCATCATCCTGCCGAATGACCTGCAGGAGATGGACGCCGTAAAGACGCCCCCGCGCGAGCACGGCACGATCCATTCCGGCATCGGCTATGCGCCCCAGCGGATCGTGCCATCCGACGCCCGCCTGAGGGAGGCGGCCGAGGTGCTGAACGCGGGCAGGAAAGTGGCGATCCTCGTGGGCGCCGGGGCGCTGGGAGCGACCGACGAGGTGCTGGAGGTCGCCGACCGGCTCGGCGGGGGCATCGCCAAGGCGCTGCTGGGCAAGGCGGCGGTCCCCGACGACCTGCCGTTCGTGACCGGCTCGATTGGCCTGCTCGGCACCAAGCCGTCCTGGGACATGATGCAGAAATGCGACACCCTGCTGATGGTGGGCTCCGGTTTCCCCTACTCGGAGTTCCTGCCCAAGGAGGGCCAGGCGCGTGGCGTGCAGATCGATATCGACCCGGGCATGCTGTCGCTGCGCTACCCGATGGAGGTCAACCTGCAGGGTGACGCCGGCGCGACGCTCGCCGCCCTGTTGCCGTTGCTCGGGCGCAAGGCCGATCGGTCCTGGCGCGCCGGCATCGAAAAGGACATCGCCGAGTGGTGGAAGGTGCTCGAGGCACGCGCCATGCACGGGGCGGACCCGCTGAATCCGCAGCGCATCTTCTGGGAATTGTCACCGCGGCTGCCGGAGCGTGTCATCATCGCCGGCGATTCCGGCTCGCACACCAACTGGTATGCGCGCGACGTGAAGCTCCGCCGTGGCATGATGGCTTCGCTGTCGGGGGGCCTGGCCACCATGGGCTGTGGCATGCCGTACGCGATCGGTGCCAAGTTCGCCCACCCGGACCGGCCGGTGCTGGCGATCGTTGGGGATGGTGCTGCGCAGATGAACGGCATGGCCGAGCTCATCACTGTCGCAAAATACTGGCGGGGCTGGTCGGATCCGCGATTCGTGGTGCTGGTGCTGAACAATCGCGACCTGAACCAGGTGACGTGGGAGCAGCGAGCGCTGGCGGGCGATCCGAGGTTCGACTGCTCGCAGGATATTCCGGATTTCCCGTACCACAAATTCGCAGAGCTGCTCGGCTTCAGGGGCGTATTCGTCGACCGACCTGACCGGGTTGGCGCGGCCTGGGACGAGGCGTGGGCCGAGGATCGGCCGGTGGTGTTGGAGGCCTATGCCGACCCCAACGTGCCGCCTTTGCCGCCGCATATCACGCTGAAGGAAGCACGGGCTTTCACCAGCAGCCTGATTGCTGACCCGGAGCGTGGCAGCATGCTGAAGAACACCGCCAAGGAGATGGTGGGCACGCTACTGCCCGGTCGGTAGGCCCTGACGGTGGCGCTTACCGGTTGACTTAAGTCAAGGCGGTGTTGCCCGGCGGCGGTTAACAGGGCGCCGCCGAACGGCAAGGGATTCTCCAAAAGATTGGCATCTGGCCTGGCCGCGCCGCGGCCAGGGATGCTGTTCTGCGGGCGCCGATTGGGGCGGCGCCACCCGGACCGGTTCGGCCCAGGACGTGCTAGACGACGAGGGCAATCGGTAAGTTCGTTCCGCTACGTTTCCTACAAATGAGTGGCCTGAGGGAGGCGCCGCCTGGCCTCGGCCCCGGAGTTGACCAATGAGCAGCGCTTCCTCCACGCAGGTCGCGGACGTCGATCAGGACTTCATCAACAAAGTACTCGCCAAGCACACAGCGCAGCAGCCGGGTTCTCTGTTGGCCATTCTGCAGGAAGTTCAGAACAACCATCCCCGGAAGTACCTTCCGCAGGAAGCCCTGGGCTACATCGCTGCCAGGACAGGCATTCCAATGTCCCGGATCTACAGCGTCGCCACATTCTATGCGCTGTTCAACCTCAAGCCGCAGGGCCGCAACACGGTTTGCGTCTGCCGCGGGACCGCCTGCCACACCAGGGGTTCGCGCGACCTGATGGAGAAGCTGATGATGAACCTCGGCTTGCGCAGCGGCGAAGACGCCGAGGAGCAGCTGTCGGTCACCACCGCGGACGGCAAGATGACGGTGCGCACCGTCGCCTGCTTCGGCCAATGTGCGCTGGCACCGGTCATCGAAGTGAACCACTCGATCTTCGGACACATGAACGAGCGAATGATGATGCGTGAGCTCGAGGCCATCGACAAGCAAGAGGGCCGGTCATGACCCGCATCAAGGACGCGGAGGGGCTGAATGCGGCCCGCACCGGCGGTTTGGCGAAGTTCCTGCCGTCGCGGCCGCGCATCGCGGTCGGCATGGGCACGTGCGGAACCGGCAACGGCGCCGAGGGCGTTCTTTACGCCTTCGCCGATGCCATCAACCAGCGCGGACTTGACATCCATCTCGTGCGGACCGGGTGCTTCGGCTTCTGCGCCGAGGAACCGCTGGTCAACGTTTGGAGCCCCGGCCTGCCGCTGATCATCCTGCGCCGCGTGCGCACCGATCAGGTCAACCAGATCCTGGATCGGCTGCTCAGGGGCAACCCGCCTGACGGCCTCGCCCTGTGCAAGGTCGAGGAATGGGACCACCTCACCGCACAGGTCCAGTACGGACACGGCTATCCGGAGATTCCGCTCTGGAGCGAGATCCCCTTCTTCCAGGGCCAGATGAAGGTTGTGTTACGCAACTGCGGCCTGATCAATCCGGATGACATCGAGGAGTTCATTGCCGTCGGGGGCTACCAGTCGCTTTATAAGGTACTGAAGGAGAGCTCTCCGGAGCAGGTCAACGAGCAGGTCAAGGCGTCCAAGCTGCGGGGCCGCGGCGGCGCCGGGTTCACCACCGGCGTGAAGCTAGAATTCCTGCGCAAGGCGACTGCCGACCACAAATACCTCATCTGCAATGCGGATGAAGGCGATCCCGGCGCCTACATGAACCGCAACGAAATCGAGAGCGATCCCCATTCGCTGCTCGAGGGCATGGCGATCGGCAGCTTCATCACCGGCGCCAGGCAAGGGATCATCTACGTTCGCGCCGAGTACCCTCTGGCGGTGCACCGGCTGAACGTGGCCATCGCGCAGGCGAGGGAGGCCGGGCTGCTGGGCAAGGATATTCTGGGGACCGGGTTCGAGTTCGACGTCGAGCTCGTCGAAGGGGCCGGAGCATTTGTCTGCGGCGAGGAAACCGCACTGATCGCCTCCCTCGAAGGGCTCGCCGGTCGTCCGCGGCCGCGGCCTCCATTCCCCGCGCAGAAGGGGCTGTGGGGCTACCCGACCAACATCAACAACGTCGAGACGTGGTTCAACTTGGCGCCGATCGTAGCCCGGGGCGCGCAGTGGTTCGCCGGGATCGGCAGCAGCGCAAGCGCGGGCACCAAGGTGATTTCGCTGGTCGGCAAGGTGCGCAACACCGGCCTGGTCGAAATGCCGCTGGGCACGCCGCTCAGCCGCTACGTTTATGGCGCCGGCGCCGGCTGCGGCCTCGGCCATTCCGTCAAGGCGGTGCAGACGGGCGGCCCGTCCGGTGGCTGCATTCCGCAGGACATGCTGGACACGCCGGTGGATTACGAGACGCTCGGCAAGCTCGGCTCGATCATGGGCTCGGGCGGCATGGTGGTGATGGACGACGACAACTGCATGGTCGACGTCGCCCGCTACTTCATCGAGTTCACCCGCTCCGAATCCTGCGGCAAGTGCACGCCGTGCCGGGTCGGCCTGGACAAGGCGCTGCGCACGCTGACGCGGATCACCAAGGGCCAGGGACGCGAAGAGGACCTGGCGGAACTGAACGAACTGGGCCGGATGATCCGCGAGACTTCGCTATGCGGGCTGGGCCAGTCCGGCCCGAATCCGGTGCTCACGGCGCTGCGGCATTTCCGGCACGAGTTCGAGGACCATATTCTGGGCAAACGCTGCACCGCCGGCGTGTGCCAGGATCTGGCGCTGTCGCCGTGCGAGAACACCTGCCCGCTGCACATGAACATTCCGCGCTTCCTGCAGCTCTACCAGGAAGGCCGGATGGATGACGCCTTCGAAGCGGTCATCATGGACAACCCGCTGCCGGCTTCCACCGGCCGGGTTTGCCAGCACCATTGCGACACGCGGTGCCGGCGGCGGACGCTCGATGAGCCGGTCAACATGCGCGAGGTGCATCGCGTCATTGCCGATTCGGTGCTGCTGACGGACCGCTTCGAGGAGATGGTGGGCCGCATTCTTGCCAAGCAGTTGCCGGCGAGCGGCAAGAAGGTCGCCGTGGTCGGCGCTGGCCCGGCGGGCCTGACCGCCGCCTTTTACCTGGGGCTGCTCGGGCACGCCGTCACCGTGTTCGAATCCCGCGCGGAAGCCGGCGGCATGCTGCGCTACGCCCTGCCGGAGTATCGGCTTGCCAAGTCGACGCTCGACCGCGAGGTGGAGATCATTCGCCGCCTTGGCGTGCAGTTCGTCTTCAATGCGCGGATCGGTGCGGACGTGTCGCTCGACGACCTCGCCGCCAAGTTCGACGCGACGTTCCTGTCGATCGGCACCTGGAAGGAAACCGACGTCCGGCTGCCCGGAAACGACCTGAACCGCGTCTATTCGGCCCTGAATTTCTTCGAGGCCCAGACGTCCGGCAGGCCGGTGGAGCTCGGCGAGCACGCCGTGGTCATCGGCGGCGGCAACTCCGCGGTCGATTGTGCCCGTACGGCGATCCGCAGGGGGTCGGCGGCGACCGTCATCTACCGGCGCGAACGGAGGGACATGCCGGCCATCCACGAAGAGGTGGAAGCCGCCGAACAGGAAGGCGTGCGGTTCCTGTTCCTGACCTCGCCGCACCGCATCCTCGGCCAGCGCGGCGCCGTCAGGAGCATCGAAGTGGTGAAGACGCGTCTCGGCGAGTTCGACACCTCGGGCCGGCGGCGCCCGATCGACACCGGCGAGATCAGCGTGATCGGTTGCAGCAGCGTCATCCTGGCGGTCGGCGAGGGCGTGGAAACCGACTTCTACGAAGGCTCGGGCCTGACCCTGAACGAGACCGGCATGATCGAGGTGGATCGCTACACGCTGGAAACCAGCCGGCCGACCATCTTCGCCGGCGGCGATCTGATCAGCGGGCCATCCAATGTCAGCCGGGCAATGAGCTACGGCAAGGATGCCGCGCGCAGCATCGATCATCGCCTGATGGACGAGCCGCGCTTCGATCGGCTGTTCCGAAAGATCCAGTACGCCCAGGCCATTCCGGAGCAGCCCTCCGAAAGCCGTCGCCATCGTCCGCACGACCTGCCGGCGCCGGTGCGGGCCAGGACCTTCGAGGAGGCGGTGCAGGCACTGACGCCGGAAGAGGCACACGATGAAGCCTGCCGGTGCCTGCGCTGCGATGTCCGCGAAACGGTCACTCATCGATAAGGATTAACCGCCGTGTCCCAATCGATTTCGGTGCGCATCGACGGTCAGCTGTGCACCGCCACGGAAGGTCAGACCATCTTCGAGGTGGCCCAGGCCAACGGACGCTACATCCCCGCCCTCTGCCACATGGAAGGTGTGACCTCCGCTGGCTCCTGCCGCCTGTGCCTGGTCGAGGTGTCGGGCGTCAACCGCCTGTTGCCGGCGTGCACGACGCCGGTGCGCAGCGGCATGTCGGTCACCACCAACTCGGAGACCCTGGCCCATCATAGGCTGATGGCGCTGGAGCTGCTGTTCACCGAGCGCAACCACTACTGCGCAGTCTGCGTCTCGAATGGCCATTGCGAATTGCAGACGCTGGCCAGGACGCTCGGCCTCACCCACGTCCACTTCCCCTACAACTACCCGCGGCTGCCGGTGGATGCCTCACATCCCCGCTTCGTGCTGGATCACAACCGCTGCATCCTCTGCTCGCGGTGTGTCCGGGTGTGCGACGAGATCGAGGGCGCCCATGTCTGGGACATCGCCGCCCGCGGCATCGGCTCGATGCTCATCTCCGAGATGAGCCGCCCGTGGGGTGAAGCCCAGGGCTGCACCAGTTGCGGCAAGTGCGTGCAGGTCTGCCCGACCGGGGCGCTGGTGGAGAAGGGCCGGGCGGTCGAGGAAATGACCAAGCGGAATGCGGTCGTTGCACAACTGGCGACCAGGCGGGGAGCAAACCCATGAAAAAGGCCAGAGTGGCCACGATGTGGCTCGACGGATGCTCCGGTTGCCACATGTCCCTGCTCGACATCGACGAGGCGCTGATCGCGATCGCTCCCAAGATCGACCTAGTCTACGGACCTTTGGTGGATGCCCAGGAGTTTCCCGAGGCTGTCGACGTCACCGTCATCGAGGGTGCCGTCAGCAACCAGCATGATCTTGAGCTGGTCAAGCACGCCCGGGAGCGCACCGGCATCCTGGTGGCGCTAGGCGACTGCGCGACGACGAGCAATGTTCCGGCCATGCGCAACCCGTTCCCGGTGAAGAGCATCCTCGACAGGATCTACGTGGAAGGCGCCGACGTTCAGAAGAAGGCCCCCTCGGCGGGCGTTCCGGCCCTGCTGCGGTATGCGATCCCGCTGCATGACGTCGTCAAGGTCGATGTACACGTGCCAGGATGCCCGCCGGCGGCATCGTCGATCCTGTTCGTGCTGACCGAACTCCTGGACGGCCGCATCCCCGACCTGAAATCCAAGGTCCGTTTTGGCTGAGGTGCCCGACATGCGAACCATCGTCATCGACCCGGTCACTCGTATCGAGGGTCACGCCAAGATCTCGATCCACCTCGACGAGAACGGTCACGTCGCCAACACGGTTTTTCACGCCACCCAGCTGCGCGGGTTCGAGAAATTCGCCGAAGGCCGGCCGTTCTACGAGATGCCCGGCATCACCGCGCGCATCTGCGGGATTTGCCCGATCAGCCACTTGCTGGCCTCGGTCAAGGCCTGCGACGCCATCATGAGCGTACGCATTCCGCCGACCGCCGCGAAGCTTCGTGAGCTGCTGCATTGCGCGCAGATCGTGCAGTCCCATGCCCTGAGCTTTTTCCATCTGTCCTCGCCTGATCTGCTGCTCGGCTTCGATTCCGACCCGGCGCGGCGCAACATCCTGGGCGTGATCGAGGATCGGCCGGAGCTGGCCAGGGACGGCATTGCGCTCCGCAAGTTCGGCCAGCAGGCGATCGCCGGGCTGGCCAAGGAGCGCATCCACCCGTCCTGGACGGTGCCGGGCGGCGTCAATGCGCCGCTCGAATCATCGGTGCGCGACCAGATCCTGGGCGGCCTGCCGGAGGCGAAGGCGATCGCGCTCAGGACACTGAAGTTCTTTAAGGGCATCGTTGACCAGTTCGACGACGAGATCGGCAGCTTCGGCAACGCGCCGACGATGCACGCCGGCTTGGTAGACGAGAACGGCAACCTGCAACTTTACGACGGCGACGTGCGCTTCATCGACGTCGCGGGCAATGCGGTGGTCGAGCGCATGGCGGCGCACCAGTACGGCCAGTTCATCGGCGAGGCTTCGCTGCCGCAATCCTACCTCAAGGCGCCCTACTTCAAGCCGCTCGGCTTCCCCGACGGCATCTACCGCGTCGGTCCGCTCGCCCGCCTCAACGTCGCCCGCCACTGCGGCACCCCGGCTGCCGATCCGGAGTTCGAGGAATACCATCAACGCTTCGGCCGGGTGGTCCACAGCTCTTTCCACTACCATTACGCCCGGCTGATCGAGATCATCTACGGCCTCGAACGGATGGAAGTGCTGCTGAACACGCCATCGATCCTGGAGCGCCATGTTCGCGCCAATGCCGGCGTGAACGCCCTGGAAGGCGTCGGCCTGATCGAGGCGCCGCGCGGCACGCTGATCCATCATTACCGGGTCAACGAGGACGGCATAATCACCTGGGCCAACCTGATCGTCGCAACCGGCAACAACAACCTTGCCATCGGCCGTAGCATCGAGCAGGTCGCCAAGCACTTCATCGAAGGCGAGACGATCCAGGAAGGGATGCTGAACCGGGTCTCGGCGGTGGTGCGGGCCTATGATCCCTGCCTGAGTTGCTCGACCCACGCGTCGGACCAGCTGCCGCTGGAGATCTGCCTGGTGGCGCCTGGCGGGAGCGTGCTCGACTCCGTACGCAACTGACGACGCTCGCGCCTGCCTGAGCGAGGCGCTGCCTCGCGCTCCGCCAAGTCCGGCGCGCGCCTTCGCGGCGGCTCCGCCCCTGGCCCCCATCTATTTGGGCGCTTCGCGCCCCCGGCCCTATGCGGGGTCCAGGGGCGGAGCCGCTGGCAGGTGCTCCAGGACCAGCCGGCGCACGGTCGCGACAACCTCGGGCAATGCCGCGGCAACCGCGGCCGACAACGGCTCGCCGATCGCCATGGAGCCGGCGCCCACGCTGACCAGGAAGCCCGCCGGCGAACTGCCGTAGAGCTTGCCGGCCATGGCGAGCAGGCTGGCCGGGTCGAGGTGGTGAACCAGGCCCGAGGCCGGTGCCGGCGCGTCACCGAGCCCGCTCACCGCGATGCTGCCGGCGGGCATTCCGCTGGCAGCGTCGATGAACACGGCAAGGGTCACTGCAGCGAGCCGTTCCGCCAGCTCAGGCACGAGCTGGTGGCAGCTGACCACCTCGGCGGCATCGCCGGGGAAGCCCCCCACCAGCGCCTCGGCCGCGGCCCGGCCGATGCCGTCGTCGCCGCGCAATGAGTTGCCGTAGCCGATGATGAGCGCCTTGCGGATCACTCGGCGGTTCGAGCCTGTCACGACAGCGAAAGGCTCCCAGCTTCGCACCAACATGGCGGGGCTGTCAATCGCGCCGGGCGGGCAATGCATCCTGGCCCGTCCACCAACAGTGTTGATGAGGGAGCCGGCTTTGCTATAGAAAACGACCTAGAATCCATCGTACCCTGCGGGTGCGGCAACGAACGAAGCGGAAAAGGTCGTCGGTATGAGTGCAGCCCGTGTCGCGCGCCCAGGGGCTACCCTGCTCGGATTGGATGGCCTGCAGGCGCTTATCGAGGCTCTTGAAGCTCGAGGCTATGACGTGATCGGGCCGGTCGAGCACGACGGCGCCATCAACTACGGCCACATCAGCGGCGTCGCCGATCTCCCGGCAGGTCGAACCGACCGGCAGGAGGCCGGAACCTACCGCCTGGAGGATCGCTCGGACGACGCGTTGTTCGGTTACGCCGTGGGCCCGCAATCCTGGAAGCGCTTTCTGCACCGGCCGGTCGAGACCCTGTTCAGGGTCCGCCGGATGGGTGAGGAACTGGCCTTCGACCCGCCGCGCGAACCTGCCAAGCGGACCGCCTTCATCGGCGTGCGCGCCTGCGAACTGGCGGCGATCGCGATCCAGGACCGGGTGTTCCAGGAAGGCGCGCACGTGAACACCGAGTATGCCGCCCGCCGGGCGCAAACCTTCCTGGTGGCGGTGAATTGTGGCGATCCCTCCGCGGCCTGCTTCTGCACATCGATGGATACCGGCCCGCGCGCGGACAGCGGCTACGACATCGCGCTGACCGAGCTGATGGACGGGCGGCACGAATTCCTGGCCGAGCCCGGCACCGATGCCGGCGCGGCGCTGCTTGCCTACCTGCCGACGCGGCGGGCCGGGGAGGCCGACTGGGCGGCGGCGGAGGCGGTCACCGAGCGGGCCAGCGCCAACATGACGCGCCACATGCCGGGCAAGGGACTGAAGGAGGCCCTGCAGGGCAACCCCGAGCAT
>Ga0326727_10025675_pt1 | contig 11023 bp, 8 predicted proteins | sample MB2enrmetagenome_FD_207643 | JGI IMG/M metagenome (GOLD analysis project Ga0326727, IMG submission 207643) | Lab enriched peat soil microbial communities from McLean, Ithaca, NY, United States - MB29MY | ecosystem: Environmental > Terrestrial > Soil > Wetlands > Peat | place: USA: New York... | reverse complement strand
TAGACGGCGTCCGCGCCAACGGGGTGGAGATGTTCCGGAGCAACAGCCTGGTGGTGCCGCCTGGCCCCGGGGAACTGGAAATCCATTTTTCGGCGTTGAGCTTTATCGCTCCGCATAATATCAAAATTCGCTATCTGCTGGAAGGGTACGACCAGGACTGGGTGGAAATCAAAGATCGGCACGTTGCCTTTTACACCAACCTCAAGCCGGGCCGTTACAAATTCCAGGTCATCGCCGCCAACGCCGACGGGGTGTGGAACCAAAGCGGGGACTCGATGGAAATTGAATTGCGTCCGCACTATTATCAGACGGCCTGGTTCGATGCGCTCTGCGGCGGCCTGGCCTGCGCCGCCTTGCTCGGCATTTACGCGCGGCGCGTCCAGCGCGGGCGGGAGAAAGAGAGGGACATGCAGAAGGCCCGGGAGCTTTTGGAATCGGAAGTTCTGAGCCGGACGGCGGAACTGGCCCGGGCCAACAGTTCTCTCCAACACGAAATTGAAGGCCACAAACAGGCCGAGGCCGAGTTGAAAAGCGAGATCGAAGAGCGCACACGGATGCAACTGGAGGTCGAGCGCACCCATCGCGAATTGGTGGACGCCTCCCGCATGGCGGGCATGACGGAAATCGCCACCAACGTCCTCCATAACGTCGGCAACATTCTCAACAGCGTCAACGTCTCCGCCACCCTGGCGGCGGACAGTGTGAGAAAGTCCAAGGCGGACAATCTGGCCAAAGTCGCGGCGCTGCTCCAGGACCATGAGCACGACCTGGGGGCGTTTATCACCACCGACCCCAAGGGCAAACAGGTGCCGTCTTATCTGGCCAGGCTCTCCGGTCATTTCCTGGCCGATCAGCAAGCCACGCTGCAGGAGTTGGATTCCCTCCGCAAGAATGTCGAGCACATCAACGAGATTGTCTCCATGCAGCAAAACTACGCCAAAGTGTCCGGCGTCAAGGAAATCGTCCACATCCCGGACCTGGTGGAAGACAGCCTGCGGATGAATCTGGGCGCGTTGCGGCGCCACGGCGTGGAAGTCATCCGCGACTTTGAACCGGTCCCGCCGATGAGCGTCGAGAAGCACAAGATCCTGCAAATCCTGGTCAACCTGCTGCGCAACGCCAAATATGCCTGCGACGATTCGGGGCGGGCGGACAAACGGCTGACCGTGCGGGTGGCCAACGGCCGGGAACGCCTCAAGATTTCGGTGATTGACAACGGGGTGGGGATTGAGCCGGAAAACCTGACGCGCATCTTCAACCACGGCTTTACCACTCGCAAGCAGGGCCACGGCTTCGGCCTGCACAGCGGCGCGCTGGCGGCCCGGGAAATGGGCGGGTCCCTGACCGTTCACAGCGATGGGCCGGGCAAGGGGGCCGCGTTCACCCTGGAATTGCCCGTCACTTCCCCGGGGGAAAAGCCGTGACCCCCGCCGCCATCCCTCCCAACCGCCGGATTCTCATCATTGATGACAACCCGGCCATCCATGTGGATTTCCGAAAAATCCTGGCCGCCCACGCGGACGAGGACCCAGGGCTGGCGCGGCAGACGGAGGATTTGTTCGGTCCCAGCTCCGCGCGGCAGGAAGGCCCGGAATTTGAACTGGCATCGGCCTACCAAGGCCAGGAGGGGCTGGCCGCCGCCCAGGCGGCGATGGCGGCGGGGCGGCCTTTTGCCATCGCGTTTGTGGATATGCGCATGCCGACGGGATGGGACGGGATGGAAACCGCCGCCCGGCTTTTGCAGACGGACAAAGACCTGCAGATCGTCATCTGCACGGCCTATTCGGACCATTCCTGGGGCGAGATCACACAGCGGCTGGGTTCGCCCGACCGGATGGTCATCCTCAAGAAGCCGTTTGACGTGATTGAAATTCTGCAATTGTCCAACGCGCTGACGGAGAAGTGGCGGCTGGGCCGGCAGGCCGAACGGCAGGTGCAGGACCTGGACGGCTTGGTGCAGTTGCGCACCGGCGAATTGCAGGCGGCCAATGAACAATTGTGGCAGGACATCGCCGAGCGCAAAAAAGTGGAGGAGGCGTTGCGCGAATCGGAACAACGGCTCTCTGAAATCATTGATTTTTTGCCCGACGCGACCTTTGCCGTTGACCGGGAGGGGAAGGTGATCGCCTGGAACCGTGCCATCGAAAAATTATCGGGCTGCCAGGCCGGGGCGATGTTGGGCCGAAGCAACTACGAATATGCCCTGCCGTTTCATGGAACGCGCCGGCCGGTGCTCATTGATTTGGTCATCGCGCCGGACAAGGCGGCCGCCGGCCTCTACAATCTCCTCCAGACCAAGGGTGACATTCTGGTGGGCGAGATCGAGGCGCGAATACAGGGCAGGAAGCGCCTTATTTGGGGGAAGGCCAGCCCGCTGTTCAACCGCAAGGGCGAGGTCGTCGGCGCCATTGAAACCATCCGGGACATCACCGAGCGCAAGGAACTGGAGATGCAACTGCGGCAGGCGCAAAAAATGGAGGCCTTCGGCCAGTTGGCCGCCGGCGTGGCGCACGATTTCAACAACATCCTGACGGTCATCCTGGGAAATGCGTCCACCTTGCAGACGCGCGCGCTTTCCGACGCGGACCGGGTCGCGGCCGCTTCCGAAATCTGCCTGGCCAGCAAAAGGGCGGCCAACCTGACGCGCCAGTTGCTCACCTTCAGCCAGCGCCAGGTGTTCCAGCCCAAGGAGATTGACCTCAACGGCATCGTGGCCAACATGACCAAGATGCTGCTCCGTCTGATCGGCGAGCATATTCATTTGGAAGCCCGTTACAGTTCCGCCAGCGCCTGGGTCAGCGCCGACGCGGGCATGTTGGAGATGATTCTGGTCAATCTGGCCGTCAATTCGCGCGATGCCATGCCGGAGGGCGGACGCCTTGTTTTGGAAACCAGCAACGCCACCTTTGGTCCGGCGGATGTGGCGGACCGGCCCAAAAGACGGCCGGGCAACTTTGTGCATCTGGCGGTCAGCGACTCGGGCGCGGGCATCGCGCCGGACAACCTGCCCCACATCTTCGAGCCGTTCTTCACCACCAAGGAACCGGGCAAAGGAACCGGACTCGGTCTGGCCACCGTGTATGGCATTGTGGAACAACACCGGGGCTGGATCGAAATCGAAAGCCAGCTCAACGCCGGCACGGCTTTCCACATTTATCTTCCTCGTTCGGCCCAGCCCGCCCCTGCTTCCGCCGGACCCGCCGCCGCCAGCCCCTCCCCGGGAGGCCGCGAAACCATTCTGATCGTGGAGGACGAAACGGCCCTGCGGCGCCTGTCCCGGCTCATTCTGGAGCGCAAAGGCTACCGGGTTTTCGAGGCGGAATCCGGCGCGGCCGCCTGGCAGCTTTGGCAGCAGGAACGGGACAACATTGACATGCTCATCACGGACATGGTGATGCCGGGCGGCATGAGCGGACGGCAACTGGCGGAAAAAGCGCTGGCGGAGAAACCCGGGTTGAAAATCATTTACTGCAGCGGTTACACCGACGACATGCTGGGAACAAACTCCGTGCTGCGCGTGAACGGAAATTTCCTGGAGAAGCCCTTTGCGCCGGACGAATTGCTGCGCCGCATCCGCGCTCAATTCGACGCCGCGCGCTGACCGCCGGGCTTCTTGGGTTCCCCTCCTTCCCCTCCTTCCCCTCCTAATCCTAATCTTAATCTTTATGACTGACTTGGGCGGGAGGCGGTGATACATTGGGAGCATGAAGATGGCGACAACCCCGGCCGAGCAGCGGCGCTGGATGCAACAATGGCGCGAGACGGCCATCATGCTGGATGAGGTCAAGCGGGATGAACTGGCCAGCCTGACGGAGCGGGGGGCGTGGCGGCAAATTGATGGGCTGCTTTCGCTCGCTTCTCACTACCGCCGCCTGTCGCGCACGTCCGGCCTGGTCAAACAGCAGGCCTGGTTTCACAAACGGAACAGGAAATGAACGATGTCATCGCCGCGGCGCTGGAGTTGCAGACAGTTTGCCGGGAACACGGCTGGCGATTTTGCTTTATCGGCGGAATCGCGGTGCAGCGCTGGAGCGAGCCGCGGTTCACGGACGATGCGGACCTGACTTTGCTGTCCGGTTTTGGCTCAGAGCAGGCATTCATCGGGCCCCTGCTCCAAAGGTTTGCTCCCAGAAGACTCGATGCCGCCGAGTTTGCCCTGCGCAGCCGCGTCCTGCTCCTCAAGAATGCCCAAGGCGTCGGTCTGGATGTTGCCCTGGGCGCGTTCCCGTTTGAAACCCGCACGATTGAACGATCTTCGCCGTTTGTATTTCCCACGGGCCAGTCTCTCATCACCTGCTCCGCCGAGGATTTGCTGGTGCATAAGTGCTTTGCCAACCGGGAGAAGGATTGGCTGGATGTGGACGGCATCCTGGCGCGGCAGTGGAACAAATTGAACTTGAAACTGGCGCGGACGGAATTGAAGCCGCCGGCGGAGTTGAAGGAGGAACCGGAAATCCTCGCCCGCTGGAACAAAAGATGGCCCGCCACAACCAGCCGTTCACCCGGATCACACCCTCCCGGCCGAGGAGAAAACGACGGTGAATAAACTGCCCATTTCGGTCTGCGTTATTTCCGGCGCGGAAGCCCGGCGAATCGGCCTGGCCCTGGCCAGCGTGGCGGAATGGACTTCCGAGATCATTGTCGTGCTCAACGAGGAGGTGAGCGACGGCACGGACCAGATCGCGGCCTCCTACGGCGCCCGGGTTTTTCGGGAGGCGTGGAAGGGGCACATCGCCCAAAAAAATTCCGCCCTGGAAAAGGCGGCCCAACCCTGGATCCTGGGATTGGACGCCGACGAAGCGGTTTCCGGGGAGTTGCGGGATGAAATTCTGGCGCTCCAGGCCCCGTTCTCCAACTGTGCCGCCTACAGTTTTCCGCGCTGCACGTTTTATTTTGGCCGGTGGATTCGTCACGGCGACTGGTATCCCGACCGTTGCGCGCGGCTGTGGCTGAGGGGAAAGGCCCGCTGGGCGGGGATAGATCCGCATGACTGCTTGCGCGTGGACGGGGCGACCGGAAAGCTGCGTCACGATCTGCTCCATTACACGGCGGAATCGTTCGACCAGCAATTGGGCAAGGCCCTTCGTTACGCGGATGATTTCGCGCGCCATTGCGCGGCCACCCAACGGCGGATTCGGACGAGCGATTTGATCCTGCGTCCGGGCTGGCGTTTTGTGCGCTCCTATTTCCTGAAACTGGGCTTTTTGGACGGCTGGCAGGGCTTGAGCATTTCCAGCGTGACCGCCTTTTACACGTTTTTGCGCTACGCCAAGGCCCGCGAGGCTTTGCTGAAAACTCCGTGAGCATCCCCGCCCATCCCGCGCCCCCGAAACAATTGCTGGTCTATGAAGCCCGCACCGAAGGCCATCATCTCAGTTGGTTGCGTTACATCACGGAAGATTTGCTGGAGGCGGGCGTCCAATTGGTCCTCGCCCTGGACCAGCGGCCGTTGAGCCGGGAACGAATTGACGGGCAGATGTCCGGCCTGCTGGCGCGGGTGAAAACCATGGCGGTCCGCGACCAAACCGGCTGGATTGGCGGGCGCGGCCAGGCCGGGACGGTCGCGCTTTGCCAGCGGCAAGCCGGCGTGGAGCAAGTGTTCTTATGCTGTTTTGACGAGATCGCCTCCCCTTGCTTGCGACGGGCGGCGGTTGGCCTCTTGCCGCCCGGGAGTCTGCGCGGGGCCATGGGCGGCATTTACATCCGGCCCAGGTTTTTGGCGGCGCGCTCCCTCTCCCCCAATCCGTTTTTGAAGCGTTGCGGATTCCATCGCCTCTTGAGGGGAGGATGGTTTCGGCAGTTGCTCTTTCTGGACGAGTATTTGCACGCGGCGCTGCAATCCAAGTTTCCCGCCGCCCCATTTTATTTCCTGCCGGACACCTGCACGCCCCCCCGCCCTGTGGACAAGGCGGAAGCGCGAAGACAGCTTGGCCTGCCGCCAGAGGGCAGAATCGTGCTCTTTTATGGCGGACCTTACCGCCGCAAGGGCCTGGATTTGGCGGTGGCGGCGATGGAACAATTGCCGTCCGGGAACCGGCCGTTCCTGCTCTGCCTGGGACAGCAGCCCGGCGATCCGGCGGTGGCGCGCGGATTGGAGCGGCTGGCCGCGGCCGGCTGCGCGCGTTCCATCAACCGTTACGTCTCCCCCGAAGAAGAGGAGTTTGGCTTTGCCGCGTGCGAGGCGGCGCTGCTGCCTTATCGCCAACACTTCGGTTCCAGCGGCGTGCTGACCCGCGCCGCCGCCACCGGCCTCATGGTCATTGCCTCGGACGAGGAATTGGTCGGACGCCGGGTTCGCGAGCACAAATTGGGCCTGCTTTTTCCGCCGGGCCAGCAGGCCGGGCTGCGCCGCTGCCTGGAACAAGCGGCCGCGATGAGCGGTGAAGAACTGGCTCAATGGGCCTGCTCCGCGAAAAAGTATTCGGCGTCCTGCACCCGCTCCGCCTTTCGCCAGGCTCTGCTCCAGGCGCTCGGATTTTCTCCGCCGGCCTGCCGTTCGGGAACGCCCGCCCCTCCATGAATCCGCTGCGCATCCTCCAATTGGATTCGATGCTCCTGGGCGGCGGGACCGACGACCAATGCGTCCAACTGGCGGCGGGCCTGCATCGTCTGGGCCAGCAGGTCATCCTCGCCGGTCCGGGCGGGCGCGAATTTTGCGAAACCATCCAATCCGCCGGGTTGCCGTTCTTTGACACCGGAAACGGGGCGTCGCAATTGAGATTCATATTGCGCGCGGCCCGCTTGATTCGCCGGGAGAGAATTCAAGTGGTCCACGGCCACCACGGACGCGACCTTTGGCCGGCGGTTCTGGCCGCGAAAATATCCGGCGCAAAACCGAAGATCGTTCTCACGCGCCACATGGCCAAAAGCCCCGCCTCCCCGGCCAGCCGGCGTTTTTTGCTGGGGCAATGCGACGCGCTCATCGCCGTCTCCCAATTCGTGGCGCGCGTCCTGCGCGAAGGGGTTTACGAGCCGGACTCGCCGGAGGAGGAACGGCGGCGGCGTCCGCCGCTGCGGGGCGATCACCGGAAAATTCATGTCATTTACGGCGGGATTGACACCGGCCGCTTCCGCCCGCGCGACGCGGCGCGGACCCGGCGCGAACTGGGGCTGGCCCCGGAACATTTCGGGTTTGCCGTGGCGGGCGGCTATGATTTGCCGCGCGGCAAGGGGCAGCGCGAGTTTTTGACGGCCGCCGCGCGGATGGGCGGGAAAGTCCCCCGCGCGCGCTTTCTCATCATTGGCCGCGGCAGCCTGGCGGAGGTTTTGCGGGCGGACATCGCGCGGCTGGGATTGACGGGCAAAGCCTGGCTGACGCCCTACGCGGCGGACATGCCGGCGGTGATGAACGCGATGGATTGCCTGGCGCATCCGCAAATCGGCACCGAGGCGCTGGGGCTGGTCATCTGTCAAGCGCACGCCTGCGGCAAACCGGTCATCGCCTCCGCGCTGGATGGAATTCCGGAGGCCTTTCGGGCCGGCCATTATGGGAGGCTGGTGACGCCGGAAAACGTCGCCGAATTGGCCGGGGCGATGGAGGCGCAGGCGGGCGAGCCGGGACTGGACGCAGCCGGGGCGGCCGCCCTCCACGAAAAAGTGGCGCGGGTGTTTTCGCTGGAGCGTTTGGCCGGGGATGTCTTGCGGCTCTATGGCGATCTGTTATCGTGAGCCTGGACCGAGTCCACGGCCATGAGCCGCGCGACGCCATGGGTCGGTCATGGCTGGCAGGGCGCGCACTCCGTGCGCGCCGCGGCGGGCAGAGGACTGCCCGCCCCACCTTTTCCCCCTCCGTCACTGAAGCGCCGCGCGACGCCGGAAGTTCCAGTCGAAAGGAATGGCGAATGGCTCGTGCCTGTTCCGGGCGGGGTGGGCGGCCGTGCCGGCCTCCCGGGCGGCGGCGCATTTTTGCCAGGGATTCGGCGTCCCAAAAAAAGCGCAAAAAAGCACTCGACAAGACGCCGGCGGCTGCCAATAATGGCTGGGAACGGGAAATGCCGGCAAAAATGCCGGCCAAATGACCCGAAAAAAAGTGCAAAAAAGTGCTCGACAAAGCCCTGGCGGCGGCTACAGTTGCCGCAGAACCAGAATTGCCGGCAGAAATGCCGGGCGAACGGACCGATAAAAAAGTGCAAAAAAGTGCTCGACAAGCCTTTGGCGAGTTGCTAGAGTGATGCGTTATTATAAGAAGTCGTAATAACGACAAACGAAAAATGACAGAAAGACCAATAAAAACCGAGTATCCCAATATGAAGATTAAAACCTTTTTGGTGCGCAGTTTCACGGTGGCCGCCGGCCTCTGTGCAGCCTCAAACCTGGTCAACGCCGCCTCCCAGGCGACCTTCTCCGATAGTTGGAACGATACCGCCGTGAAGGAGACGCAGAGCGGTGAAACCAATTATGCCGCCCAAACCACAGGTTCGTTCAGTGTGGACATCTCCCTGGGAGGGATCGTCAGCAGCAATTTTGACTCGAACACCATCGTTGCGCTTTCCATCGGCACCAACGGAAGCCCTCAGATCATTTTTACCAACACTTTGGGAAATGACTCAAAATACACCGCCAAATCCAAGAGCGCCACTTTCACAATCCCGGGGGCGTCCAACGGGACCGTGACGGTCTCCTGGACCGCCACGGCCATCACGGTCACCGCCTCGGCCAAGAACGACCTTTTGATGGGGGAGCTGGAGTGGACCAACACCGTGGCGTCGAACTTTGGCCTTTATGAAATCACGTTGATCGTGGATTCCACTGCCAACACCAATGGCCTCGGCACGGTATTCACCTACGACAACACGGAGGTGCCGGTGGTCGGGAAGAACACCACGACGCTGGCGGCTCATACAAATTCGGATGGCACCTACACCGCGCTGCAAGCCGGCTCCCTCTCGGGCGCGGCCGATTTCACTCCCCCGAAGGTGGCCATCACCACGCCGGCGGCCAACAATTTCAAAGTGAGCTACTCCACCCCGGCCCTTGCTTTCGATGGCACGGCCAGCGACAAGTACGGCGTGTCCAGCCTTCAGTATTCTCTCAATGGCGGCGCCCTGATCCCGATCAACAATGCCAACTATTCGGGAACAGCCGTTACATGGACGGTTTCTGATGTGGATTTGAGTCTGGTTGGCCATCCCGGCACCAACACTTTCACGGTCTTTGTCTTCAACACTTTGGGCGATACCAATTCCGCCTCCCGAACCGTCATACTGGTCGAAACGAATTCCGCGGTTGTGGCGGTGTATCCGGCCGGCTCTGGAACGGTCACGGGCATAAAGAGCAAACAAGTGTTGCAAGTGGCGAACAACTATCCCGTGACCGCCAAGCCTGCGAGCACATACTGGATTTTCTCGCAGTGGACCGATGGCGCCGGGAATTTCCTTTCCAGCAGCCCCTCCTACGTCTATAGCGACACAGACGGCACGCTGACCGCCTACTTCATGCCGAATCCGTTCTACGACACCGGTCTGGCAGGGACTTATGTCGGCGAGTTTCTTGACACCAACAGCACACCGGTGGTGGGACCGGCCAACGCCGGTTATATCATCCTGACGGTCACGTCGAGCGGCGGCTATTCCGGCAAGCTTTATCTGGGTCAAAGCGCCTCGCCGTTTGGCCTCAGCGGCCAACTGGTGGAGTCGAAAGACGGTTCGATGGCGACGGCGGTTTCGTCGGTGGCAGTCAGCGCGAAGGAAGATCTGTCCGTCCAGTTGCAGATCTCGACCCTGTACCCAGGCGCAGGGGCGTTGAGCGGCGACGTAGCGAGCACACTTTGGACGAATGGCATCATGGGGCAGATGGCCCAGGTTGACCCCGACATCGTGCCGGGACGTTACAATGTCGTCATTTGGCCCAGCAGCGACCCGTCGCTAGGCCCCGGCGGTTACAGCTTTGCCAGCGCCACGGTGAGCGCCACGGGCGCCGTGACCTGGGCTTTGACTCTGGCGGACGGCACATCCCCGGTGACTTCGTTTTCCACGTTCATGACGCAGGACGGCATCTGCCCAATCTATGCCTCTCTTTACGGCGGCGGTGGGCTGATCATTGGCGCGGTGCAGTTCACCAATAGCGCCGGCATGTGCATCGTTGCCAATTATGGCACCATCAATTGGGTAAAAATGCCGGTGAAGGACAATTTCTACACCAATGGTTTCGCATACACTCCGGGCGCATCCGGCGGACTTTTTGAGTCGCTCCATATCTTTGACTGGACGACGAATGGGATTTTCGACGTGGACCAGGGCTATACAGCTTTCAATCTGGCTCCTGACACTGGCGGCGTGGAGGTCACGTTTAATCCTGCCAACAATACCTTCACCGATACGAACAAAGTGACTATCACCTTGTTGTCCACCGGCGCGTTGAGCGGCGCCTTCAAGGCCTCCACGTTCAATCTGGGCACCAACGCGGTTGCGACTCCGTCATTCTTTGGCGTGGCAATCGGCGACGCCGGGTGGGGATATTATACAGCCACGAACAAGGAAACCGGAATAGGGCAGGAAACCGGGCCGGTTGTGATTCAAGCCGCTCCCGCCGCAGGCGGCCAGTGATTTTTCGTTCACTTTGTTCTTGAGTTGGGGGGCTGTGCTCCAGCCCTCTGGCGCAATCGGAGTTCGTTCAGAATCGGGGGTCACAACCCCCGATTTTGATTTTTCGGCGCATCCTCAAATCAGCCCGAAGCGCCGGGGTTGGTGATGTGCCAGGCGCATGCCGCGGCAAGCCGCTTGCACAACTTGACCGCGCCTTGTTAGAGTGGAACGAATGAAGACCGCCAAGCTATACCCGATGGACGCCGCGGCCTTGAAATACCTGCGTGGCGATGCGTTCTCCAACGGCCTTGAGTTTCTGTTGCCGGGAACCGACCCGGAGGGCTTCGCGGTGGACCGGCTTCAGTACCTGGAAGCCGCTTGCCGGGGCAAACGAGTGCTTCATTTAGGCTGCTGTGATCACCCGCCGCTCATTCGCCAGAGAATCGCCGAAAACCGCTGGTTGCATGGGCGCTTGACCGCGGTGGCGGGCCGTTGCCTGG
>Ga0326727_10025673_pt1 | contig 11023 bp, 5 predicted proteins | sample MB2enrmetagenome_FD_207643 | JGI IMG/M metagenome (GOLD analysis project Ga0326727, IMG submission 207643) | Lab enriched peat soil microbial communities from McLean, Ithaca, NY, United States - MB29MY | ecosystem: Environmental > Terrestrial > Soil > Wetlands > Peat | place: USA: New York... | reverse complement strand
TGTTCGTTACCGGCAGCGTCGGCTACGTGGTGGAGCTTCCGCATGGTTGCACATCCTTCAGTTGCGATATCACTCTGGGCGGTGGCTGGCAAAACCCCATATCACTCGCCGTCGACGGTAACGGCAACATCTACGTCGCCGATTCCTACCACAACGCGATCAAGGAGATGCCGCAGGGCTGCCTGTCCTCAAGCTGCGTGACTACATTGGGCGGTGGATTCGATGTGACCCAGGGAGTTGCGGTCGATGGAAAAGGCAACGTGTACGTCGCAGATAACTTCAACGGTGCGGTCAAGGAGATGCCGAAGGGTTGCCTGTCCTCTGCCTGCGTCACCACGTTGGCCAGCAGTCTACCAAGCCCTTCAGGCGTAGCCGTGGACGCTGCCGGGGACGTTTATTTCACCCAGGCTGTCCCAAGCGAATACGGCGTGTATGAAATGCTGGCGGTCAATGGCAGCATCCCCGCCTCGCCGACCATCATCCATATCACCCCACCCACAGGCACTGGAACCGTGAGCCTGGATCAGGCAGGCAATCTCTATTTCAGTGGTAGTAGTTCCGGCTTATTCAAGCTCGATACCGTGGATCCGCCGAGTCTGAACTTCCCCACGCCGACAAACTCCGGATCGTTGGATACCACCGACGACCCGTTGACGGCGACCGCGCAGAACATTGGCAATGCGTCGTTGAGCTTCAGCGGCATCGCACCCACCACCAACTTCCAAATGGACGCAGGCACGACCTGTTCCACATCCACGGTCCTTGCCGAGGGAACCCTCTGCATGGTCGACGTGGATTTTGCTCCCACCGCCGGAGGCACACTGTCCGGCACCGTCACGTTGACAGACAACAATCTCAACGTCTCCGGTGCCACGCAGCCCATACAGGTCAGCGGCACCGGCATCGCCTCGGTTGTGCCCGTTGCCGGGCTGACGCCCAACCCCGTCACGTTTACCGGCCAGATCGCTGGCACCACCAGCCAGGCCATGGCCGTTACGCTCTCCAACACCGGCGGCGGCGCATTAACCGGCATTACCGCCAGCATTACGGGCACCAATCCCTCCGATTTCGCCATCGTCACCGGCACAAACGCCTGCGGCTCTTCTCTCGCCGCCGGAGCCAGCTGCTATATCTACGTCACCTTCACTCCGGCTTCAGCGGCCAGCTTCACGGCGACGCTCTCGGTTGCCGACAACGCCTCCCCATCGCCACAAACGGTGACGCTGAACGGCACCGGTGTGGCCTTTAACTCCAACGTGGGCACGGCGCTTGCGGCGCAGCCAGTCACAGTTATCATCACTACGGCCGGGACGCTGAATTCCATCCGGGTTCTCACTCAGGGTCTGCCGGGCCTCGACTTTACTGAAACCTCCGGTGGAACCTGCGCCACGACGACCGCCTACACTGTCGGGCAGACCTGCACGGTCAATGTGATCTTCAAGCCGCAGGTTCCGGGAGCACGTCCCGGCGCCGTGCTTCTCACCGACGCCAGTAACGACATCCTCGGCATTGCCTATCTGCCGGGAACGGGAATCGGGCCGCAGATCGCCTTTAGCCCGGGCGTTCAGTCCACGCTGCCTGTTTACTCAGGCTACTCAGGCCCCGGATACCTGGAGCCGTGGGGCGTTGCCGTGGACGCCGGCCTGAACGTCTATGTTGCAGACGGCATCTACGATTGGGTCATCAAAATACCCTGGACGGGCAGCGCATATGGAACACCCGTCCAATTGCCCTTTAACGGCCTGTCGAGCCCCGAAGGCGTGGCGGTGGACGGGGCCGGCAACGTCTTCGTCGCCGATTTCGGTAACGGCCGGGTTGTCGAGCTGCCGTGGAATGGCTCCGGCTATGGCACCCAGATCGTCCTGGTCAGCTACGGTCTTGCCCCTCCTGTTCCTACCGGCATCGCGGTCGATAGCCATGGCAATCTCTTTTTTGTCGGAATCGGCCACCTCACTGTTCCCAGTGTGTTGATTGAAATACCCTGGACGGGCAGCGGTTACGGTTCGCCCACGACGATCACCACGGGCCTCAATGGCCCCTACGGCGTGGCGGTGGATGCGAACCTGAACATCTATGTTGCCGACTCCGGCAATAACCGGGTGGTCGAGATTCCCTGGAACGGAACCAGCTTCGGCGCCGAGATCGTGGTGGCCAGCGGCATAGAGAACGCGGGAGCCGTGGCTGTGGACGGAGCAGGAGATGTCTACATTGACAATTACTATGCCTCTACGATCGTCGAGGTGCCATGGAATGGAACGGCCTTCGGCACGCCGTTCACGGTGCCATTCACTCTCGGTTCCGGGGCCCTTGCCAATGGAATTGCGGTCGATGGCTATGGCAACCTCTACGCCTCGAATTTCGGATACGCCGCCGTCGACAAGCTGAGCGTCTCCACTCCGCCATCGCTCAGTTTCGCCAGCACCAATGTCGGCTCCGACACCGATCCCGCACAGACGGTGACGGTGACCAACATCGGCAACGCGTCGCTGACCTTCTCCTCCGGGACTAATCCGAATTATCCGGCCGACTTCCCGGAGAATGGTTCGGGCACAAGCCTGTGCGCGACGGCATCTCCGCTCACGCAGGGCGGAAGCTGCAATGTCAGCGTCAACTTCAAGCCCACCACAACCGGGCCCCTCGGCGAGGACGTGGTCCTGACCGACAACAACCTGAACGTAAGCGGCGCAACGCAATCGATCGCGGTCTCCGGCACAGGAGTCACTTCGTCCGCCCCCGCCATCAACTGGGGTCCGCTGGCGGCCATCACGTACGGCACCGCGCTGGGTTCGGGCGATTTCAACGCGACAGCGACTTCGGGAAGCACGAACATCAGTGCCGACGGTACGTTTTCCTACACCATCACATCGGTGGGCGGCGCCGCGGCCACGGCCAGCACTATCCTGCCCGGCGGCTCTGACACCTTGTGCGTGCAGTGGACGCCCTCGTCGAGTTTCACTTCGCAATACAGCTCGGCGTCAGAGTGCCTGCCCATCCAGGTCAACCCGGCCTCAACATCCATCAGTTGGACGCCAGCCTCGCCCATTCTCTATCCCGCGACGCTAGGGTCCGGGCAATTCAACGCTTCAGCCATGGCCGGCTCGACCCCTGTCAGCTCTGACGGCACGTTCACTTACTATGTGGGGCCGGTTTCCGGCGGGGTGGTCGCCAATTCCAGCACCGTGCTGCCCGTAGGCAGCGATCAACTCTGCGTGCAATGGACGCCGAGCTCAACCTACGTGAACGATTACAGCTCCTCGACCGGCTGCGCCAACGTGTCGGTGAATGGTTCGACCACCATTAACTGGACTCCAACGACGCCCATCACCTACGGCACGGCGCTGGGCTCGGGCGACTTCAACGCGACAGCGACTTCGGGAAGCACCAACATCAGCGCCGACGGTACTTTTGCTTATTACGTGACTTCGGTGGGCGGAACGACAGCCACCAGCAGCACCATCCTGCCCGGCGGCAGCGATCAGCTCTGCGTGCAGTGGACGCCTTTGTCGGCCTACACGTCGCAATACGATCCGGCGTCAGAATGCCTGCCCATCCAGGTCAACCCCGCATCCACATCCATCAGCTGGACGCCGGCCTCGCCCATCCTCTATCCCGCGACGCTCGGCTCCGGGCAATTCAACGCTTCAGCATCTGCTGGCTCAACCAACGTCAGCGCCGACGGTACCCTCGTCTACTACGTGGGGCCGGTTTCCGGCGGGGTGGTCGCCAACTCCAGCACGGTGCTGCCCGTGGGTAGCGATCAGCTCTGCGTGCAATGGACGCCGTCATCGAGTTACACGGCGGACTACAACGCCGCGTCCCTTTGCGCGAACGTCACGGTGAACGCACCAACCTCCATCAGTTGGACGCCGGCGTCGCCGATTACCTACGGCACGGCGCTCGGCTCCGCGCAGTTCAACGCCTCAGCGTCCTCCGGCTCAACCAACATCAGCGCTGACGGCACGTTCACTTACTACGCGACTTCGGTCGGCGGCACGGTGGCTACAGGCAGCACCATTCTGCCCGGCGGCTCCGACACCCTGTGCGTGCAGTGGGTGCCTTCGTCGAGCTACACATCGCAGTACAGCTCCGCTTCGCTGTGCTCACCCATCCAGGTCAACCCGGCCTCGACGTCCATCAGTTGGTCTCCGTCGTCGACAACCATCATCGCCTCCACGGGGCCAACGGCAGGTCAACTCGATGCCCTGGCCATGGCTGGCTCGACCAACGTCACCGCCGACGGCACGATGACCTACCATCTCTCCACCGCCGGCGGAACGCTGATCACCACCGGCACAGCGCTGACGCCGGGCCCGGTTACGATCTGCGCGGTGTGGGCGCCATCGTCCACCTACGCGCTGGACTACTCCGGCTCGAACGCCTGCCAGAGCTTCACGGTCATCAACACGCAGCCCACGACGACCACGCTGGCCGCGAACGCCAATCCGATCTTCTCCACCAACTCCGTCACCTTCACGGTCACGGTGACGCCGACCTCGGGCACCATCGTGCCCACCGGCACAGTAACCTTCCTGGACGGGTCGACCCCGATCGGCACAGGAACACTGAGCCCCTCGGGAACGGGCGCCTCAGCCATCGCCAAGCTCACCACGAGTAGTCTGGCCATCGGCTCGCAGTCCATCACCGCCAGCTACCCCGGCGACACGAACAACCAGCCTTCTGCCTCTGCCCCGCTGATTGAATTGGTTGAGGACTTCACAATCACCCCGAGCGGTTCGGCGTCCGGCAGCGTCGAACCGGGATTGGCGGCCACTTTCACCTTCACCGTGAGCCCGGTTTCGCCGGCCACCACGTTCCCGGCGGCGATCAACTTGACCCCTGCGGGTTTGCCCGCGGGGGCTACCTACACCCTGACGCCGAACCCCGTCGCCTCGGGCGCGGGCTCGACCACGGTGACGTTGACGGTGATCACGCCCATCACAACACTGGCCCGCAACCAATTCCCAGTGCAGGGCGCCAGATGGCCGCTGATGGCTGTGGCGCTTCTTCTTCTGCCGTTTGCCGGCAAGTTGCGCCGTGCAGGCCGCAAGCTCAGCCGCATGCTCTCAATCGTTCTGCTCTTGGCTGCCGGACTCATGACTGCGGCAGCGGTGAGTGGCTGCGGTGGCACACCTTCCGGCTACTTTGGCCAGGCACAGACCACATCCACTATCACGGTCACAGGAACCTCCGGCTCCCTGAGTCACAGCGCCACCGTTTCACTCACGGTAGAGTAACGAGATCAAAACGAGATCAAGGAGAAGAACTAGATGAACACGATACTGCGTGCCGGTTTGATGTTGACCACGACCCTCGGCTTGATCTCTTTGCCCGCCGCCGGACAGAATTCCTCGGGTGGCGCGCCCGCGCCCACGTCCGTATCTGACAGATTCGATGTGGCTGTCAACTTCACCTACAAGGTGGCCAAGATCGCCTCCACCACCAATCGCTTCGTTCTGCCGGGCGGCTCGCTGGATGCAGCCTGGAACTTGAGCGGGAAGGCCAGCGGCCTGAGTCTGGTTGTTGATCTCAATGGCGAATCGAAATCCAACATCGAGCCCGGCGTGAACCTGACGCAATTCTCCGTGCTCGGAGGCGCGCGCTACACTTTCCACCTCGCCAAAAGTAACCCGCACGCCCTTGACTTGTACGGCCAGTTTCTGGGCGGCGGGGACTTTGCTTCGAACAGCCTCTTTCCCGGCCCGTCGAGCGCTACCAGCAGCGCCAATAGTGGCGCCTTGCAGGCCGGAGGCGGGGCCAACATCCGTCTCACGCACTGCATCGCGTTGCGCCTCTTTGAGGCCGACTTCATCACCACACATCTGCCCAACTCGACCAATCAGAGGCAATACGACGTCCGCTTCTCCAACGGCGTGGTGTTTCGCTTCTGAGATGGCCCTGAACGATGCGCGGCCGGCCATGAAAAACTGGCGCATGGCGACGCGATTCCCGGCCGCAAATTCGGCCGGGGTCTTCTATTTCTTCTCGGGCTCGTCACCGGAGTCCCCTCCAACCGCCGCGGGACCATCCGGCCCCCACGGATCTTCATCGCGGCCGGCAATCAAGGGTACGAGCGGCACGTTCATCCACGGCACGAATGGCGTCATCCCTTCATCCGTGCCCGCGGGATAGCAGATGCAGTTCTCAGCGCTGGAGCAGTCGCCGGCCAGAACATGGTTCGGGAACGCCAGCCGCAGCAGGGTTTGCGCAACTGCCGCTACAGCCACAAGCGCCGCCCCGCTGCTGGTTAACGCCTGCCCCAGCGAGGGCCGGGTCTTTCCAGTTTTGTCGTCATCCGAGAACAGGCGCACCGCGGTGCGCGTCATCAGCCCAAAAATAATCGTCAGCGGCACCCAGTAGAGCGCGCTGACCAGAGTGAAGGTCCAACCGACGAGCTTGTTGCCATTGGTTCCGAGTTGCACTGAAAGCGCGTAAAACCACCGGCCGTGGGCCTGGAAAAACGCCTCAATATATTGCATGTAGTTGCCGTTGAACTGCGAGCAATAGAAGAGTGTGCCCGTCGTAAGGGCCAACATGAAATTGCGCACCAGAGCCACGCGCCGCTTCACCGCCGGCGCCTGCGTCCACTCGCGCGTGCTGGTGATCGTGATGCTGCTGAAGCAAACGCCGGCCAGCAGCAGAAACGTGCGAATGGTGGGCGTGTCCCAGCCCGGCCAGGTGTTGGCTCCCGCCTGGAAGAACACAAAAAGATTGGGATAGGGAAACCAGATTGTCCATTTGACGAAGAGCCAGCCCAGTGTAACCAGCCATAGTGTGGCCCGGAAGATCTGTTTTTCCGCCGTGAACAGCAGCGTTCCATCTACGCCCGGCCTGGTCGGAGATCCCGGCGACGTGAGGTAGCGCCAGAACAGAAACAGGACCAGCAGTGTGTCGAGCACGCCCTCGTGCAGCACATTGATTTGGTAGCCGAATACGGGATTGAAAAGGAGATGGGCGATAGAGGTGGGAAACAGCAGCACTATCACCAGCGCCGCCCAGCACAGCGACTGCCAGAACCAGGCTTGCTTCCAGAACTCTTTCCAATGAAGTCCCGGCAGCGAGAACCCCTGCGGCGTCGCTCCCGGCGTCGCAGCGCCTCGCAGCATCGGCGCAAGCTTCGGACTCAGCTTTGCTTCGGTTTGCGCAATCAGCCCACGTCTGCGCGTCTGCGATTTCATGCTTCGCTCGGCGTAGCCGGCAATGTTGCGCTGGGCAAGCGCCGAAACTGGTTCCAGCCAGTCAGAAGCGATCTGCGCAAAGCTTTGGCGGTCGCCGCACCAGCGCTGTTCCAGGAAGGAAAGCGCAACCAGCGCCACAACAATCACCCATCCTGTGTAAAGGCCGTTGTGGCTCAGCTTGGCCCACGTCCCCGCAAATGGCGCTGTCTTCCAGTAGAACGGCATGTCCATGGCACAGAACACCAGGCTGCACACGCCTGCGACCCAAACCGCCCACCGCTGGCGCACAAATCTCCGCGCTGCCACAATCGCCAATGCCACCAGGCCCACCCAAAGCCCGTGCCCGGCCATGGTCATCACCGGACCGGAAGCAACCGCCGGATCGGTAAGCGACCCCGGCGGAAACAGGTTGAAGGCGGACGTGTCGGGTGTGGGAGTAAACAACGACGGCAATGCGCCCATCAGATCGAAGCCGAAACCGACAGCAAACGCCGCCAGAAACGCATCGGCCACGCTCAATGAGCGCGTAGGCGCCTTGCCCCACAACAGGGCCAGGAGCGGCAGCAGTTCCAGTGCCACTTGCGCGACATTCCACGTAAACGAGAGCCAGGCGCTCACATCGGCATAGGGATTCACGGCCCGGAACAATGGCCCGGCTACGCTGAACGAAATGAACGCGCCTAGCGCGAGGTAGGTCAGGAAAGTCCGGTTGGAAATGGTGGACCGCCAGCCGAGGATGCGAATGACGGCGCAGACCCAAAGGGCGTGAAAGAGCAGAGCAAACACGCGAACCTCCGCAACAATCTTCTTCGTGCGCTGAGGAGATCGCATGCCCTTGTTGCACAGAGTCGCCGCTCACCCAGGGTCGCGTCGACCTGCTTGATTCACAGGTTATGCAATTCCTATAACGCCAAAAAGGGGGCCGGGGAAGAAGAATGTGCACCTAGTCTGCGACGGAGGCCGCGCGGGCGTCAAGCAGAAAGTGGACCCATCGCAGAGCGCTGCGGTCTCCATGAGCGCGGTATCCCGGCAATCCCCATCGCGTACAATTGGACCGTATCTCTCTCTGGAGGCTCACGCTCTGATCGCCGCGCTCTCCACTCTCGAGCTTGCTGCTGCCAGCCCGCTCGGAGGGCTGATCCGGGAGGTCTCCGCGTTCCTCGCCTTCGCCCCGCAAAGCGGCCTGCGCCACTACCTCAAAATGCAGTACGCCGACCAGACCTTCAAGGGCCTTTACCACTGGAATCTCTTCGACGCCTGCATGCTGCTGCCCTACTTCGCGGTGATGATTCTGCTTTCCTTCTACGGCATTCACCGCTACACCATGTGTTACCAGTACTTCAAGTACCGGAAAAATTACGATCCCAATCCGCCCAAGCATTTCGCTGGGCTGCCCCGCGTCACCGTCCAGTTGCCTATTTTCAACGAGCAGTTCGTCATCGACCGCCTGATCGAGGCCGTTTGCGCCATGGAGTACCCGCGCGAAAAGCTCGAAATCCAGGTCCTCGACGACTCCACCGACGAAACCACGGCCGTTGCCTCCTCCATCGTCGATCGCTATGCCGCTCTCGGTCATCCCATCGTCTACATTCATCGCACCAACCGTCACGGCTTCAAGGCCGGGGCGCTTGATGCCGGCCTCAAAGTCGCCCAGGGCGAGTTCATCGCCATCTTCGATGCCGACTTCGTGCCTCCGCCCGACTGGCTCATGGAGGTCATTCACCACTTCGCCGAGCCCGAGATCGGCATGGTGCAAACCCGCTGGACGCACCTCAACCGCGAATACAGCATGTTGACCCGGATCGAGGCCATCCTGCTCGACGGACATTTTGTTTTGGAGCATGGCGCCCGCGCGCGCTCCGGCGAGTACTTCAACTTCAACGGCACCGCTGGCATGTGGCGCCGCCAGGCCATCACCGATGGCGGCGGCTGGCAGCACGACACGCTCACTGAAGACACCGACCTCAGCTACCGTTCGCAGATGGCCGGCTGGAAGTTCAAATACCTGCCCGACGTGGAATGCCCCTCCGAGCTGCCCATCGAAATGACCGCCTTCAAAACCCAGCAGGCGCGCTGGGCCAAGGGACTCATCCAGACCAGCAAAAAGATTCTGCCCAGAGTCTTCCGCTCCAATGCTCCCCGGCGCTGCAAGATCGAGGCCGTCTATCACCTCACGGCCAATCTCAGTTATCCGCTCATGGTTGTCATGTCGGCGCTGCTCATTCCCGCCATGATCTGCCGCTTCTACCAGGGCTGGTTCCAGATGCTGCTCATCGACGTACCCCTCTTTACCGCGTCCAGCTTCTCCATCGCGATCTTCTACCTCATGAGCCAGCGTGAACTCTATCCCAAGACCTGGAAAAAGACCTTCTACTATCTGCCGTTTCTCATGGCGCTCGGCATCGGCCTCACCGTCACCAACACCAAGGCCGTGATGGAAGCCCTGTTCGGCATCAAGAGCGCCTTTGTGCGCACGCCCAAGTACCGCGTGGCGCAAAAGGGCGAGAAATCCCAGGCCGCCAAGTACCGCAAGCGTCTCAAGCTCACTCCGTGGATCGAACTGCTGCTCGGCTTTTATTTCCTCGCGGCCATTCTCTACACCTTCTCGAATCACAACTACTTCACCGCGCCGTTCCTCATCCTGTTTGTGCTCGGCTACTGGTACACCGGCCTGATGAGTTTGCTGCAGGGCCGTTTCGAGCGCTGGCGCACCGGCGTCAGCCCCGACGAATCCAGCCCCAAGCCGTTTCCCGTGGGAGTGTAAGGAAATATGACAAGGCCCGACCGCGAGCCGAAGGTTCTCTGGGATCCGCGAAAAGCACGCGCGAATCTCCGGAAGCACTAGGTCTCTTTCGAAGAGGCCGAGACCGTTCTGAAGGATGGGTTGTCAGTAACCAAGCCGGATCCCGATCATTCATTTTCGGAGCGCAGATTTCTTACGCTTGGGCTATCATGCAATCGAAGGCTTATTCTGGTCGCGCACACGGAAGACCCTGACAAAATTCACATCATCAGTGCGCGACGGCCAACACGGAGAGAACGAGATGCGTACGAAAACGGCTGAATCAGCGCGTTTCAAAGACACCATGCGTCCGGAATATGACATGCGTGGCGGTGTTCGCGGAAAGTACGCGGGCCGATTCTCGCGCGATGTGGTGATGGTGACGCTGGCCCCCGATGTCGCCGCCGCGTTCCCAGACGCCGCTGCCGTCAACGAGGCCCTGCGCCTGCTTCTCAATACGGCCAAGAAGGCAGCACCATCCGCGGCAAAAAAGGCGGCTCGGGCTGCTTGAACGTACGGGCCTTGTGCGTGAGGCTCTAGTTCCTTATGCCAGATGAGAATTGGCTCCCGGAAATACAAGTCCTCTCTATTGGAACGATCGAGGAGCTTTCTGACGCGATTCATCCCCGCTATCCCCAATTCACCCTATTCCTGGCCTGGGATGCGCCCGCGGTGGATCCGGCACAACTTCGGAAATGGATGCAGCCGCTGGTTGATCGCGGACTGGTTTATTTCTGCGCCTGGGGCAGGGAATGTAAAGCTGTGCATGACGCGGCCGATATGTGTGACATCGAGCCGCAAAAGAGCTCCGGGAATCCGGATTTTGTCGTCATGACCACATGGCATGACGATGAGCCGCTGGAGGAGGTGCTTTGGTTCTTTCAAATGCTCGCCCTTCCGACCGAAGCAGGCATGGCCGGGAATTTTGATCGATTTGCCGTTGCAGTCGGCAATCCCCAATGGGCGGACGCGATGAGGCAGTTTTTCTCGGCTTCAGGAGTTGCTTAGGCAATGCGGCAGCGTGGACTCCCCGCTCCTGGGCTCCCATCGATTCAAGCCGGCCGGG
>Ga0326727_10025672_pt1 | contig 11024 bp, 5 predicted proteins | sample MB2enrmetagenome_FD_207643 | JGI IMG/M metagenome (GOLD analysis project Ga0326727, IMG submission 207643) | Lab enriched peat soil microbial communities from McLean, Ithaca, NY, United States - MB29MY | ecosystem: Environmental > Terrestrial > Soil > Wetlands > Peat | place: USA: New York... | reverse complement strand
CAAAGGGAAACGTGCGAATTGACTTATGGAACTTACGAACGGTTAGTCATGAAACGGCACACACCGGATAACTGACCAGGAGACTAAACATGCGAACACAAATACGTATTCTAATCTGCGCGCTCAGTTGTGCGCTGGGAGTTTTCTTTATCTTTACGGGCTTGGGCTTAGCTCAGACTGATACCGCACGGTTGCAAGGCACCGTTCTGGATCAGTCCGGCGGGGTAGTCCCGGGCGCAGACGTAAGGGTTGCCAACAAGGGGACTAACCTTACAGTGACGGCCACGACGGACGCCACGACAGGCAGTTTCGCCTTTCAGGAATTGCCTGCCGGGAACTACGAGGTGCAGGTGAGCAAGACGGGGTTCCAAACCCTGAAACAGCCCGTCACTCTCGAAGTCGCTCAAAGCGCCAATCTCAACCTGACGCTGCCAACCGGCGAAATCACCCAGGAGGTCGTGGTTAAAGATACTCCGGCGCTGATCGATAGCGTCAGTTCCGATATGGGCACGACCGTACAAACCAAAGAGGTCGAGGAACTCCCTCTGAATGGACGCAACTTCACCCAGTTGGCGACCCTGATTCCGGGTGTCTCCCGGGGTGTCCCGAACAATGCGGCCACTGGCGCGAATAACAATGCCGAGACCTTCCGTTACGGAGCCAGCGGCGGCGCAGCCCTGGTGGTCAATGGCGCGCGGCCGCAGGCCAACAACTATCTCCTGGACGGTGGTGACAACAACGAGTCGCTGGTCAACTCGATCGTCTTCTTCCCGCCAGCCGAAGCCATCCAGGAATTCAAGGTCCAGACGAGCGTCCCAGCCGCCGAATTCGGCAGGGCCGGCGGCGGGGTCGTCAACACGACACTGAAATCCGGCACCAACCAGATCCACGGCTCGGCATTCGACTTCCTCCGCAACTCCAAGCTGGATGCCCGTGAGTACTTCTCCCCCACCCGCGTTCCATTCCGCCGCAACCAGTTCGGCGGCACGCTGGGCGCCCCCATCCTCAAGGACAAGCTCTTTATCTTCGGGGACTACCAGGGCTTCCGGCAAGAGACTCCCGTCGGAAACCAATTCTCTTCCGTGCCGACGTCCTTGATGCGGCAAGGCAACTTTTCAGAGCTGCTCAGCAAATCGCTCTCAGGTCTTCCCAGCACTTACGCCATCAAGGATCTCCAGACCGGCGCGCCGTATCCCGGGAACATTATCCCGGCAAGTCTCCAGAATCCGGTTGGACTCAAGTACCTGAACGCTTATCCGCTACCGAATATCGCCGGCAAGGTGCAGCAGAACTACGAGATCAACCCGCAACAGGTGCAGAACTTCGACGACTTCGATATCCGTTCGGATTGGAACCCGACAATCAACGATCGCTTCTTCGATCGCTTCAGTTACGCCAAGGACAACGAGAATACGTCAACGTTTCTGCAGGGCCTACCCGCCGGTTTCGGTACCGGATCACAGTACAGCCACGATCGCGGCGACGTGCTCGGCTATACCCGAATCTTCACTCCGACCATGGTGAACGATCTGCGCCTCAATTTTCAGCGCACCCAGCTTGGATATGTGCCGCCGTACGGAAACGTGCCGATTTCGGCGAACCTGGGAATTCCTAACGCCAACACCAGCCCGCTGCTCGGCGGCGGCGCTCTGATCGGCGGCAACGGCAGCCAGCTTACCTATACCGGAGATTACGGAAGCCTCAATAACGCTCACCAGATTAAGCTGGGCCTGAACCTGATCTGGCGGCAAGTCAATCTGTTCCGCCCGGAAGCCGGCAAGGGCTTCTTCAACCTTTACGGCGACGGCGTGGGACCCGGATCCACCGGCTACGAAACGGCTGACATCCTGGCCGGCTTCGTGAACGATTACCAGATCGGCAAGCAGACGGGCATGTTCGGCACGCGCAGTTGGGAGAATGGTTTCTTCGTCCAGGACGACTGGCGTTTCAACCGCAAACTGACTCTGAATCTGGGAATGCGGTGGGACTATCTGACCAGTCCCACGGAAGTGCATGGACGCCAGTCGAACTTCCTGCTCGCCACCGGCGCCATCCAGCTCGCTACCGGCTCCTCTGATCAACTGGTCCGAGGAGACACACCCAAGGTGGCGCCCCGCGTGGGCTTCGCCTATGATCTTAAGGGAAACGGCAAGACGGTGATTCGCGGCGGCTATGGGATTTTCTACTTCCTGGACCGCGGCGGCATTGACAACCAACTCGCCCAGAACGCGCCTTTCGCCGGCACCAGCCAGTACAACTACAGCGACGGCTATCGGATTACGTTATCCGGCGAGGCGCCGTTAAATTCCAACACCTGGACATCGGCTACCGGAGCTCTTCCCACTGCCAATTTCTCAAGTCTGAATCTCAAGAACCCGCAAAACATTAACATGCTCGCAATCATGCCGAACAACAAGCTGTCCTATATGGAACAGTGGAATTTCCAGGTACAGCACCAGTTGACGACCAGCATGGTGGCCAGCCTCTCTTATGTCGGCGCGGGCGGCCACCATTTGATGGACTATTACAACGAGAACAGCCAGTTGTTCAACACGGCCAGCGGAACGCGCCTCTTCCCCAACATGGGAACGATTACGGTCGCGGAAGCGCGCGGCAATTCCATTTACAATAGTTTGCAGGCCGAACTTCAGCAGCGCTTCTCGACTAACCTGCAGTTCACCGCTTCCTACACCTTCTCGCGAACCATCGACGACGGCGGCGGAGCGTTTCAGACCGGCAACAGCCCGCAAAACTTCCAACAGATTGGCGAGGATCGCGGCCTGGCCGACCAGGATGTACGCAATCGCTTTGTGCTGAGCGGCGTTTACTCGCTCCCGTTCGGCAACGGTCAGAGGTTCGCGAACCACCTCAACCGCGCACTCGACAAGGTGGTCAGCGGATGGCAATTAAACGGCATTGTGACCGTGCAGAGCGGGCTTCCTTTCAATCTGACGACGCCGGGCTCGCCCGGCAACGGACGCCCCGATCTCATCGGCCAGGTGCACATCCACACCGGCGACACGGCGCAGTACTTCACCACCAGCGCGTTCGCACCGGCGCCCGTGACCTCGAGCGGCGTGCTGATACAGCCCGGCAACTTCGGACGGAATGTTTTAATAGTCCGTACGGTGGACATGTCCCTGTTCAAGACTATCCCGTTGTACGAAAGAATCAAGCTGGAAATCCGCTGCGAGGCTTTCAATATCGCCAACCATCCTCAATTCAGCAATCCGAACACCGACATCAGTGCTGGCAATTTCGGCCAGATCACCAGTACCTTACTCAGTTCGGAACGCCAGATTCAGTTTGCAGCGAGGGTGTTCTTCTAGGCGCTTTCTGGCGCAAATATGGCCAGCGGACGCAAAACCGCTGGCTAACGCGCGCGGCTCGGAAAAGGTGTCCACGTATTTGGATGCCTTACCGAGCCGCGACCGTGAGGAGGTGAGAAGAATTCATTATTAGCCGCCGATGAACGCAGATGAACGCCGATGAGGACTTTGTTTTCAATCTGCGTTCATCGGCGTTTATCGGCGGCTGGGTTTTTTCCTAACCGTTTCCGGCGATGCGGCCCGTGACATACTGTTGTTTCATGTCCCCCGTGCGCGTCTTTATTGCGCTTTTCTTCGCAGCCAGGCTGGTTGAAGCGCAATCGGTTTGGCAGCCGCCGGCCGCTGCCGGCATCACCTTCACCCCTCAGGCCAACGACGAAGTTCGCGTCTCGTCCGCCGACGAGGGCAGCTTCGAACTTCTCTCATCACAACAACTCCCCGCGCAGCCGGGCGAAGCTTTCGAGATCTCGGTCCGCCTCAAGGTGGACCTGCACACCCGCGCCTATCCCGAACTCGCCTGTTTCGACAGCGCCGGCCGCCCCATCCGCGGGCGCAGCCTGTCGGCAACTATCTCCGGCAGCACCACCACTGCCTGGCAGGACCTGCGCCGCGTCTTTCCCGCACTTCCCGGTACTGCCGGCGTGCGGGTCCGCATCCGCGCATCCGGCCGCGGGGAGATCCGCCTCGCCCGACTCTCCTTCCGCGCGACCCATGTCGATCCCTACCAAACCGGCGCTCTGATTACCCAGATCCATCCCGGAACGCGTACCGGCCTCGTCCTCGAATCCAACCTCGGCATCGTCAACGCCGATCTCGTGTCGTCCGAGGATCGCGATGGCGACGGCAAATGGGCGCTCATCAAAGTCGATCTCGATCAGCTCTCCAAGATGGAGGAGAAAGGCGTCGACTGGCGCACCAGCTTCGAATACAAGCCAAATGAGATCTACTGGTCTGATGGCGCGGTGCTCAAGTCCGACTCCATAAAGGAAGACCGCGCGCCCGACGCCTCCCGCGCCCTCCATTTCCGCATGAAGGTGCATCGCGGACCCTATCGCGCCATCATGAACGATCCCGGCCGCGCCGTCGCCATCTCACTCGACGGCCAGACATGGAAGCGCTACGAAGGCGGACAGGAAATCGAGATCGGCACGCTTCCTGCCGCCGACGGCTACATCGAACTCTGGGTGGATGCGTGTTACCGCGATCCCGTCTCGGCCGGTCCCGTCTATTTCGATTACATCCGGCTCTTCCCGAAGGACGATCCAGCGGCCGATGAACGGCTGTTTCAGGCTGCGCGTCATGTGCCGCCGGCACTGACCCGTGGTTCGGTGGACGACAAGGCCGTCGAGATCCACTTTGCCGCTCCACCATCCTGGCCGGTCCGCTGCGGGATTCCGATCCCGCGAGGCGAACTCGCCAATGCGGCGAACGCCACGATCTTAGAAAACGGTGGCCACGCGATCCCGACCCAGAACCGCGCCATGGCCGTCTGGCCCGACGGCAGCGTGAAGTGGCTCTATCTCGATTTCCAAGTGGCAGGCAATCTTCCGTACGCAGTCCACTACGGAAACCAGGTCCACGCGCAAGCCGCAACTAAATCGGTCGCCTTGCACAAAACCGATGCCGGCATCGAAGTCGATACAGGAGCCGTCCGGTTCCTCGTGCCCGGTGCACACTTCGGCATCCTCGAAGGCCCGAAGAACGGTCCCATTTCCACCGAGATCACCGAGGCCGGCGGCAAGACGTGGCGTGCTCTCGATCTCCCGGTCGAGCGTCTCGAAATCGAACAGGCCGGTCCGATACACGCCGTCATCGTCGCAGAAACCAAACTCCCGGAATCCGGCAAACCCGCTTCGGGCTTCTATCATCGCGCCGCCATCCACGCCTACGCCGGCAGCCCGCTGGTCGAAATTGATTACTTCGTCGCCAACACCGACGATCGCGAACGCATCAGCGCCCGCTCGATCACGCTTAAACTACCGGAGCAAGGCCTCACCGCATCGGGTTCCGTCATCGACTCCGATGGCAAATCCACTGCTCCCGGTTGGATCGAACCGCCGGGCGCGACCGTGACCGCGGGGGTCGAATACTTCCACGAGCAGTTCCCCAAAGCCTTCCGTTGGAAGCCGGGCGAACTCGAAATCGCCCTCTGGGCCCCGGAAGGCGGCGATTACGACTGGGTGCAAGGAGTCGGCAAAACGCACCACATCGCGCTCTGGTACGGACCTCGCCCAGGTAACGGCAGTCCCCTCGCGAACGGCCCGGTGCTCGCTGTGGCGGATCCGCAGTGGTACGCCTCCACCCGTGCCATGGGCCCGATCGAGCCTGCCTCCGACAGTCCGTTGCCCGCCGTCGAGCAGACTCTAGATCGCCACATGAAGAACACCATCGTCGGCAAAGTTGGACTCGGCTTCGAGAATTACGGAGACCATTCCTCGTCCGGTTACGTGGCGGGTTCGTTTTTGTGGGACAACAACGAGTACGATGTTCCCGCTGCCGCCATGGTCCATTTCGCGCGTACCGGAGATCTCGCCGCGCTGCGCCTCGGCCTCGCCTCCGCCCGCCATTATCTGGATGTCGACATGATCCACTACTCGCGCCAGCATCCCGATTGGGGCGGTTCGTTCCACACCCATAGCCACAGCGACGTCGGCCCGCATACGGCGGAAGCCCCGAACATGCATCACGCCGGTTATGTGCAGGGTCTGATCTGGTATAGCTATTTCACCGGCGATTCTACCGGCATCGGCGGAGCGAAGACGATTGCCGACTGGGTGCTGAAAAATTTGCGCCCGGAATCGAACACCGGCAGCATGGAACGAGCCACTGGACATCCTCTGATGACCCTGACCGATGTCTACGAAGCCACCGGCGAAGAGCAATACCTGCGCGGTGCGGCCAAACTGGTCGATTGGGCGATGAAGTGGGAGCATCCCGTACATAGCGGCTTCCTCGCACCGATTACCGAGCAGCCGGCTTTCTATTCCGGCTCCGGGTTTAATAGCGGCCTAATCGAAGCTGGGCTGATGAAATTCAACTCCTGGGCCGACCTTCCCGAGATCGACTCCATGCTCGAACGGAATGCCCGCTTCCTGCTGACCGAAATGTGGCGTCCGCCGGGCGGCATTATGTCCAAGGGCGGACCCTCGAGCCGGAGCGCGGGCGCGGTTCATGTGTCGAGTCACCTGCGCGCGTTCCGCCTGGAGTATGAGCGCACGGGCGATCCGCTTTTCCTGACCGCTCCGCGCGACATGATCGTCTCCGGATTCGGCGCCAAGGCCCATGATTTCGGGTCGCGCTCCACGGGACTGGTGTTCAACTACCTGCCGTGGTATCTCTCCATGCTGCACGATCTCGGCGATCCTCAGCCCGATCCGCAGCTTCAGCTAATTCCCAAGGGCAATTCCTGCGTCTCCATCCGCAACACGGGCGCCGGTCCGGTCGATCACCTCCGCATCTCCTTCCAGCCGCGCCTCGATTTCACCGTAGCCAAACCGCCGCAAATTCCGGCGTCACTGGCGCCCGGGCAGACCGTCGAAAGCTGCGTGGAATACCAACCGCCCGCTAACATCAATCTGACCAGCGAATACAACCGTATCAGCTACGCCCATTGGAGCATCTCCCTCCAACGTGCAGGAAAACTCGCGACGGCCCATACTTACATAAAGATCGAACAGTGAATACCGAAACACGCCGCATCGCCGATCAACTGCGCCGCGCCTTTTCGGGTGAAGCCTGGCACGGCGACGCCATCCGCGAGTTGCTCTCCGGCGTGACCGCGGAACAGGCCCGGGCCCACCCGCTGGCGCGTTCCCACAACATGTGGGAACTGGTCCTCCATATCGAAGTCTGGGCCCGGGCCGCACTCGAGGCCACCCAAGGAGTTCCCATGCCGCGCCTCTACGGCACCGAAAAAGACTGGCCGCCCCCCGCCGGTGATTGGAACGAAGCCATCTCAACACTAGCCACTACCGGCGAGCGTCTGACTCAGGCGATCGAAGCTTTCCCTGACGGCCGTCTCGAAGACACCGTCCCCGGCCGCGACTATAACTTCTACTATCTGTTCCACGGGATCGTGCAGCACAGTCTCTATCACGCCGGTCAGATCGCAATCCTGAAGGCCAACCTGTGAAAACACGCCTTCGACGGAACCTGCCGCGAAGCCGTGACTTACTGCAAGAGCCGTTTCGACGCCACTCTGTCCCCGCTTGCTAACGCGCGCGGCTCGGAAAAGGAGCGCAGGTTTTTCCATGCGCTTACCGAGCCGCGGCCGTGAGAAGGTGAGGAAAATTCATTATTAGCCGCCGATGGACGCAGATGTACGCCGATAAGGACTTTGTTTTCAATCTGCGTCTATCGGCGTTTATCGGCGGCTGGGATTTTTTCGCAGCCTCTTAAATTATGGCCGCGGCTCGGAATCAGCCCCGCTGAGCCGCGCTCGTTAAGGGAGCGGTATTTTGCGCCAGAAAGTAGCTCAACTCAGCGTTTCTCCGTTACCTGCCGAAGAAGCCTCAGCACATTTTGTCCCAGAAACTTATCGATCCGTTGCTCGGAGTAACCTCGGCGCAGCATTGCCGCGGTAATCAGGGGAAGGTCGGCGACGTCGCGCATGCCCCGCGGCGGCGTGGGTCCGCCGTCGAAATCGCTACCCAGGGCCACGTGATCTTCGCCCACCAGTTGAATGGCCCGATCCACCACGGCCACCCAATCATCGGGCGTGAATTTGAGATCCTCGGGCACCTTGAACGCGTCCATGGGGAATTGGGGAGCAATCATGCGATCGATCTGTTCGATAGTCATGTGAGCTTCGCTCTCAGCGTTGGGGGATGCTCGCCAGAAAGCCCCGCCGGAGCGCTCGACACGATAGGCAAATTCTTTGGGATTGTGGAATTCGTTGCCGATCTGGAACCCGATGACGCCGCCTTTTGCGGCCAGCTTCTTCATCAGCCAGTCCGGCATATTGCGCGGAATATCATTCACGCTGCGCATGCCGTGGTGAGTGGCCATAACCGGATCCGAGCTGGCATCGATTGCTTGCGAGATAGCATCGTCCGAGGCGTGGGATACATTGATCACCATGCCGAGCCGGTTCATTTCATGAATGAGCGCCCGTCCATGCTCGCTCAGCCCGTGCGACTCCGGTGGTGAACAGCAGGAATCAGCATAATGATTCGGCCGGTTGTGCGCGGATAATTGCGCCGAGCGCAGGCCAAGACGGTAAAGATCGCGGAGCACGCCGAGGTCGCCGTCGAGGTCATAACTGCCTTCCAGGTCCAGTATGGCGGCGATCTTGCCTTCGCGATGGATGCGCTCAACATCGGTAGCATTGAGTGCCAACGCGATGCGGCCGCGGTTCTCTTCGATCTGGCTCAGACCGTAATCGATCATGCGAAAAGCCTGTTTGGTTTCGAGGCGGGCCGGGTAGTAGGCTTCCGGAACATACAGCGAAAAAAACATGGCCCCCAAGCCGCCTTCCCGCGCGCGTGTCAAATCGAATTGTCCGTCCGGTTTGCGATCACCAATCTCGCCGCCGTTATAGAACTCGCGGTCGACGGCATGGATATGTGCGTCGAAGACCAGAGCGCGATCATGAATCGCTTTAGCCAGTGGCGAGACCTGTCCGTTCGCGGCAAGCACCGAAATGGAGGCGAGAATTGCGAGGCGCATGGGCTATGTGGCGGCGTTCAGCCCGGCGATTCCAGCCCGCGCGCGGCGAAAGACGAAGCGATTAGGATTGGCGGATGTGACGCCGGGCGTATCGACGAGCTGTATTTTGGCCGCAATGGGTTCATAGGCTGCGCGCGGCGCTATGGTGCCTTTGACAATCAGAATTTTCTGGCGCTCCGGGCAGATGCCGCAAACCATCAACTGGTGGAGTGAGAATGGAGCGCACCTCTCGGAGGTCAGGAGCAGAAGATTCAAATCATCGCGCGTAGAGCGCTCTTCTTCAATGACCGCACAGTGCCCCATGTCCCAGTAACGGTGCCCGCCATGACGAACCGCAGTCTCGACAAAGCGACCCAGGTGAAGGGAGCGGACGGTCCCTTTTACCGATACGGGTTTCGTTACACTGCTGGCGGACGAGCCTCCCACAGCCCGGTTCCAGGCGCTGCCGATACCGATCGATTGGGCGCAGGCAACCGCGGCAGGATCGTACACCACCACCACCCAGCCTTCCGCTTTTTGCCGGAGAAGTTCTTCGAGCAAGGTTGTTTCGTCCCCCGGCGCGCCGCCGCCGACATTGTCGCCGACATCAAACAGGGCTACGGGAAAAGCGTCCGAGCGGATGGCGTCCGCCACGGCGGAAGCAGCGCCGGGAAGATCGAGGCGGATGGCGTCGCGCTGGTCCCACATCAGGCCGGAAAGCCGCCGGGCTTCGCGGAACGCAAGTTCCGAATCACCTTCGGCCACCACAATGACGGATGGGCCGACGTAGGGAACGTCGTTGTATTGAAAGCCGCAGGCCACGCTGGCCGCCAGTATCCCGGGCCGTTGCTCCAATTCGATGCTGGCGTCCGTGATCGATTTCAAGGGCTCCTGCGACGTGTTCTGGTGAACGATGTTCCAGAGCAGCGGAGGCTTTACCAAAGCCTGGCGCGGACGAACCTCGGCGGTCAGCATGCGCGCCAGAATGGAAGCGGCGCGCGCACCGCGCTGTTTGGTGTCGGTGTGAGGGTTCCGCTGGTAGGTGAGAAGGACATCCGTTAATTCGACGATCGCGGGGGAGATGTTGGCGTGAAAATCGTGCGTAACGACTAACGGAATCCCGGGTCCCACGGCCGCGCGCAGACGCCGCACAATCTCTTCGTCGGCTTGCGGGAACTCTTCAGTGTACATCGCGCCGTGCAAAGCCAACAGAATTCCGTCGAGCGCTTCGATTTTCTTTACTGGCTCTATCAAACGCGCGGTCAGTTCCTCGAATGCGTCGGATGTTACCGGCCCTTTGGGCGTGGCGCCGGCGTAAATCGTCGGGATGAGATGGAATCCGAGCCGCCCTCCCTCTTGGATGAAGCCGGCCACTTCCGAATTGCCGGAACCCCAATCATCCTCAGGGCGGAAAAGGAAATCGCACAATGCGGTCGGCTCGGCATTGAACGAGTTGGACTCGTGCATGATGCTGCCCATCGCAATTCTGGGAGGTTTCCGCTGACCCGGCATGCAGGCGAATTTAGTATACGCGAAAACTGCGTATACTCGCTAAATGCCGTATCGCTTCCGAGTTCTCGGCCTGCTGTTCGCGCTGGTTTTCGTGATGTACCTGGATCGGCTTTGTATTGCGGTCGCGGGACCCAGAATGCAGCATGAAATGAAAATCAGTCCGAGCCATTGGGGGTGGGTCATTGGCGCCTTCACGCTGGCTTATGCGCTGTTTGAGGTGCCGAGCGGCGTTCTCGGGGATCGCATCGGCGCGCGCAAAGTGTTGACGCGGATCGTTCTCTGGTGGTCCGCATTTACCGCTCTGACAGGGGCGGTGACCGGCTATCCGATGCTGCTGGCCGTGCGTTTTTTGTTCGGAGCGGGAGAAGCGGGAGCATTTCCCAATTGCACTTCGGCTGTCTCGAAGTGGGTGCCTGCTTCGGAACGGGCACGTGCGGTCAGCGTGTTTTGGATGGCGACGGCTACCGGAGGAGCACTGTCTCCGCCCATCGTCGTTTCCATTGAACAGGGGCACGGATGGCGGGCGGCCTTTTTCGC
>Ga0326727_10025671_pt1 | contig 11024 bp, 8 predicted proteins | sample MB2enrmetagenome_FD_207643 | JGI IMG/M metagenome (GOLD analysis project Ga0326727, IMG submission 207643) | Lab enriched peat soil microbial communities from McLean, Ithaca, NY, United States - MB29MY | ecosystem: Environmental > Terrestrial > Soil > Wetlands > Peat | place: USA: New York... | reverse complement strand
CTGGCTCCCATGCTCGCGGAGCGGATGATGTGATCCAACCGGTAGGAGCCGCGTTCGTCCTGATGGGTGTAAAAATCAGCCAGATATTTGGAGCCGTGGGCGGTGAAAGTCGGATTCCAAGTGTAGTTATCTGTTTTTGAGTAAAAGAAAATCGTGTCATTAACGGCGCCCCACTTCTTGCTGTCATTGTGGCTGCTGGTCCTTTGCCAGACGATTTCATTGCGGAATTCCGCGGCCCCGAAGATTCCATCGAGCATCAGCCGCAGGTAATGGCTGGCGGTCGGATCGCAATGCAGGTAAAGGCTGCCGGCCGGCTTGAGGAGCCGGTGCAGTTCCACAAGACGCGGAGCCATCATCGCCAGGTAAGCCATCATGGGGGAGCTGCGGAGAAAGCCGTAGAGGGATTGCAGCATGTCCACGACCGCAACTTTTGGGCAGGCGTCAATGAATTGGTTATAGGTTTCCGCCGCATCGGCCCAAGTCCAGGTGTCGGTGAAGGCGTGGAATTGCGCCTGGCTCGCCTCGCCGGAAGCCTCGCGGAACAGGACGTTGTAATCGGCGTTGGAGTTGAATGGTGGATCGAGGTAAACGAGATCAACGCTGGCGTCGGGAAAAATCTTCGTGTCGCGCAGCCAGTTGAGATTGTCGCCGAAAAAGAGGCGGTTCATGGACCTGTTAGATTTGAATCTTCTGCGCGAATTCTTTCAGGCGCTTTTTTGGTAAACGCGGTGCTGGACTTCGCGGAAGGTGTTGAGGAACAGATTGTTCTCGGCAATGGTTTTTTGGATCAATTGGCCGATCATCGGGACTTCCGTATAGTTGACAACGCAATGGACGCTTTGGGAGAAGGCCTGGAGGGTGTTGAGGGTTTCAAAGGAGCCGCCCACCAGAAAGACGGTGGTGTACCGGCGCTGGGCCATGGGCAGGTATTGCACGTACTGGAGGCTGGGGTTGTCCTGCAGCGGGTTGCCGGCGAAAATGTCCTCGATCACGACGATCTGGTAGTTGATCTGGTTGTAACGGGTCTCGAATTGGATGTGCGTTTCGACCACATGCACCTTGTAACCCATTTCCACCAGGGTGGCTTTGACGGCCGCCAGGGTCTCCGGGTGGGTGACGGCCACCAGGGCGGGCAGGTCGCTGGGACCGATGAAATCAAATTCCTCGCTCATGTCAGGTCTTTAATTTGAAGGAAACCGGCGGAGGCGTGGCGGCGGCTTTTTGCCCGGCGGGATTGTCGCGGCGCATTTGCAGGTCGGAGATGACGGGGGCTTCGCCGCGGGCTTTCTTGACCTTGTCAATGTTGCGGGAGACGACGCCGCGTTTGGTGCAGTAAAGCAGGGCGCTTTCCTCGGTGATGAGATTTTGTTCGTAGGCTTCCAGGCAGGCCTGGTCGAAATTGCGCCAGCCGAAGGTGTGGCTGGCTTCGATGATTTCGTAGAAGCTTTTGCCCTCGCTTTCGCCGTGGATGATGGTGTCCTTGGTGCGGAGGTTGGCGCCCATGATTTCGAGCAGGGCGTAGCGGCCGCCGCCGACTTTGGGAGCGAGCCGCTGGCTGATGATCCAGCGCAAGGTGTCGGAGAGGCGGGTGCGGACCTGCTCCTGCTCCTCGGTTTCGAACATGCCGAGAATGCGGTTGATGGTCTGGCCGGCGTCGATGGTGTGGAGCGTGCTCATGACCAGGTGGCCCGTTTCGGCGGCGCTGAGGCCGATTTCCACCGTTTCCCGGTCGCGCATTTCGCCGACCAGGACGACCTTGGGGGCCTGGCGGAGGGCGGCGCGCAGGCCGGTGGCAAAGGTGCTGAAATCGCTGCCCATTTCGCGCTGGTTGAAGGTGGATTTTTTCTGGGGATGAACAAATTCCACCGGGTCTTCCAGGGTGATGACATGGATGGATTTGGTTTCGTTGATCTCGTTGAGGAGCGCGGCCAGGGTGGTGGTTTTGCCGGAGCCGGTCGCGCCGGTGACGAGGACCAGGCCGGTTTTTTCCTTGGCCACCTCGGCAAAAGTGGGCGGCAGCTTGAGCTGGGCCAGGGTGGGGATGCTGGTGTTGAGCTTGCGCAGGACAATGGCGAATTGGCCGCGCTGGGAGAAAATGTTGACGCGGAAACGGGCCTCGTTGCCCAGGCTGTAGGCGGAATCGCAAGAGCCTTGACGGATCAAATCCTCGGTCAGGCGCGGGTTGCCATTGATCAAATTCAGCGCGATCATTTCGGTCTGATAGGGCGTCAATTTCTCGATGGGAGGATAAAAGCTGACCGGGGTCAGTTCGCCGGCCTGCTCGATTTGCAACGGCTTGCCCACGGTGAAGTTGAGGTCCGAGACATCCCGGCGGCGGCGGATGACCGTTTCGGTCTGCCGGTCCAGTCCGAGCATCATCGCCAATATGTAATCCAGTTCACTGTGGCGCATACGGGTCTGATTTAAAGGCCATGAGGTGAAAAAGGCAAATGCTATGCGGGCCTTTCCCCGTTACATTTCGTCCTCGTCCGGCGGATTGGCGAGGAAGGGGCGGAATTTTTTCCGGTCGATCGATTTTTCGTAAGCTTCCTCGGGGGAAATGCGCTTCATTTTGAGATGGTCCATGATGGAATCGTCCAGGGGCATGTTGCCGTATTTTTTGCCGACCTGGATCATGCCGGGAATCTGGTGGGTCTTGCCTTCGCGCACCATGTTGGCCACGGCGGTGTTGAAGACCAGAATCTCCAGGGCGGCGACGCGGCCCTTCTTGTCCACCCGCTTGAACAGGTTCTGGGCGATGACGCCCTTGACCGATTCGGAAAGGGTGGCGCGGATTTTGTTCTGCTGATCGGCGGGGAAAACGTCAATGATGCGGTCCACCGTCTTGGCCGCGCTTTGGGTGTGCAAGGTGCCGAAAACCAGGTGGCCGGTGCTGGCGGCGGTCAGGGCCAGCTCAATGGTTTCCAGGTCGCGCAATTCGCCCACCAGGATGATGTCCGGGTCCTCGCGCAAGGCCCCGCGCAGGGCGCTGGCGAAGGACTTGGTGTGGACGCCCACTTCGCGGTGGTTGACCAGGCAGCTCTTGCTCTGGTGGACAAATTCGATGGGGTCCTCGACGGTGATGATATGATCGCGCCGGTTCTTGTTGGCGTAATCCACAATGGCGGCCAGGGTGGTGGACTTGCCGGAGCCGGTCGGTCCGGTGACGACCACCAGGCCCTTGTGCAGCATGGCGAACTTCTTCAACACCGCCGGCAGCGGCGCCCCCACCTTTTCAAAGTCCTCGAACGAGAGCACCGTGGTGGGAATCTGGCGGAAGACGGCGGCGATGCCGTTTTTCTGGGTGAAGAAATTGGCGCGAAAACGCGAGACGCCGGTGATTTCATAGCCAAAATCAACGTCGCCCGTTTCCTCGAAGGTTTTGATTTTGTACTCCGGGGCGATTTCGTAGAGCATGACCTTGAGCAGGTCGTCCTGCAACGCGGGGGCGTCCACGCGCGTCAGTTCGCCGTGGATGCGGAGAATGGGCGGGTTGCCGGCGGACAGGTGGAGGTCCGAGGCTTTCTCGCTGAACATTAAATTGAATAACGCGTCAATCTGGGCCATATTAGGTTCCTTTTAGTTTCCGACCGCTCCGGAAACTTCTACCAAATCCGGCGGGAATTGCAAGACAAAGCGGCGACATCCAAATTACAGGAAACACAGTGATATGAACAAAAATGAAATCCACGCCGTCACCGGGGCCTTTGGTTATTCCGGCCGCTACATCGCAACCCGGTTGCTGGAACAGGGACGGACGGTGGTCACCCTGACCAACAGCGCCAGCCGCGCCAATCCTTTTGGCGGCAGAGTGCGCGCGTTTCCGCTTTCCTTTGGCGAGCCGGACAAGCTGGCGGCGGCGCTGTCCGGCGTGGACGTGTTGTACAACACCTACTGGGTCCGCTTCAACCACCGGATGTTCACTCATGCCCAGGCGGTGGAAAACACGCGGGCGCTGTTTGACGCGGCCCGGCGCGCGGGGGTCCGGCGCATCGTCCATGTCAGCATTGCCAATGCGGCGGAAGACTCGCCGCTGGAATACTTTTCCGGCAAGGCGCGGCTGGAACGGGCGCTGCGGGAAACCGGGCTTTCCCATGCCATCCTGCGGCCCACGGTTTTGTTCGGGCGGGAGGACATTCTCATCAACAACATTGCCTGGGCGCTCCGGCGGTTTCCCTTTTTTGCGGTCTTCGGCGACGGTTCGTATCGGCTGCAACCGGTGCATGTGGACGATCTGGCGGAGTTGGCGGTCGCGGAAGGGACGCGGTCGGAAAATGTCATCGTCAACGCCATCGGCCCGGAAACATTCACCTACCGCGGGATGGTGCAAGCGGCGGGCGAGGCGATTGGCCGGCGGCGGACCCTGGTCAATGTGCCGCCGGGAGCGGGTTGGTTGCTGGGAGAATTGCTGGGATGGTTCCTCCATGACCAATTCATCACGCGCGACGAAATTCGCGGGTTGATGTCCGAACGGCTTTATGTGGACACGCCGCCCACGGGAAAAACGCCCATGACGGCCTGGATGAAAAAAAACGCCGCCACATTGGGCCTGCGCTATGCGAGCGAACTGGACCGCCGCCGCGACCGGCGGATGCCGTATTTCGCAAATAATGCGTGACGGCGCCCGCGCCTCACCACCGTTTTCGTGCGCCAGGGCCACTACGCCCTGAACCCCAATCTTGCCGCCGCCCGCCCCGCCCCCAATGTCACCCTCGAACGCATCGGCGACCTGTTGGACTACAACCTCTCCGCCCTCCTCGCCGCCGCGCACCCGGCCCGGCCATGAATTCGGCCGGCCAAGTTTTCCACACTTGTACGTGGCTTTGATATACCCCGAATCGTCAGCCTGGTTGGAGATGCTTATTTCGATTTGTAAGGACCGAGGAACTTATCCCCATCGAAATGCACCAGATGATCGGGCGCATCCGCAATCCAGACTTCAGTTTCCCACGCAATATCGGGCGCGAATTTGCGGAAAGTGTCGCGTGTGAGGAAGGCGGTGACAAAAATAATGTCGGCCGTGCATTTACAGGCAAGCCGTTTTAATTCCAAAAGCCGGATAGGGGAAATCGGGCCGGAACTATGTACGGCTTCAACGAGAAACAGCCAATTCTTCTTGGCGGAATAGGCAATGATGTCCGGTAGTTCTCCATGCTCCAGTTCAAAAAAATTCAGGGCGCGTAACTTTGGTTCCTCTCGAACCAAAAATTTCTTCGCAGTGTCGCCAACATAATAAACTTCCGCGCCATGGCCGTAGCGAGGCAGGAATTGTTCGATGATGGCTTTTTGCAACAAGTTGTGCTCCCCGGGACTGTATTGAATCGTTTGTCCATCGGGCAGCTTGATTGGGACAATCTCAAGCTGACGGGCGGCGTCCAACCGTTCGGCCAATGTGGGTCTGTCAGCCATGAATTCCTCTATCGCTTCCGCCCAATCCGGCTGCCCGAAGCGTTGGATGAGTTCGACGTATTCGGGCGACAGGGAAAATCCTCTCGTCGGATCGTTGCGGGCGGCGTTTGGCTTGTTGGCGCTGGCAATGATGATTCCCGCCACGACCGGCAGTTTCAAATCTTTACGGCGAATGTCGTCGTACGAACCCATCGAGGTTTTTTCCGCAAAGTGTTGATTGAAGTAACCGATGATGTCCCGCGATTTGAGGGTTTCTTTTCCTTCACGAATCCGCGCTTTCGACCATTCGGCGCTGCGCTTCACATCAGCCACTGCAAGGAACGCCATGGCCATCTTTTCCAGCTCTCGTGGTTTCAAGCCATCCAGAGGAATGCCCAGCTTGGATAACACCAGCAGAGCCTCATTGATCAGTTTCACCAGTTTGGCTGGCTTCTCGGCGTTGGTGACAAATGTTGGTATTTTCATTTCAGGTGATTCCTTGAATTCGAGCGGCAAGGCAAACTGGTCCGGCAGATTTCGGTAGAGGATTTCTCCCGATGTGAGCCGTTTGGTGCTGGCGAGATACTTTTTGACCGAGCCAGCCAGATGCCATGCAAGCAAGGGAGGAACGGCATTTCCAATCTGGTTGAACTGACTCGTTTCGCCGCCGCAAAACTCAAACCAATCGGGGAAGCTTTGTAATCTGGCGGCTTCGCGGACAAAAAGGCGGCGCCGCCGGCCATCCGGCAAACGGATGCGGTGCATGTCGCCGGTCGCCCCCGCAAGATTCCTGCAAGTCACCGTGCGGGCGGGTTGGTCGGGATAAAGGTCGCGCGGGTGGATGCAAAAGGAAGCCCGTTCATATTTTGCAACGTATTCATCCATGCTTGGCGTGAGGAATTTGGATTCCGGCGGCGCTTGACGCATGAATTCGCCCAATGCCGCTCCCGCCGTGACGCGATGGGGATCCTCATCGAAAAATTGGAATTCGCCTCGATGGCCGACAACGATCACCCGCTCGCGATTCTGGGGGACGCCGTAGTTCACCGCATTGAGCAACCGCACCTCAATGACATAATTCAAAGCCTTCAGAGCCGTGAGTATTTGCTCGAAATACCAGCGGTTGCTGTAAAGAACACCGCGAACATTTTCAAAAACCCAAATCTCCGGCTGAACCTGCTTCACGGCGGAAATGAATATCGGAAATCCGTCTCGTGAATCTGTCAGTCCCATTTGATGCCCACCGACGCTAAACGGTTGACACGGCGGGCCGCCTATAATTACGTCAGCTTTGGGAAATTGCGTTTCAGGAGTTAGAATAATTTTCTGGCACGCGCCTCTTAGGTTCCGCCGGTAAGTTTCACAGGCGTCCTCGTCTTGCTCAAAACCGATGGTTGCAAATCCTTGTGCTTCAAAACCCAAAGCCAGCCCGCCGCAACCAGCAAACAAATCCAGAACGCGAGTTTTTCCACTTGGATTTGGCCGCAGCAACAAATTGATTTTCTTGACGTAATTCATCTGACATTCTTGAGACACTGCTACACCGGCTTCCTCGCACGCTCACCCATCAAGATTTCGCGGACGGTGGGGGCAGTGATAGTCTTGCGGGGGCGCTTGAAGAATTGGCTGATTTCAGTTAGAGCGTTGCTGGAATAGTCGAAGGCATCTCCTTGCTCCGCAAGATCGCGGGAATTTGGTTCCATTTCCCTTCTGCCTGGACGTGCCTCCGCCGGGAGCAGGTTCAGCACGAAATCGCAAATGGCTTGGGCGTGTTCCAGGGCTTCCTCAAATTCTGCGCGCGTTGGCATGGGTTCGTGTGATCTGGGGTTCCAAGTCGGCCTCATCCATATAGCTTTCGGCACTGATTGAGGACCGGATGAAACAAAGATGTCAGCATGCTTGCGCAAGTTGCCGCCAAAGGAGCGCGCTCATGCGCGAGCCTTTTTCGTAACAATCCAGGTTGAATTTTTCGTTGGGGGAATGGGCGTTGTCATCCGGCAGCGCCAAACCCAGCAGCAAGGAATCGGCCCGGAGCACTTTTTTGAACTGGGTGACAATGGGAATGGAACCGCCTTCGCGCATGAGGATGGGTTCGCGGCCAAACGCTTCCCGGAGGGTCGCCAGCCCCGCCCGGGCCAGCGCGCCGGCGGGCGACACCCGATACGGCTCCGCTCCATGTCCCGCCGCGACCTCCAAACGCACGGTGGGCGGACAGGTTTTTTTCAGGTGTTGGACAATCAGCCTGCCGATGCGCTCCGGGTTCTGATGGGGCACCAGCCGAAAGGTCAGCTTGGCCCGCGCCCATGCCGGAATGATCGTCTTGCTCCCTTCGCCCTGGTAACCGCTGGTCAGGCCGTTGATCTCCACCGTGGGCCGGGCGCTGCGTTGCTCGATGAAATTATAGCCGCTCTCGCCAAATAGGCGCGGCACGCCCAGGGACTTCCGATAGGCCGCCTCCGTCATGGGAAACCGGGCCATTTGTTTTCGTTCGAAGGCGGAAAGCGGGGCCACGCCTTCGTAAAAACCGGGCACGGCGACGCGCCCGTTCTTGTCGCGCAAGCGGGCGAGCAACTGGCTCAAAGCCAGGGCCGGATTGTCCACCGTGCCGCCGTAAATGCCGGAATGCAGATCGCGCGACGGCCCGCGCAGGGTGATTTCCACCGCGCAGATGCCGCGCAGGGCATAAGTCAGGGCAGGGTGATCCAGGCCCGGCATGCCGGTGTCGGATATGACGACGGCCCGGCAATCCAGCTCCTCGCGATTGACCGAGAGGATTCGGTCCAGGCTTTTGCTGCCGACTTCCTCCTCCCCTTCGAGGATGAAGGTCAGATCGCAGGGGAGCGGGGTTTTTGTGGCCAGATAAGCTTCGACGGCGTTGAGATGGGCCAGGTTCTGCCCTTTGTTATCGCTGGCGCCGCGGGCGAAGAGGGAACGGCCTTCGATCCGCGGCTCGAAGGGCGGGCTTTTCCAAAGCTCAAACGGCTCCGCCGGCTGGACATCGTAATGGCCGTAAATGAGAAAGGACGGTTTGGCGGAATGGGGCGAGCGCGGCGTCCTGGCGACGACGACGGGATGGCCGTCGGTGGGACAAAGCCGGGCTTCCAGGCCGATTTTTTTGCAGCGCGCCACCAGCCATTGCGCGCAGGCGGCCAGATCGCCGCGATGGGCCGGCTGGGCCGAGACGCTGGGAAAACGAACGTAATCGCAAAGCGCGCCCAGGAAACGCGCCTTGTTTTGCTCCAGATAATTCAAAACGGCTTGCACAAGTGATTCCGAGCGTAACCAATCCCCCCGCCATTGTCGAAACCAAACCGAGCATTGATTGCCTCAATGCAAAAACAGGTCTGCACTTGGGCTTTGCAAAAGGGCCGGGGGTGTCGTACAAATCAAGTTCCGGCGAATCGTTTTGCGCGTGTGGAGGCGAGCGCCGGTTGTTTTATGAAACCTGATGTGGAAATATACGACACCACCCTGCGTGACGGCAGCCAGGGCGAAGGGGTCAATTTTTCGGTGATGGACAAGCTGCGGATCGCGGAACGATTGGACGCTTTTGGCGTGCATTTTATCGAAGGCGGCTGGCCGGGGTCCAATCCCAAGGATATTGAGTTCTTTGATCTGGCCAAACGGCGGAAGTTCCAGCGGGCCAGGCTGGCGGCGTTCGGCTCCACGCGGCGCAAGGGAGTGGCGGTGGCGGCGGATGAGCAGGTGCGGCTGCTGCTGGCGGCGGAGACGCCGGTGGTGACGATTTATGGCAAGACCTGGCTGCTGCATGTGAAGGAGGTTTTGCGCACGACGCCGGAGGAGAATCTGGCCATGATCGCCGACACGGTGCGGTTCCTCAAGGAGCACGGGAAATTCGTCGTCTACGACGCGGAACACGGTTTTGACGGTTTCAAGGACAATGCGGCTTACGCCCTGGCGACGTGGCAGGCGGCGGAGGCGGCCGGGGCGGACGTGGTGGCGCTGTGCGACACCAACGGGGGATCGTTGCCGGGGGAAATCGGGCGGATCACGGCGGCGGCCCGGGCCAAGCTCGCCGGCGCCATCGGGATTCACACCCACGATGACATCGGGCTGGGCGCGGCCAATGCGCTGGCGGCGGTGGAGGCGGGGGCGACGCAGGTGCAGGGGACCATCAACGGCTACGGGGAGCGGACGGGCAATTGCAATCTGACGAGCGTGATGCCGACGATTGCCTTCAAATTGGGGAGGAGCTGTGTGCCGGCGGCGGCGCTAAGGCAATTGCGGGAATTGTCGCAGTATGTGGATGAGATTGCCAATTTGCGGCACAGCCCGCGGCAGCCGTGGGTGGGTTCGGCGGCCTTTTCGCACAAGGGGGGGACGCATGTCAACGCCGTGCAAAAAGTGACGCGGAGTTACGAGCACATTGACCCGGCTTGCGTGGGCAATGCGCGCACGGTGCTGATCAGCGACCTGGCGGGGCGCAGCAACATCGTGATGAAGGCGCAGGAGCTGGGTATCAAGCTGGGCAACGACGCGCCGGAGTTGAAGGACATCCTGGCGCGCATCAAGAAACTGGAACACGAGGGCTACGAATTTGAAGCGGCGGGCGGTTCGCTGGCGCTGTTAATCCGGGGCGTGTTGCATCACGAGGATTTGCCGTTCGAGTTGATCCGCTACGAGGTTTCCATGAACCACCACAATCAAATGTCGGTTTGTTCCGCCCAGATCAAAGTCATGGTCAAGGGCAAGGACCGGCTGGAGGTGGCTGAAGGAGACGGGCCGGTCAATGCGCTGGACTCCGCGTTGCGGGCGGCGCTGGCCAGGTTTTATCCGCAAGTCAAGAAGGTCAAGCTGACGGATTACAAGGTGCGTATTTTGGATTCAACGACCGGGACGGCGGCAAAAACGCGCGTGTTGATGCAGTCCAGCGACGGCAAGGAAGAATGGGGAACGGTCGGCGTGAGCGCCAATATCATCGAGGCGAGCCTGAAGGCGCTGACCGACAGCATGAATTACTGGCTGATGAAGTGAAGGTTTGAAATTTTGGAATGATTCCGTGATGGAATCTGCAAAGCGCCCACATGCCCGAAATTCCCAAAGCGTACGTTCCGCAGGCGGTCGAGGACAAATGGCATCGGTTTTGGCTGGAACAAAATTGTTTCACCGCCGATCCGCATTCGCGCAAGCCGGCTTTCTCCATCGCCATTCCTCCGCCCAACGTCACGGGGGTGCTCACCCTCGGCCACGTCCTCAACAACACGATCCAGGACATTCTGGCGCGGCGGGCGCGGATGACCGGCCATGAAGTGCTCTGGCTGCCGGGCACCGACCACGCCGGCATCGCCACCCAATCGGTCGTGGAGCGCGCCTTGAAAAAATCCGGCGCCATCAAACACCGCAACGATTTGGGCCGCGAAAAATTCCTGGAGAAGACATGGGAGTGGAAGGAAAAGCACGGCGGCATCATCATCCAGCAACTCCAGAAATTGGGAGCGTCGTGCGACTGGACGCGGGAGCGTTTTACGATGGACCCGGAGTATTCCCGGTGCGTGCAGAAAGTGTTCGTCGAGCTTTACAAGAAGGGCCTGATCTACCGGGGCAAACGGATGGTCAATTGGTGCCCGTCCTCCCTCACCGCGCTGTCGGACGAAGAAGTGGTGATGAAGGAACAA
>Ga0326727_10025670_pt1 | contig 11025 bp, 8 predicted proteins | sample MB2enrmetagenome_FD_207643 | JGI IMG/M metagenome (GOLD analysis project Ga0326727, IMG submission 207643) | Lab enriched peat soil microbial communities from McLean, Ithaca, NY, United States - MB29MY | ecosystem: Environmental > Terrestrial > Soil > Wetlands > Peat | place: USA: New York... | reverse complement strand
CTGGTCGGGGTCAGCGCCGGCTACCTGGGTGGCAACGCCGACGAGGGGCTGTCCCTCCTCTCCAACGTCTTCCTGGCCATCCCGGGACTGCCCCTGCTGATCGTGCTCGCCACCTACGTTCCCGGGGCCGACACCAGCGTCATCGTCATCGGATTGATCGTGGCCCTCACCGGCTGGGCCTATGGCTCCCGCGTGCTGAGGGCGCAGACCCTCTCGCTGCGCAACCGCGACTTCGTGGAGGCGGCGCGGGTCTCGGGGGAGGGAAGGCTGCGGATCATCCTCGCCGAGGTGATGCCGAACCTGCTGCCCATCATCGCCTCCTCCTTCCTCTTCACCACCCTCTACGCCATCGGCGCCTACGTCTCGTTGGCCTTCCTGGGGCTGGCAGGCGTTCCCACCTCCTCGCCGCCAGGTCCCTGGAACTGGGGGATCATGCTCGAGCAGGTCTTCGACAACGGTGCCGTCACCAGTGGCTACTGGTGGTGGTGGGTGCCTCCGGGAATCTGCATCGCCCTGGTGGGCACCGCCCTGGCCCTGCTCAACTTCGGGGTCGACGAGTTCATCAACCCACGGCTCCGCGCCGCCGGGCTCAGCCGCAAGGCGGCTCGCAAGGCGGGGATCAGCTTCCGGCCCACCCTGGGCTTCACCCCGGTGATCGGCGCCCGGACCACGCGGCGCGAGCCGGTCCCGGCGGTCGCCGGCGTCGACAGCGACCGAGGAGGGAGGACCCGATGAGCGCTCCCCCGCACCTCGATCAGCTCGACGCCTCCTCGGTCCGGCCACCGAAGCTCAGCGACCCCGTCCTGGAGATCCACGACCTGAGCGTCGACTATGGGTTCGGCAGAGAGGCCGTCCACGCGGTGGTGGATTGCGACATGGTGCTGCACCGGGGCCAGGTGCTGGGATTGGCCGGGGAGAGCGGCAGCGGCAAGTCGACGCTCGCCATGGCCGTCATCCGGCTGCTGCGCTCGCCGGGCGTCATCACCGCCGGCGAGGTGCTCTTCCACTCCAAGCCGCTGGGCGGCGACGGCTCGTCGGAGACCATCGACCTGCTGCGCGCCGGCGAGGAGGGTCTGCGCAAGGTGCGCTGGTCGGAGATCTCGGTCGTCTTCCAGAGCGCGCTCAACGCGCTCAACCCGGTCATCACGATCGGCGCTCAGTTCGACGACATGCTCAGGGTGCACCGGCCCCACTTCTCCGCCGCGGAGAGGTGGGAGAAGGGCGTCCAGCTCCTCGAGATGGTGGGGATGACCGGTGACCGCATGCGCAGCTTCTCGCACGAGCTCTCCGGCGGGATGCGCCAGCGGGCGATGATCGCCATGGCCCTGGCCCTCGACCCCCAGGTCATGATCCTCGACGAACCGACCACGGCTCTGGATGTGGTCACCCAGCGGGAGATCCTCGAGGAGCTGATGGGGCTGCGTGACCGGCTCGGCTTCGCCGCCCTCTTCATCACCCATGACCTCTCCCTGCTGGTGGAGCTGGCCGACGAGATCGTCGTGATGTACGCCGGCCGGCTGATGGAGCGGGCTGCGGCGGCCTCTCTCTTCCGGGCGCCCCGGGTGCCCTACACGCACGGTCTGCTTCACTGCTTCCCGCCCATGCACGGTGAGCGCCGGCCGATGGAGGGGATCCCGGGCTCGCCCCCGGACCTGCGCGCTCTCCCCACCGGCTGCCCCTTCCACCCTCGCTGCCCGTGGGCGATGGAGCGCTGCCGGAAGGAGATGCCCCTGCTGGTGCGGCTCGACGGCTCCGGCCGCGAGGCGGCCTGCTGGCTGCACTCCGGTGACGCCACCGTCCCGGCGGAGCTGGCCCTTCCCGACCCTGGCGCGGGAGCCCTCCGGCCCGGCGCCCGGACGTCGTCGACCCGGAGGAGCGCCCCATGAGCGTCGCCCCGCTGGCGACGGCCGATCCGGCCGCCGTCCGTCCCGTTCTCGAGGGGCGCGAGCTCACCAAGTATTTCTCGGTCAAGCGGAGCCGGCGCATCTTCTCGGGAGAGTCCCGCCTCTTCGCCGTGGACAGGGTCTCGGTCGCCCTCGCCGCCGGGACCGTGACCGCCCTGGTCGGCGAGAGCGGCTCGGGGAAGACCACGGTCGCCCGGATGCTGTGCAAGATCATCAACCCGGACGGGGGTGAGGTGCTGCTCGACGGTGAGCCGGTCCCCAAGGGGAGGCCGCGCAGCTACGCCCGGCAGGTCCAGATGGTCTTCCAGGACCCCTTCGCCTCGCTCAACCCCATCCATCGGGTGCGCTACGACCTGCTCCGTCCCCTCAAGATCCACGGTCTGGGTGGCGAGGCCCCGGATCAGGCGGTCGCCGAGCTGCTCCATCGGGTTCACCTCGACCCGGCGGAGCAGTACATGTCCAAGTTCCCCCACGAGCTCTCCGGGGGCCAGCGCCAGAGGGTGGCGATCGCCCGCGCCCTCGCGGTGGAGCCCCGGGTGCTGCTCGCCGACGAGCCGGTCTCGATGCTCGACGTGTCGATCCGCCTCGGGCTGCTCAACCTGCTCGCCGACCTGCGCGACCGGGAGCATCTCGCCATCCTCTACGTGACCCACGACATCGCCTCGGCGCGCTACCTCGCCGACACCATCTCCGTGATGTACGCGGGCCAGCTGGTGGAGACGGCGCCGAGCACCCGCCTCACCGACAGCCCGGCGCACCCCTACACCCAGCTGCTGCTCTCTGCCGCCCCCGACCCGGACCGGATCGAGCCCCCGAGCCTGGCCGGCAGCGGCGCCCCGCCCAGCCTCATCGCTCCGCCGAGCGGCTGCCGCTTCCATCCCCGCTGCCCCCACGCCATGGCGATCTGCAGCGCCAAGGCTCCCCCCAGCGTCACCGTCTCGCCGGGGCACGTCGCCAGCTGCTGGCTCCACGTCGACCCCTCGCAGCGTGGCGTCGAGGGCGATGGACAGGCGGCGGGTGCCACGACCGACAGCACGTACCAGCGGCCCGTGGTCGCTTCAAACGACAAGCACCACCTAGAGGAGGATTGAGGAGGAACGGAGCATGGGATAGCTTCTCGGGCCTCGCCGGCCCCGAGGGACGAACGGAGCCAAGGTCGGTCTGTCCGCCAGCGGATGGGATCGCTCCCAACCGGTCTCCGTGGCGCCCGATCCGTCGGCGTTCTCATCCGCAGTGCCCGGTCCCAACCGGCCGGGCCTCATGGAGATCGTGTAGCTAGATGAAGCAAGGAAAGCTTGTGGTATTTGTCGCAGCAGCCGTCGCCCTGGTGGGCGCGGCCGCGTGCGGCAGCAGTTCGACCTCCACGTCGACCGCGCCCAAGGTCACCACCGGGCCGGCCCTCTACGAGGAAGCAACCACCGGTGCCACCTTCACCCAGGACTTCAACCCGTTTGACAGCAGCTCGCTGGCGCACGGGATGAACATGACCTCGCTCGTTTACGAGCCGCTGTACGAAATGGACGCGCTCAACCCGGCCACCTCGGGGAACCACCCCTGGCTGGCGAGCTCGTTCCAGTTTGAGAACGGTGGCTCGGAGCTGGCCATCACGGTGAAGTCGGGCATCAAGTTCAACGACGGGACGGCGATGACCCCGGCTGACGTGGCCAACACGTTCAACCTGATCAAGACCTTCCCGGACGCTGACTACAGCGGTGTCCCGACCCAGAGCGCTGCCCCGTCGGTCAGCGGTCAGGTCGTCACCCTGACGTTCGCCTCGCCCCAGTACACCAACCTCTGGTCGATCCTGGGCAGCACCTACATCGCTCCGGCCAGCGCCTTCCCGATCGGGACGGACCCCTCGAAGGTCACCGTCGCGAACCCGGTGGGCACTGGACCGTTCATGCTGGACAGCTTCAGCACCCAGGCCGTCAAGTTCAAGCCGAACCCGAACTACTGGGGCGGCACTCCTCCGGAGTCGGAGGTCATCGTCCCCAACGAGGCCACCAACAACGCGGCGACTGAGGCCCTGGTCAACGGGACCCTGGATTGGGCCGGCAACGACATCCCGTCGGTCGTCGCCAACTTCATCGACCTGAACCCGACCACGAACCACGTCTGGTTCGCCTCGGGCAACACGGTCACCCTCGACTTCAACCTCGCCTCCGGAAACGGCGGAGCCACCGGCATCAGTGACGCAGCGGTTCGCCAGGCGGTGAGCCTGGGCATCGATCGCGGCGTGCTCTCCTCGATCGGAGAGTCCGGTTACGAGGCGGCGGCCACCTCGGCGGGCGGGCTGAACCCCGCGCAGCAGGTTGCCTACCCGAACTCGACCTACGCCAACGACCTGCCCGCCGACTCGGCGGCAACGTCGTCCACGGCTCCCGCCGGTTGGACCGGCCCGACCGTCCAGAGCGTCCTCGAAGCGGACGGCTGGACTGCACCCACGGGCTGGGGCACCTCCACTGAGGCCAACTGCGACGGGTCCGTCGCCGCCAACTGCTGGACCAAGGGCAGCGAGATCATCAAGTTCTCCATCTGGGACCCCGAGGCCTTCTCGGACTACTGGGCGGACGCAACCGAGATCTCGGGCCAGCTCCAGGCTGAGGGCATGGACGTCACCACGGATAACGCCACCGGTGGCTACACGCAGTGGCAGAACGCCATGAACGTGGGCCAGTACCAGACCGCACTCCACTGGGGCGCGGGCGGCAACATCCCGTTCGTCCAGCTCGACAACTGGCTTGACTACAGCATCAACTGCACGGCTGCTCTGAACTGCGCCAGCGGCGACTACGCTGAGTTCAACTCCTCGGCAGCCCAGGCAGCGCTCACCCAGTACGAGGGCGCCGACCCGACCACCTCGGCCGGACAGTCGACCATCGCCGCTGCGATCGCCACCCTCGAGGGCATCATGGCGACCCAGGTGCCCTACGCCCCGGTGCTCTACGGGGCTGACTGGAACGTCTACAGCAGCGCCCACTACACCGGCTGGCCGAGCGCCAGCAACCCCTACATGGACCCGTCCCCGGACGACCCGGAGCTCCCGTACATCCTCATGCACCTGGTTCCGGTCGCCTCCTAAACGGATCACGCAATACCGCTGACCCGCGGGTCAGCAACCACAATCGAATAGGTCCCACCTCCTGAGGTGGGCGGGCCCGGGGCCCGGCCGACAGCGCGCCGGCCGGGTCACCGGCCCGATCCAGGGGAGGGCCCCGCGGCCTTCGGTGCGCCGCGGGTCCGTCCGCACACCGCCGGTGTCATCTCTTCCGCGCGGTGACGGGACGCCGCGCACCCGTCACCGAATCCCGTGCCCAAGAGGTCTCCGGCGGCCGGGGGCAGTGGTGACTTCCCGCGGCAACTTCGCTCGTGCCCACAGGAGCTGGCAGTGAGATTCGGACACTTCGACGACGACCGCCGCGAGTACGTCATCTCCCGGCCGGACACCCCCCTCCCCTGGATCAACTACCTGGGCCTGGAGGACTACTTCGGGATCATCTCCAACACGGCCGGCGGGTACTCGTTCTTCCGCGACTCACGGCTTCGCCGCATCAGCCGCTACCGCTACAACAACGCCCCCTTCGACCTCGGTGGACGTTACCTCTATCTGCGCGACGATGCCAGCGGCGACTACTGGTCCCCCTCCTGGCAGCCCACCCAGGTCGCGCTCGAAGACTACGAGTGCCGGCACGGCCTCTCCTACACCACCATCGCCTCCTCGTTCCGCGGCATCCGCACCGAGACCCTCTACTGCATTCCCCTGGGTCAGGCCCTGGAGGTGTGGCGGCTTCGGATCGCCAACCTGAGCGGCGAGCGACGCCCGATCTCGGTCTTCTCCTCGGTGGAGTTCTGTCTCTGGGACGCCCAGGACGACTCCACCAACTTCCAGCGCAACTTCTCCACCGGCGAGGTCGAGGTGGAGGGGAGCGTCATCTACCACAAGACCGAGTACCGGGAGCGGCGCAACCACTTCGCGTACTTCGCCTGCTCCGAGCCGCTGGCCGGCTTCGACACGGCGCGGGAGGCGTTCCTCGGTCCCTATCGGGGTTTCGACCGCCCGGTCGCGGTCGAGCGCGGCAGCGCCGGCAACTCGATCGCCCACGGCTGGGCTCCCCACGGCTCCCACCACGTCCGCCTCGAGCTGGGACCCCACGAGGAGCGCGAGATCGTCTTCTGCCTCGGCTACGGGGAGAACCCGGTCGCCGAGAAGTTCGACCCCCCCGGCAGCCAGGTGATCAACAAGCGCACCGTCACCCCGATCATCGAGCGCTGGCTTCGCTCCGACTCGGTCGAGGAGGGGCTGCGCGGGCTGCGCACGCGCTGGGACGAGCTGCTCTCCAACGTCCAGGTGATCACCCCCGACGAGCACACCAACCGGATGGTCAACGCCTGGAACGCCTACCAGTGCATGGTCACCTTCAACCTCAGCCGATCGACCTCCTTCTACGAGTCCGGGATCGGCCGGGGGATGGGCTTTCGCGACTCCAACCAGGACCTGCTCGGCTTCGTGCAGATGATCCCGGAGCGGGCCCGCCAGCGGATCCTCGACCTCGCCGCGACCCAGCTGGGGAGCGGCGGCGCCTACCATCAATACCAGCCGCTGACGAAGCGCGGCAACGACGACATCGGCTCCGGTTTCAACGACGACCCGCTCTGGCTGGTGCTGGGGGTGGCCGCCTACCTGCGCGAGACGGGCGACGACTCGATCCTCGACGAGCCGGTTCAGTACGACAACGCCGAGGGCTCTGAGGCCCCGCTCCTCGACCACCTACGGCGGAGCGTGGCCTACACCCTGGACCGGCGCGGTCCCCACGGACTGCCGCTGATCGGTCGGGCCGACTGGAACGACTGCCTCAACCTCAACTGCTTCTCGGACACCCCCGGAGAGACGTTCCAGACCACCGAGAACCGGAGCGGCGGCGTCGCCGAGTCCGTCTTCATCGCCGGTCAGTACGTGCTCGCCGCCCGGGAGCTGGCCGACATCGTGGGCCGCCTCGGCCACGCGGATGAGGCTTCCCGGCTGATGGCCGGCGCCGCGGAGATGGCGGCCGCCATCGCCGAGCACGGCTGGGACGGAGCCTGGTTCCGGCGCGCCTATGACTTCTTCGGCAACCCGGTGGGGTCGGCGACCTGCGACGAGGGCCGGATCTTCATCGAGTCCCAGGGGATGTGCGTGATGGCGGGTGTCGGGCTCGACGACGGCCGGGCCCGCCAGGCGCTCGACAGCGTTCGCGAGCAGCTGCTGACCGAGCATGGGGTGGTGCTGCTGCAGCCGGCCTACAGCAGCTATCGCATCGAGCTCGGCGAGATCTCCTCGTACCCGCCCGGGTTCAAGGAGAACGCGGGCATCTTCTGCCACACCAACCCGTGGATCATGATCGCCGAGGCGATGACGGGTGACGGGGATGGTGCCTTCGACTGCTACCGAAGGACCAATCCCTCGGCGCGCGAGGCGATCAGCGAGGTGCATCGCTGCGAGCCCTACGTCTACGCCCAGATGATCGCCGGCCGCGACGCCCCGACCCACGGCGAGGCCAAGAACTCCTGGCTGACCGGGGCGGCCGCGTGGAACTTCGTCGCCATCACCCAGTGGATCCTGGGCATCCGACCGGAGCGCGACGGGCTGCGCGTCGACCCGGTGATCCCGGCCGCCTGGCCGGGGTTCACCGTCACCCGGCGCTTCCGCGGCGCCACCTACCGCATCGCCGTGCACAAGCCGGTCGGGACCACCGGGCGCGTCCGCCGGCTGACCGTCGACGGTGCCGCGGTCGAGGGCAACCTGGTGCCCCTCGCTCCCTCCGGTGCCGCGGTCGAGGTCGAGGCCGTGGTGTCCGCCTGAGCCGGCGGCGGTCCCGCCTCTGCATACTCCCCAGTCATGTCCCGCTACCGGCGCAGAAGCTTGGGCCCCGACTTCGGCTACGTGCCCGGTGAGCAGCCGCCCGACGCGGCGGCGTGGATCAAACTCAACACCAACGAGTCCCCCCTGCCGCCGTCGCCGGAGGTGGCCGGCGCCGTGAACGCCGCGGTCGGGTCGCTGCGCCTCTACCCCGACCCCCGGGGGGAGCCGCTGCGATCCGACCTGGCCCGCCACCACGGCGTCCGGCCGGAGCAGGTGGTGCTCGGCAACGGCGCCGATCAGATCCTCGAGAGCTGCTTCCGTGCCTTCGTCGATCCCGGCGACAGCGTGGTCCTGACCCGGCCCACCTACACGCTGCTTCCCGTGCTCGCCCGGCTGAGCGGCGGCCGCGTCGCGAGCGTGCCCCTGGAGGACGGGAGCACGCTCCCCGGCGGCCTGGCGGCCACCCCCGGGGTGATGCGCGTCGTCTGCAACCCCAACTCGCCGACCGGGAGCTGGGTGCCACCGTCGGAGGTCGAGCGTTGCCTGGGTGAGGCCGGATCGGTGGTGGTCATCGACGAGGCGTACTGCGACTTCGCCCCGGAGTCGTGCATCCCCCTCCTGCCCGCCCACGAGAGCTGGCTGGTGGTGCGCACGTTCGCCAAGAGCCACGCCCTGGCCGGGCTGCGCGTCGGCTACGCGCTCGGCCATCCGGACCTGATCGCCGATCTCTCGGCCGCTCTCGAGTCCTACCCCGTCGACCGGCTGGCGCTCGCCGCCGCCGCCGCCGCGCTGGCCGACCAGGCCCATCACCGGCGCATCGTCGAGATGGTCATCGCCGAGCGGGATCGGGTGTGCGCGGCGCTGCGCCGCGCCGGCTGGGAGGTCTCCGACTCGCGAGCCAACTTTCTTCTCGGCCGGCCTCCCGGAGGGGATGCGCAGGGGATCGCCGCCGAGCTGCGGGACCAGCACATCCTGGTCCGGCACTTCCCCAAGGGCGACCAGGCCGACCGGCTCCGGATCACCCTGGGGACCCCGGCTCAGAACGACGCGCTGCTCATCGCCCTCGGGATCGAGGGCTGACCCCTAGGTCGGGTGACCGGGGCGCTACTGGTCGTGCCGTCCCGGGTGGCGGACGACCACGATCCGTGGTTCCTGGCGGAGGAGGAGGAGGGCGATGACGCCGAGCAGCACCGCGGGCACGACCCACGGGCGGCGGTCGAAGAACTCCTCGATCCGGGCGCGGGGCCCGTCCTGGCGCGGGAGGACGATCGGCCGCTCTGTGACCAGCTCGACCGTGCCTTCCACCTCTGTCTCGGCGAGCGGCGCTGCGGCCGCCGCGGACGTCATCTCCATCGCTCTTCTCCCCAAGCGCTGCGGGCCGCGCAATCCTACGCTTCTTCCCCACGCAGCAGGCCGCGTGGGGCCCCTGGGATCGACGGGGGGCGATGCTCACCCCCCTGGCTCTGCGCCACTCGGGGCCGTTGGCAGCCGGCCTCGCTCGCGGAAAGTTGATTAGAATTGTCGGAATTCGGTGACGATCACTGTTCGAAGGAGAGCCGCGGTGACCGATTACGCCCACCCCGAGGTCCTGGTCAGCACCGAGTGGCTGGCAGGGCACCTGGAGGATCCTGCCGTTCGCGTCCTGGAGGTGGACTGGGACCCCGCCTCCGCCTATGAGCTGGGGCACGTCCCCGGCGCCGTCCTCGTCGACTGGAAGCGGGACATCAACGACACCGTCCGCCGCGACATCCTCTCCAAGGAGCAGTTCGCCAGCCTGCTGGGACGCCTCGGCGTGACGCCCCAGACCACCCTCGTGCTCTATGGCGACATGCGCAACTGGTTCGCCGCGTTCGCCTTCTGGACCTTCAAGATCTATGGGCACGCGGACGTCCGCCTGCTCAACGGCGGCCGCCGGAAGTGGTTCGAGGAGGAACGGCCGGTGACCGAGGACGTTCCCGCGCTCCGTCCCTCTGCCTATCCGGTCCCCGAGCCCACCGCCGGTCTTCGTCAGTTCCTCCCCGGGGTTCGCGAGATCATCGGCCGTGCGGACCACGTCCTGGTCGACGTCCGCTCTCCGGCGGAGTTCTCGGGGGCCATCTCGGCGCCGCCCGAGTACCAGAACGAGGGAGCCCAGCGCAGCGGCCATATTCCCGGCGCGGTCAGCATCCCCTGGGCGCAGGCGATCCAGGACGACGACACCTTCAAGCCCGTGGATCAGCTCCGCGAGCTCTACCAGGGCAAGGGGATCACCCCCGACAAGAGCGTCGTCACCTACTGCCGGATCGGCGAGCGCTCGTCGCACACCTGGTTCGTCCTCACCTACCTGCTCGGCTACCCGCGGGTCGCCAACTACGACGGCTCGTGGAGCGAGTGGGGCAACTCGGTGGGGGTGCCGGTGGAGAAGGCGGAGGTGTCCGAGCCGGCTCCGGCGTGACGCCGGACGTAGACTCCGATCCATCGTGGAGCCGTCGTACCTCGACCTCACCTCGGCCGAGGCGGCGTGCGGGGACAGCGCCCTGGGTCGGGTGCGCCGCGCCTACGGCACGCTCGCTCCGGGTGAGAGCCTGGTGGTGGTGACGGCCGTGGCCGAGCAGGTATTCGGAATCCAGGCCTGGAGCCGGAGGGTGGGCGGCGAGCTGGTCGAGGAGCGCCGGGAGCCCGGACCCACCCGCCTCGTCCTCCGGCGTCCGGCCGGCTGAGCGGCCACCGGCCGGTGCTCACCCCGCCTGCCGCCTTGCCCGCCCGGCGCCCCGCACCGGCCGGCCCGTCGCGCATCCCGGCCGGCTTCCTGCTGGGGACCGCCAGCGCCGCGCATCAGGTCGAGGGGGGACTCTGGAACGACTGGATGCGGATGGAGCGGGACGAGCCCTGGCGGATCAAGGACGGCGGCTCGGCCGCCGTCGCCATCGACCACCTCCACCGCCATCGCGAGGACCTGGAGATGCTCGCCCGGATGGGCCACACGGCTCAGCGTTTCTCGGTGGAATGGGCGCGTGTCGAGCCGGAGCCCGGGCGCTTCGACCCGGCCGCGCTGCGCCACTACGCCGCCGTTGTCGCCACCTGCCGGGAGCTGGACATGGAGCCGGTCGTCACGCTCCATCACTTCACTCTTCCGGTCTGGCTCGCCGATCGCGGCGGTCTGCTCGCCCCCGAGGCACCGCGCCTCTTCGCGCGCTACGCGGCCGCCTGCGCCGAAGCCTTCGGGCGGGACGTCCGCTGGTGGATCACCATCAACGAGCCGAACGTCCTCATGACCCTCGCCTACGCCGAGGGTGCGTGGCC
>Ga0326727_10025669_pt1 | contig 11026 bp, 12 predicted proteins | sample MB2enrmetagenome_FD_207643 | JGI IMG/M metagenome (GOLD analysis project Ga0326727, IMG submission 207643) | Lab enriched peat soil microbial communities from McLean, Ithaca, NY, United States - MB29MY | ecosystem: Environmental > Terrestrial > Soil > Wetlands > Peat | place: USA: New York... | reverse complement strand
ATCTACCGCACGTACAGGTTTGTCGGATCGTCCGCGCACGACCAGCTTTTTGTCAACGGCGCCCATCTCGCCAAACTCCTCAACAGCGAATACGCGTTCATGGAAGTGCCGCCGGGGACTGTTGTGATCTCCGGATTGGCCAGTACGTACTACGGAAGCATCATCATGTCCGCCGGGGCGGCCATCAACCAAGCCACGCGGAAAGAAAACGAGCGGACCCGCTTTGAGGCCGAGGCGGGCAAGACCTATTACTTCAAATGGACCTCCGGGCCCCAGGGAACCGGAATCAAGGTCACGCCCGAGGATCCTGGGGTCGGAGCCAAAGAGATGCGCAAACTCCATCTCTCCAAGCCCGTTGACGACAAGGAAGAAGCGAAACCGGCAGCGGCAGACACCGGCAAACCGACGCCCTAGCGGCCGCCGGCGCTACGGCGCGCCCCGCACGCCTCCGGCGGTCAGCCGCAGGATGAAATCCTCCATGACCACCCGGTCGTCCGGCCGGGCGTCGCGCAGCGCCTTATCCGTCTCGTAGATCGTTACGATCGCCGCCGCCATCTGCTTCCTCGAAAACCTGGACACGGTCTGAAAGACCTGCTCGGCGCGCGACTGCCACACCTGTATCCCCAGCTTCGCGAAGTGCCCCTGGATCTGCTGGGCGCTCGCCAGCCGCGCCTCCTTGGCCATCAGCGCGAGGCGAAACTGCTGCGCCAGGAAGCTCAGCGCCAGCGGCAGATACTCGCTTTGCCGGATCAGCGTGTCCAGCACGTCCAGCGACTCGCCGCGCGCGTTGCGCCCCAGCGCCGAGACCAGCGCGAAGATGGTGGACTCGCGCGCCTCCGGAACCAGCCCCGTGATCTCCGCCGCCCCAATGGGCTTTCCATAGAGGCGCAGCTTTTCGATCTCGATGGCGATGCGGCTGGCCTCCGCTCCCAGCGCTTCCACCAACTGGTCCAGCTCCGCCGGTGCGATCTCCAGCCCCGCCTTCCGGGCCAGCCGCTCGGCGAACTGCCGCGCGTGCTGCGGCGTCATATGCGGGAATTCCACCACCACCGGAACGGCGGAGTAAAATCCGCGCACGCGCTCCTGCTTCTTCTTGTCCTCGCCCTGAAAATCGAAGCGGCCGGCTTCGAATACCAGGACCACCCCCGGCGCCGGGTCCTCTAGATAGCGCGCCAGCGCCGCACTCGCATCCGCGCTTCTGGCGGGGCCGTCCTCCTCGGCGCCCTTGGCGCGCGGCAAGGCCGCCTCCGCGTTGGAAACCACCAGCACGCGGCGCGGAGTGAAGAGCGAGAGCGAGCAGGCGTCCTGGAGCACGCTGTCGAGCGAAACCTCTTCCAGGTCGTGCCGCGCGAAGCCGCTGGAGCGCTCTTCGGGATCGGCCAGCGCCCGTTCCACGAGCGCCCGCCGGCAGAAATCCCGCTGATACGGCTCCGGGCCCAGGAACAAATAGGCGGGCCCCGGCTCCTGCTGTTTGATGTAAGTCAAAAACTGCTGGGGAGTCATCAGAACTTCTCGAGGATTCCGGAGACCACGGTGCGCGCCACGTCGCGGCTCAGCCGGTCCATGGCCGTGTCGCTCTCCTCCAAATACGCCGTCGGATCCACGCTGATCTCATAGCGGTCGCGGAACTCCACGTTCTGCCGGGAATAGAGCGTCTTGCCGCTGGCCCGCTCGGTCAACACGATGTTGAGCCTCACGTAGACCTGCACCGTGGTGGCGCGCCCGGTCGCCTGGTCGAAGATCACCGGCGAGCCGTCCACGTGGATCACCGTTCCCGTCAGCACCGCGTCCGCCGTGTTCGGATCGGTCACCACGTCGTAACGGGTCCGCGAAATGAACTCGCGCGCGATGGCCGCCGGTAGCAGCTCCGCCAGCCGGTAGCGCGTGGTGATGTTCCTGAACGCCGGCACGGCGATGGTCTTGATGTTCTTGGGCAGCAGGTCCGCGCGCCCTCCCACACGATAGCCGCAGCCCGCCGCCAGCACCGCCGCCACGCCGGCAATCCATATTCCCGGTTTCATTGAGGCTTCGACACCCCCGTCCGTCCGATCGTCGTGCGCGCCACCGCCGCGCCATTCTCGGCCGCGATCCGCAAATTGTCCGCCACCACCCAGAACCAGCAGGCCCGCGGGTGGCTGCGGTCGGTCGAAATCGCCCCCACCGCCACGCCGCTCTGCCCGGCCATGCCCACGATATTCGGCGGCTCCAGATCCGCGCCATGCACGTCCACCGGAGCCGCCCGCAGCGTCTGTTCCAGAACGTCGCGGCCGGGGTTCTCCTCGAACTCCACCCACAACGAGACGCTGTAGCCGTGAAACACGGGGGCCTGGATGAGCCGCATCGACGGCATCGGGATTCCACCATGCAGGCTCAGCAGCGCGCTCAGGTGCCGCTCGATGCGCCCTTCCACGCCGGAGAGCGGATCGGGCGCCTGCTCCCCATAGCCGGCCAGCAAATTGAAAGCGACCTGCTGGTCGTAGACCGCTTTGGGCAGCGGCTTGAAGGTCAGCAGGTTCACGGTCTGCTTCTGCAGCTCCTCCAGACCGCGGTGGCCGCGCTCGCTGGCCGGCTCGAAGATCTGCGCGATGCTCCGGCGGATGGGCCGGATACGCTCCAGCCGCGCCAGCACCAGCGCCAGCAGGATGGCGGCCGGGTGCGCGATCGAGTGCTCCAGCCCCGAGGGAACAATGTAGTTCGCCGGCTCCACCATGGGCGCCCGCAGAAAAGCGCTCGGCCGGCTCTCCAGCACATCCGTCAGATCGATCAGCACCGGCGGCGCCTCCAGCCGCGAGACCAGCTCCAGCGCGATGCGGCCGGACTCCGCCGACCCGGCCAGAAACGCCACCTGCGCTCCGGCCAGGTTGTCGGCATCCAGCGCGGTCAGCACCACCGGCTCGCCGCCGGCTTCCACCAGCAGGCCGGCCTCGTCCTTATCCGCCCCGATCGGCTTGGTCGCGAAAGGGCCGCCGGCCAGCACGTCGCACAGCTCGCGCCCCAGAAGCGAACCGCTTCCCACAATCGCCGCAATGGGCTTCGTCTTATCCAAGCTGTTGCTCCGGCTGCGGGAGCGCACGCTTGAATCGCCGCCGCAATACGCCTCCCACCCGCACCACCAGGCCGCTCGCGACATACAGGCCGAAGATCAGCGGCAGCGCGATTCCCGGGGCCGCCCAGAGGGCGTAGATCAAGACCCCGAAGGGGATGGCCAGCAGCCAGGATCGCGGCCGTTGCAATTGTACGTCCTTGAAGCTCTGGTAGCGCCACGTGCATACCATCAGGAACGAGAGCAGCGCCAGCAGTCCGAGCCAGGCCACCGTGAGCGGCCAATACTGGAGCGGCCGCCCGCCGCTAGCGTATACCACCGCCGCCACCAGCGCCGCCGCCGCGGGAATCGGCAGCCCCACGAAGTACTTCCGGTCGGCCCGGCCGGGATTCTTGGGCATCGGGTTCTTCTGAATGTTGAAGCGCGCCAGACGCGCCGCCCCGCAGATCAGGTACAGGAACGGAATGAAGATCCCCACCCGGTGGAGGTATTCGCGCAAGGGCGGCGAGGCCGATCCGATGGCCGGCTGGATTCCCCAGGCGAAGGCCAGCACCGCGGGCGCGATCCCGAAGGCGATGACGTCGGCCAAAGAATCCAACTCCCGCCCGAAATCGCTAGCCGTGTTGGTGATCCGCGCGATCCGCCCGTCCAGCCCGTCCAGCAGCATGGCCCACACGATGGCGATGGCCGCCACTTCGAATAAGGCATTCGGCCCCCTGCTCCCCGCCCGAGCCTGGATGGCGGCCTGGAACGAGTTCATGATCGAGAAGAAACCCAGGAACACGCTGCCCGCCGTGAACATGGTGGGCAGGGCGTAGGCCGCTTTCCGCCGCTTCAAGTGCGGGTAATTGGGATCGGTCATCTTCCTTGAAAAGTCCCGCACGCCCATGGGCCGCTACCTCTTCCGCGCCAGCACGCTGGACCCCGCCTTCACGCGGTCCCCTTCTTTCACTTCCAGGGACCACTCCGGCCCCAGCCACAGGTCCACCCGCGAGCCGAACTTGATCAACCCGACCCGCTCGCCGCACAGGACCTGGTCGCCAGCCTTCTTGTAGCACACGATCCGCCGCGCGATCAGCCCCGCGATCTGCCGGAACTCCACCCGGCTGCCGCCGCCTTCCACCACCACCAGGTTCTGCTCGTTCTCCGTGGCGGCCCGCTCCTTGCTCGCCACCCGGAAGCGCCCCTTCGAGTAAGAGACCCCGGTGATGCGCCCGCCGATCGGCGCCCGGTTCACGTGCACGTCGAAGACGTTCATGAAGACGCTGATCCGCGCCCGGTCGGCCCCTTCCGGCCGCACCGCCAGCACTCTGCCGTCGGCCGGCGACACCACTAGGTCGCCCTCCGGAATCTCCCGCTCCGGGTCGCGGAAGAAGTACAGGCAGAACCCTCCCAGCACCCACAGCGGCAGCCCGTAGGCCGGGCCGGCCAGCCACGCCGCCAGCCAGCCGCCGGCCCCCAGCGCCAGCGCGTAGTAAACCCCGTCGATTACCATGGGCAACACTCATTCTCTCACAGGCTCCAGGCCGGGCTTGGCCCAGTGACGCGGTGACGCCGGGGACAGCGGTTTGAAGCTCCGCGCGGCAAAAGCCCGCCGTATAATCGGGATATGTTCCGTCGCCTTTGGTTTATTGCGCTAATTCTGGCCGCGCCGGGCTGGGCGGCGGAGCAGATCTACTCGATTCAACTCGGCGACACAGGCGTGACCAGCGCCACCGCCATGGCCATCGATTCGCAGGGCAACGCTTACATCGCCGGATCGACCAACGCGGCGGATTTCCCCGTGACGCCGGGCGCGTTTCAGACGCGGCTAAGCGGCTCCGGAATCGGTTGCATCTTGCTTTTCCCCACCGGCGGATTCGTGCAGTACGGCAACGCGTTCGTCGCCAAGCTGGACCCCAACGGGAAGATCGTCTGGGCAACCTATCTCGGCGGGAGCAACTGCGAGTCCGTAGCCGGCATCGCCTTCGATTCCAGTGGAAACGTCTTGGTCGCCGGGTCGACATCGTCGCCGGATTTCCCCATGACCACCACGGGCGCATCGGGCGTCCCGGCGAGCTTCGTCGCGAAGCTCAGCCCGGACGGCGCCTTTCTGATCTATTCGTTCCTGTTCAGCGCGGAGACCATTGCGGGCCTGGCGGCCGATCCGTCCGGCAGTGCGTATCTGGCGGGCGTGGCCGATCCCGCGAAGCTGGCCGCCACGCCCAACGCCTTCCAAACGCAGTCGGCGGGCAACGAAGGCTACGTCGGCAAGCTCAACCAAGCCGGCTCGGGATGGGATTACCTAACGTTCCTGAGCGCCTCCGGCACTGAAACAGCCACCGGTATCGCGGTTAACGCCAACGGAGAGGCCTACGTCGCCGGTACGACCACTTCGCCGAACTTCCCCGCCGCCTTTCGGGGCGCCCGGAAGACGCTGACCGGCGAATCGGACGCCTTCGTGGTTAAGTTCAACGCACCCGGCAGCGGAGTCTTCTGGTCCACCTACCTGGGGGTCGGGAACGATTCGGGCGAGACGGACTGGGCCAGCATTGCGCTCGATGCCTCCGGCTCCGTCTATGTCGCCGGCACCGGTTTCGCGATAGCGCCGACGCTGTGCAAGCTCAGCCCCGACGGCTCGGCATTCGTTTACTCGAAGAGGATTCCCGTAGACACGGGCTGGTGGACCAGCTTGGCGGTGAACGCGGCGGGCGAGGTCTACCTGGGTGGAACCACATCGTCGCGAAATCTCGCGGTGACTCCTGGCGCCCTGGAAGGCGCCAACTACGGTTCGGAAGCCGGTTACATCCTGAAGCTCGACGGCACGGCGTCGAATGTGCTCTACGCTTCGTACTTCGGAGGCGGCAGTGGTTGGGCTGGAGAACTGGAGGCGATCAATCTGGATGCCGCCGGCCACCTGTATGCGACCGGCTATGGACTGCCACTGACGCTATCGTATGAGTCGGGTTTCATCGTCAAGGCCGACCTCACGCAATCCCCCTCGGTCTGGCTGGGAGCGGTGGTGAATGCCGCCAGCTTCACGGCCGGCGCAATCGCTCCAGGCGAATTGGTGACGTTGTTCGGCGCCGGACTCGGTCCCGCGACACCGGTCGCCGCACAGGCCAGCGACGGCAAGCTTCCAACCGAGTTGGGCGGCGTAAAGGTGCTCGTAGGCGGCGTGCCGGCGCCGCTGCTCTACGTTTCCAGCGGCCAGATTAACGCCGTCGTTCCGTTCGAGTATTCTCCGACCGCGGAGTTCCAGGTTTCGGTACAAGGGGAGACCTCCGACGCCTTCGGGATTCTGTCCCTTCCGACTCTGCTGTTCGTGGGCCCCAGCCCCAACATCGGTATCTTTACCCACGACGGCTCCGGCCAGGGCCAGGCCGCCGCCCTCAACCAGGATGGCACGCTCAACTCGGCCTGGAATCCCGCCCCGCGCGGCTCCGTCGTTACGGTATGGCTGACTGGCGCCGGGAATACGGACCCTCCCGAGACTGACGGCGAAATCACGCCGATCAGTAGCCGTGCCAGTCTGACGCTGCCCCTCTCGGCATGCGTTGGCGACGCATTGACGACGGCCGAGATGCTGTATGCGGGCGCCGCGCCGGGCTTGGTCGCGGGCGTAGATCAGGTCAATCTCCGGATTCCCGAGAACGCCCCGACGGGACCGGCCGTCCTGCTGGCGGTGCAACCAAATCTGGTTGTATCCTCACCACAATCCGTTACCATCGCCGTGCGGTAGGCCCGCCGCGCTCAATCCAGAAATGCCCGCGGGTCGGGCCTCCGCCGCAGCTTTGCGAGCGGGGCGTTGAGAAAATCGATGAACGGGGCCATGGCGCGAAAGCGCTTGGAAATTTCCCCGAACAACTGCGGCGTGGTGGCCAGCGCCGGGTCCAGCGTGCTCCACAGCAGCCATTGCTTCTGCCGCACCAAGCCGGCCGACGGGTGCTCCGCCGCGAACCCCTTCGGCACGCGGCTCAGCTTCTCGCCTTCGAGCGATCCCAGGGTTTTGCGAACCGGCGGCCGGCTCAGGATGCGGTTAAGTTCCGCGTGGTTCTCCACCAGGTGCAGCCGTATGGCCCGCAGCTCCTCCGGGCTCGGCATGTAGACTCCGCCGGCGACCTCGATCTCTTTCGCCGAGACGCTGAAGTAATAACCCGCGCCCGCGTGCTTCTCGAATCCGCGCCGCGTGAACGACGCCGCGATGTGCGTCTTGTAAGGCGTCTTGTCCCGGCTGAACCGAATGTCGCGATAGATGCGGTAGACGGCCCGCTCGGGTTCGATCGCGAACTCCGGGGCGAAGGCCCTCATGCACGCATTGAGCGCGGCCACCAACTCCAGCATCGGCGCTCGTACCCGTTCTTCGTAGATCTGCTTGCGCGGCTCGAACCACTCCCGCCGGTTGTTCTTTTCCAGCCCGCGCAGAAACTCGAGCGCTTCGGCGGGAAAGCCGGCGGGCATCTAAAGGCCCTCCTCCATGGATGGGATAATGATGTGGAAACCGATGACGGTCATCGACGAGACCCTCCGCGCTCTGGGCCAGATTCCCAATGTACAGGTTTCGGCGGGCGCGCCGCTGGCCCTCTACACGCGCTTCGGTCTGGGCGGGCCGGCGGACATCTATGCCCAGACGGATCGGGCGGCCGGTTTCGTCGCCGCCGTCCGTGTGGCGCGATTGAGCGGCCTGGACTACTGCGTCCTGGGCGGCGGCACCAACCTGGTGGCGGCCGACGAGGGGTACCGCGGGATCGTGCTGCGCTTCACCGGAAGCGCCATCGCGGCCCAGGGCCACCGCGTCGCGGCTGAGGCGGGCGCGGAGCTGCAAACGGTGGTCGATTTCGCGATCCGCCGCGGACTGGGCGGTCTGGAGACGCTGGCCGGCATTCCCGGTTCGCTGGGCGCGGCCATCTACGGCAATGCCGGGGCCTACGGGCGCTCCATCGCGGAGGCCGTCGCCCGAGTGACGTTCTTCGACGGGCAAGCCGAGCGCGCCCTGGCCGGAGACGAGTGCGAGTTCCGCTACCGCGAGAGCCTTTTCAAGCGCCACAAAGAGTGGGTCGTGTTCTCCGCCGAGTTGGCGTTGGTGGAGGCCGATGCGGCCGCGCTGCGCCGTAACGCGGACGAGATTCTCGCGTTGCGCCACGCGAAGTTCCCGCCCACCATGAAATGCGCCGGTAGCGTTTTCAAGAATCTGCTGGCAAGCGAGTTGCCGCCGGGCGTCGCCGTTCCGCCGGAAGTCGAGCGCGAAGGCAAAGTCCCGGCCGCGTACTTCCTCGATCAGGTGGGCGCCAAGGGCCTCGCGATAGGCGGAATCCACGTGGCGGACTACCACGCCAACCTGATCTACAACGACGGCGCCGGCGCCGCGCGCCAGTTTCGCGAGCTGGCCGCCGAACTGAAAGCCCGCGTTCGGGACCGCTTCGGCCTGGAGCTCCAAGAGGAAGTGCAGTACCTGGGATTCGGGCCGGCCGCGCGCTGACTGGCGCGGCAAGCCCGGCCCGGTTGTTAGACGATAGGGATGTAGGTTCGAGTTCCACTTGAGGAGCCACCGCTCGTCGCATTTATTCTATTGAGCGTCTAGCCGTCCAAGTTCGGCAGCTCGCTCGTTTTCAGGTTCGAATCCTGTCTGGGACGTCCGTCCGGGAGCGAGAGGCCATGCCGCAACTCCCAGGTGGCGCGTGATCCTGCCACTACCCCGAGACCCCGCGCTGGTATCCGCGACGCCTTGCTGATTGCAGTGGAAGGTGCCAAGCGCTGGCCGACGCGAGAGGATTCTATTCGGAGGATTTCCGCACTGGGGTCAGTCGAGTTGAGCTGCAAGTTCTGGGACGCTTACGATATTGGCGCCGTACGTCGCCTTTAGCCAGCTCCGGTTACAGTCGTCGAGGATAGAAGGGCCGCCCGCCGAATTCCCTTGATCCTCAGTACAGAGCAAGTCGTTGCCGCTGGCGATGTGGCAGGCGACCAGATCCCCGTCGGCCCACTCCGAGACGGCCTTAGCTATCCGCCCTCTTTCCTCGTCATTCCTGGCATATGCGAGAAGTTGCATGCCCGATGGAGAAGCAGTTGTACCTGCCGGTAAGCGGTCTCGAATGGAGTCGACAATTGCGGTGATGGCAGCGATACCAACGCCGCGCGCTTCAATCGCCGTCGCTATTTGCCAGAAGCGATCTGCGTATGATTGTGTTTCGAACAGCCGCGACTCATAGAACTCCCGGTCGTTCAGAAACTCCTTCGGAAGCAGAGTATTTGCGCTAGGGACATAAAGCAGGCGCATCCCGAGAGTTCGGGCCCGCTGCAGTCTCCTGACCTGCATCCGGTGAAGACCGGGATGGAGGTCGTGATCCATCTTGATCGAGATGTGGACGGACGTATTGTCTCCCTCCGTGAGTATTTGGACATCGCTCTTCGGTGTTCGACAGGCGAAATACTTCCCCCGCGTAACCTTTTTAATCGGCTCCAGAGTTCCAATGCTCTCGCAGACAAAACCCTGCAGCCGCCCCTCCTGGAGCGCGGCGTTAATCTGTTCTAGGCAGGCGTGCTTGTCGTCCTTCTTGTGCTTTTCGGGAAAGGCCACTCTGCCGAGAACTTGGCTATCGAACGTAACGCGCATCCGGCACGACTTTGTACACATTATCGCGGTGCGATCTGAGCGCGGTCAACTGAGCGGGCCTATACGGTACACATACTGCCTCGGCGGCTACACGGGTCACGCTAGCCGGTGTACTGCTGAGCATCTCGAGTTTGTCGGCAATGTGGAACCTCGCGGCTTGCGGGGGTTCGCGACGTGCCCAACGCGCCCGCCCAGGGCGGACGGGTGCGCGCCGCCAGTTCCCATCCTATTGTCAATCAAAGACTTCCACAGGTTCGAGCAGCGAGGGTTTCATGCCGCAAAAGTTCGAAACGTGTCCAGGCCGGATAGCCAAGCGTGGACATCAATGCATCAATCATGTTATGCTGTGATGTATGCGCACCACGCTCAGCCTCGATGACGACGTTGCCGCATTGCTCGAACGGATGCGCAAGGCCAGGGACGCCACTTTCAAACAGGTCGTGAACGACGCTCTTCGGGAGGGTCTGGCGCGCTTGAGCTCACCCGCCAAAACCCAGGCGTTTCGCACCCATCCGGTCGACCTGGGGAGCTGCTATTTTCCCAACCTGGACAATGTCTGGGAGGTTCTGGACGAGGCGGAACGGAGCGGGACCGGCAGATGATTCTGGTCGACGCTAACCTGCTGGTCTATGCCTGGGACCGTAGATCTCCCTTGCACGAAAGAGCTGTCCGGTGGCTGGATGGGAAGCTGAGCGAATCCGCCCGCGTGGGTCTTCCTTGGGAGTGCCTGCTCGGCTTTATGCGCGTGGTCGCCAATCCCCGCATCTACGAGAGACCTGCGCCGGTAAACGTGGCGTGGCGGCAGGTGGAGCATTGGCTGAGCGCACGCAATGCCTGGGTGCCGCTCGCGGGCAATCGCCACCAGGAGATACTGGGACGCCTCCTGACCCGGCTCGGCGGCGGGGCGAAACTGATTCCCGACGCCCATCTGGCGGCCCTGGCGATCGAGCACGGACTGGAACTCTGTTCGACCGACGGCGATTTTGCGCGATTCGACGGTTTGCGATGGGTGAATCCGCTGAGCCTCTAGTCCGGCTCTTGCGCGGTGATCGGCGCCCCTAATCCACCGCCGCGGCGCGGTTGGCGCGCCCGGTCTGCTCGATCCGGTGGCGGAACATGCGCGTGAAGTCGCGGGCCGCCGGCGCCGCGCGCCAGTTTCGCGAGCTGGTAGCCGAACTGAAAGCCCGCGTCCGGGAGCGCTTCGGCCTGGAGCTCCAAGAGGAAGCGCAGTACCTGGGATTCGGCGGAAGTGCGATCTAAACTGGTGAACTAGCTTCCTGACTCCGAGTCACGGCGGGCCTCCGACTGGATTTCCCCTCCCCTCAACAACTTCCGCCACCCATCGATCCGATTTCCCCCGCCCCCGTGCTATCTCTCTTACAGGGACGGCT
>Ga0326727_10025668_pt1 | contig 11026 bp, 7 predicted proteins | sample MB2enrmetagenome_FD_207643 | JGI IMG/M metagenome (GOLD analysis project Ga0326727, IMG submission 207643) | Lab enriched peat soil microbial communities from McLean, Ithaca, NY, United States - MB29MY | ecosystem: Environmental > Terrestrial > Soil > Wetlands > Peat | place: USA: New York... | reverse complement strand
AAGTCGGCCTGGATCGACGAATTCATGGAGCTAGCCGAGCAGTTGGAGACTCCCTACTTCGGCATCATTCCAGACATGGGCATCTTTGTGCGCAGGCTGCCTCCGGTGTATCTCGGCTGGCACAAGCGGCATGGCGCCACGCCGCACATCGTTGATTACATTGCCGAGGCATACGCCGACCGCACTGAGAAGGAAGTCGCCAAGGCCGAGGTGGTGCGCATGGGCGGCAATGAAGTCGATCGACGGCTGAGCGAACAAGCTTTCCACTTCAGCTGCGACGATCCCAGGTGGCTGCTGAAGTACATTCCTCGCATTCTGCACATCCACGCCAAGTTCTATGAGATGACGCCGGAGTGCGTAGAGCCGAGCATTCCATACGAAGAGATTATTGCCGTGCTCGAGGAAGGGCGCTATCGGGGATATCTTTCCAGCGAATACGAGGGCCAGCGGCACATTCAGGATCTCGGCGAGACCGATAGTGTCGAACAGGTCAGCCGACAGCACACAATGTTCCGCAAACTGCTGGTGGATTAGGGGTTCCAATGGTGACGGAGACCGTAGCGGTGCAGCGCGAAGTTTCAGAATCCGGCAAGCTGGGGTTTGGCGAGAAACTCGCTTACGGAGTTGGCAACTTCGGCGAGATGATGATCTTCAATCCGGCGACCTCCTTCATGGTCTTCTTCTATACCGAGATCGCCGGCATTGCTGCCGCGACGGTGGGTACCATTCTGCTGGTCTCGCGCTTGATGGACTTCTTCAATCCGGTGATGGGCTTAGTCGTGGACCGCACGAACTCTCGCTTCGGCAAGGGACGCCCGTGGCTGCTGTGGCTGGCTGTGCCGTTCGGCCTATGCGCTATGCTTCTGTTTACCGTTCCGCCGCTTGGGATGACCGGCAAGATCATCTACGCCTTCATTACGTACAACCTTGCTCTCGGTCTGATCTACACAGCGATCGATATCCCCTACAGCGCGATGCTTCCGCTGGTAACGCCGGACCAGCACCAGCGCACGCAGTTGAGTCTCTTCCGCATGGCGTTCTCCATGATTGGAGGAATGGTGTCATTCGCGATTACCTTGCCGCTGGTGAAGTACCTTGGTGGCGGGGCAGCGGGCTGGCAGCGCTCGTTCATCATCTTCGGCGCGGTGGGAACGCTCTTTCTTCTGGTCTGCTTTGCCGGGACAAAGGAGCGCTTGAAACCTTCCTCAGATAAGGGAGCGCAAGTTCCGGTGAAGGTTGCCGCGAATTCGCTCGGGCAGAACAAGTATTGGCTGATGGTTGCGGCGATGGCATTTGGACTCTTCATCATGATCGGGCTGTATGGAGCCAACATTTACTTCTGTCAATATTTCCTGCATAACGTGGAACTTTTCGGGCCGATGATGACGGTCTCGCAGGTGGCGATCGTGGTTGGCATGGTCGCGGTTTCGCCGCTGCTGAAGAACCTCGGCAAGCGAAACGCCGCCCTCGTGGGCACCCTCATCGCGATCATCGGTCAGGCCATGATGTTCATCGACCCGACGAACTTCCGGTTGATCATGGCCGGGATGATCGTCAAGAGCCTGGGCTCAGCTCCGCTGGTGGGCTCGATGTTTGCAATGGTGGCCGACACAGTGGAGTACGGCGAGTGGAGGACCGGCGTGCGGACCGACGGCTTGGCGTATGGTGCCATCTCTTTGGGCAACAAGCTGGCGGTCGGACTAGGAGCTGCCCTTCTGGGCTGGATATTGGGGTTGAGCGGATACGTGGGTGGTGCCGCGGTTCAGCCGCCATCGGCGATGTTCGCATTGAAGCTGATGTTCTTGTATGTCCCGCTGGCGGTCCTGGTGGTGACGGCGCTCATCCTATCGGTTTACAAGTTGGACAAGGAGTATCCGGCAATCGCGGTCGAACTCAAACAGCGGCGAGCGGCAGCGCAGTGATTCTGAGTATTCAAGAAGGCGGAGGATGCAATGGATAAGGTTAGGGTTGGGATTATCGGATGCGGAGGCATCGCCTCGCTGAAGGAGTTTCCGGCGTTGGCCAAGGCGAAGGCGCGGGTCGATGTGGTCGGCTTCTGCGACAAGATTGAAGATCGTGCCACGGCCGCAGCGGCCAAGTATGGCGCCAACGGCGCCAAGACCTGCACCGATCATCGAAAGCTGCTGGAAGACAAGAGCATCGACATGGTCTATGTGCTCACCCCCAACGTCTCCCACTGCGAACTGACGGTGGATTCGCTGGAAGCCGGCAAGCACGTTCTTTGCGAGAAGCCGATGGCCGCCAGTTCGGCCGACGCGAAGAAGATGCTTGACACCGCTCGGCGCACCGGCAAGAAGCTCACCATTGGTTACCAGAATCGCTTCCGCAACGATACCCAGACGCTCTACAAGGCCTGCCGCGCCGGCGACCTCGGCGATATCTACTTCGCCAAGGCGCACGCCGTCCGCCGCAAAGGCGTACCCACCTGGGGCGTCTTTCCCGACAAGAGCAAGCAAGGCGGTGGCCCGCTGATCGACATCGGTACTCACGCCCTCGACATGGCGCTGTGGACGATGGACAACTATCAGCCGAAGCAGGTCCTGGGCTCTGTCTTCCAAAAGATGAAGGACAACCCGGAGGGCAACCTCTTCGGCCCGTGGGATCCGAAGAGCTATGAGGTCGAGGATTCGGCCTTCGGCCTGGTGAAGATGGAGAACGGCGCTACGATTTACATCGAGGCCTCGTGGGCTCTGAACGTAGCCAAGCCGCGCGAGGGACAGATCGTGCTTTGCGGCACGAAGGGCGGAGCCGAGATGGTGGGCGAGGGTGCTGCCGCGCCGACCTCGGCGGTGAACGGCACCGGACAGGTGGCCTTCAACACCGCCCGCTACGGCCAGCTGGTCGATATCAATCCCTTCGTCATCGGCGGTCCCGGACCGGCCGACTTCGGCGGCGATCCCTACCGCGTTGGCGACGCCGAGCTGAAGGCATGGCTCGACGCCATCGTCGATGACAGGGAAGTCGTGGTGAAGCCGGAGCAGGCCTTCGTGGTCACCCAGGTTCTGGAGGCGATCTACCGCTCGGCTGAGAGCGGCAAGGCCATTGATCTCGCAGCTGAAAAAGCCGTCAGCGCCTAGCCACCAACCCGGAGACCCTGGAGTTACTCAGGGTCTCCTTTTACTATGGTTCCTTCGAAAGGCATGGCAATGAAGATTGGCGTCTTTACTCCGCTCCTCTCGGGACTTCCGTTGAAGGATGTGCTGCAGAAGCTCGCGCAGTACGGCATTTACACGGTGGAACTTGCAACCGGCAATTATCCGGGCGATGCGCACTGCAAGCTCTCCATGCTCGAGGATGAGAAGGCGCTCGTCGAATTTAAGGAGTTACTCGACGACCATGGCTTCACGATCAGCGCGCTGAGCTGCCACGGCAACGCGCTGCACCCAGACACGCAGCGCGCGCACCACGACCGCGAGGTGAGCCGCAAGACCATCCTGCTGGCCGAAAAGCTGAACGTGCCGGTGGTGGTTGATTTCAGCGGCTGTCCCGGCGACCACCACGGCGCGAAGGCTCCCAACTGGGTCACCTGTCCGTGGCCGCCGGAGTACCTCGACGTGTTGCGCTGGCAGTGGGAAGAGATCGCCGTGCCGTATTGGGTCGAGCATGGCAAGTTCGCGGCCGACCACGGCGTCAAGGTCGCTATTGAAATGCATCCCGGCTTCCTCGTCTACAGCCCGGAGACGATGCTGAAGCTGCGCTCCGTCGCTGGTCCCTCCGTCGGCGCCAATCTCGATCCGAGCCATCTCTTCTGGCAGGGAATCGATCCCATTGCCGCCATCCGCGTGCTCGGCGAAGCGATTCATCACGTCCACGCCAAGGACACGCAGCTGTACCCCGCGAATCTACCGCTGACTGGTGTGCTCGACACCAAGGTCTATACCGACGAGCGGCATCGTGGCTGGATCTTCCGCACCTGCGGCTACGGACATGGCGCCGAGTGGTGGAAGGAGTTTGTCTCTACGCTGCGCATGTTCGGTTACGATCGCGTTCTCTCCATCGAACACGAGGACAGCCTGCTCTCGCCTGAAGAAGGACTGCGCAAGTGCGCTGCCTTTCTGCAGGAGGTGGTAGTCACCGAAGCGCCGACGGCAGCGTGGTGGGTGTAGCGGAAATCTGAATTCCGGATGGATGCAATGCGCTACGCGATTCGGTTGAAGCTGTCGGTGATGATGTTTCTCCAGTATGCGGTCTGGGGAGCCTGGTACGTCACCCTGGGAACGTGGCTGGGACAGACGCTGCACTTCTCCGGACAGCAGATTGGACTGGCCGCCGGCACCACGGCCATCGGCGCCATCGTTTCGCCGTTCATCGTCGGCATGATCGCCGACCGATTCTTCGCCACCGAGCGTATGCTTTTTGTGCTGCACGTCGCCGGAGGAGCGCTGCTCTTTGCGGCCTCAACGCGAGTGCAGTTTGCGCCCTTCTACATCGTCCTGCTCGCTTACGCACTCTGTTACATGCCCACGCTGGCACTGACGAACTCCCTCTCTTTCCGCCAGATGAAGGATCCCGGTGCTGAATTCGGCGGCATCCGCGTGTTGGGCACTGCCGGGTGGATCGTCGTCGGGCTGGTCATTGGCACCCTGGGCCTGGAGTCCACGGCGATCCCGATGCGCATTGCCGCCGTGCTCTCGGTGCTGCTGGGCTGTTTTTGCCTCGTACTGCCGCACACACCGCCGCTCGGCCGCGGTACCAAAGTGCGCGCACGTGACATTCTCGGCCTCGATGCAATCAAGCTCTTCGCCGACCGCTCTTTCGCTACCTTCGCCATCAGCTCGTTTCTCATCTGCATTCCGCTGCAGTTTTACTATGCCTTCACCAACCCGTTCTTGAACGAGATCGGCGTGCACAATGCCGCCGGCAAGATGACCATGGGGCAGATGTCCGAGGTCTTCTTCATGATGCTCATCCCCTGGTTCTTCCGCAGGCTGGGCGTCAAGTACATGCTGGTGGTAGGCATGCTGGCGTGGACGCTTCGCTACGTGCTGTTCGCCCTTGGTAACGGCAGTTCGCTGGTGTGGATGCTCTATCAAGGAATCCTGCTGCACGGCATCTGCTATGACTTCTTCTTCGTCACCGGTCAGATCTACGTGGACTGTCGCGCGCAGCAGAATATCCGCGCCGCCGCGCAGGGAATGATCACCTTCCTCACCTACGGTGTGGGAATGTTCATCGGCGCAAATCTCTCCGGGCGCGTGGTGGACGCTTACGCCGCGCACAACGGAGAGATCGTTAATCACGCATGGCGATCGATCTGGACCGTTCCGGCGCTGTCTTCGCTGGCGGTGCTCGTTCTCTTCACACTCCTCTTCCGCGACTCGTCCGTGCCTGAGCAGGAGACGAACGAACAACCGCAACCCGCAATGGCGCGAGGAGGGAAGGAATGTTAGGCAGACGACAGTTTCTTGCGGGAACAGGAATGATGGTGGCCGGTATGCTGACGCGAGGGATGGTTGCTGAGAGCATCGTGCCCGGTGCTTCGCCGGCAATCGCCATCGACTTGGGCAAGAATGGCGGCAGGCTCCCGCATTACTGGGAGTGGGCGGGTTCCGATCGGCTTGTGGTAGGGCTGCGCGAGCAGTGGCGGCAGGACATGATTCGCGCGCGGCGTGAGACCGGCATGCAGGCGATCCGTTGCCACGGATTGTTCAACGACGAGATGGGCATTGCCACCGACGGCATTGGACGCCTGAACTTCCTCTATCTCGACCAGATTTACGACTTCATGCTCGACCACGGCGTGCGGCCCTTCGTCGAACTTACCTTCATGCCGGAGGCCTTCGCCAGCAGCAACAACCGGATCTTCTTCTACAAGGGCAATACCTCGCCGCCGCGGAATTGGGCAGACTGGCACGCGATGGTGAAGGCCTACGCCGAGCACTGCGTCCAGCGCTACGGCGCCGCCGAGGTGCGGCAGTGGAAGTTCGAGGTGTGGAACGAGCCGAACCTCGGTTTCTGGGCAGGCACACAGGAGGAGTACTTCGAACTCTACCGGCAAAGCGCACTAGCTCTGAAGTCCGTCGATAAAGATCTGATTGTGGGCGGCCCTGCGACGGCGCAGTTGGGCTGGGTGCCGGATTTTCTCCGCTATTGTTCAAGCAAGAACGTTCCTGTCGATTTCGTCAGCACGCACATCTACCCCGACGATCCGCAGGAACCGGTCTTCGGACGCAACCGGATGTACTCCTTTGAAGACGTAATGCCGCGCGGGTTGGCCCTTGCGAAACAGCAGATCGAATCCTCTGCCTTTCCGCAGCTCCCGCTGTGGATCACCGAGTGGAGCTCGCAAAATCCGGCGTTTATCTGCGAAATGGTGAAACGCTGCCACGGGCTGGCGGAAGCCATCTCCTACTGGACGTTCAGCAACGTCTTCGAAGAACTCGGGGTTCCCAAGGGCATCTTCAACAACACGTATGGGATGATCGACCAGTGGGGCATTCCGCGTCCCTCGCTGCACGCCTTCGCGCTGTTGCACAGGCTGGGCGAAGAGCGGTTGCAGGCCAGTGAAGGACCGGTGCTGGCGACACGTCGCGCCGACGGCTCGCCGGCGATACTTGTCTGGAACCTGCTTCCTGCCAGTGACGCTGCGGCGGTGGCCAACGGAAATCCGCTCGGATCGAGCAGCGGAAGCAGCTCTGCCGCAGGTGCGGCGCGGACGATTGTGCTTCGACTCAGTGGCCTGGCGGGACGCAAGCAGGTACGGGTAAGCCGCGTCGGCGGAGCAGTTGGCTCGGCTGTGCCGGCATGGAAGTCGATGGGCAGCCCGCAGTATCCAAGCCGCGAGCAGCTGGCGAAGCTGCGCGCCGCCGCCGAGTTGCCGACTCCCGAGAGTCACCCGCTCACTGGTGCTGAGCCGGAAGAGTTGGTAATTATGCTGCCCGCCGATGGCGTCGCGCTATTGGAGTTTGAGAGATAGCCCACTCACGGGGGAGACGATGACAAAAACCGTCGCATTGCTGGCTCTCACAGGCTTGTTGACACTTCCGCTGCCGGCCCAACAGATGAACCTGAGCGGAAGCTGGAAGATCAACCTGGCCAAGAGCGCGCTCGCGGGCGATCACCCGCTGCCGGGCTACGAGCTGAGGAAGGAGATCGAGCAAAAGGGCTCGAAGTTCGTGATCAGCGACTCGACCGTGCACGCCAGCATGTTTGGCATGCCGATCCCCGACTCAACGGTTACGAATGAGTATGTGAGCGGAGAAAAGATGCGCAGATCGAGCGGGCCGTGCCCATTCGGGATTCCGCCCTCGGAGATACAGATCGCCGCCGAGCAGCAGGGAGGCACGCTGCTGATCACAGAAGTCGGCGGATGCTTCGGCATTGCGGCCACCACCGAGCGCCGCTACTTCCTCTCCGCTGATGGCGCGCAACTGAACGAGCTGATCAACAGCCGTTCCAGCTTTGGCGATACCGAGCAGCGGCTGGTCTTTGATCGCAGGCGCTGAGCCCTGGCGATGGTGAGAAGAAGGGAGCTCAATGACAAAATCGCGAGTTGTTTTGCTTCCTGCACTGATATCTTTATTCCTTATGGTCTCTGTTTCTGCCCAATCTCGTTCGCTCAGGCCCATACAAACCAACTCCGGCCTCATCTCGGGCGTCACCGGCTCCAACGGCGTCACTGCATTTCTCGGAGTTCCATTTGCCAAGGCTCCGGTAGGTGAGTTGCGCTGGCGTCCGCCGCAGCCACCTGCTCCGTGGCAGGGTGTGCGTCGTGCAGACCACTTCGGCGCAAGCTGTATGCAGCCCAGGATTGCCTCGCTTCTTCCCTGGACCGAGGAATTCATGACGCAGGGCGAGCTTAGCGAAGACTGTCTCTTCCTCAACGTCTGGACAGCCGCCCAGCCCGGTGAAAAGCAGGCGGTGATGGTCTTCATTCACGGCGGCGGCTTCGGTGGCGGCTCGGGATCGATTGCGGTTTACAACGGTGCGCGGCTGGCGGAAAAGGGCGTGGTCATTGTCACCGTGAACTATCGCGTCGGCGTTCTTGGCTTCCTCGTTCACCCTGAACTTACGCGCGAGTCTGAGCATCACTCCTCGGGCAACTATGGCCTGCTTGATCAGATCGCCGCCCTCGAGTGGATACGCGACAACATCGCCGCCTTCGGTGGAGACCCCACCCAGGTCACTATCTTCGGCCAGTCCGCCGGAGCGATGTCTGTCACCTGCCTGATGCGTTCGCCGCTGGCGCAGGGACTCTTCGCACGCGCCATCGCGCAGAGCACCCCGGAGAACTTCATGCCTCCGGGCGAGGACTCCATCCTGGGCAGCACGAATATACAGGAGCGTGAGCAGGATGGCGTGAAGTATGCAGGCAAAAAGGGCGCACATTCGCTGGCAGAACTGCGCAAGCTGCCCGCCGAGGAGTTCTACCGATCCACCGGCTTCATCTCGGATTTTCGCGGCGGGCCGGTGTATGACGGCTGGGTGCTGAGCGAGAAGCATCCGCAGCACGAGGTGCCGCTGATGACCGGCATCGTGGCCGGCGACGTAAACATGGTCGATGGATTTGGTCCGCAGCCGCAGCCCACGGTGGCATGGTTCGAGGACAGCGCGCGGGAGAAATTCGGCAACTCGGCGCCGGAGTTCCTCAAACTCTACCCGGTCAAGCAGGATTCCAATGTGCCAACGGTAAAGCAGGCCAGCCGCGAGGACGAAGGCCGCGTCTCCGTCGATCTCTGGTCTGCCGAGCAGCTCAAGCGCAGCCCTGCCGTCTACACCTATTTCTTCGACCGCGCCATTCCTTGGCCCGCGCATCCGGAGTTCGGCGCCTTCCACACCGCCGAGGTGCCGTACATCTTCCGCAACCTTCGGTCGATGGACCGTCCCTGGCAGCCGGTGGATGAGAAGCTCTCCGAAACGATCTCGTCTTATTGGGTGAACTTTGCCAAGACAGGCGATCCCAGCGGTCCCGGCCTCGCCAAGTGGCCGGCGTACAATCCGGCGCAACATGTCACGATGGAGCTGGGTGAGCGAACTGGCCCCATGCCCAACGCCGCGCCAGAACGTCTGCGGTTCTTGTTAAACTTCGCAGACAAGCATTAGAGCTGCAGAAGAGCGCGCGCGACCTTTCCGCGCGCGCCAGGAAAAGCAACGAACTTCAACCCAGCCGATCCAGACCGCAGGAACGGCCAGTTAGCACCGAACTGCCAGCTCTCTTCGCTTCTGAACCGCGAGATCATAACGGTCAAGATGCATGACCTTGCTCCACGCAGCCGCGAAGTCTTTCACGAACTTCTCCTTCGAGTCGTCACTTGCATAGACTTCCGCAAGCGCCCGGAGCTCGGAGTTCGCACCGAAAACAAGATCGACACGAGTTCCAGTCCACCTGACTTTACCGGTTGCACGATCGATCCCCTCGTAGACGCCTTCAGATGTTGAGGAAGGCTGCCACTTTGTATTCATGTCGAGCAAGTTGACGAAGAAATCATTCGTCAGCGCCTCGGGTCTATTGGTGAAGACACCGTGTTTGGAGTGCCCGAAGTTCGCATTCAGGGTACGCATGCCACCCACGAGAACCGTCATCTCGGGAGCTGTCAGCGTCAGCAGCTGCGCCCGATCCACCATCAGCTCCTCCGGCCGTCTCTGTTCACCCTTCCGGAGGTAATTGCGGAAAGCGTCCGCTGCCGGCTCGAGTACTGCGAAGGAGTGAACATCGGTCTGCTCCTGCGAAGCGTCCGTGCGCCCGGGCGAGAACGGAATCTTCACCGCGTGCCCAGCCTTCTTCGCAGCTTCCTCGACGGCTGCACAGCCGCCGAGAACGATCAGATCGGCAAGCGATACCTTCTTTCCACCGGACTGCGAGCCGTTGAAGTCCTTCTGGATAGCCTCCAGTGTCTGAAGCACCTTCGCCAGTTCGGCGGGCTGGTTCACTTCCCAATCTTTTTGCGGTGTAAGTCGAATGCGCGCTCCGTTTGCCCCACCACGCTTGTCGGAGCCGCGGAACGACGACGCCGACGCCCACGCAGTGGTGACCAGCTGGGAGATCGACAGCCCAGACTTGAGGATCTTGGCCTTCAGAGCAGCAGCGTCCTGCTCGTCGATCAGCTTGTGGTTCACGGCGGGAACGGGGTCCTGCCAGATCAGAGGCTCCTTGGGAACGAGTGGGCCGCGGTATCGCGAGATCGGTCCCATGTCGCGATGCGTCAGCTTGTACCACGCCTTGGCAAATGCATCCGCAAGCTCCTGCGGATGATCGAGGAAGCGCTTGGCGATCGGCGCATAAATCGGATCCATCCTCAGGGACAGGTCCGTCGTCAGCATGGTCGGGGCGTGACGCTTCGATGGATCGTGGGCATCAGGAACGGTGGCCGCCGCAGAGCCATTCTTGGGAATCCACTGGTGCGCACCGGCCGGGCTCTTCGTGAGTTCCCACTCATGGCCGAACAGGTTCTCCAAAAAGTTGTTGCTCCACTTCGCTGGAGTGGTCGTCCATATGCCTTCCAACCCGCTGCCAATGGTATCGTCGCCGCTGCCGGTGCCAAAGGTATTCTTCCAGCCCAAACCTTGCTGCTCGATGGGAGCTGCCTCGGGCTCGGGGCCTACATACTTGTGGGGATCGGCCGCGCCGTGGGTCTTGCCGAAGGTGTGTCCGCCGGCAATCAGCGCGACGGTTTCTTCGTCATTCATCGCCATGCGGGCGAAGGTCTCGCGGATATCCTTAGCCGCAGCGATGGGGTCCGGCTTTCCATTCGGTCCCTCTGGATTCACGTAGATCAGACCCATCTGGACCGCGCCGAGAGGATTCTCCAGTTGACGATCTCCGCTGTAGCGCTCATCTCCCAGCCAGGTGCTCTCCGATCCCCAGTAAGTCTCATCGGGCTCCCAAACGTCCTCGCGGCCGCCGCCAAAACCGAACGTCTTGAAACCCATCGACTCCAGTGCAACGTTACCAGTGAGAATCAGGAGGTCGGCCCAGGAGATCTTCTTGCCATACTTCTGCTTGATCGGCCAAAGCAAGCGGCGAGCCTTATCGAGGTTCACGTTGTCTGGCCAGCTATTTAGAGGC
>Ga0326727_10025667_pt1 | contig 11026 bp, 9 predicted proteins | sample MB2enrmetagenome_FD_207643 | JGI IMG/M metagenome (GOLD analysis project Ga0326727, IMG submission 207643) | Lab enriched peat soil microbial communities from McLean, Ithaca, NY, United States - MB29MY | ecosystem: Environmental > Terrestrial > Soil > Wetlands > Peat | place: USA: New York... | reverse complement strand
AACAGGTCGTCGCAAAACCAGCGAGCCCTGTCTTCGGCGGTCATCACTGCAGGGCTGATCCCCCCAGCCAGCAGCATCCGCCGGATGACGGGGCTCGCGTTTTTTGGGGGGAACACGATGCAAAAAGCCAAACTCATACCAATACGAAACATGGAGCTGAAGTACTGCGAGCGGTGCGGCCATCTATGGCTTCGCCGCTGCGGCGCTCCGGCTGCCATTTGCCCGCCGTGCGCGGAGGCCGAAGAGATTCTGCTCTCCGGGCGCAGCGGCTCTTTCCTCAGCCTCTGGACGCGGCTGCGGGCGGAGGTGGGCGCATGAACCCATCTCCGCTCCGGGTACAGGTTCTTTGGGCCTCCGGCACGACGGGCGCAAATACCGATTACTCCGAATACCGCCCTTATACCCGCGCTCTCTTGCGGAGATACTTCCGCATGGCGGTCGATCTTGGCCGTCTGCCCAGTATTCTTGGAGGACTCTGCTTCCGTGCACGCGTCAGCTCGTATCCGCTGCACACCTTCGAGGACGCCATCGTCTTCGTCCATGACATCGAGCGTGTCTTCGATCGCATCGATCGCCACTTCATGGAGATCGTTGCGGGTGTCATCATGCTCGACTATTCGATCCCGGAGGCCGCGCTTCGGCTCGGCATCACCGTGCAGCGCGCCGAGCGCCGTTACCACGCCGCCCTCGATTCTCTTTCGCGGGCTTTGCTGGAAGTAAAACTGCTCCGTCCGCTGCATCCGGTCGCAGAACCCGCCGATGGCGAGGGCTGCGAGGATGAGCTTCCGCCCAGGAAGACGCCCCTGCGTGACTGCGGTGGCGAGCACGACTTGAGCCGGATGAAGCCCACCGGCCGAATCCAGTAACTTCACCACGGGAGCAGAGCTCAGCTCTGCTCCCAACCTCTTCCTGCTTGTCGTCGCCTGCCCCATGGTTTTATATCTGCTATCATCGGCATCACGCCGCCTGCCGATAACGGTGGCGCGATACTTTTTCTCGACCGGAGAGTCCCCGTGAGCGATCAGCCTGCAACTCCCCCTTCCAGCACTCCGCCGTTGCGCCGCGATGAGGAGATCGCGCTGGAGATGATGAAGTTTGTCGCCACCACTACCGGCTACGGCCGCGTGGGAAGTCCAGGAGCGGGCTTCCAGGGCGGTACCGTCTCGCGCGCCGAGGATTACGCCCGGCATCTGCTCGATCTCTACCGCCAGTGTCTTGACGCGATTAGGGCCAAGTAGCGCCCCGCCGAAGATAACGCAGCTTGCGGCCGCTGGGAATCGGAAGTGCGTCCAGCCAGCTCTCCTCAAGCCGGAACTGAGAACGCGCCCAAAATGAAAAAGTCACAACCCTCCTCGGATGCCACGCTCTCCGTCCATGCCGGCGAGGAGCGCCACGGCCGCAATGCGCCGCTCACCACCGAGATTCAGCAGACCGCCGTCTTTGCGCTCAAGAATACCGCCCAGCTGCGCCGCTACCTGGATAACGATCCCGAGGTCTATCTCTACACCCGTTACGGCAATCCGACCCTGCGCGCCGCCGAACAGAAGATTGCGGCCCTTGAGCAAGGCGAGGACTGTGTCCTCACCTCCAGCGGGCTAGCGGCCGAGCTGGCCGTCGTCCTCGCGCTTTGCCGGCACGGAGATGAGATCGTCTCGATGCTGGACATCTACGGCGGGACCACCAGGCTCTTCTCCCAACTGCTGAGCCGGTGCGGCATCCGCACCCGCTTTGTTCCTTTTGACGAGCTCCCCCGCATCCAGCGTTACTTCACCCGCAGGACGAAGATGCTTTTTCTGGAGACGCCCACCAATCCAACCCTCCGCTGCGTCGATATCGAGGCCATGGCATCGGCGGCGCGGCGCGGCGGTGTTGCTGTGGTGGTCGATAACACCTTCGCGACTCCGATCCTGCAGAAACCGCTGCTGCTGGGAGCAGATATCGCCGTGCACTCGGCTACCAAGTACCTGGGCGGCCACAGCGATCTGACCGCTGGAGCGGTGGTATCGTCGCGCCGCCATGCCGCCGCCGTACGCGAGGCGATGATTCTCTCCGGCGGCTGCTCCGATCCCGGCGTCGCCTATCTTCTCTTGCGAGGTCTCAAAACGCTCGAGCTCCGCGTAGCCCGCGCCTGCGCCAACGCCGACGCCATCGCCCACTTCCTCGTCGAAAACCCCCGGGTGCAGCAGGTCTTCTATCCAGGACTGCCCGCTTCGCCATCGCACCAACTTGCAAAGAAGCAGATGAACGGCTTCGGCGCCATCGTCTCCTTCGATATCCGTGGCGGCGGCGCGGCCGCCGAGCGCTTCATCGACTCCCTGAAGCTCTGGTATCTGGCCACCAGCCTCGGAGGCGTGGAATCCACCGTCTCCTATCCCGTGCTCTCGTCGCATTCCAGCCTCCCCAGCCGCGAACTCAAGAGACTGGGAATCTCCCCAGCGACGATTCGTCTCTCCGTGGGAATCGAAGACAAGACCGACCTGATCTCTGACCTGAAACAGGCTTTCTCCAAGTCGTGAGCCCGAATGAACCGCGAGGAAGAGGCTTGCGTCCGACCCATGCTGATACTGCCAGCTTTCGGGACGAGAACGCATTCCAGAGTGCTTTTCTTGCTCTTACTATAGCCCAGCGATGAATGGTGGCCGTTCGTAATCGCACTGTAATCTTCCGCAAGCGAATTGACCCTGCGGGGATTCGTCCTTAGAGTAGTAAGGTTGGCCGGGGATAAATTCCTCGCACAATACTTTGTAACTCAATGATTTCTCTGCGCTTTTTTCGGACGGCCTCGCCCCTGCTGCTGGCCAGCTTGCTGCTGCTTGCCTCCTGCGAGCAGAGCAAAGATTCCGACGAGACCCTTCCCGCCCCGCAGGCAACGGCTCCCACGCTGAAAGCACCGCTGCCGGCTCCGGCACCGGTAGCCAAGCCTGCTGCACCTGCGCCTGCCAAACCGGCTCCGCCGACGGTGGAGCAGCTGATCGCCCGCGCTGAGGCCGAATATGCCCGCGGACGCGCCAACTACGATGCCGGCCACCTGGAAGCCGCCAAGGACAACTTCGATAACGCCTTCGACCTGCTGCTCAGCGGCCCTTACGACGTGCAGAGCGACGAACGGTTGCAGAACGAATTCGAGCACATCGTGGAGGCGACCCACGAGCTGGAGCTCCAGGCCATGCGCATCGGCGACGGCTTCACCGAGCAGCACGCCGAGCCGGCGCCCATCGACGAGGCCAACAACGTCACCTTCCCCGTCGATCCCTCGATCAAAGCCAAGGCACAGGCCGAGCTTGCCAACACCCACAGCGACCTTCCGCTGATGCTCACCGACCCGGTGGCCGCCTATATCAACTACTTCTCCACCCGCGCCCACGGAACCATCGAGCGCGCCTTGATCCGCCGCGGGCGCTATGCGGACATGATCTCGCGCGTACTGCATGAGGAAGGCGTGCCGCAGGATCTGGTCTTCCTGGCTCAGGCCGAAAGTGGCTTCGAACCGCTGGCACTCTCCCGCATGGGAGCCCGGGGAATGTGGCAGTTCATGCCCAGCGACGGCCGCGACGCCGGACTGCGCCGCAACTGGTGGATCGACGAGCGCCAGGACCCGGAGAAATCCACCCGCGCCGCCGCCCGCCTGCTCAAGGAGCTCTATAACCAGTTCGGCGACTGGTATCTCGCGATGGCGGCCTATAACTCCGGTCCGGGGACCGTGCAGCGGGCCGTCCAGCGCACCGGCTACGCCGATTTCTGGGAGCTATATAAGCGCAACGCCCTGCCCAACGAGACCCGCAACTACGTGCCAATCATCCTGGCCATGACCATCATGGCCAAGAACCCTTCGCAGTACGGGCTGGATCACCTGGCGCTCGATCCGCCGTTCCTCTCCGACACGGTGCGCATTCACTATCCCATCGACTTGCGCCTGGTCGCCGAGTGCACAGACTCCTCCGCCGCCGTGCTGCAGCAGCTCAACCCCAGCGTGCTGCGCATGACCACCCCCCGGGACCTGGACTTCGACCTGCACCTGCCGGCCGGCACCGCCGAACGCTACCAGAAGACGGTGGAGGCGGTCCCCGAGGAGATGCGGGTCTACTGGCGCTACCACCACGTCGAGAGCGGCGAGAATCTGGCGGAGATCGCACGGCGCTACCACACCACGGCGGCCGCCATCGCCGAGGCCAACAACCTGAAGACCAACGCCGTCCTGGAGCCCGAGAGCCGGCTGATCATCCCGGTCTCGCCAGCCAGGAGCGCGCCCAAAACCGATCGCATCAGTTACAGCAAGCGCCCCACCCGCTACACCGTCCACAAGGGAGACACCGTGCTCTCGGTCGCCGACGATTTCGGCGTCCCGGCCGAAAAAGTACGGCAGTGGAACCGGCTGCAGGGAAATGCGCTGGTCGCCGGACGCTCGCTGACCATCTATAAGCCGCTTGCCTCGGGAGAAGCGGCGCCAGCGGCACGCTCCGGCCGCACCCCTGCCCATCGCTCGCCGGCGCACCCGGGAAGCAGCCACAAGCCGGCCTCCAAGGCTCCGGCCAAGACAACCACGGCGGCAAAGAAGCACAAGCAGCAAAGTTGAGCTTCCTTCATCACGCGAAAAATTGCGTTGCAGTTCTCGATTCGTTTGCGTCATTTCATTGCATCGAAAACAAGGCTGAGTTATTGTGGTCGGGTGCATAGGCACGAAGCGATGTGCGAGCATCGCGTGTGCCGGCCAAACTTGCGGCAGTCGTGTTGTACCTGTGCTCAGCAGTCCGCGGGCGCGTAGCGGCAATCGAATCCAGGAGGAAACATGACGTTCGACGAAACTCTTTATGGTCGCGGCAGTGATGATGGCGATGAATTCGGCGATAACGAAGCTTTTGATGATGTGATGGACGACGACGAAGAAGAAGAGGAACTGGAGGACGAGGAGAACGAGGCCGAAGAGCAGGAAGCAGGCCACATCGAGGATGAGACCATAGCTCCTGCCGCCAGCCGCGCTCAGCGGGAAGAGATCGAGATCATCGAGGCTGAGGTCGAAGAGGTGCCCAAGCCGAAGCCGGCGAAGAAGGCTGCCAAGAAGCCGGCCAAGAAAGCTCCGGCCAAGAAGGCCGCCAAGAAACCCGCGAAGAAGGCGGCGGTGAAAGCTGCTCCCAAGAAGGCTGCCAAGAAGGTAGCCAAGGTCGCCAAGAAGGCAGCGAAGCCGGCCAAGGCAGTGAAGCCTGCAAAGAAAGCCACCAAGAAGGCTGCCGTAAAGCCTGCCAAGCCGGCCAAGAAGGAAAAGAAGGCCGACAAGAAGGCCAAGAAGGCGGAGAAGAAAGCCAAGAAGGGGAAGAAGGGTAAGAAGTAGTCTCTCACCTTGCCGAAACATTGAGGCCGCGGAGCTCTCCGCGGCCTTTGTCTTTGCAGCAAAAAGCCCCGGCAGAGCCGGGGCCTCAGTTTAATTCACCAGGCAGCCTATGCTGCCGCCGCCTTGGCCTCGCCCTTGGAGAGCTGTTCGATCGCGCGCTTCAACTGCTCGTCGGGCTGTATCTTCTTCGGCTCCGGCTTTTCGTTCTCGTCGGGAACCAGGTCGGAATCCTCCGGCGCGATGAAGTCCTCGGCCTTGTCGGCAACCAGAACGTTGGGCGTGATCGCCGCATCCTGAATCGCCTTGCCTCCCGGCGTGTAGTACTTCGCGATGGAGAGAATCAGCGCGCCGCCATCCTGCAGGTCGATCGTCTTCTGGATCGATCCCGCGCCGAAGGTCTTGTCGCCGAGCACATCGCCGCGGGCGTTGCCCAGGACAGCTCCGGCGACGATTTCGGCCGGGCCGGCCGTCGATTTGTTCACGATCACCACCAGCGGCAGCGTGCAGATGGCCTTGGAAGGATCAGCGTTGAACTCCTGCCGGGGAACCTTCTGGCCCTCCAGGTAGGTGATCTGGCCGTGATTCAGCAGCAGGTTGGCCGTGGCCACACCCTCGCTGATGTCGCCATCGCCGGAGTTGCGCAAGTCGAGGATCAGCTTGTGCGCGCCGCTCTTCTCCAACTCGCGCAACCGCTGCGCAATCTCCTGGGAGCGGCCCTTGGGAAAGCCCTCCGGACGAATGTAGGCGATCTGGTTCTCCATCATGGAGTACTTTGCCGCCGGATACTTCACCACATCCCGGGTGATGGAAATCTTCTGCGGCGTCGATTTCGTCGGCCGCACCACGCTCAGGTTCACCACCGATCCCACGGCGCCGTTCAGTATCCCGGTCAGCTCGGCCAGCGAGAGCTCGCGGGTGCTCTTATCGTCGATCGCCTCGACGATGTCGCCCGCCACCAGCCCGGCCTTGTCCGCCGGCCCGTCAGGAACCACCGAGATCACGTTGCCGTAGCCAAAGCGCTTGGAGACCGCCGCGCCAACTCCTGCCGCCTGCTGTCCCAGCTGCTTGTAACTCTTGTACTCCTCCGGGCTGAGGTAGCTGGAGTTCGGGTCCAGCGCCTCCAGCAGCCCGTGCAGGGCGCCGTTGCTGACCTCAGGAAGATTCGGCTCCTCGACGTAGTCGGTGCGGATGCGCATCAGGACTTCGTTGAAGACGGCCATCTGGCGATATGCGCCATCGTTGCCGCCTCCGGCCTTCACTCCCGCCGCTCCGGCGACAGCAAAGGCTAGAATGATGAACGAGAGCAGCAGGAGGGATGTTTTTACACTCTTGGACATTGAACCTTCAGAATACCGGCCTGAACTTACACAGACATTATACGGCGGAAAGTCAGAGGACCGTAGTCGGCCAGCCCTGCAATGTGTTAGACGCAACCTGGAAAGCGAAGGACGAAATGAATTTCCCCAGCCGGGATTCGCCCTGCGGAGCCGAGAAGATCGCTCTCCCGCCGGCGCGACAGCGGCATCTGAATAATGAAAAGCTACCCGGAGTGGAAAACCCGGCTCGACTTGGCAGGCAGCCGCACGGCATTATGATAGCGTGCCGTTAAGGCAAACCCCCGTACCTACGCTCCCTGATGGCCCCCCGGAGGTACGGCGTTATCTTCGGCTTGGCTCCCAGTCTCGGTGGAGACGGAAAGGCGATCATTCGCAATGTCAGCAAATGTGCAGCAACTGGAAACGACGGCGCTGGATCAGCTGTGTGTCAATACCATCCGAACCTTATCCATCGATGCCGTGCAAAAGGCAAACAGCGGTCATCCCGGAGCTCCGATGGGACTGGCGCCGGTAGCTTATGTCCTGTGGGACCGTTTTCTGCGCCATAATCCCTCCGATCCGCGCTGGCCGAACCGCGACCGCGTAGTGCTTTCCGCCGGGCACGCTTCCATGCTGCTCTACTCCATGCTGCATCTGACCGGCTACGACCTGCCGCTCTCGGAGATCGAGCGCTTCCGTCAGCTCGGCTCCAAATGCCCCGGCCATCCCGAATACAACATCACTCCCGGGGTTGAGACCACCACCGGCCCGCTCGGCCAGGGAGCAGCCAACTCCGTGGGCATGGCCATCGCCGAGCGCTGGCTGGCGGCGCACTTCAACCAGGGCGAAGAGAGGATCGTCGATTACCACGTCTACGCCATCTGCTCGGATGGCGATCTGATGGAGGGCATCTCGCATGAGTCAGCCGCGCTGGCCGGCCATCTGAAGCTCTCCAACCTCACCTGGATTTACGACTCCAACCACATCTCCCTTGATGGTCCCACCTCGCTGGCCTACAGCGACGACGTCGAATCGCGCTTCAAGGGCTATCACTGGAACGTCGTCAAGGTGGAGGATGCCAACAATCTGGACGAGATGGAGGGCGCGCTGCGCGCTGCCCGCGCGGAAAACTCCCGGCCCACGCTGGTCATCGTGCACTCGCACATCGGTTATGGCTCGCCCAACAAGCAGGATAAGAGCGCCGCGCACGGCGAGCCGCTCGGCGTCGAAGAGGTAAAGGCTGCCAAGCGATTCTACGGATGGCCCGAAGACGCGCAGTTCCTGATTCCCAAAGACGCTGCAAAGCACTTTGGCCAGGCCGTCGAGCGCGGCAAGAAGTGGCAGGCCGAGTGGAATGGCCTCTACCAGGGCTGGGCAAAGAAGAATCCCGAACTGGCCGCGCAGTGGAATGGCATCATGAGCGGCAAACTGCCCGAGGGCTGGGACAAGGACGTTCCAGTCTTCCCTGCCGACGCTAAAGGTCTGGCCACGCGGGAAGCATCGAACAAGGCGATGAACGCCATCGCCAGGCACGTTCCGTGGCTGCTCGGCGGCTCAGCCGATCTGGAAAGCTCCAACAAGACCAAGATCGACGGCGAGAAGAGCTTCGAGGCCGATAGCTACGGCGGACGCATCCTTCGCTTCGGGGTGCGCGAGATGGGCATGGGCGGCATCCTGAACGGCATGGCCGCCAGCGGGCTGCGCGTCTTCGGCGGAACCTTCCTGGTCTTCAGCGACTATATGCGCGCCGCCCTCCGGCTGGCCTGCCTGATGGAACTGCCGGTCACTTACGTCTTCACCCATGACTCGATCGCCGTCGGCGAAGATGGCCCGACGCATGAGCCGGTGGAGCAGGTGATGTCGCTGCGGCTGATGCCGCACATGCGGCTGATCCGTCCCGCCGACGCCAACGAGACCGCCGTGGCCTGGAAGCTGGCCATGGAGAGCAAGAAGCATCCGACGGCGCTGGCGCTCACCCGCCAGGCGGTGCCGACCTTCGATCGCAGCAAGTATGCCAGCGCCGAAGGCGTACGCAAGGGAGCTTACGTCTTCAGCGATTGCGAGGGCGCGCCGGACGTTCTTCTGCTGGCCACCGGCAGCGAGCTGCAGCTCGCGGTGGAGGCACAGGAGAAGCTCGCCGGTGAGCACATCAAAGCGCGCGTGGTCAGCTTCCCATGCTGGGAGCTCTTCGAGGAGCAGGACGAAGATTACAAGGAGAGCGTGCTACCCAGCGAGGTCCGCGCGCGGGTGGCCGTCGAGGCCGGCGTCGGCATTGGCTGGGAGCGCTACGTCGGGCTGGAGGGCAGGATCGTCAGCCAGAACCAGTTCGGCGCATCGGCGCCATATAAGGACCTGTTCAAGCACTTCGGCTTTACGGTGGAAAACGTCGTGTCGCACGTCCACCAGGCGCTGATGGAGGTCTACGAGGGCGAAGATCCGGAGCTGGAGAACGATTAGATGAAGGTCGCCGTCGCCGCCGATCATGCTGGAGTGCCGCTGCTTGCGCCGGTGCTGGAAGAGCTGCGCCGGCTTGGGCATGAGCCGCTGGATCTGGGCACGCACGACGCCCTCTCAGCGGATGACTACCCCGACCGCGCCGCCGATCTTGCAGAGGCGATCATTGCCGGAGGGGCCGAGCGTGGGGTGCTGATCTGCGGCAGCGGCGTTGGAGCCTCGGTGGCGGCCAACAAAGTCCGCGGAATCCGCGCCGCGCTCTGTCATGACACCTATTCCGCCCACCAGGGCGTGGAGCATGATCAGATGAACGTGCTCTGCCTGGGAGCGCGGGTGATCGGCGAGGCGCTGGCACTGGAGCTGGTACGGGCATTCATCGCCGCCAGATTCACCAACGAAGCGCGCCACCTGCGCCGCGTGGGAAAGATTGCTGCGATGGAGGCAAGGTTTTGAGGGTGCCCCACCTTCGCCGCGTTTTTTGCGGCTAAGGTAGGAGCCAACCCAGGTTAGCTTCGCGAACCTGGGACCCCCAAGGGTCAGTGAGCATCAACGCAACATCAAACCGAAGAGTTCCGAGCATCAAGGAGAGAGCCATGAATCCGCTGGCACAGCTGAGCAAGTTGGGACAGAGCCCGTGGTACGACCAGATGAGCCGTTCGCTGATCACCCAGGGCACGCTGAAAAAGATGATCGAAGAGGATGGACTGCGCGGATTGACCAGCAATCCCACCATCTTCGAGAAAGCCATCTCCGGCAGCAAGGCCTACGAAGAGGCGCTGCGCTCGCTGGCGGGCAAGAGCGTCGATGAGATCTACGATGCCCTGGTGGTTGAGGACATCGCCAACGCCGCCGACGTCTTCCGCCCAGTTTACGAGAGCACCAACGCCACCGATGGCTTCGTCAGCATCGAGGTCTCTCCGCTGCTGGCGCACGATACTGCCGCCACGGTGAAAGAGGCGCAGCATCTCCACTCCAGGCTCAATCGTCCGAACGTGATGATCAAAGTTCCTGCAACCCCCGAGGGTCTGCCCGCCATCGAGCAGCTCATCTCGGAGGGCATCAGCGTCAACGTCACCCTGATCTTCTCCGTCCAGGTCTACGAGCGGGTGATCGAGGCTTACATGAAGGGCATCGAGCGCCGCGTTGCCGCTGGACAGCCGGTGAACCGCATCGCCAGCGTAGCCAGCTTCTTCGTCAGCCGCATCGATACCGCCGTGGACAAGAAGCTCGATGAGATCGCCAAGGCCGGGCGCGCTGAGGCCGCCGAACTCAAGGGCAAGGCCGCCATCGCCAACGCCAAGCTCGCCTACGAGCGCTTCGAGCATCTCTTCGCCGGACCGCGCTGGGAGAAGCTCGCCAAGGCCGGAGCTCATGTACAGCGCCCGCTCTGGGCCTCGACCGGAACCAAGAATCCCAAGTACTCCGATATTTATTACATCGACACGCTGATCGGTCCGCACACGGTCAACACCATGCCGCCCGTCACCTATGACGCCTTCCGCGATCATGGCACGCCCAAGGTCACCATCCACGACGACCTCGCCGGAGCTCATCAGCTTTTCGACAAGCTCAAGCAGATCGGCGTCGACCTTACCGCTGTAACGCTGGAGCTGACCGCTGCCGGAGTCAAGAGCTTCGCTGATTCCTACAACGATCTGATCGCGGTGATCCAACGCCGCCGCCACGAGGTGGCCCATGTCTGAGGCACTTCCTGTCTCTACCAACGAGGCCGCGCTCGGCGGGCAGCAGAAGGAGTTCGAAGCCGCGCTGGAATCGCTCAAGGTAAACGACGTCGTCGCCCGCATCTGGAAGAAAGATCCGAGCGTATGGTCGTCGGCGGCCGATCACATCAAGATCATCTCCAACTCGCTGGGATGGCTCGCGGTTCCCGGCGAGACGCTGGCCCGCGTAAGCGAGCTCACCAGCTTCG
>Ga0326727_10025666_pt1 | contig 11026 bp, 6 predicted proteins | sample MB2enrmetagenome_FD_207643 | JGI IMG/M metagenome (GOLD analysis project Ga0326727, IMG submission 207643) | Lab enriched peat soil microbial communities from McLean, Ithaca, NY, United States - MB29MY | ecosystem: Environmental > Terrestrial > Soil > Wetlands > Peat | place: USA: New York... | reverse complement strand
CGGTAAAGTTGCCCCCCAGCATGAGTGTGGTCGGAATCGTCAACAGCGTGGGGTTGACCACAGCACGATAATGGTATTTGTCGTAGGAGTAGAAGAAGAACAGCTTCTTCCCGGTCTTGGGAACCACGCCGCCGGCCGACGCGGACAGTTCATTCTGATGCTCCCAGGGCTTGGGAGCCGGAACCGTCGCGCCCAGCGCATTCTTGACGGTGGCGGCCTTGCACGTAAAGCACCATGAATCGAAGACGGTGTTGCGCACAAAGTCCGATACCTGTCCGTGATACTGCAGGCCGCCGGCCTTCATGGTGAAGTTCTCCGCGCCGGCGCCCATGTACTCTGCCGGAGGCGTGCTGGTCACGAGTTGGAACTGATCCACGGAGTCCAGATCCATACTTTCTGAGACCAGCCGGTTATCGCCCTGCTGGCTGACCGTCTCCGCGGGCATGCCGTCCAGATAAAGCTGGCCCAGATAGCCTCCCGTTCCACCGATCACGGGCAGGCGAGGCCCGTTCTGCGCGCCTGGGGCGTAAACTGCGAACGCCGTGGGGTCGCGCTGCAAACCGCTGGCCATCTGGATGGGCAGATTCGTATAGGTCGCGTTCTCCATGGTAAGCCCAATCGTGGCATCGGCTGTATCGAGCACTGGCGGCGCAGCCGTGACAGTGACGGTCTGCGTCTCAGTGCCCACGGTGAGCACAGGATTGATGGCGCGGACCTGAAGCGCGTCCACAACGACGTTGTCCTGCACCAGCGTCTTGAATCCCTTGGCCACGACCTGCACGGAGTAGGTGCCGGGCAGCACAGGAGCGATGGTGAAGAAACCCGCGGACGACGACTTGACCGCTGTGGCAATACCTGTAGCATTGTTGGTTGCCGTGACTGCTGCATTGGCGATGACGGCGCCGGAAGGGTCTGTGACTGTGCCCTCGATCGAACCCTCGCCGGCGGTTTGTGCTGTGGCGCGTTGCGCTGTCCATACCAGACAGAACACCAGTGCGAGCATCGTCAGCGAGACTTTGATCCACTTCCCGCTGCATCCTTTTTGCGTAGCGATTGGTCCTAGAAGTGTTTTCATGGAATGCGCCTGTAAAGCCTCCTTTGGGTGAAAGTCGTGGCGAGCGGACTCTGTCGTAGATGAACGTGCGGCATCGCCGGTCAAACCCAGATTGCGAATGAACCACGATCCTTCCGCATCTGGATTTGCGGTGGTCCGATCTCAGCCCAGCATTAAACGCACCATTCCATGCCATTGTCAATAGAAAAATTTTTTGTTATCCGGTCCAGAAGCCTCACCAACACCGTAAATTACTGGCCCAGCTAGGTATCCTGCAATTTATGGCCCCTCTGATGTACCGCGAACACGAGCGACAAGTGCAGTGAAGAGCGAAACTGTGGCGAAACCGAGCAATGCGCTCTGCCAGTCGAAAGCAACGGCAATCCGAGCCACCCCCGCGACGAAGGCCGGGGGGACCCCGGCAGGCAGCGAGGGACCGAGGGAGCAAGAGAGCAGGGGAGCGAGCGGAGTTGGCGGGGTAAGGTTTCGGCGGTCGCGCGGTGAAGGCGGAAAAAGCAAATGCGGATGGCGAGGGGCGGCGATACCCCACCCTAGCTGAGCCAGGATGGGGCGTCCGCGAGGGGATCCGCGCGTGCGATCAGAGGAGTTTGGTGTCGGCGGTGGGGAGGACGATGTCGGCGGCGGCTCGGCTCCAGCCGACGCGGAGATCGCGGACGCCGTGGAGAGCGAAAGCGCCGTCAGCGGTGCGCGGCGCGGTAACGGCGAAAAAGTCGGCGCGCTCGACATCCTGGAGGTAGAAGGCAGGGCGGGCGTCGGGTGTGGCGTTGGCGATTTCGACGTGGCTCATCTCGAGGTTGCGCACGTGGCGCAGGAAAAATCCTGACGACGGCACCTGGCCGAACATGCCCGGCTCGGGATAGCTGTCTTCCTTTTCGGGAGGCTGAAGTTGCACCGCGTCGGGCGTGGCGCCGCCGGCAGTCTCGATATAAATGTTGGAGAGTTTGACGTCTTCAATGGCGTAGCCGGGGATTCCGCTGAGGATGGAACTGATGCGCATAGGCGCGTTGTAGCAGGCGAGGTTCGAGATGAGGATGCGCTTGAGGGCGCCAACCTTGGTGGTGTCTTTGGGGCCGCGCAGGCGCGCGCCGAGGCGCATGAACATGGGTCCTGAGACGAGATCGCGCATGGTGGTGTTGGTGATGGTGATGTCCTCAAGGAGAGCGCCGTCGACGGTTTCGAGTGCGTAGCCCTGGCAGCCTTCGAAGACGCAATTCGAAATGGTGATGTTGATGAAGCCGCCGTTGGATTCAGTGCCGCACTTGATGCGCCCGGTGCCGTAAACGTGGCCGCCTTCAGGAAATTTCTTCCACGTGCCGTCGATCACGGTGCCCAACTGGTAGCAGCCGGTGACAAAACAATTTGTGATGGTGACCTTGCGCGTGGCGCGCGCGTAGCCGAGCGCGTAGCTCGACTTGGGGCAGATGCCGTCGTCCCAGGGCGAGTTGACGGTGCAGTTGGAGACGCGAACGTTCTGGCAGCAATCGATGTCCATGCCGTCGCGATCAGTGTCGATGCGGAGATTGTCGATGGTGAGGTTGTCGACGCCAGTGAGCAGAAGGGCGAAGTGGCCGCCCTTGAGGATGGAGAAGTCGCGGAGCAGAACGTTGGTGCAGCTCTTGAGGGCGATGGCCTTGTTGCCCACGCCGGGCTGCTCAGCCTGGTACATCGGGTAGTCGCCGCGGGCGAAGCGCGCCGGTGACGGTGGGGTGGGAGGTTGTGTGGATCCAGGTGCGGCTGAGGGAGCCTGGCCATTCCTGGCTACGCCGGGAGGAGGCTCGGGTCCGAATCCACGCAGCCCGGCTCCGGGCGGGCGCCCCGGACCGACGCCGAAGCTGAGGCCTTTGCCGAAGATGAGGCCGGAGCCGGTGATGGAGAAGTCGTGGATGTCCTCACCCCAGATGAGGGAGTTGTGCCAGTGATTGTGGCCGAAGTCCTGATAGGCGTCCCAGGCAGTTTTAGGCTCGGCAGCGTCGTAGACACCGCCGTTGTAGCCGGTGGTCTGGCCGGGGAGGGGTGAGTCGGCGGCAATGATGGCCGCTCCCTCTTCGAGATGCAGATGCACGTTGCTTTTCAGGCGGATGGAAAAGCAGAGATAGGCGCCGGAAGGGAAGAGGACGAGGCCGCCGCCTGCCGCCGCAGCGGCTTCGATGGCGCGATTGACGGCATCCGTATCGAGGGTCTTGCCGTCGCCCGTGGCGCCGTATTGGCGGACGCTGAAAACGCCTAATACGGGGGAGCCGTCTGCGGTTTTGGCTCCTGCTTTAGCAGCGGCGAGGGAAACGGCCGGAAGCGCGGCTCCAGCCATGCCGAGGCTGCCGACACGCAGAAAATCGCGGCGCATGGAGTTGAACGAGTTCATCGGAAATCCTCCTGGGAAAAAGCTGCCAGCTTCTAGCCTCTGGCTGGTTGGTTCTGTGACGGCCTTTTTGCCTTTCAGTACAGGTTAGGGCGAAGGATCGTGGCGCCGCGCTTCCACGGGCGAGCCAGCAGCCCGAATACAGCGGCGAGAGTTCAATCGAGGTGAAAGACTTCCTCGAGCGGAAACATCGTATCATCCGCGGCGGTACCGTTGAGAGACTCGAAGAGCGGGGCCATCTCCGCCTGCCAGCGCGCGTTCACGGGTTGGTTCTTCATGCCGGCACGACATTGTTCGAAGTCGTCGGCCTCGCAATAGCCGACCACGACGCCGTCGGGCCGCAAAAACAGGGAGTAATTCCGCCAGCCGGTCTGGCGGAGGGCGGCGAGCATGTCAGGCCAGACTTTGGCGTGGCGGGCCTTGTATTCCTCAATTTTTTCCGGGCGAACCTTGAGCAAAAAACAGGCGCGCATAAGCGTTCTTTTCACAATCGAAACAATTTCAAATTTCCCTGCGGGGTAATCGTAACAGCTTTTGGCAAAAGGAGGTAGAGGGAAAAATCGGGGCCATGCCGGGTGGGAAAAGGGGCCTACCGGGCGACAAGGCCGGCGAGGAAAGGCACATACGCCAGCAGGGAGACGACAATTCCGGCGAGCAAGGGCGAGCGAGTGCAGGAAGACGAAACGCAGGATCGAGCCCTCCTGGCCGTAGGATTGGGTGGCCGTGCTGGCAACGACGACGCTGGGGGCAGCGATCATCTTGCCCATGACGCCGCCGGCGGCGTTGGCGGAGGCCATGAGCACCGGTGAGACGCCGATCTGGCGGGCGGTCATGCGCTGCAAACTGCCAAAGAGCACGTTGGACGAGGTGTCGGAACCGGTCGAGGCGGTGCCGAGCCAACCGATAAGCGTTCCGAAGAAGGGATAAAACGCGCCGGTGCGAGCGAAGGCAAGGCCCAGCGTGGCGTCGAGACCGCAGTAGCGGGTGACGTATCCGAGGGCCACCATGGCGGCGATGGTGACGATGGTGAAACGAATGTTGAAGACGGTGCGCGCAAAGGCGGCGGCGAGCGCGCGAGGGCCGAGGCCCATGAGCAAACCGGCGAGCAGTGCGGCGAGCAGGATGCCGGTGCCTGTTGCGGCGAGCCAGTTGAGGTTGAAGACCGCGGCTTCGGCTGTGGGCGCTGCGACGACCGGCGGAACACGCTGGATAGCGTTGTTGAGGCCGGCGACGGAGATTTTGATGGTGGAGTGAGCGTCAATCCAGGTCGAGAGGCTCGGCAGGCCCCAGATGAAAACCACGAGGCTGAGAACCAGCCAGGGCAGCCATGCCTTGAAGATGGTGGCGGCACTGTGGCCGTGGCGCTGGCGAGCCTGGCCGGTAATGTCTTCGCGGTTCACGTTGAGAGTGCGCCGGGGCTGCCAGAAACGGAGGAATACGACGAGGACGACGATGGTGGCGGAAGCGGCGACGATGGCAACCAGCCATGGGCCACTGTAAGCGGCCATAAGGTACTGCGCGAGGGCGAAGGTAGCGCCGGCGGCGAGGATTGCCGGCCAGACTTCGAGCATGGCGCGAAAACCGCCAAAAGCCCAAATGAGCCAGAAGGGAACCAGAAGATCGAAGGGGACGAGGATGACGGCGGTGGTGCGGGTGAGCGAGAGCAGGTCGAGACCAGTGACGCCGTGAAGCGCAACGATGGGAATGCCCATGGCCCCGAAGGCGACGGGGGCGGTGTTGGCGAGCAGTGACAGGCCAGCGGCCTGGAGGGGACGGAAGCCAAGACTGATGAGGATGGCCGAGCAGACCGCGACGGGAGTGCCGAAGCCGGAGGTTCCCTCAAAGAACGCGCCGAGAGCGAAGGCGATGAGAAGAAGCTGGAGGCGGCTGTCGGCAGTGATGCCGGTGAGGCTCTGCTGGAGGGTGACGAAGCGGCCGGTTTGGACGGTGAGGTCGTAAAGGAAGATGACGGGAAGAATGATCCAGCAGATGGGAAAGAGGCCGTAGCCGGCACCGTAGGCCGCGGCGGTGAAGGCCAGGCGCGCGGGCATGTGGAAGACGAGCGCTGCGGCGAGGAGTGCGGTAATGAGACCAGCGATTGCGGCAACGTGCGCTTTGAGGCGCAGGATGGCCATGGCGCCGAGGAGGACAACGATGGGAAGAGCGGCGACGAGAGTGGAGAGAATCCAGTGGCCGGTGGGATTGTAGCCTTGCTCCCAGTGGGGGGCTGCGGGATTGGTCTTGAAGAGGAAGATGAGGCCGGCGATGAGGGCGAGGAATGTGGCGGCCTCGAGAACGAGCGAGGCGGAGTGGGATGGCTTGGCATAAGAGGGCAGCGGATTGCTCGGCGCGGCTGGAGTTGGAGGCATGGAACCTCGTAGGAGTATCTGTGCTACGGTGCTCTCCGTGCGAACGAGGCAGAGAGCCGGTAGGGTGAGAGGCAACGGGCAAATTGTACGCGATTCGATACGGGCCCGATCAGGTCCCTTTGAGGACGCTGGGAAAACTCGCGGGCGGTTCGACTCTTATTGCAAGAACGCTGGTTCCGTACCATGCGCCAAAGTGCGAGCGGTCGCCGGTGACCAGGAATGTGGCACGTGCGAGAACGGCGGCCGCGAAGACATGCTTGTCCTTCTCCGGCAGAGGCGGCGAGGCCTCAAGCGACGGCGCGCTTCGAAACACGAAGACACGAACAGTGCGAAGGAGTTGAGCGAGACGCCGGTGCTGCTCCGGAAAGGGAAGATTGCGGTGACATTCTTCGAGGACGAAATTCGAGGTGACGAGCTCTACGCCAGGAATCTGCCAGAGACGGCGGACCTTGCTGGCATCCTTCCAGGCGGCGGAGACGAGTACGTTGGCGTCGAGAAAGAGCCTTGCGCGGCGGGACGGTGCGGCGCTCACTTCCGCCAGCGCCGATGTTCGATGGTGTCGGGATCGATGCCCATGGATTCAACTTCCTTGCGCGCCTCAAGGTAGTCTTTCCTATCCATGGCGTTGTTGAGGAAGAACTCAGCAAGGCGACGCGGCGAATAGATTTCGACATCGACAGGGGAAACCTTTGCGGGGCGCATCAGAATTCCCTCTTCGTGTTCCTCAACGAGCATGGTGCTGCCTTCGTCCAGGCGATAGCGCTTACGGAGCTTAGCGGGGATGACGACAGTTCCGCGTTTCCCAATGAGCACAGTCTGCATTTCTGGATCTCCGAACTTCAGAATATCAGAAATTCAAATTTTTGCAAACCGACCGAACTCTCCGGATCCGGGCGTGGCGGACCCCAACCGCGTCCTCAGGAGAAAGCAGGAGATAGCACAGCGGCGCGGGGTCCGCGCTGCGTGAATTTGGAGGTGCGGGTCTGGAGACCGGCGCTACGGGGTCGATGCACTATGCGGCCCGGACTTCCGCCTGGCGGCGGACGGTGAGCACGGTGATGTCGTCCTGCTGGCCGAAGGACTTGGCGGCGTCGGCCAGAGAAGCGGCCGGCTGCTGGCTCATGTAGCGGACGCGGTCGAAGCCGAAGAGCTCGCCGTTGGGATGGCGGGCTTCGACGACGCCGTCGGAGAGCAGGAGAACGCGGTCGCCGGGATGGAGGTAGAAGCGGGATTCTTCATAGCTGTTTTCGATGAGGACGCCGAGGGGAAGGCTGCCGGGCAAGGTAATCTCCTGGGTGTTGAGATAGGGTGGCAGATGGCCGGCGTTGGCGATGACCATTTCGCCATTGGCTGCGAACCAGACAGCCTGGCAGGTGGTAAAGCTGTCGGCCCCGGCCAACACTCCGTTCAGCGCTTCGAGGATTCTGGCGGGGCTTCGATCCTCGGTACGGCGCAAAGCGCCCATGATGAGGGAGACGTTCATGGCGGCTTTGAGTCCGTGGCCGGCCACGTCGCCGATGACGACCACAATGCCGTCGAGGCCGACGGTTTGCACATAGAAGAAATCGCCGCCGACTTCCTGGGCAGGGCTGTAGACGGAGTCGACCTCGAAGCCGGGGGTGGCCGGTTTTTCCCGGGGAATCAGCAACTCCTGAATGCCGCGCGCGGCGGCCAGCTCGTTGCTGGCGCGTTCCTGGTCGCGATGAATGCGCAGGAAGCGGAAGAAGATGATGAGCACGATGACCAGGATGCTGGCGTAGTCGCCAATGGATCCAAGGCGAAGGGGAATGGGGCCGGCCTGGAAGGTGAACCGGGAGCTCAAGGATTCCCCGTTTTCGCCGCCGATCGCGGCGGCAATCGCCGGTTCGATGGCACCGATGAGGATGATCAAGAGGGGAACCAGGAACAAGCCGGCCTCAAAGTTAGAGCGCAACGCGGCGCGGATCAGAGTGGCGAAAACGAAGAACCCGCAGGCCAACAACCACAGCATGGCGCACAAACCGATCCCCAGCGCGAACAGAACATAGCTGCCGTGGAAGAACAAAAGAATGGCCGTCCCCGCGGCGGCAAGCACCGGAGCGGTGTAGCGGAGCGCACGAACGTACCATCGCCGCGGCAGGGAGAGAAAAGCGACGAGGAATTCGAAGAAGAAGTAGGCTGCGATCACCGCCAGCTGGAGAACGATGGCCATGCACCAGAGACTGTCCATGCGGGCGGAGTTGCCGGCTTGCTCGATGAATCCGCTGGGGGCCTGGACCAGCTCGTGCAAAGCGAGCCAAAGGTATTCGGTGTGCCCTTTCTGCGCGAAGTAGAGCGCGAAGAGAAAGACTGCTACTACCGCGAGGAGCACGGAATAGATGAGGCTGGGAAGGCGCTCGAATAAGCCGCGATTGGACCAGAGATTGAGTTCGCGCTGGAGATCGTCAGGGGCGCCCAGCTCAAGCGTGTGGTCGCCGAAGAAGGCGGTATAGGCGCGGAGGCCGAAGGGAACATAGATGGTTCGCACGGCCAGCGTGAGCGAGGTTTCTGACGGGTCGAGATTGAGATTGTAGATGCGAGAAATCGGCTGAAAATCTTCGGGAGCGTCTCCATGCGGTCCCTCGGGCTGGATCTGTTTGCCGTTGGCGAAAACCTCGGGGCTTGATTCCAGACCTTCGATGGCCAAGCCGCTGTTCCTTGAAACTGGCAACTCGATCAACAGGGAAACCGGTCCGTGGTTGGGAGCGAGCTTGATATGAATCCGGAACCAGGCGTAGCGCTGGGCGGCGGATTTCGGCGCTTGCGCTTCGGAAGCTCCGGCGGTTGGCTTGGCGGCGGAAGCGGGTTGCGTCTGATCCTCGTCCGGGACCTCGTCCATAGAAGCCTGGGCGGTGCGGATGGCCCAAGAGGAGTCATTAAAAGCGGGCGAGGCCGCAGCGGGATCGGATGTAATCCCCACGCGCCAATCTTTATCGAGGAGGAGCGGGGAGCCGAGGCTGGTGGCATCGAAGATGGCCTGAAGGGCTGACGGCGCTGAGGGCCGGGTCGGCTTGGCCTGGCTGCGCGGTTTGGGCACGGCAGCGGACGGAGGGTTGGGGGACGGAGGCACGGCCTGGGCGGCAAGCAGAGCTACTCCGCTGACGGCAAGCCAAACTGCCGCTGGAATTCTGAGCCGCAAAGCGCCTCCCTGTGCGTTTTCTTCACCACTTTACTCGCAGGAGGTTCGAAGCTCCAAGAGCTGGGCGGGACGGGGCTGAGACGGGCAATGGGAGGGTGTTTGGGCAGGAATTGCCGGGATAGGGAGGGGCGTTCCGGAGCCTACAGGGAGAAATCCGGCTTTCCTTTGTTGCCAAACTGGCCCATACTGACGTCTAAGAGATAGAGCGAAGCGGGGCAGTGTGGCGGCCGGCCAACTGCGGCAGAGGAGAGGTCATGAGGGCAATGGATCGCATGGGGTTGAGAACGGCGGTTCTGGCAGGATTGGCGCTGGCATTGACCGCTATGGTTTGGGCGCAGTCGGGCACACAGAGGCCGGGGAGTTCGCCACCCAACTCGCCCACGGCGCAGACTCCGCCGGGTACGGCGCCCGATGACACTGGCGCGCAACCAATGCCGACGGCGGGGAGCCAAACGACATCGGGGCCAGCGGAGCCGCCTCCCGGCACCACGACAGTGGGCGGAGATGCGCCACTCCCGTCATCGCGGCCGGATTCGGGAACGGCAACCACTGCGAGTAACGTGCAGACGGTTCCCTGCGAGACGAAGAAGGAAGACAAGAAGGACAAGAAGAAGGATAAGGACGCGGACGAGGATCCGGAGCCGGGCACGACGCCAGTGGGCAGCAATTGCTCCGGGCCGGCCCAAACTGTGGATGTAACCAAGGTGGTCGATCCCGGCAGCGACATGATCAAGGTGAAGCCGGGCAGCATCGAGGATGTAGGTGCAGTGGGCAACCGCGACATCGGCAAGCGCGGGTTGGGCAACTGGTACTCGACCGACAGCGAAATCAAGATGGGCAAGCAGTACGCCGACGAGATCGAGAAGAGCACGAAGTTCATCACCGATCCAGTGGTCGACGAGTACATCAATCGCATCGGCCAGAACATCGTAAAGAACTCCGACTGCAAGGTGCCGTTCACGATCAAGGTGATCGATTCGGACGAGATCAATGCGATGGCTTTGCCGGGCGGGTTCTTCTACGTGAACTCGGGACTGATTCTGGCGGCGGACGAAGAGGCGGAGCTGGCGGGCGTGATGGCGCACGAGACGGCGCACGTATGCGCGCACCACGCGGCGCGCGAGATGACGCGCTTGAATTATGCGCAGATCGGCATGGTGCCGCTGATGATCATGCTTCCCTATGACTGGACGGGATACGGGATCTACGAGGCGGCGCAACTGGCCATTCCGATCACGTTCCTGCAATTCTCGCGCGACTTCGAGGCGCAGGCCGACTACCTGGGCGTGCAGTATATGTATCGGGCGGGCTACGATCCGCAGGCATTCATCAGCTTCTTTGAGAAGGTGCAGGCGCTGGAGAAGCGCAAGCCGGGGCTGGTGGCCAAGGCGTTTTCAGACCATCCGCAAACGCCGGACCGCATTATGCATACGCAAGAGGAGATTGCCCGGATTCTGCCGGCGAAATCCGATTATCTGGTTACTACTTCGGAATTCGACGACGTGAAGGCGCGGCTGGCGCGCATTGAGAACAAGCGCCGGCTGACCGACACCAAGGGTGTGACGAGGCCGTCACTGCGCAGGGCGAGTACGGGGCCGAACGATAATGGCAATGCGGGTGACTCGAGCGCCCAGGATGGCAGCAATCCCTCGGACTCCGGCGACGGGCCGCCGACGCTGCACCGGCGCGACGACCAGAACTAGTAGGAACAGGGAGTAGCCACTAGGGAGTAGGACGCGGCGAGGGGCTACTGTCCGGTTGCGTGGGTTTACGCTTGGCCCATTGAGACAAGTGAGAACGGCTTCCCGAGGAGGGAAGCCGTTTTTGCGTCTATGTGTCGCTGCGCCGATGTGAGCGGAGCGGGTGTCTGTTGGGCTGAGCTTGGCTATACTTGACCTCACGGATGCGTGCGGCGGGGCCACGGCTTGCGATTCGTGCGGGACGAGGTCATGCAGCCGCGCAACGGGCGATTCCCGAGGCGCTTGTTTGCCATGAAGACTTCAAAGCGCTCGCTTGACGTAAAGGTGATTGCAGTGGTCGCGGCGGCCTTTGTCTTTATCCTGCTGCTG
>Ga0326727_10025665_pt1 | contig 11026 bp, 11 predicted proteins | sample MB2enrmetagenome_FD_207643 | JGI IMG/M metagenome (GOLD analysis project Ga0326727, IMG submission 207643) | Lab enriched peat soil microbial communities from McLean, Ithaca, NY, United States - MB29MY | ecosystem: Environmental > Terrestrial > Soil > Wetlands > Peat | place: USA: New York... | reverse complement strand
GGGGGGGCGGCGGGGGGCCGGTTCCCCCCCGGCCATGACGGTGGGGGCGGCGGGGGCGGCCATGACGGTGGGGACCGCGGGGACGGCAATGACGGCGGGGGCGGTGGGGACAGGAGGCGGTCCCAAACGGGCGGTCGACATCGCGTGGGCCAGCATCAGAACGGCAGCTTCATTCCGGCCGGCAACTGCAACCCGCCGGTCACCTTCTGCATCTCGTCCTGCGTCAGCGCCTCGATCTTGCTTTTCGCATCGCGGTGCGCGGCAACGATCAGGTCCTCCAGCATCTCCATGTCCGCCGGATCGGCCAGCTTCGGATCTATCTTCACCCGCCGCAGGTCGCCCTTGCCGTTCAGCGTCACCGCCACCAGACCGGCGCCCGAGACACCGTCGACCTCCATGGCTTCCAGCTTGGACTGCATCTCCTGCATCTTCGACTGCATCTGCTGTGCCTGTTTCATCAGGCCGGCGAGGTTCTTCATTCGTCGTTCTCCATGTCGTCAGAGAAATCAATGTCGGGCGGCGCGTCGTCGGCCGCCACCGGCGGCGTCGCCTGCATCGGCAAACCATAGGCATCGGCTGTCGCATCGTGCACCTGGTCGATCCGCGCGCCGGGAAACGCCGCCATGATGGCGCGCACCAACGGATGATCGGCCGCGGCGGACCGGCGCGCCGCATCGGCGGTCGATCCCTGCTCGGCCAATGTGGGAGCGCCCTCCGAGGCCGACAATGCAATGGTCCAGCGCGTGCCGGTCGCATCGGTCAACAGTGCCGCGAGCTTGGAGGCAAGGTCGCGCGGTGCGTCCGGCTGCGGGCGCAGCTCGATCACCGGGGGGGCGAACCGCACCAGGTGCACCGAATGCACCAAGTGTGCGTGCAGCATCGCCTCGCGCCGTTCCGCCACCAGCGCGACGACATCGCGGAAGCTGGCAAGCTGTGGCGCGGCCGCCGGCATCGGTTCAGCCGCCATGACCGCGCCGCCGCCGGCAACCGCGCGCGCGCCACCTCCGCCTGAGGGCGGTGACGTTGGTGCCGGACCCGTCGCGGTGCCCGCGGCTGTCAGTCGGCGCACGAGATCGCCGGGCGGCGGCATGTCGGCGACATGACACAGCCGGATCAGCACCATCTCGGCCGCGGCGCGTCGGTCCGGTGCCGTTTCGACCTCGGCGACGCCCTTCAGCAGCATCTGCCAGGCGCGCGCCAGCACCGGCACTGTCAATCGGTCGGCGAGCGCCGCGCCGCGGGTGCGCTCGGTTTCCGGCAGATCAGGGCTGTCGCGCAGTGCCGGCACCGCCTTCAGCCGGGTCAGCGTGTGCAGCAGCTCCAGCAGATCCTGCAACAATGTGCCCAGATCGGCGCCGCGCTCGTAGGCACGATCGGTGATCGCCAGGGCGGCGGCGGGCTTGCCCTCCATCACCGCCTCCAGCAGGTCGAACACTGCCTCGCGGTCCGCCAGGCCCAGCATGTCGGCGCACTGTGCCGCGGTGATGACACCCTCGGCCTGCGCGATCGCCTGGTCGAGCAGGGACAGCCCGTCGCGCACCGAGCCATCCGCGGCGCGCGCTATCAGGTCCAGCGCGGCGGGCTCAATCGCCACGCCCTCCTGCTCGGCGATGCGGGCGAAGTGCTGCGTCAGCTCGACCACCCGCACGCGCCGCAGGTCGAAACGCTGGCAGCGCGACAGCACGGTGATCGGCACTTTCCGAATCTCCGTCGTCGCGAAGATGAATTTCACGTGCGGCGGCGGCTCCTCCAGCGTCTTCAGCAGCGCGTTGAACGCGTTGCGCGACAGCATGTGGATTTCGTCGATGATGAACACCTTGGTGCGGATCTTCATCGGCCGCGAGCGGCTGACGTCGATGATCTCGCGCACGTCGTCGACGCCGGTGCGCGAGGCGGCGTCCATCTCGAACACGTCGGGCTCGCGCTCGGCCAGGATCGCGAGGCAATTGCCGCAAACGCCGCACGGATCGGCGGTCGGGCCGCCGGTGCCGTCCGGTCCGACGCAGTTCAGCGCGCGGGCGATGATGCGCGCGGTGGTGGTCTTGCCGACGCCGCGCACGCCGGTGAGCATGAAGGCGTGCGCGACGCGGCCGGTGGCGAAGGCGTTGCGCAGGGTGCGGACCATCGCCTCCTGCCCGATCAGGTCGTCGAACCGGGTCGGGCGGTATTTGCGCGCGAGCACGCGGTAGGCGGCGGCGTGGGCGGCTTGCGGCGCGGGGCTGGCGCCCGGGCCGGCGGAGGCACTCTGGGCGGAGGCTGGGGGCGCGTCGCCGAACAGCCCCGGCCCGTCGGGCAGGGGCGGCGCGTCGTCCTGTGGCGGGTCGTCCTGGAACAGGCCGGACATGCGGGCGGTTTCAGCCGCCGCGGCGGCCCCCTGTTATCACGCGTCTGCGGGTGGGAGGCCGAACGAACGACCCGAGCGGAAACTCGTTGCGGCTGCTTCCTTCCGGACCTGACCGGGTTGGCGAGGCGCCCGTCCGCCGCCGACCTCCCGGGGGGTGTCTACCACGGTTCGGGGGGCAGGTCACAAGGCGGCAGAAATTCCTTTGATCAACGCCGGCGTCCACGCGCAGCTGCTTGTATCCGGCGCCTATCTCGGCCGGGCTGGGTCGAACCTCGCGCCATGAAAACGCAAGAAATTCCATGCAAACCATCGTGGCCGTCGGCGGCAACCTTTGGCAGATTCGCCGCCAGTCAGTTGAAGGACGCGACGCAGGCATCCCGAATCGCCGCGCTGAACGGGCTGACGGACCCGATGATCACCGGCCAGGTTAACGCTGCTGATTCCGCTGCCGGATGCGTCGCAGGGCTGGGGCCTTCCGCCAGTTTAGCCGGCCATTTGTTCCAAAGATGCCCGCGCTTCCGGCAACATCAGGGCGAGGTTGAGCAGTCGCCAGGTTGGCTCCGGCACTTCGCGTTCATGGGCCAGATATCGCTGCACGGTGCGAACGTCGACGCCGAGAAGCGATGCCAGACCCCCGGTGGTCAAGCCGAGGGCGGCACGGATGGCGGGCAGATCGCGGATCATCAGCGGAGAGCCGCGGTGCTGGAGGCCATGCCAATCCCGGCAGCGCCCATAACCACCGCATCGTCGGAATCACTTTTCTGATCTTTCGCCAGCGCAAGCAGGAACGCGCACTGATCGTGGGTGAATTGAGCGGCTTCGCAGCGCTGGATGAATCGGGCATCCCGCTCGCCCTGCGGTTTGCATCCCGCAAGGCCAAGCGAAACCGCCAGCAACAGCAGACATCTCACGGCGATTGAAGCCCGCCAATCTGCACGGCCAGCCCGTCGAGCCGCGCTTCTACCAGCGCTTCGAAACTGGCGATCCGATCGACGAGCCCATTGAGGACCTCGCTCAGCGTGTCACGTGAGACCATCGGGCCTGCCATGCGGCCGAGCTCTTTACGGATCAGTTCGTTCCCGCCGCGCAGGCTGAACTGTTTCGCCTGGATCGCATGAAGCTGTGCACCAATCAGACTCAGGCTTACCGTCTCGCTCAACGTCTTGCCCCTTCAATGGATGAACAGCTTGACCGCGATGGCGATCTGGAATGCCAGCACGAAGCCGGTCATCCACTTCATCAGCAGCAGTTCGGACTTGATCGACGCGACGTCATCGTCGCGCCTGCTCAGCGCGGTTGCCGCCTTCAGCGCCTTGTCCTCGGGGATATCGATCGCGCGGAATGCCTCAAACACCTCTGACCGCATGACGGTCATAGAGTTGGTTCTTTCATTGGTCCGGCAGCATCGCCGCGACAATGACAACATACGACCAATGGTCGCGTCGTTCAAGAGATTTCGGCCTCGCCGCCGAGCACCGGGGGAATTTCCGCTTGCTACTTGGCATGATCCTCGGTGGATTCGGCGCTATGCTCGGCGCGATGGCGCACGGGTTCCACTGGCTGTAGTCGCCCACGCCGGTCGCGTATCGCGCGTCACCCGCCGGATACTTCGCCCTCGCCTCACAAGTTCGGAGCCGTCATGCAACAATCGACGAACCGGATGTCCCATCCGCGGCCATCACCATGATCCGCGCCGGCATCGTTGGGCTCGGCTGGTGGGGCAAGCGCCTGCTGGACGCCGCGCGCCCCGCCGGCGACCGCATTCGTTTCGTTCACGCCGTCAGCCCCCGCCCCGAGTTCCGCCGCGAGGTCGCCGATGCGCACGGGCTGCGCCTGTCCCCCAGCATCGCCGCCATGCTGCGCGATCCGGAGGTCGAAGCGGTGGTGCTGGCCACGCCGCACTCGCTGCACGCCGAGCAGATCGTCGAGGTCGCGCGCGCCGGCAAGCCGATCTTCTGCGAGAAGCCGTTCACCCTCACGCGCGCCGATGCGGTCCGCGCGGTGCAAGCCTGCGAGCAGGCGGGCGTGCTGCTGGCGATTGGGCACAACCGGCGCTTCCTGCCGGCCCTCGCGGAAATGAAGCGTATCATCGCCGCCGGCACGCTCGGCCGTCTGCTGCATGTCGAGGGCCATATCAGCAACCAGAACTCGTCCAACAACTTCGCCGCCTGGCGTCACGACGTCGATGAATCGCCCGCCGGCGGGCTGACCGGTACCGGCGTGCATATGCTGGACTGCTTCGTCAATCTGGTCGGGCCGGTGAGCCGCGTCACCGCCCAACTTGTGACCTGGCAGTCGCCGCCTGACGCATTGGACAGCCTGTCGGTTCTGTTGGCGTTCCAGAACGGCATGTCGGGCACGTTGGCCACGGTGCGTGTTACCCCGGTGACCTGGCGGCTGCATGTGTTCGGCACCGACGGCAACGTTGAGAATCATGATCAGACCGAACTGACCCTGCGTCTCAACGGCCAGCCGATCGAGCGGCGCAGCGTGCCGGACGTGGACACGTTGCGGCTGGAACTGGAGACGTTTGCCGACGCGGTGGAAGGCCGCGCGCCCTATCCGCTGCCCTACGACCAGATGATCGATACGGTCGTGGTATTTGAAGCGATCACACGATCGGTCGCGAACGGCGGCCGCACCACCGAGGTCGAAAACCGGCCGCGCGGGTAATCGTCCAACCTTCATGGCCGGATGCCGCAGGATGCGTTAAACTCCCGACCGAGAGCCAATTCATCTCGGAAGGGGAATGCAATGTTCGATCTCCATTACTGGCCGACGCCGAACGGCAAGAAGGTGACGATCCTGCTGGAGGAGTGCGGCGCGCCCTATAATATCGTGCCGGTGAACATCGGGCGCGGCGACCAGTTCACGCCGGAATTCCTCAAGATGAACCCGAACCACCGCATGCCCGTGCTGGTCGATCGCGATCCTGTCGGCGGCGGTGAACCGATCGTTGTGTTCGAGTCCGGTGCGATCATGCTCTATATCGCCGAGAAATTGGGACGGTTTTATCCGCAGGATATCCGCACGAAGTATGAGGTCACCCAGTGGCTGATCTGGCAGATGGCGAACCAGGGTCCGAAGCTGGGCGAGTGCGGGCATTTTCGCCGCCTCGGCGACAAGCAGGGCGACCAGTCCTATGCCGTTCGGCGCTTTACCGATGAGGCGAACCGGCTGTATGGCGTGCTGAACAACCGGCTGTATGAAAGCCCGTATCTGGCTGGCAAGGAATATACCATTGCCGATATGATCTGTTATCCTTGGACGGTGAACTGGAAGACGCAAGGCCAGGACATCGAGGAATTCAAGTACTTCAAGCGCTGGTTCGAGGAGCTGGGCGCGCGGCCGGCAGTGCAGCGTGGCATGGCGGTGGGGGCGAACCTGTCGGAGGACCCGGCGAAGTTGTCGCCCGAGGAGCAGGAGCGGCGCGCCAAGATCATGTACAATCAGAGGGCGCGGCCGGTTCCGGCGTAAGACTTTACCTCTCCCGCATGCGGGAGAAGTCGCGGAGCCCTTGCGACGCGGGTGAGGGTGGAGCCGCGGGCGCCACCCTCACCCGACTTGCTTCGCTCGTCGACCTCTCCCGCAATCGCGGGAGAGGTAGATCATGTCACGCCTGCCTTCTCTCGCCCCGCCGTATTCCCTACCTTCATCTCCGCGTCCCATGGCCCCGGAAACCGCCCCAGCCCGACCACATCGGCCGCGAACACTTCCTCCTGGCGTGGCCACTGATCGCGCGGCAGTTCATACGACACTTCGATGCCATTCCCGTCGGGATCGCGGAAATAGATCCCCAACGACAACCCATGATCGACGATGCGGTCGATCTTCACGCCCTTCTCCTTCAGCCGCCAATAGGCCGCCGTCAGATCGTCCAGGCTCGCCATCATCCACGCCATGTGGTTCAGCCCGACCTGGCCCTTCTGTTGCAGTGGCGCATCGTCCCCCACCTCCATCAATGCCACCTCATGCGAGTGCTCCAGGTCCGCCGACAGGAACGCGGCAAACCCCGGGCGGAAATGATACGTGTGCAGCCCCAGCACATCGGAGTACCATCGCTGCGAAGCCTCGGCGTTCCTTACATAGATGTTGACGTGGCCGAGATGCGTCGGTCGATAGCCCATGGCGTTATCTCCCCTCGTTGCGGTTACAGATCGTCGTCGGAGTGCAGGAAGTCGCGCACACGATCGGTCACCTCCTGCTTCGGAAAGATACCCAGCAACACCCGCGCGCGCGTCAGCGGGTCGGAGGCGAAGAACCGTTCATACAGCACCTGCCGGCTGCCGAACGATGAGCAGGCAATATCCCACGCCAGATGAAACAACCGGATGCGCTCCGGCGCTTCGGTTGTTTCGGTGGCCAGATACTGTTCGATCCACGGCGCCATCGGCCCCCGCAGATCCTTCTCCGTCGGCGTCAGCATGAAGCTCGACGACCCGAGCAACTGCATGATCTCCACCATGCGCGGATAAGCCGTCATGAACAGGTTGCGCGTGGTCTCGATCGGCACCATGTCGGGGCACATCACGCCCCATTGATCCAGCTTCGCATCGGCCTCGGCGGCACGCATGCAGGCGCGCATCGCCACCGTGTGGGTCATCAGTTCGGCCAGCCGCTCCTCGGTGTGCGGCAGGTGCGCGTTGCCCAGCGCCTCGGTCATCAGCAGCGCCGTGCCCAGCACGACCTCGCACTTGGCGATGTTCTTTGCCGCGCCCTGGTGCGCGCTGTGCGCCGAGGAATGCGTCTCCTGCGCGGTGTTATTCAGCAGTCCGACATCGCCCAACAGGAACACCCGCTCCCACGGTACGAGGACATCGTCGAAGAACACGATGCAGTCCATTTCCTCGAACCGCGAGCCCAGCGGATGGTCGAAATGCGAGCGTGCGAGATCGAAACTCTCGCGGCACTGGAACCGCAACCCCGGCGTGCCGCACGGGATGGCGAAGCTCAGCGCGAAGGGACTTTGCCCCTCGACATGCTGCCCCAGACGCGGTGAATACACGCCGATTTCGTCCGACAGCGGCCCCAGGGTCGCCAGCACGCGCGCGCCGCGCACGACGATGCCGGCGTCGGTCTCGCGGATCACCTGCAGGGCGGTGCCCTCGGCCAGGTTGAACGTTCCGGTAATGGTCCGGCTGCGTTGGAGGTTGATCAGCGCGTGCGTCAGCGTCAGATCGTTCTCGCGGATATATGCGTGATAGCGCCGCATGTTTTCACCGAACACCCGCCGTCCGCGGGCGAAATAATCCGCGGCACCTGCCCACGCCGCATAGGTTACGTTCATGAAGTCGGGCGACCGCCCCATCATGCCGCAGGTCGCCCGCGCCCAATGCAACATCATCTCCCGCCGCCGCACCAGGTCGTCGTGCGTGCGCGGAATGATGAACGACAGCCCGACACGCTCGCCCGAGGACGGCGAGGCGAATGTCATCGCCTCGCGCAGCTTCGCGTCGTGCTGCATGTCGTACAGCGCGGCGATGGTCCGCGCGCCGCCGGCCAGGCCGGGATGCGTGGTCACATCGCGGACGCGCTCGCCGTTCAGCCAGACCTCGCGCTGTTGGGCCCGCAGTCCGTCGAGGTATTGCTGTCCCGTTCGCGCCGCCATCTTCGACCCGCTCCCGCCTTGTCGTTGCCGGCAGCCTATGCCGGATTGAGCCGGGGTGGAATTGTCATTGCGAGACGCGTCGCGACGAAGCAAGCTCCATCCGGGGCGCTTCGTCAGCGGTGCCACCGTGGCAGGAGCTTGCTTCGTCGCTGCGCTTCTCGCAATGACAACCGCCCTAGACTGCCGCCCGCAAAGGGGAACGATCGATGGACGCCAGCGAAGACCACCGCAACACGCCCTATAACGGCTACTTCACCGCGCCCACCCCGCCGGAAGACGCCGAGCTGACGCATGTCGAAAAAGGCTCCCCCGGCGGCGAATACCTGCGCCGCTATTGGCAGCCGATCGCCCTGTCCACGGAACTCGCCGACCTGCCGCTAAAGATCCGCATGTTCGGCGAGGACCTGATCCTGTTCCGCACCACCAACGGCGACTACGGCCTGCTGGATAAGCATTGCCCGCATCGCGGCACCTCGCTCGAGTTCGGCCTGGCAACGGACTGCGGGCTGCGCTGCTGTTACCACGGCTGGCTGTTCGCCCCTGACGGCACGATCCTGGAAACCCCGGGCGATCCACCTGGCAGCACATTGAAGAACCGGCTGCGCCACGGCGCCTATCCGGTGCGCGAATACTGCGGGCTGATCTTCGGCTATTTCGGGCCGCCCGAGGCGATCCCCGAATTCCCGATCTACGATAGTTACGAATACCCCGACACCACGTTGGTACCCTACAGCATCACCTACCCCTGCAACTGGCTTCAGGTGCATGAGAACGTGATGGACCCGGCGCACACCGTGTTCCTCCACACCCGCGTCACCTTCGCGCAGTTCGCCGCCGACGTCTGGGGCCAATTGCCGCAAATGGATTTTGTCGAGACGCCGACTGGCATGATCTACGTTACCTCCCGCCGCTGGGGCGACAAGGTCTGGGTCCGCTCTAACGATATCCTGCTGCCGAACCTGGCCCAGGTGGGCCATGTCTGGGAGGACGGCCAGCAGGAGCGCCAATTCACCCGCGTCGGCATCACGCGCTGGACCACGCCGATCGACAACCGAACCTGCAAGGTCATCGGCTGGCGGCATTTCAATGACGAGGTGAACTCCCGCGGCCTCGGCAAGCCTGAAGAATGCGGCGTCGAGAAGGTCGACTTCTATGGTCAGACCGGATTCGATCTGAGCTATGAGGAACGCCAGCGCGCGCCCGGCGATTACGACGCCATCGTCTCACAGCGCCCGATCGCGATTCATGCGCTGGAGCACCTGACGTATTGCGACAAGGGCGTGGCGATGCTGCGCAGGTTGCTGCGGCGGAACATCCGCAAGGTTGCGGCCGGCGATAGGGCGCCGGAGCCAACACCGAGCGCGGCCGGCGTTGTGCCGACCTATTGCCACGACACGGTACTAACCGTTCCGCAAGCGGCTGAGGACGACGACGCCCGCGTGCGCGCGGTTGGCGACGCGGTCACCGCGATCATCCTTGGTGCGGACACGCTGGCGGCTTCGGATCGCACGGCCCCGGATCGCACAGCCCCGGATCGCACAGCCCAAGTGCGTGCCCGCCTGCGTGACTACCAAGGCAACTGCCTTGCACAGCAAGCCGCCGAATAGCGCAAAGCGCCAGCCAGCGGTGACCGGCCTCCGTCAGACAACTCGCACGCCGCGCAGGTTGATCGCCGGATCGCGCCAAATCGCCGGATCGCGCCAAAAGGAATCCGCCTCGACACGCCGGAACAGGTCGGGTGGCAATACCGTCGCACGCTCGGTGGCACGCACCACGCGGCCAACCGTATGCAATCCGGGCGTGCGGAGGCGGGCGTCAAACTCCTCGGCGTCATACGTTATGTTGTCGAAGTTATGCATGAACGCCGTCTCGCCGATGAAGTCATAGACCGCGGCGACGGCGCGCGCCGGATCCGAGGTAAGCGTCTCATACGTCAGCAGCATCAGCCGATCCGATTCCTCGCCAAAAAACGCTTCGCGCAAGGCGTTCCAGGCAAAACCGACCATGCCCGTGCCGGCGCCCAAACCCTCGACCCGCGAATACACCGTGCCGCCCGGCTCGAAATTGAAGATCTTCGACGGCTCAAAATTGTTGCGCCGGATCAGCCGCTCGATACTGTCCAGGATCCACGGCACATGCCGGACGCAGGCGATCACCTTCGCCTGAGGGGTGGTGTGCCTTCGCGCGCGCGAGCGGATTGCGCGCTATGATGTTGACCATATCGGTCTCGATCTGATGGTGACGTGTGGGCCGGATACGTTTCTGGAACAGCACGGCAGGCACCGCGTGCGTCCGGGCGACCTGCTGATCACGGATTATGGGCAACCGCTGCGCGTAACCCGCTCACGCCACCGATCAATCAGCATCCTGGTGCCGCGCCGCGTGGCCTCCGAGGCACTCGGCGCCTCGCTCGGGTCGCTCGTGGGACGGTCCGTGGCCGCCGGCGGCATGGCCGCAGTGCTACGGTCGCACATGCGCGCGAGCATTGATGAAGCCGCGCGCATGACGCCGCAGCAGCGCGCGGTCGCGGTCAATGCCGCGGGCGACATGGCACTCGCGGTGCTGCAGGCCGAATTGGGTAACCGTGTCGATGACGACCAGTTGGGCGCCGGGTTTACCGGGCCGCCCGACGGCTGATCGCGCAGGATTGTTGCAATCCTGATTTGACCCTGGAGGTCGTTGCGGCCACGCTCGGATGCTCCCGCGCCACCCTGTATCGCGTATTTGCCGCGCACGGCGAAAGCGTTGCCGCGCTGATCTGGGGGGCACGACTTCGACTCGCGTCGCGTCTGCTCACCTCTCCCGGACATCAGCATATGTTGGTGGCGGATATCGCCTTCCAGTGCGGATTCAGCGAGCCATCCAGTTTCAATCGCATGTTCAAGCGGCACTTCGGTACGACGCCGAGCGACGCAAGGGGCGGTGCCCGAAACGATCGGGGTTCCGCCGGCGAAGTTCAGTAAATATCCCCCGGCAAAGCCGGGGGCTTTAGAATTGTGGCCGCTCAAAGCGGCCGGTGGGGTCGCTGACGCGGCCCCTGGATTTGTGAGCCGCTCAAAGCGGCTGTCGGGGGC
>Ga0326727_10025663_pt1 | contig 11026 bp, 10 predicted proteins | sample MB2enrmetagenome_FD_207643 | JGI IMG/M metagenome (GOLD analysis project Ga0326727, IMG submission 207643) | Lab enriched peat soil microbial communities from McLean, Ithaca, NY, United States - MB29MY | ecosystem: Environmental > Terrestrial > Soil > Wetlands > Peat | place: USA: New York... | reverse complement strand
GGTCGCATGGACCGGGAGCACAAAAGCCACGGTCAAGCCATTAAAGACATCTATGTCTATCCGCTGGTCCGTGACGCCCGGCGACACCTATGCGGTGATCCTACCCGGTAAACCAATACGATTTTCTTTGGGATCGTTCTGATCCAGCCGATTGCTCCCGTTCCACTCTATGGCGTGGCCCAACAACTTTCCGACGGCCACTTTGCCACCATCATCTTGATCGCCATGTTCGCGATGATGATCACCGCGGTGAGCTACGGCCGCATGGCGGCGCTGTTTCCATCGGCGGGATCTGCGTATACGTACGTCGGGAAGGGCCTTAACCCGCATCTGGGATTTCTCGCCGGATGGGCGATGTTCCTCGACTATCTGCTCCAGCCGCTCATCAGTACGGTGTGGATCGCCACGGCCATGCACAATGTGTACACACCGAAGGTTCCCTTCGCGGTTTGGGCGGCGATCATAGCGGCCATCATCACGGTGCTGAACCTTCGCGGCGTGCGTTCCTCGGCCCGCGCCAATAAAGTCTTGCTGTTTTGCATGTTTATCGTCATTGGGTTCTTCATCGTGCTGGCGGTGCGTTTCCTTTTCGGCTCCGAGGGATGGCACGGCCTTTTTTCCATCCAGCCGTTCTACGATCCCGCTACTTTCAATGCGCATCGCATCTTGACGGCAACTTCGTTCGCGGCTCTCACCTATATCGGTTTTGACGGCGTCACTACGCTCACCGAGGACGTGGTGAATCCCAAACGCAACGTCCTGCTGGCGACGGTTCTGGTTTGCGTGTTTACGGGAATGTTCGGCGGGCTGGAGGTCTACCTGGCGCAGCGGGTTTGGCCGAACTGGCACACGTTCACATCGCTTGAGACCGCGTTCATGGATGTTTGCGGGCGCGTGGGCGGCCCGGCACTGTTCAACGCTGTGGGCATCCTCGTGATTGTGGCTACATTCGGTAGTGGCCTTGCCGGTGGCTTGGGTGCGTCCAAATTACTCTTCGGCATGGGGCGCGACAACGTGTTGCCGCGCAAGTTTTTTGGATATGTCACGCCGGGCTCTAGCACGCCGACGTACAACATCATCCTGATCGGGCTGCTGAGTTTTGGCGGCGCGGAAGTGCTGAACCAGATTGGCAGTGCGTTCCAGCACGCGGGCGAGCTTCTCAATTTCGGGGCGTTTCTCGCTTTCATGGGAGTGAATCTGGCGACGTTCTGGCAGTTTGGTGTGGTATCGAAGCCGGGCTACAAGCGCCGGGTACTCGTGGACATCGTTCTGCCGCTCGCCGGCTTCGCGTTTTGCGCGCTCATCTGGGGGAACCTGAATCCACTGGCGAAGACAGCCGGCGGGATTTGGTTTGCGATTGGCATAATCTATGTGGGAGTTAAAACACGAGGGTTCCACACGGCTCCGGTGATGATTGATTTTAGGGAGGCGTAGCTAGCTAGACGCCTCATTGCTTCTTCGCGATCCAACTCAGGTAGGTCTTGTACTCGGCGCCTCGGGGCGCCACTTCAAACTTCCCGCTGAGCGAGAGGCCATCCAGCCAGTAGGACAGGCGATACCGCGGCCCGGGCAGGGTTCCGTCCGACTCGAAGGTAACGCGGTTGGGGGCTGGAAATGTGAGGTTATACCGGATGACGTGGCCTTCGGTATCGAAATAGATGGCGCGCGGCGCATCGTTCGGAGCATCCAGATAAATCACCATGAGATCCTCGTGGCGCACGCCGGAGTTGTAGGCGGCGTGGTTGTGCCGCACGATGATCTTCTGGTTCAATTCGGGCTCGAAGGAGAAGCCGCCCTGCCCCGCTCCGAGTGGCGTGTCTTTCTCGCCGGCGCTGCCACTCCAGGTGCCCAACAGGAATTCCAGCTTCTTCCACGCGGAGTCGGCCTTGCCGGGGGTACTCTGAGCCTGGACCGGCAGAACGCTGAACAACATCACGCTGAGAATCACAGTTGTCTGCATGAGGCCTCTCGATAGAAGCTTAGCGCTGCAACGGTGATTATCGATTTTATCCAGTCTGAACCGGCACAGTGGCTTGGGCGCGGCGTTTCGCCAACCTCTGAAAAGTTTGCAATTATAGATTCTTGACCACCACTACTAGCAGCGCCTTGTCTGCGCTTTTGCGCGATGTTATTTCCAATCAGCCTCTGAACGATGCATTGCGGGCGCGACTCGCGGAGCGTGCCGCCGGTCTCGACCTGGGCGGGATCCGGTTGCGGATCGCGTCCCTGGAGCGTGACCCCGCGGATCCGGCAAGTTTCTATCTTGCGGCGGACGATCCGGCTCCGCGGCTATTGCACGTGACGCCAAGCGGGGTGGAGGGGCGGCCGTTTGCGTCAACGGATCGTGAGGCGGTCCGCTGGTTTGCCGAGAATGTAAACCGCGTCTTCCTTCCCCGGCCCCAGGGCGCGCTGCCGGCGGTGGCGGTGGGCAACCGGCATCCCGAGGTGAGCCTGCCGGCGGCGTTCGAGGCATTTCGACAAATCCGCGAGAAAACCGGCGTCAACATGGCATCCACGGTGCAGCTTTCAGCGACACGCGAGATGACCACTGACGACGTGATCGCGGCGCGCGACGGCGAGAATCCGGTGGCGGCAGGGCACACACGCGTTTCCATCCGGCACCTCTATCACGCGGGCTTGTGGGCGGCGATTCGCTCGGGCTGGCGCGAGGGGTATAACGCCGAGGCGGATCATTTCATCGTCACGGGGGCGAACGCGGCGGAGATTGCGCGGTCAGTGGAGGGGGCAAAGGAAGCCATCCGGCACGCAGCCGGCTACACCAAGTTCACGACGGATTCTTCACGGCTGTTCATTCTCGAAGCCGATACGCGGCATCCGCCGGCGTGGAGCGACGGCCAGGTTGCAGAGAAGTTCGAATCTATTTTTTCCGCCGAAGAGCGTGCGTGGATACTGGGCGAGTTCGTGAAACGAGTCGTGATTGAGGACGCGGCTTACGATTTCTCGCGCGGCGCGGTGCTGCGGCTGGCGGTGAAGTTCGGCGAAAGTCTCAAGCTGAACGAGGAGCTGTTCGATTTCATCCGGCGCGAGAAATCGGGTGCAGCGTTTGATTTCGAGCCGTCGATCGATGAAGCTGATACGCTGACGACGCCCGAAGAACTGTTTTTCTACATGCAGTGGCTGAAGCTGCGTGGGCGGCCGGCTCAGCTTGTCCCGCCGAACCTGGGTTTCAAGAAGCGGCAGGCGTATCCATCGGCGATGGAGACGTCGCCAGCGACGGGCGTGGGTCTGACGGATTACGTGCATCACAAGATGTGGCCGGAACTGGCACCGCGCGTAGAGCAGAAGTTTGCGGGCAAGCCGATTGAGGAACTGGCGCATCGTGTGCGCGATCTGGCGGCGGTGGCGCGGCACTTCGATGGCACGCTGAGCATTCACTCGGGCAGTGGGAAGCAGGCGGAGGTTTTGGAATCGATTGGGCGCTCGACCGCGGGGCGCGTGAATTACAAAATTTCGGGCGAGCTGCAACTGCAACTGTTCGATGTGCTATTGGAGCAGCCGGCCGGCTCTCGGTGGAAGGCGCTATATGAACGTATGGCGGAGCGGTGCGACGAGTTTGCCGCGCGTGGCGCGTTTGGGGCGGAGAGCGAGCTGGCGGCGAAGTATCGCGAGATGGGGCGGGGATCGTATCTGGGAAATGCGGATCGCGGCCGCGTGGATGGCAATCTGTTTCTGGTGTTCTGGGTGGGCAACCTGGTGGGCAGCCGTGACGTGAAGGCGCCGGACGGTGACAAGCGGTTCTTCAAAGAGAAGCTGGACGAGCTGCCGGCGGATCTGGTGGACGAAGTGCGGCGGCGGAATACCAGATATATTGTCTGGCTGGCGGGGCGGCTGCTTTCGGGCCGCGAATAAATGCGAATGGACGCGAATTCGGGTCAACTGCAAGGGAAAGTCGCGATTGTTACGGGCGGAAGCCGGGGGATTGGCAAAGCTATCGCCGCGACGTTTGCACGCGAAGGGGCTACGGCGGTCATCTGCGGGCGAAAGCTCGAATCGCTAGAGGCAGTGGCGCGAGAGATCGGCCCGCGCGCGGTTCCTATGGCTTGCCACGTGGGCAAGCTGGAAGAACTGACGAAACTCGTCGAGCAAGTCACGCGCTGCCACGGGCGGATTGACATCCTGGTGAACAACGCGGCGACCAACGTGGCGCAGGGCGGTTGTCTCGGGATCGACGATGCGCAGTTCGACAAGATGATCGAAGTCAATCTCAAGAGCGCGTTCCGGCTGACGCGGCTGGTGGCGCCGGGGATGTGCCAGCGGGGATCGGGGTCGATCATCAACATTTCGTCGATTTCGGGTTTGCGGCCGCAATTCGAAGGGCTGATGTATAGCACGACGAAAGCGGCGCTCATCATGATGACCAAGTGCTACGCGCTGGAGTTGGGGCCGAAGGGCGTGCGCGTGAATGCGATTGCGCCGGGGCTGATACAGACGGTGCTGAGCGAGTACTACTGGAAGGACGAGGGACGGCTCGCCGCTCGGCTGGAAAGGCAGCCGATCAAGCACCTGGGCCAGCCGGAGGAGATTGCGGAGATCGCCCTGATGCTGGCGAGTGACAAAGCGTCATATTTGACGGGGCAAGTGATCACGGTGGATGGCGGGGCGATGGTGGGGTGAGGGGGGTTCTAACTTATGGAATCACGCGAAACTTTCTTCCCCGCGCTAGACGAAGCACGCCAAAGTCGCGACGATCGAGAGTGAAGATCGTGTCGATTCCTTCGCGGTTTGCCAGGTGCACCAGAGATGCATCGGCAAGCTGTATCCGCAGGTTTTCATATCTGGACAGAATGGTGGCGATTCCGGGGAGATCCGCCTCGGCCAATGAAGCCAGCTTAAAAGGCTGACCACCAAAGGAAGATAGCAGGGTTCCGACTGCATGCGGGTGCGCCCGCAAAAGCCACGCCACCTCCGTAAGTACGGGCCAACAGGTGAGCATCGGCCCCGTGATCTTCCGAAGCTGATCCGTACACAGTTCATGGTATTGGTCGGCAGCGGACAGGATGGCTACTATCGGGCCGGTGTCCACCAATACTTGGCCGCTCAAGAGCCACCAAAATCATTCCAGTGTTTTGGATTGCTGCTGAGGTCGCGGGGGGCCCCGCGCACGGCGCCGATCAGCCCAGCCTTTTTCGCGCGGTCGTATGCGGTGACGTCCGCATCCTCGGCCGCGAACTGCCGCTCGACAGCTCCTCGAACGATATCAGACTCGCCTTTGCCACTTCGGCGGGCTGCATGCTTCAGCCGCTGGCGCAGTGCAACGGGGAGCCTAACGGTGATTCGGTGGTCTTTCATGGACTGTCTGACATTATATCAAGACTGTCGGACATGGCGGCGTGAGCCGGGACTATTTCTTGCGCTTTGGCTTCTTGCCCTTCGTAGGAGCTTGCGCGGCAGGTGGTGGCGTCGCCCCGGCGGGAAGCAGCTTGCCGGTTTTCAAATTCACGGTGACGGAGTCGCGCGACTGCGTGCCGGCTGCGCTGACGGTCAGGTAAGTCACGGTGATGGTCTTGGCGTCGGTGGTCACGGTGAGATAGCCGAAATCGAGGATGGGATCGACTTCCAAGTTGTGATCGCCTTGGGTCACGGGCGCGGGAGGCACAGTCCCCTGAGGCTTGGTCACGGCGAAGCCGCCGCAGCCGGCAACGATGTAGGGAGTCTGCTGGCCGTTGGGCAAGTTGCGGGTGAATCTTTGGTAGAGGTGGGCATGGCCGGAAAGCAGGACGTCGGGCCACAGGCCAGCGGCCTTGCACGCCTTATCGATGTCCTTCAGCATGCCGGTGGAACCGCCGTGCGTAGCGTCGGCCGATAGCGGAGGGTGATGGACGGCCAACACCACGGCTAGTTTGCCCTTGGTGCGATCGGGCTTCAGACGCGTCAGCTCGCTCGTGAGGAAATCGATTTGGTCGTTGACGAGCGGGAAATGGCCGCCCTGGGAAGAAATCACGCCCGGGCCGTCGAGCACGTTGCTGTAGAGCCCGATGATGGAGACGAACGGGGCGTCGAGGGTGAAATAGACGCCGGGCTGGGTCATGACGGTACGGACCAGGCCGCCAGAGTCCGGGGACGGGCCGACCGCCGCGGCGCAGAAATTGGTCAGGAAGGCGTCGAGGGTCGGGACCTGCGGAGCGCTGGACCCCTGGCCGAACACCATGCCGTCGTGGTTTCCGGGGATCGCGAAGATGGGCCGATCGTAGGCGCGATAGGGCTCGTAGAACTGATCGTAATAATACTGGGCCTCGCCGAAGTTGTAGATGACATCTCCTAAGTGAAAGAAGAACGCGGGGCCGTTGTCGCGGCCGTTTTCGACATCGGCTGCCATATGGTCGGCGACGAAGGCCTCGTGCTGGATCGCCGTCTTCGCGGTTTGCGACCGGCTCACCTTGGCGGCTCCGGTGTCGCCCACGGCGTGAAAGGTGACCCTGCCGGCCGACTGGATGGCGGCGCTCAGTGGGGCGGGAAGGAAATCGGCGAGACTGATGTTCTGCGGCTTGCGGGGCTCGGGGATGGGCTGCACCTGATTCTTGTGAGCCAGGTAATACGGCGAATTGTAGTAGGTGGAACTGGTATTGTTGACCTGGAACGAGGTCTCGTCGGCACCGGGTGTGGGGTCGGCGAACAATCGTCCGTTAGCTGGCGCGGGAGTCTTATAGGTGGGCATAAATACTCCATTTCAGCGACAATCAGCCGGAATTGTCGGCAAACTTCTGAGATTTACGCATTAATCGGATGTCAATTAGGAGATGCGCTTGACGGTATATTCGACGGTCTGGCCGGCGTCGGGGATTTCAACCGTGAGTTTGATTTCGTCGCCCGCCACCTTGCCCTTGTAATTGGCCTTCAGCTCGCTGCCCTGATAGCTGAAGGTGATGGTAAACGACAGGTCGTCGCCGTCGATTTTACCGTCGTTGATCGTGGACTTTCCGAAAATGTTGCTGGTGGTCTCGCCGGTCAGCTTGTTGCCATCCACTTTGAAGACGAACGTTCTCTCGGTCTTCCCTATGCTGGTCTCCGCGGTGCCCTTCCAGGTGCCGCTAATATCGGCCGCCGATGCGGTCAGCGCAAACGCAGCCATCAAAATCAGTAGCCATTTCATCACTTCGTGTCCTCCTGAATAAGCCGTCGCGGGGTCTCACCACTGTGCGGCATTTGCGGGATGGACGTCAAGGGGGATTTCTCCGCCGGCATTGGTAATCTAGAAATTGATGCGTTGGTTGAGTCTTTTCCTCCTGTTCGAGCTCTTCCGATCGGCCGCTGCCGCCCAGGTGATTGGAGATGTGCGCGACGCCATTGACAACCGGGACTTTGCGCGCGGCGAGCGTTACATCGACGCGTATCGCGGGAGACAGGGTGTGACGCCGGAACTGCTGGAGGCACTTTCGTGGATGGCCCGCGGAGAACTGGAGGCGAACCAGTACGCCGAAGCGGAACGGTACGCGGCAGAAACGCGCAAGCTGGCTCTCGAGGCACTGGCGAAACGCAAAATAGACGACGAGCGCCATCTGCCGATCGCGCTGGGGGCTGCGATCGAGGTGCATGCCGAGGTGCTGGCGGCACAGGGCGAACGCGCGGAGGCGCTGGCGTTTCTGCGGCGGGAGCTGGCAGCGTACCGGACGACTTCAATTGCCGCGCGCATTCAGAAGAACATCAATCTGCTGACGCTCGAGGGAAAGCCGGCTCCGGCGCTTGAAGAAGCGCAGTGGCTGGGGCCTAAGCCGCCGTTACTCACGGAGTTGAAAGGGCGGCCGGTGCTGCTGTTCTTCTGGGCGCATTGGTGCGGAGATTGCAAAGCCGAGGCGCCGGAGCTGGCGAGACTGCTGGCCGACTACCGGCCGACGGGGCTGGTGCTGATCGGGCCCAGCCAGCACTATGGCTACGTGGCCGGCGGTGCGGATGCACCTCGCGACGCGGAGACGCAGTACATTGACCAGGTGCGCAGGCAGTACTATGCACCGCTCGCGGACATGAGTATTCCCTTGAGCGAGCAGAATTTCGTCCGCTATGGCGTAAGCACTACGCCTACACTAGTGCTCCTCGACCGCCAAGGCATAGTGCGCCTTTACCACCCTGGCGCGATGCCTTATTCGCAGCTTTCGGCGAAGCTGGCGCAGATCACGGGCAAGTAAGGATCATTTGAAGCTGTTAAGCGGTCTTGCGTTTGGATGACACCAAACGCGGATAGAACTGCCTGTAGCCCTCTAAAGCGCGAATCAGCGCCTCCACGGCGGCAAGCTGAGCGTAAAGGTGCTCCAGTTCCTTTGCGCGGGCGTGGGTCGAATCAGGGAGAGGCGGTAACTTTCTCGACATAATTTACAGACTGCCGCAAATTCCCTAGTCAGCAAATCCCTTGTGTGGGCTAAGGCGCCGGGAAAGGCGGAGGTGGTGTCTGGCCTACGAATGGGGGTGAGGAATAGGAAAATGCCGAGCCCAGAGGTTGGACTTCATTCGAGCAGCGCTGCGATCCTTTGCACATCGTTCGGCACGACCACCGGTTGGTTGCCGAAGGTTGGATGGATCCGCGTACCGTCTGGCGCGTCCAGTTGCCCGGTGTGGTAGCGATAGATGTAATCGGGATCTTTGAGTACGTTGCCGGTAAGGACGGCAACCACGTCGGCATCGCGGGGAATGGTGCCGGCCGCAGTCAGCTTCCGGATGCCTGCCAGCGTGGCGGCAGATGCGGGTTCGCACCCGATACCGCACTGGCCGATGATGGCTTTGGCGTCGGCGATTTCCTGCTCGGTGACTTTCTCCACGGTGCCGTTGGATTCGGTCACTTCTTTGAGCGCCTTAGGCCACGAGACGGGATCGCCAATCTTGATGGCGGTGGCCAATGTTTCGGGGTGCCCAACTGGATTGAGCACACCACGTGTGCGCGCGTGGAACAATTCGTAGAATGGCGCAGCGCCTTCGGCCTGAACGACGGCGAGCTGGGGCATGGTGTCGATAAAGTGCAACTGCTTCAGCTCGCGCAACGCTTTTCCGAAGGCGGAGATGTTGCCCAGGTTGCCGCCGGGCAGCACGATCCAATCGGGCGCTTGCCAATCGCGTTGGTCGAGCATCTCGACGATGATGGTCTTTTGTCCTTCGATGCGAAACGGGTTGATGGAGTTGAGCAGGTAGATGCCCAAGCGCTCGGCGAGCCCACGGACCAGCGCGAGGATCTGATCGAAATTGGCTTCCACCTGAAATGTGCGGGCGCCGTACTCGAGCGCCTGCGCCAGCTTGCCGTAGGAGATGTTGCCGTGCGGAATGAAGATGAGCGGCTCGAAACCGGCCGCGCTGGCGTAGGCCGCCATGGAGGCCGAAGTATTGCCCGTGGACACACATGCCACGCGCGACATTCCCAGGCGCCGGGCCTGCGCCACGCCGCACGTCATCCCGTTGTCTTTGAACGATCCGGTGGGATTGAAACCCTGGTGCTTGAAAACCAGCCGATCGAGGCCGCCATACCCGGCCGCCTTGGGCCCGGTGAGCAGCGGCGTGTTCCCTTCCCGCAACGTGACCACAGGGCGAAGATTATCGAGAAACGGAATGATTTCGCGATAGCGCCAGACGCCGCTTTGATCGAGCGGCAGATTGGAAATACGGCGCGATCGCCACAGCGCCTTCATCTGGCCGGCATCGAGTTCCCAATCTGAATACTCGGCCTCCAGCAGGCCGCCGCAGGCGGGGCAGTTGTAAATCACTTCGGTGACGGGATAGCGCTTGCGGCAGCGCGGATCGAAACAGACGATTTCAGCGAGCATGGAATCTACATTGTAGCGGGCAGGTCGCATATACTGGACCTCGATGCTGGCTGTGCACCTGGAAAACCGGCGCGTGGAAGTGCGGCGCATGCCACGGCCGCGCGCGCCCGAGGGTTTCGCGCTCCTGCGCCTGTTGTGTGGCGGCATCTGCAATACCGATTTAGAATTGCAGCGCGGCTACTACGGTTTCGCGGGCATTCCGGGGCATGAGTTCGTGGCTGAAGTGGTTGAGGCGAGCCAGCCCGAGCTGATTGGCCGGCGCGTGGTGGGCGAAATCAATCTCGATTGCGGCTGTTGTGACTGGTGCCGCAAGGGGCTCGGCCGGCATTGCCCCAAGCGCACGGTGCTGGGCATCGTGAGGCACCCGGGCGCGTTTCGCGAGTTTTTCACGCTGCCGGAGCGCAATCTGCACATTGTGCCTGATTCCGTCCCCACCGAACAGGCTGTGTTCGTCGAGCCACTGGCGGCGGCTGCGGAGATTCTGGATCAGGTCCGGATTCCGTGCAGCTCACCTGTCGCGGTGCTGGGGGATGGGAAACTCGGCTTGCTGGTGGCGCAAGTTGTCAACGCCCACGGGTATCGCGTCCACCAGTTTGGGCGCCACAAAGAGAAGCTGCGCATCGCTGCACGCGCGGGTGTTGCGACGGAAGTGGTGAAAGAGCGTATGCCGGTGGCGGAATACGAGTGGGTGGTGGAAGCCACGGGCTCGCCCAAGGGCCTGGCGGAGGCGGTTTCGATGACGCGCCCACGCGGCACCATCATCATGAAGTCCACGGTGCACGGCCTGGCCGGGTTCGATACCGCGCCGGTGATCGTCAACGAGATCACCCTGGTCGGCTCGCGCTGTGGCCGTTTCGAGCCGGCGATTGAGATGCTCAAGAACGAAGTCATTAATGTAGAGGATATGATCTCGGAGCGCATGCCGCTCGATCGCGCGCCGCACGCTTTTCGTACGGCGGCGAAACGGGGCGTGCTGAAAGTGCTGCTCACATGAAACGCTGGCTGGCTGCTTTCGCGTTCACACTAATCGCGCACGCGCAGGAGCGTCCTCACATCCTGGGAATTGCGCACGTAGCGCTCCACGTGAGCGATATCGAAAAAGCCCGCGCGTTCTACAAAGACTTTCTCGGCTTCGCGGAGCCTTTCCAGCTCACCAATTCTGATGGATCGCTTTCGCTGACCTTCATCAAGATCAACGACCGGCAATATTTGGAGCTGTTTCCCGGCCTCGAACCGGGCGCCGACCGGCTGCATCATCTCGCGCT
>Ga0326727_10025662_pt1 | contig 11026 bp, 11 predicted proteins | sample MB2enrmetagenome_FD_207643 | JGI IMG/M metagenome (GOLD analysis project Ga0326727, IMG submission 207643) | Lab enriched peat soil microbial communities from McLean, Ithaca, NY, United States - MB29MY | ecosystem: Environmental > Terrestrial > Soil > Wetlands > Peat | place: USA: New York... | reverse complement strand
GGGCCGATGAACATATGGAACGACCTGCTCACCCTACAGGGCCCCCAAGCCCGCCCGACACAATTCCAAAACGCCTGAAAATAACTTTTTCAGGATCGATTACCTATTCTGTGCATTGCTAGCTCCTGAGAGCCACGCGGATGTGCAGTTCCTTCAACTGCTGCTCGGTGGCCGTGGTGGGCGCGTCGACCATCACATCGACCGCCTTGGCGGTCTTGGGGAAGGCAATGACCTCGCGCAGGCTGGGCGCTCCGGCCAGCAGCATCACGATGCGGTCCAGGCCAAGCGCGATGCCGCCGTGGGGCGGCGTGCCGTACTCCAGAGCGTCGAGGAAAAATCCGAAGCGCGCGCGGGCCTCTTCGTCGGAGATTCCCAGCGACTGGAAGATCTGCTGCTGCACATCTTTTCTATGAATGCGGATGGAGCCCGAACCGAGTTCCATGCCGTTCATCGCCAGGTCGTAGCAATTCGCCCGCACGCTGGCCGGATCGGCGACCAGATTCTTCATGTCGGCTTCGAAGGGCGCGGTGAACGGATGGTGTGCAGGCATCCATTTGGCGGTTGCCACGTCGTACTCGAACATGGGGAAGTCTGTGACCCATATGGGACGGAACGCCGCCGCGCCATCGATGCACTTACCGCCGTTCCGTGCGTTGGCTTCCTGCACGGTTTTTTCCGTGACAGCAAAGGCGCCATGCCGGTCGGCGTATTTTTTCACTAACTCGGCACGGAAGTTGCCGGCGGCTGTGTAGACGTTGATCTCGCGCTCCGAGAGACGGCCGGCAAATTTGGTGTCGCTGGCCTTGACCGGATGAGCCGGGTCGCCGGCGACGATGATGACAAAGTCGGCCTCGGCCGCGCCCACCAGTTCGCGCGCCTTCACGGCGGCCTCGGGAAAGCTCTTGGCCAGCCGCTTGAAGTCATCGATGAACTTGGCGCCCTTCTTCAAATCAAAGAGCGGGTGGTTGTCCTCGCGCTCCTTGCGGCTCAGCTCGCCCACGTTGGGAATGCGCAACGCCACCACGGGCAGAGCCGGATCGATTTGCAGCGTGGCCAGCGCCTCATCCGTGAAGGCCGGGCGCACGTCGGCGAGTCCGGGCAGGCGCGGGTCCGGCTTGTCGCTGCCGTAACGCCGCATTGAGTCATCGTACGTAATGATGGGGAAGGGCGTGGGCAAGGTGACGCCCGCCGCGGCAAAGGCCGCCGCCATAAACTGCTCCACCACGGCAAAGACCGTCTCCTGGCGCGGGAAGCTCATCTCCAGATCGACCTGCGTGAACTCCAGTTGGCGGTCGGCGCGCAAGTCCTCGTCGCGAAAGCAGCGGGCGATTTGAAAATATTTGTCGAAGCCGGAGATCATGAGGATTTGCTTGAAGATCTGCGGCGACTGGGGCAGCGCGTAAAACTCGCCCGGATGCACGCGGCTGGGCACCAGGAAATCGCGTGCTCCCTCGGGGGTGGACTTGGTGAGGATGGGCGTTTCAATCTCCAGAAAGCCCTGCTGGCTGAGATTGTCGCGGATGGCCAGCGTGATCTCGTGGCGCAAGCGGAAGTTGCGTTGCATCTCCAGGCGTCGCAGGTCCACGTAGCGGTACTTAAGGCGGACCTCTTCGTTCTGAATAGCTTCTTCGGAGGGGGAAAACGGCGCCAGGCGGGAATCGTTCAGGACGAGGAGTTGGGTGGCCTCGATCTCGATTTCGCCGGTCTCCATCTTGGGATTGATGGAGTCGGCCGAGCGCAGGCGCACCTTGCCCACGGCGGCGACCACGTACTCCGGGCGAATCTGCTCACCCTTGGCGTGGCCGTCGGGAATCAGCTCCTTATCCAGCACAATCTGGCTGATGCCGGTGCGGTCGCGCAAATCAAGAAAGATCAGGTTGCCGTGATCGCGGCGGCGGTTCACCCAGCCCATGACGACAACTTTTTGGCCGGCGTGGGTGGCGCGCAACTCGCCGCAATAATGCGTCCGTTCGAGATTTCCTAAAAAATCCAGCACTAATCGTGTCCTTTACTTACTTGCTGATCTTGAAAATGATGGGTGCCCCAGGTCCCGATTTTGGGACCTTGGAAACCACGAACCAAAATCTTCCCCGTTCAGTTTGATAGAAAGACGGCCAGCTCCGCGCGCGGAACCTTGGTCTGTATGCCTGTAGAGAAGTTCTTCACCGTCAGAATACCGGATTTCAGCTCATCTTCGCCAAGAATGACGATGTGGCGGGCGGTCTTGTCCGCGGCTTCAAAGGATTTTTTCAATCTGAAACTGCCTTCGCCCAGCTCGATCCATAGCCCCTGGTGGCGCAATTCGCGGGCCAGGACCAGGGCGGCGGCGTTCAGATTTTCGCCGAGTGGAGCTATGAATGCCTCGGCCACCTGCGGTGGGGCAGCCTTTTGGTCGAGTGCCGCAAGCAGGGTCAGCACCAGCCGGTCCTCGCCCATGGCAAAGCCGATGCCCGGCGCGCGCGGTCCGCCCAGCATCTCGCTCAGTCCGTCGTAGCGGCCTCCGCCGAGCAGCGCGTTCTGCGCACCCAAACCTCCATGGGTGAACTCAAAGGTAGTGCGGGTGTAGTAGTCCAAGCCGCGAACGAGGCGATGATTCAACGTGTAGGGCACACCGGCCGCGTCCAGAGCCGCGGTGACGGCGGCAAAGTGGGCGCGCGAGTCCTCGTCCAGCGAGTCGGCAATCACCGGCAACGTCTCGATGATGGGCTGGTCGGCGGGAATCTTGCAGTCCAGCACGCGCAGCGGGTTAGTGACGGCGCGGCGCTGGCAATCTTGACACATCCGAGAAACCACCGAGTCGAGAGCGGTACGAAGTACTTCGTTGTAGCGGGCGCGGTCCGCGGAGGAACCGACGGAGTTCAGCTCTAGAGTCCAGCCGGTGATGCCTAACTCGTCCAGCAGCGTGGCCAGCATCTCCAGGATTTCCGCGTCGCGCAGCGGCGATTCACTGCCCGACGAGGGCGGTCCGAGGACCTCCGCGCCGATCTGCGAGAACTGCCGGTAGCGCCCCTTCTGCGGCCTCTCGCGGCGAAATTGCGGACCGATGTAGTAGAGCTTCTGCAACTGGCCGGTTTCGCCCAACTGGTGCTCGATGTAGGCGCGAACCACCCCGGCGGTGTTCTCCGGGCGCAGCGTGAGCGACTGTGTCTTCTCCGACTGCGCGCGGGCGCGGTCCTCCCAGGTGTACATCTCCTTGGAGACGATGTCGGTCTCCTCGCCCACGCCGCGGGCAAACAGCGCCGTCTCCTCAAAGACCGGGGTGCGAATCTCGCCGAAGTTGTAGCGGGCAAAGACGTCCCGCGCGGTCGCCTCGATGCGGTTCCAAAGCGCGGTCTCCGGCGGCAAAAGGTCGCGCGTGCCGCGTACGGCTTTCAGGGGCTGGCTCATAATGATAACCTGTGTCAACATAATAGGATACAAGGTGAGAGCCATGATTCTCCATGCTGCTTCGATGGCCGCTCTTTTCGTGGACCAATTGGCGCAAGCGCCGGTCCAGATTCAATGTGTGCAGCAGCCCACTCCCGAATCGTGGTTGAAATGGCTGCTGCAATTTGCTCTCAGCATAGTCCCGGTTGCGGGAGGCGTTTGGATTGCACTCTGGTCTTTTCATGCGACGAGTAAAAGGGACCATGAGCGGTGGATTCTCGACCAAAAAAAGGCAGAATGGAAAGAGCTATTGGTCAAGATCGCAGAGATTGAGCATGAACTCCCAATTGTTTTTGAACCGCAAGAAGAGCACGAGAATCTTGTGGCTGCCGCCCAGAGTAAATTGCCGTTGCTACGGGGGGCGCTTTTCGTTTTCCCTACCTTGGAATCCAGCGGCTTTATCAATGAATGGGTAGCATTCGTGGAATATCTTTTAAAAATATTTATGCCAGTCATTCATGCAGACCATATAGTCCAAAATCCTGCGCTTTCTGGTCCGGCGTTTGCGAATGATCGCGAACAAAAGTATTTGTATAGAAAAGAGAAGGAAATCGAAGCGAGGAATAAGTTTGGCACTCTACTTGAAGAACTACGTAATCTTGCGCACAATAGTCTTGGAATGAAAGACGAACAGCCATGAACAACAAAGTGATTCTGACGCAAGATGAAGATGGCTGTATCGTCGCCGAGTGCCAGGAGTTGCCCGGCTGCGTAAGTCAGGGTAAGGACGAAACGGAAGCTCTTGCGAATATCCGTGAGGCAATGGCCGGATGACTCTGGGCGGAAGAGCAAAAGGCCGCAGACTACTAGCTTGAAAGCTAACCCCTAGCTCGCCAGCCGCTCCTCGCGTTCCAGCCCCTCGTGAATCAGCATCTTGAGATAAGTCTGATAGCGCAGTCCGCGGCGCTCGGCCAGTGTCCGTGCGCGGGAAATGTCCTCCGGGGCAAGGCGGATGGTGGTCGGAGGCGTGACCCCGCGCTGCTTCAGTGTGCCTTGCCGGACACGCCCCTCCTGCACTGCCTGATGAAACGCTGCCGACAACCCCTCGCGGTTCTCGTAGAGCCAATTGGCTTCGTCGGTTTCGTTCTCAAACTTCGGAATCGTCAATGTTTCCATAACGCCGCCTCATCTCGGCCAGATAGTCCAGCTTGGATTGCCGAGGTGCATCCCACGCGGAGAGGATTCGAGCTTTTCCACCGCGCCACGTTGACACAAGCTCTAAAATCCGTCCTTTGCGCGTTTCCCCGACGTGTAATATCCGCTCTTCTCCGCCGCTACCCTCCGCAGTTTGCAGTTCGATGTCGAGTGGGTCTCCAAGAACAACTTCCTCGGCCTCTTGCGGAGTCACTTTGTGTCGGGCCAAATGCCGCTGGTTGGCTTCGTCCCAATCGAAAACCAGTGTTTGATCTCGCATGAGTCTTCCTGATTAAAAGCCAAGCCCGCCATACGTTGTATTTACAGTGTATGGCGAATTTCCGAAATTGTCCATCAAAAACGACGCGGTTTCTGGAAGACTGCGGTCTTTACGCGTTGATCGCCATTCCCTCGACGGCTCCGTAGGCGTCGAGCAGGGATTCGGCCAAAGTGGGATGCGCATGAATGGTGAACATCAGCTCCTCGACCGTGCCTTCCAACTCCAGCACGGCGACGGCCTCGGCGATCAACTCCGTGGCTTGGGGACCGAGGATGTGGACGCCGAGAATCTCGCCGTACTTGGCGTCGGCGACCACCTTCACGAAGCCATCATGAGAGCCCAAGATGGTGGCCTTGGAGTTACCCGCAAAGGGAAACTTGCCCACCTTGACCTCGTAGCCTTTTTCCTTGGCCTGCGCCTCGGTCAGGCCCACAGAACCGATCTGCGGCTCGGTGTAGGTGCATCCGGGAATGCGGTCGCGGCGCACCGGGCGGAATGGGCGTCCGGCGATTTTGGCCGCGGCGATCATGCCGCACATCGCGCCAACATGCGCCAGTTGCGGCAGCCCGGCCACAATGTCTCCGATGGCAAAGATGCCCGGCTCGGCTGTCTCCTGGGCTTCATTGACCTGGATCAGCCCGCGGTCAATCTCGATGCGCGTCTTCTCCAGGCCAAGATCGCCGGTGCGCCCGGCGCGGCCCACGGCCACCAGGAGTTTCTCGCTCTCTTTCGTTTTTGGGTTTCCGTTCTGATCGATATAGGTCACCTTCACGCCGGTTTCGGTGCGCTCGACTTTTTCGACCTTTGCGCCGGTGTTCACGTCGATGCCGCGCTTCTTGAAGAGGCGCGTGATCTCCTTGGAGATTTCTTCATCCTCGACCGGAACCACGCGCGGCAGAAACTCGACGATGGTAACCTCGGAGCCGAAGGTGCGGAAGAGCGAACCGAACTCCATGCCCACCGCGCCCGCGCCGATGACGATCAGCGATTTGGGAACCTGCTCCATGGCCAGGATTTCGATGTTCGTGAGGATGCGGTCGCCGGGCGCGAGGCCGGGCAGCATTTTGGCCTCAGAGCCGGTGGCCAGGATGACGTTCTTCGCTTTGATCGGACTCACTTCACCGCTCGCCGCCTTGACCTCGACTGTATGAATGCCTGTTTGCGCGGGTCCGGCGAGGCGTCCGTAGCCCTCGATGCGCGCAATCTTGTGCTTCTTCATCAGGAAGTCCAGGCCCTTGGCGTGCTTGGCGATGATGGCGTCTTTGCGTTGGAGCACCGCGGCCCAGTTAAGCATGGGCGCGCAGATGCCCTCAATGCCAAACTCGGCGGCGTGCTGCAGGTGGTCCCAGATTTCGGCGTTGAAGAGCAGCGCCTTGGTGGGGATGCAACCGACGTGCAGGCATGTCCCGCCGAGCTTGGCGGACTGCTCGATCAGCGCTACCTTCAGACCGTACTCCGCCGCGCGAATGGCCGCCGTGTAGCCGGCCGGCCCGCCGCCAATGATTGCCACATCGTAGATCGTTTCTGCCAAGGGGAACTCCGTTCCGGGGCGCTGCACAGGAGCCGCGAACGCCATATTCCACCGTCCAGTTTAATGTATGCGCTAGCAGCCCACTTTGCTTCCGCTCTGCTGCGGAGCACAAGTGCAAAACGAACTCTTACAAGTTTTTCTGAACCAGTTCGGCTGCCACGCTCAGCACCTCCGGCTCATCGCCGAAGCCCGCGATCCAGTGCACCTCCGGCTCACGCCGGAACCAGGTCAACTGGCGCTTGGCGTAGTTGCGATGGCCCTGCTGGGCGGCGACGATTGCCTCTTCAATTGACGAGAACTCCCGCAGCACGCGAAGCGCCTGCCGGTAACCCAGTGAGTCGAGCGCCTTCACCGGCCCATAGCGTTCGAGCAGGGTGCGGGTTTCTTCGACGATGCCGGCTGTGAACATCGCGGCGCAGCGTTGATTGAGCCGGTCATAAAGTGCCTGACGCGATGGGTTGAGGCCGATACGCAAGAGACGAAATCCGGTGAGCGGATCGCGCGCCAATACCTTGTTGCCCAGCACATCGGAAAGCGGCCTGCGCGCCGCCAGGCAGACCTCGATGGCGCGAATCAGCTTGGGCACATCGTTGGAGTGAATGCGCGCGGCCGAGGCTGGGTCGAGCCGGATGAGCAGCCGATGCAGCCAGGCCTCGCCGTGCCGCTCGCGGCTCTTTTGCAAACGCAACCGCAACTCCTCGTGCCGCTCCGGCCCGGCAAAGAGTCCCTCGGTCAGCGCGCGCAGGTAGAGGCCGGTTCCGCCGGTCACGATGGGTAGACGGCCGCGCGCGGCAATATCGCGGAGCGTCACTCGCGCCTGCCGGCTGTATTCGCCCGCGGTAAAGGGCTGGTCCGGATCGGTTACGTCGATGAGGTGATGCGGCAGCCGAGCCTGTTCTTCTTTTGTTGGCTTGGCCGTGCCCAAGTCCATGCCGCGATAGACAGCCACCGAATCGCAACTGACGATCTCGCCGCCGAAACGCTCACCCAGCGCGAGCGAAAGCGCCGTCTTGCCGCTGCCCGTAGGACCGAGCAGCAGAACTGCGAGCGGGTCCGCCGCGGCGAAGCCGCCGCTCGCCCTCCGCGTAGGAGTCATGGACGCCACCAGCCCGGCGGAAAGATCCACTTGGGATTGGTCCTCAGGAGCCAGAAGATCAGGATCGCCAAGGCCACCAGCACCAACCCAAAGACCTGGTTGCGGCGGAAAACTCGCTGTTGCTCCCCTCGCCGCGCCTTCTCGGCAGCTTCCTGAAAGTAAGGTTTGATCCGAGTCTGCACCATGGCGCAGCCCTCCTGCTGACCGGCACAAAATGCGCCGCATCACCACGCATCAGTATAGGGGAGCCGCAGCACTGCCGCTTTCCGCCGCAGCACGACGCAAATTCAGATTCCTGCAGGCAGAGCTGGTTGCTTCTGCTGCTGGAAGCAGGCGCGGCACAGCACTGGCCTGCCCTGGGTGGGCTTGAAGGGAACCGTCGTCTCCTCGCCGCACTGCGAGCAGTTTGTCCGGGTCTCCGGACGCACCCTGGAGCCCCCGCGGACGCGCTTCGCCTTGCACTGCTTGCAGTGCTTGGGCTCGTTCTTGAACTGTTTGTCGTGGAAAAATAGTTGCTCGCCGGCGGTGAATACAAACTCGACGCCGCAGTCACTGCACTTCAAAACTCTGTCGGTAAATTCCATGGCCGTCTTCCCCAAAGAAGGGAAATTGGTTGAAATCGGCCATGAACATGGGCAGCTTGCCGGTCCCGTTTCCCTGCTTCGTGCTGTGATCAACAACCAGGGCCCGGGCCGCAACAAGTACGGCGGCAAATAGAACGTCTGCCCGGCAAGCCGGGAAGACCTGAATGAAATCCCCACACAACGTGCGCGCAGAGAGTTGGAGCTTAACGAAAGAATCGCGACAGTCCGCCCCGGCCTTGCCTTGGGTCTCTGGTTTCCTGCCCGCATCTCGATGCGGGAGTCGCCGGGGCGGCGCGTGTCACGATGGTTTTGAAGCTAGTCAGCCTCTTTACGAGCCTTCTTGCGATTCCGCTTGCGCGCCAAAGCCGCCTTTACGCGTTTCTTTTCGCCGGGCTTCAGGTAGTAGGAGTGACGCTTGACTTCCTTGATGATGTCCTCCTGCTGTACCTTCCGCTTAAACCGACGCAGCGCATTTTCCAGCGGTTCGCCTTCTTGTACACGAACCTCCGCCAAAAAATTCCACCTCCAAACCCGCCAACTGGCATCTCCTATGATAGTGGAAATATTGGAAGGCGGGTCAAGCGCAGGCAACATTCCCGGTAATTTCTCCTGGAATCGCGTGAAATTTCGCTCGAATCGCTTGTTACTGCCCCAAAGGTCCCAATTTGGAACGATTTTTCGACTCGGCGGGCTGGTCCGACGACAGAGTGGATTGGCACACGCCCGCCGGACAATGCACGCTACCTTAAACTTGACCCGGAGGCCTTCAAACCATGATCCGCAGCTACCAGGGGCGGTTGCCCCGGATCCCCGCCAGTTGCTACGTGGACCCTTCCGCGCAGATTATCGGTGACGTGATCCTCGGCGAGCGCTCCTCGGTGTGGATGAACGCCGTCCTGCGCGGCGACGTCCACTCCATCCGCGTCGGCGCCAACTCCAACGTCCAAGATTGCTCGGTCCTCCACGGCCAGCGCAACCTTTATCCGGTGATTGTGGGCGACTGGGTCACCATCGGCCACAACGCCACGGTGCACGGATGCGTGCTGGAGGATGCAGTTCTCATCGGCATCGGGGCCAGGGTTCTGAATGGCTGCCGCATCGGCGAAGGTTCACTCATTGCCGCAGGCGCCGTGGTTCCCGAGAGAACGCAAGTCCCTCCGCGCACGCTCTGGGCAGGCGTCCCCGCCAGGCTTCGCCGCGAACTCAGCGATGCCGACCACGCCAAGATTATCGAACACGCCCAGAACTACCTGGACTACGTGGAGATCTTCCTCAAGGAGCCTGCCGGCTGAGTTGTTCTGCGCAATAGCCCACGTCTTTCATTCTGGTTGCACCTGTATCTGAACTGTCTTTGTGCCTCTGGGAGCATTGGGCGGCGTGATGTCTATGGCAGGTATATGGAGAGCTGTGGGCAATAGCATGTAAGCGTCGCAACCGCCGCCATACTCTGAACACATCAGGCGAACTTCACGCAGCAGGCGTGCTTTGGAACCGGAGGGCAAAAGAACGCCAAACTTATGCGCTTCGAGCAGGCCGCCCAGGTACGCGAATCTCGCGTCTCCTTGCAGCATGTGAGCCTTCGCCGGCTTGCCTGCTTCATATGCCACTGAAAACAGTACCTCCCCTGTAAACTTGCTGGTGCGGGTGAAGCCGCGGATTTCGATCTCCTTGTCCAGTTCGGCGCGCAGACTGCCATTGTACTGTCCGTGGTTCAGCGCAGTGGCATTCAACGGTTTGCCGGTCAACTTTTGGTATCTGTCTGCAATTTGATCATGCGGGTTGAAGCCGGGGTAGAATAATCTTCCGGCCATACTGCCCGCCCCGGCGCCGGTGACGCTGGCCAGTTCGTATAAATGGGCTGCGGCAACCTTCTCGCCTTCGGCTTCCAACAACCGTCCCAGTTGGTATCCAGCCATTTGATCGTGACTCAAATGCCATGCGGCACGCAGATAGGTTTCCGCCGTAGCCATGTCTTTGGATTCCAGCGCAGCCCAGCCCTGGGTAGACCACGCATAAGCCAGCACCTGCGTCCAGTAGAGCGAACGCGCATCGTCGGGTGGCAACTGAAGAGACCTTGCCTCGATGACATCGACCGCCTTGCGGGAAAGTTCGACAGCTTTGGCAAGATCCGTCGCATTCGGCGGCGGGTCCGCTGCAAGGATCAATGTGGCCTCGCGCAAGGGCTGCATCGCCGCCAGATTCTCATCCATGCGCGCTTTATCAGCCTCGCTCATTGCCATAACCTGCTTCTGCATGTCCTGCACTATGGCCTGTTCGCGCGGCGAGATGAGAACCTGATGGTTCAGGTCATCGAACATACCGCGGCGCAATGCGAGATACTTTTCCCACTGTTCGAGTGGAACCTCGGTCTTTTTGAGAAGGGCAGACCGGTCTGCCGTGAAGGTTCCGTCCTTGAAGCTATATTTTGCGTGGTATTCGAGCCAGTCCTCCTTGAGATCCACATCTTTGGGTGGAACCATGGACCAGCCTGCAGGCAATTGCATGGTGGCATGGTAAACAGTCTCGCCGGTGGAACCGAGATCCGGATCGTCGGCGGGCTTTTTCTCCTTCACGCCAGGGGCAAGCTCCCCGCCTAGCGGTGGCAGAGGGGGCGTAATCCAGTGCGAACTCTCCTGATCCTTCCACTGTTCATATTTTTCGCGCGTGTAGTCAAAGGAAAATTGAAAAGGTTGGTTGATTTGCTCGACCTCCGAGGCACGCGGATTTGACACCTCTCCGGCGTATCCCTCAGATCTTGCAATCCCCTGCATCAACTCCTTCCACTGGGACTGTGGAACCCGGCGGAAGCCGGCGCGAAATAAGATTCCGATGTCTCCATCCACCGATTCGGAAATGTGTCCGCTGAAAAGGCCCTTGTCGGAGAGTTTTCCCTCGACCTCTAGGTGAATCGCTCTTGGGTAAACACTACTGTCGGAGGTTTTTTCCAGATAGGCCGGCTTACTTACGGGTACGGC
>Ga0326727_10025661_pt1 | contig 11026 bp, 17 predicted proteins | sample MB2enrmetagenome_FD_207643 | JGI IMG/M metagenome (GOLD analysis project Ga0326727, IMG submission 207643) | Lab enriched peat soil microbial communities from McLean, Ithaca, NY, United States - MB29MY | ecosystem: Environmental > Terrestrial > Soil > Wetlands > Peat | place: USA: New York... | reverse complement strand
CAAGCAATATGAGTTACGGCGGGACTACCTTCTAGAAATGGGAATAGGTGAGTTGTGGGGAGACTCATACGATGGTCAAACGGAGGGTGAGCTTTTCGTTGCCTTTTTTACGACAAACCCGTTTAGGGAATACAAGGGCGAGGGACCAAGGTTTTATGTTGGGAAAAAATCTTTTAATCTTCCTGACGCCGGCATTGACCGTTTGGAGGGAATAGAGAATTTGGAAGCCTTGAATAGTTTTGTCTTTGATACTTACGGGGAGTTAGCCGGGAATGAACAGCCGCTTTTTCCTTTGGGGATCGTGGGGGTTCGTTATGTTGAATAGGGTTTGGGGCTTTGATACCGAAACGGTTGAGAAGGGAGTTAGATATGGTAAACGTATGTTTTACGGGGGCTACCCTTATACTTTTCAGCTTACTTGTGGGGCTATTAGATTGTATTATGAAAACCCCTCGTTATCCCCTCAAAGATTTAGACGGGCTCTTTTCAACGCTATTGGCCGTTACTGTGAAGACGGCGATTGTTTATTTTCTTATAATCTTACTTTCGAGAATGCCGTTATCTTTCGGGATCATGCTTACTTTTTTCAACTTAATCGTATTAAGCGCTTCATGGACGGTGTTCAAGTCGAGGGGGTAATGGACGACCCCACCCCTTTCCTTTCTTTGAAGTTTAAGGACGGAAAGAAGGTAATGATTATTGATGCCGCAAAATATTTCTCCGATGGGGGGAATATAACTCTTGATACGGTTTTAAAATCCTTTACCGGGATTAAAAAATTAAAACGTCCGGACTATTTGGGGAAACGTACCCCGGAAAAATCTGAAAGGGAATATTTTAAAAACTATGCAATGGTTGATGCTATTGGTACGGAAGAGTTGGGAAAGATAGTTAAAAAATATCATCAGGAAGCGGGACTCGATGAATGGTGTTTTTCGGCGGCTCATTTGGCAGGGACATACTTTAATAATATGTTCTGTCATAAACGCAAATTGGATTTTTCATCGAACCAGATTGAAGGTTTTGCTTCATGGGCTCGATTTGGTGGGTATCGAAAATATCACGCTAACCAGGGGGTTTATCGGGATTATGTTCATTTAGATTTAGAATCCGCTTATCCATGGGCAATGTTCAATATGCGTTCTTATTTCGATGGACATTACCGCCGTACTCGTGTTGTCCCCAAAGATGGTGAGGCGATTATTAAAATTAGAACGGTTTTACCGAAAGAGGAAACCCGTCCTCTCTTCCTCAAGCGGGGAAAAGGAAATTTAGAGGAGCAACCCTTAAACGAGCGGATTCAATTTTGGACTACTGGACTTGAGATTAACGCCTATAGGAAAGTTTGGGGGCGGCGTTTCAAGTTTGAAATTCTTGACGGTTGGGAGTGGGTAGGGCAACGGAAGTATAAACCTTTAAAGGAATGGGTTAAAAAATTCTATGCGCTTAAAAAGCAAACGAAAAAAGAGGATAAGGTTAATGGGTGGAAACGGTCCTTTGCCAAAGCAATGCTTAATCACCTTACGGGGAAATTTGACGCCTCAATTAGTTTGGGGAAGGAGCAGTGGCTTACGGGAAGTGGGGAGATTGAATTACAAAAAGTTAAACCGGGAATGGTACGTAACTATTTTGTTGCCGCCTTACTCAGGGCAAAAATTCGAGCTAGGGTTTGGGGGGATTCACGTTATTGGAAACGGACACCTCGAAACTCTTCAATCCAAGAGATGACAGATTCAATTGACGTTCCCCTTTCGGAGTTACACCGTTTTAAAACGGGAGAAGGGTTGGGACGATGGGGTGAGGAAGTCAGGGGTGATATTGTTTTCCTTCGAGCCGGTACATACTTTTATTTTGATTCGAAGAAACGTCAACACGCTCCTCCTTTGAAGTTGGCTTATCACGGCCTACAACTCAAAAAGAAGGATGGAACGTTTGACTATAAACGGATGCTTACGTTAGCATTGAAGGGTGAAGGAACCTATACCCGAAAAAAGATGATACGGGTTAAGGAGAGCTTGAGGCGTGACGGGATGGGGGCGGGAAGCGCTTTGAGTTTTCACGATGTTAAGTTTAATTTTCCGCCTACAACTAAAAAGATGAAAGAGGAGTTGAAAATATGGCTAAGCAAAAAAAAGCCCCAAAGGTAAAAGGCCGTAAATATTACTCGACGGAAATGGGCGGCAAATGGTTTGACCCCTTGAAGGGAAAGCAAACCATTGAGGGCGAGTTTATCCGGTCCTTTAACACCGCCTCGAAGTTTAAGAATATGCGGGAGGGGTCCGACGTTTTTGGAAAGAAGGAAAAGGTTAACTATGAAATCCTTTTGGATTCCGGCGAGAAGGTTAATTTTTCGGAAGGCGGCGGTCCTATTCAAGCCCTTTTTGACGATATGAAACCGGGGGACCGGGTTCACATTGAGTTTATCGGCCTTGAGCGGGAGGACGGTGTTATGGTTCCCTCCTCAATCAAGACTCGTGAACAACTCAATAAATGGAAAGGTGGTAAGAAGGTTCGTTGCTTCCCCCGGTATGCTCAAAAGGGTGTTTACCTGAATTAAGTTTGCTGACTCGGTTCATTATCCGGGTTTTCCTCCCCCGGTATGATTAAAGAGCGGATGACCCCCGCCGCCGACATTTTTAAGGGGGTAAAATGGATTTGTCTTTAACGTCAATGTTGCGTGTTACAAAGGCGGCTTTTGAGTTTTTGAAAAATACGCCTAACGTTGACTCGCTGTTTAAGCAGGAAGGCGATGGCAAAATGTACCGGGATAAGGAGGGGTATGTAAAACTTCCCTATCGGATACATCAAAGCGTGATTTTGGAATTTATGAGGGCTTTTGATGTTTCGGATTTGACTGTCGAAATTTTAGACGAAAGGATTGAATCTTGTCAAAAGGAGCTTGGAAAAAAGGGCGGAAAACTCCCGTCCCCCAAAACAAAAGTAACGTTGTTTCATCGGGGGAAACGGGTAAAGAAGTTACCGGTAAAACTCCGTTTGAAAAAACACCGCAGGTAAAAGCTTCGACTTCCGGTAGGGAAATCATACCGGGGGCAGTCCTCGACGCTCAAAAGGCGGCGGAAGAGCAAAAGAAGAATCCGCCTGTCGAGGTTGAGGGCGAAGTTATCGATTTGACGGATGATGAGCTAAGGGACTTGCTCTCTATTCTCTTCCAAGAGGGGGGGAATGTGGCCCTTAGATTCCTTAAACGTCAACTCATTGAGGATAAGGAAGGGGCGACGTTTGGTAAGTTGTCTCTTCCTTACTTCCGGGCGAAGCTCAAGGAAAAAGTAAACCTTGGCTTAACAGGTCCCCTCATATATGCGCTCTTGGTGATTGCCTCGAAACCTTTGACGCCGGAAGGGGAGAGAGCCAAGGCGGAACGGATAGCGGCTCAAAAGAAGGCGGCGGAATATCAAGGCCAAGTTAGGTTGGCCCAAGAACAGGAGAAAAAAGTTTAATGGAAAACCCTAACGAAAAAGAATTAACCGAAATGAAAGGAGCGAGGGCCAATGGCAATAGTCAGAAGTAAGGTTAAGGTTATCTGTCCGATTTGCGATTATGTTATGAAGGTGATGAAGGAGGGAGACAAGGATCAGGGCGGCGTTGCAAAATGTAAGTCATGCGGCGAAGATGTTTCGGTTCCAAAGATTCTTGTCCTCACTCCCGTCAAGGAAATTCCGCCCCCGGAAGAGGAGCAGGAATAACTTGGCCCTTATCACGGTTTATACGGGCGGATTAAAGTCCGGTAAATCTCAGGCCGCTATGGGGGACGCTTCAACGTCCCCCTTGCGGCTTTGGATTGTCCCGACATCCAAGAATCAAAACCCGAAAATTTCCGGCATTCCTTTTATGCGGGGGACATCCGAGTTTCTTCCACACCTCAAGGAGGAGTTGGAAAAACATAAGGAAATGCGTTTGGTGTATGATCGGCAATTAGGGGCGGAAAAACTTTTCGAGACTTTATTAACCCTCGACGGGGTTGTTTTTATTTTTGACGACCTTCCGGCGATATTTCCTACTGATTTGGAGCAAGAACAGTTTTTCATGTTCATCGTTACTATTCGTCACCAAGAGAGCCGGGTTGTCATTACAACCCAAAGGTTTATAGCGGGGGTGCCGAAGAATGTACGCGCTATCGTTGAAGCCCTTTATCAAGTTGGACCCTTCAACAATGATGAGGAGTCCCGTAAATATTACGGAGTTACGAATACGAATCAATATGGATCGTTTGACGAATTTAACCAAGCACTCAAGAATAACCCGCAATATGCCCTATTCCCGATTATTGCCTAAAGTCAAGTAAATTGTTGACTTGTATATGTTTTGTAGTTCTACAATAGGTTGTGGTACAAAAAAAGCCCTTTCCCGTCTAGCTTGTTTGGGGGCATTCAAGCTAGAGGGGACAAGGGCTTTTTTATTAACTAAAAAGGAGTTTTATCCATGCATATCGGATGGAAAATCGCTTTGATTGCTGTTGCCGTGGTTGTGGGTTATGCGTTACTGAAAAAATACGCTCCCGCTTCCGTTACTTCGTTCTTGCCTTAACCTCATCCCGCAAAAATTCTTAAAGGAGAAATAAAGAAATGACTAACACGCCGATTGATGTTGTGTTACAGCCATTCTCCCCTGTCACCCCCTCACAAGCCGGGGTGCAAACCGTTTCGGCGGAGTTTCCTTGCCGTTACGCTTTTTGGGAGATTGATTTAGACCTAGGGACGGGGGCTGCCGCAATTACCCCCGCTATGATTCAGGAAATCCGGTTGAAGGCTAACGGAATGGTAATTCGTCGGATCGGTGGCACGAACCTTGCCGCTATCCTCACTTATTACAAGTCCCCTCTTCCTGTTCAAATTCTTCCGCTTATGTTCCGCCGGTTGGGGATTCGTGGCGGTGTTCAGGGTTTGACCGCCGGAAAACTTCTTTCCGGTTCGGCCCCAGACGTGGCCCTTGAGTCCATTCTCAATACGGGTTCTTTCAATACGTCCGGGCAAGGTATTTCGTCTTTGATCTGCGAGATAGATTTAATCAATACTCCGGCGGGAGCACCTCGCATTCTTCCCTCCGCTCAAGTGACGGACCCCTATCCCGGCGGCGCGGGTTTGGTTTACTTCCAGGACAAGACAACCTTTAACGCCGTGGTTGGTACCAATACCGCCTCGAAGTCTAACGCTTTGCTTTTCGGGGACCCTATTCATTCGCAGTTGGACGTTATCTTTATGTTTCCTCCGGCGGGAACCCTGGATTCTCTCCAAATGTTCTTTAACAACAACCTTGTCTTGCAACGTTCTGCCGCTTTAAATACGGACCTGCAAAAAAGGGATAACTTGCGGGACCCAGCGGCCCTTGCTACTAATGCGGGGGTCCAGGCCATTGCTCTGGAATGGAGTCCTAACGGTTACGGGGATGAAGTGTTGAATATCGCTTCCCCCTCCACCGACCTGCGTTTGATTTTCTCGGAGACTAACGCTGAGGCTTTGGAGCTTGACCAGTTCAGTCTTGGTTATCCTTTTGGGATGCCAACCGCCTCATAAGAAAGGGAGTAACGCATGATTAGTGGAGCTACAACCTCACTAGCAAGCGGAACTCTTGACGGGAGTAACAATCCAAATCCGGCGGGGACTATTTTAGTCTCCGCCGCTCCTCCCGTTGGGGGTAGTGCCGCTCCTCCCGCTTCCCATTCTTACCAGTGGGTTGGGATAGTGATAATCGTTCTTTTGGCAATTCTCGTTTTTCGGAAAGGGGCATAACATGGGCGGGGCAGGAGCAACGTCGGCGGATGCCTCCTTGTCCTCAAGTGCGAAGGCTAGCGCCTCGACCACTACCTCGCTTAACGCGGGTAATGCGACAGGCCCAACCTTTAACGGCGGTTCAACGGGTATCACTGCCACAACCGGGTTAATCCTTGTTGCGGTACTGGTACTCGTTATCTTTTTGTTTAGGAGGGGTTAATGGGCGGTTCCAGTTCAACAACTTCGACACTAACCCCTACTAATACGAATACGGTAACGACTTCCGACGCTTTAGGGCAACAAGGGGCAGGGGCTACGAATACCGGTTCAAGTCAGACGAATTTGGATTTGTCGGCTTCAACGGGTAACACTGTTACACTAATGCAACAATCGCCTGAGGCACTTCAAGCGGCTAGTTCCGCAATCCAGGGTGCTTTAGGTTTGGCGGAAGAAACAACCCAGTCATCGCTTGGTTATGCGGCGCAACAATCCGCAAACGCCGGGACGCTCGCTCAAAATTCAACGGGGAGCGGCCCCACCAACTCAATCCTTAAGACGGTTGGACTGATAGTGGTTGCGGTTGTGGTTGTATTCTTCTTTATCTTTAGGAAGGCACGATAAATGCAAACGATAACGGTTACGCTTCCCCCCGTTGCGGGAAAAGCTAAAAATCAAACTTGCGCCGGGGACTTCGTGAAAATCGAAGCGGCAACGGCAACATCCATCACGGTCAAAACCGATAATGGAGAAACTCAGGATATTCCAGTGGGGGACGGTTGCCGTTTTGATGTTCCCTATAAGAATTTGGAGTTAAGCTCGGTGGTGGCAGGTGACGTTGTGGAATTTACTTACGGTAGGGGTTTGAAAATTCCTGCCACCCGTACAACGGCGGTTGTCCCCCCGTTTACGCCGATTGACCCGGTGTGGATTATTAACTCAGGGTACGCATCTCAGATAGCCGGTAATATCGATATGTCCATCCGGGCAGGGCAACCTAACCTCAACGATACGGCGATCAATATCGGTTTTCCCGGTTATCCAACTTGGCTTTTTTATGGGTTTGGAAGTGCTTATGGTTCCTTTAATGGGATTTGGTTTGAGGTAACTCAGGTCCCGGCGGGGGGTATTGGTCTGCAAATGGTACCCTCGCACGACTTATCGGATCAATCGGCTAATCCTAATTTTAATTCAATAGGGGAAACGGCTTACCTAAAAACCCCTTCCGGTTTTGTGCCTATCAACCTAAATGATGGAAGTTATGTTCCGGCGGTTGGGGATGTCTTTTATCTTCCATTCTCGGGGAGGTTATCCCTTTATTACCGGGCCGCTTCCGCTTTTTGGGGGAACGGTTTTAATTTTGCCTATCACTTCAATTACGGTTCGGAGCCGTGTAAGCATGCCCCCGCAACTCAGAAATTATTGGAACAGGCGACCTTTAACTCTATTGCCGCCCAAACTATTACGCTTGAGAAACCTATCGGTGCCAAGGGGTTTTATCTCTACGCATACGGTGCTACGGACCCAGCGAGTGCTTTAGTATGTCAGATTTTTAGTATTGACCCTGTAAGTGGTCTCCCCTCGGCCAATTATGAGAATCTTTGGCTTGGTGGGAATTTAACTGCGCTTACGGCTTGGGTTTTTGTATGGGCCGAGGTCATAGCTACTGAAGGGCCGATTGCGAATAATGGAACCAATGGCCCACTTTCTAGGAAATTATTATTTTCCTTTAATGACCCGAATGCAACGGCCTTGACCCCCGATACTCCGGTAAGTGTTAATCTTGAATGGATTTATTAAATGGAGGGGGGTAAGGACGGTTGGTTGATTTGGGGAGGAGCGGTTTTTTTACTGCTTCTCCTCGGATGGAAAGGAGTTCCTATAATTATGAGTTATACGCAACGCAATTTACGCAATCACAACCCCGGGAATATCCGCATTTCGGATAATCCATGGTTAGGTAAAGTCCCCGAAAACCAGAACACGGACGGGACCTTTGAGCAGTTCCAGGACTATCAAGGCCAACCCGCTGATTTTTGGGGGTTGCGCGCTTTGATGATAAACGCAATCGCCGTATATCAGCAAGGCGGGGTGACTCTCACGGATTTTGGGAATATTTGGGCACCGCCTTCCGACAATAATGGAAGCTCGGATTATGGCCCCTCCCTCGCTAACCAACTGGGGGTTCAGCCGGATGACTCGTTTGACGTTCCTTCCAATTTGACGGCCTTGGCGGGGGCGATAACCGTTAATGAGGGCGGGATAAACCCTTATGATTCATCGTTGTTAAATTCAGCCGCTCAAGCGGCGTTACAAGCGAAAGGATTAGCTTAATGAGAACTTTTTTACTGATTCTAGGGTTTGGGATAGCGGCGGGCATTCTTTATCTGGTTGCCAAGGGCAAGGGGGCGACGTTATCGGTTACTCCCGGTCCCTCACCCGCTAGTGTTGCCGCCGCCGGAAATTCCGCCGCCGGAATTATTCAGGCTAGTTCGCAAGCCGTTTCGTCCTTGGCGGGAGCTTTCAACGTCCCAACTACGGACGGCGGATTTAACGGTAACTAAGAATGAATTTTGAGAAATTCAAAAATATCCTTTGGATACTTTTGATCCTCTTAATTGTATATGTTGTTTACGCCATATACGAAGCGGTAAAGGGAGGGCTGACGACGGCCCTCCCTTGGTGGTTGTCTTGGTTAGGGGTTAAACCTACTTCCGGCAACTTACCGGATACCACGGGATCATTAGGGGCTCAAATTTCAGCGCAAGCACAAACTACCACCTATGCGGCGTCACAGGGCGCTTACGACGTCGCATTAAGCGCGTATGCCACGGCTCAAGGGTTTCCCACTTCGTTATCCGCGCAAGGGACAACGGGTTGGCCCTGGGTTTCTTATGACGCATGGATAACCGCCGGGATGCCGTCATTACCAACTCAATAAGGAGTGTCAAAAGTGAAATGGATACTAAATCTTTGCTCTATGTCTTTACCATCGGCTTTTGTTTCCTTGGTTTTGTTTTGTGCATACCGTATCCTAAACTTATTGACGCACTTCCCGCTTTTGGGGCTACTGTCGGCGGTTTATATGTCGCTTATTGCGGTTCTCATATGGGGGAAGGTTGGCTCACTCAAAAGGTTTCTACTCTTCAAGCGAATCTATCAACACCTCCAACTCAGGGGGAAAGGTTTGTAGATACCGATGACCATTAACTGGAAGCTCTACGTACTGATTTTTATTTTGGGGGGTTTAAGTGGATTTGGGCTTAATTGCAATAAGGTCGAGAAGATTGACACGAAGAACGTCAATCAAACGGTTACGGCTAGTCAGGCCGTCCAAAAACCTGACGGCGATTTGGTTTATACGAATCCAAGGGTTGTATATCAGAGCGTTACCGTTGATAAGGTCGTTCCTGTCCTAACCACAGGCCCTCTTTTCGGTTGCGGTTACGACTTGATACAAAAAAGGCCAACCGTTGCCCTCGCCTATGAGCTAGGGAACGGATGGCCTTTGCCTCTCGCAACATCAGACTTCAACGGCGTTAGCGTTAACCTCCTTTTCCACTTCTAGGAAAATCCATTCCGCCCGTAATGCCTTGATGTTATGGGCGGAGAAACCCCACCAATAGCCGTTTCTTCTGTCGTCAGCATATCCGTTGCTCAACCAATACAGGAACAGGCAGATTTTCCGGTTTTTGAGTAACCCGAAGAGGAACGGCCTTAATGCCCTCCAAATCCCCAACTCGTGAATCAGGAAGTCCTTGTATAATTGGATTCTCCAGGGCCGCATGAAAAAACTTTTCATGGTGAAGTCATCCAAATGCTCAACATCACCAGGCACAACAGGCGGTTCCAACCTCATATCAACCATGAAGTCAAGGCACCAGCAAACGAAGAACGGATTGCCGCATTTACTCCATGCATCAATCAGGTTCTTCCGATGGCTCAAGTAACTCGCCCCCGGTTTGCAACACTGGGGGTGATTGGCCATTGCCATTCTCAGGTCCTTAAGTTCGGGGCTTATGGCCCTCCAACTCCTGTAAAGGGATAATACCGCTTCCCTTTGGGCGTCCGTCCAAACCCGTCCGGGCTCCTGGCAAGTCCTCATATATCTCTTCCTCCTTTCCTTGGTTGCACTTGTTACACAACGTCAGATCAAACAGCCCCCTGTATTGCGCCGTCCCGTCCGGGTTGCCGCATAACTCGCAGACGGAGCGGGCGCAATCGCCGCAATCATTTATTGGCATTGTCTCAACCCCCTCCATATCTTAATCCAGTAACGGATGCTTCCCGGATACCGGCACTGATTCATTCGGGTAAGATTTCCCCGGTCAATGCCAGTCCGTCTGCAAAACTCGTTAATGGTAAGGCACTTCGTTTCCGCCATTATCAACTCAAAGATAAATCCCTGTTTCCGGTTGAGTGTTCTTTTGTAGAACGCATAAAATTCTTTATCCTTCTTAGTAAGTTTTCCCGCCGGGACTCGGTAACGTTTTTTCCCGCCGTATCCCGCAAAGGTTGGTTTAGGCGTAAAAAGCTTTGCGCCCGCTCTGACTTCCTCTTGCATTTGACACCCCCTCTTAGAATGAGCCGCCCGGTCCTTTTCTCGACCGCCGCAACCGCCCCAACCACCTCGTAACCGTTTTGCCAGCTTCGGATTTTTTCCCTTCCTCCCTTAAAGGCGGCGGTATTAGCGCCATATCTATAACCGGCAAACCTCGCCATGACTTCCGGCGAGGGGTACGAATCCGGGTGGTGGCCCGTTTTTTTGATGATCTTCTCGATGGTGAGCCGCTTGTAACCCACCAACAAACGCCCAAAAAGAAGATCAAACAACCTAGCCCAAACCAATTTAAGTCCATTGACCAACCTCCTGAAAATCTTTTTCATGCTTTCACCTTTTCGGTTGCCTTGAGGAGCATTTCAACCAGCTCCCTTGGGGCATCAATGTTGACGGTTACGTGGAAACCGTTGCCTATCCGGTTGCGGTCCCCCTCGTGCGTCTGACACCATTTCCTATGCGCGAATAATTTTTTCTTTTCCTTAGCCATGGTTAAAACCTATCCTTTCCGTATTCAGCGGGTTTTTAGTTTTGCACCTCAGGCAAATCTCGCCTATGACTTTATCCTCGGGCAAGTTTTGAAATATTTTCTCACTATGTCGGCGTTGGCGGCGTCGTTGGCGGCGTTGGCGGCGTTGGCGGCGGCGTAGGTGGCGGCGTTGGCGGCGTAGGCGGTGGCGTTGGCGGCGGCGTTGGCGGCGGCGGAGGCGGCGGCGTAGGCGGCGGCGGAGGAGGTGGCGTT
>Ga0326727_10025660_pt1 | contig 11026 bp, 9 predicted proteins | sample MB2enrmetagenome_FD_207643 | JGI IMG/M metagenome (GOLD analysis project Ga0326727, IMG submission 207643) | Lab enriched peat soil microbial communities from McLean, Ithaca, NY, United States - MB29MY | ecosystem: Environmental > Terrestrial > Soil > Wetlands > Peat | place: USA: New York... | reverse complement strand
TGTAAGCGACAGCGCACCCCAACAAATTCGTTCCCATCAACCGGTGTGTGTTGGGGTTCGCTTTGCTCACCGCCAACCTACGTCCAACGCGCAGGTTAAGGCGCCCCCCGACACAACACCGGTTCAGGCCTGCAGGATGTCGAGCGCCAGCGCTTCGGCTACCTTGATACCGTCCACGCCGGACGACAGAATCCCGCCCGCATAGCCCGCGCCCTCACCCGCCGGATACAGGCCACGTACGTTGAGGCTTTGATAGTCCTCTCCGCGCGTCATGCGCAACGGGGAGCTGGTGCGGGTCTCCACCCCGGTCAGCACCGCGTCGTTCATCGCAAAACCGCGAATTTTCTTGTCGAAGGCCACAATGGCTTCGCGCATGGCGGTGATGGCGTAATCGGGCAGCGCCGTGGCCAGGTCGGTCAGATGCACGCCGGGCTGATACGACGGGATCACCGAGCCAAGTTTGCTGGAGGCGCGTCCCGCCAGGAAGTCGCCGACCAGTTGGCCCGGCGCTTCGTAGGTGCCGCCGCCCAGTTCGTAGGCGCGGCTTTCCAGCGCGCGCTGGAAGGCGATCCCGGCCAGCGGTCCGCCCGGATAGTCGGCGGGCGTCACGCCCACCACGATGCCCGCGTTGGCATTGCGCTCGTTACGCGAGTACTGGCTCATGCCGTTGGTCACCACACGGCCCGGCTCGGAGGTCGCGGCCACGACCTGTCCGCCCGGACACATACAGAAGCTGTACACCGAACGGCCGTTGGCGGCATGGTGCACCAGCTTGTAGTCCGCCGCGCCCAGGATTTCGTTGCCGGCGTATTTGCCCCAGCGCACTTTATCGATCAACGCCTGCGGGTGTTCGATGCGGAAACCGACCGAGAACGGCTTGGCTTCCATGAACACGCCGCGCTCGTGGAGCTTTTCGAAGGTGTCGCGCGCACTGTGCCCCAGCGCCAGCACAACGTGGTCGGCGCGGATCTGTTCGCCGCTGGCCAGCGTCAGGCCGCGCAGCTTGCCGTCTTCGATCTCGAAATCGGTCACGCGTTGTTCGAAGCGGATTTCGCCGCCCAGCGCTTCGATTTCGGCGCGCATTTTTTCGACCATGCTCACCAGACGGAAGGTACCGATGTGAGGCTTGGCAATGAAGAGGATTTCCTCTGGCGCCCCCGCCTTGACGAATTCGGTCAGCACTTTGCGGCCGAGGAAGCGCGGATCCTTGATCTGGCTGTAGAGCTTGCCGTCGGAGAACGTACCCGCGCCCCCTTCGCCAAACTGTACGTTGGACTCGGGGTGCAGGGTGTTCTTGCGCCACAGGTCCCAGGTGTCCTTGGTGCGCTCGCGGACTTTTTTGCCGCGTTCCAGTACCAGCGGCTTGAAACCCATCTGCGCCAGAATCAGCGCGGCGAAGATGCCGCAAGGACCGAAACCGATCACGACCGGTCGCAGCGGCAAGGTGGCGGGGGCCTGAGCGACGAAGTGGTAGCTGGTATCGGGCGTCACCAGCACATGCTGGTCGTCTTTGAATTTCGCCAGCAGCTGCGCTTCGTTGCCGACTTCGGCGTCGACGATATAGGTCAATACCATCATCGACTTGCGCGCATCGTAACTGCGCTTGAATACGGTGAAGCCCAGCAGATCGGCGGGGGTAATGCCAAGTCGCGCGACAATGGCGGCTTCAAGGGCTTCCGGCTGATGTTCCAGCGGCAGCTTCAATTCGGTTATGCGGAGCATGTGTCTTTCCAAACGAGGTTGGTGGCTATTCAACAATCCCGTATTGTAACGGGCTGGCAACGGAAGAGAAACGCACTCGCCAGGAAATCCTTGTGCGGCCCCGCGAAAATCAGGGGGGCAGCCGTCCATTCCGGAGATGACACCGGCGTGAATCACGACCAGGCGCCGCTCTGGCGACATCGGTCCTTTTGGTCGTATAATCAGCGGCTTGAATGCGCACTGAATGCTTGCGCGCGACGCCCAGCCCGTTGAGCCGGTTCAACGGGCTTTTTGCTTGCGCTGTCGCGCCGGTTTGACGATGAGGCTGGAATGAAAAAGGTATTTATCAAAACCTTCGGTTGTCAGATGAACGAATACGATTCTGACAAGATGGTCGACGTGCTGGGCGACGCCGAAGGCATGGTCAAGACGGACTCGATCGAGGACGCCGACGTCATTTTGTTCAACACCTGCTCGGTGCGCGAAAAGGCTCAGGAAAAGGTGTTTTCCGACCTCGGTCGCATTCGCCACCTGAAAGACAGCAAGCCCGGGCTGGTCATCGGCGTGGGCGGCTGCGTCGCTTCACAGGAAGGCGCGACCATCATCAAGCGCGCGCCGTATGTCGATGTGGTGTTTGGCCCGCAGACCCTGCACCGTCTGCCGGATCTGATCAAGACCCGCCAGCAGAGCGGCACACCGCAGGTGGATATCTCGTTTCCGGAAATCGAAAAATTCGATCACCTGCCGCCGGCCAAGGTCGAGGGCGGTGCGGCCTATGTCTCGATCATGGAGGGGTGTTCGAAGTACTGCTCTTACTGCGTGGTGCCGTACACCCGGGGCGAAGAGGTCTCGCGCCCGTTCGAGGATGTCCTCACCGAAGTGGCGGGGCTGGCGCAACAGGGCGTGAAGGAGATCACGCTGCTCGGACAGAACGTCAACGCCTATCGCGGCCGGATGGCCGACGGCGAGATCGCCGATTTTGCGCTGCTGCTCGAATACGTTCATGAAATTCCGGGCGTCGAGCGCCTGCGCTTTACCACCAGTCATCCGCGCGAATTCACCGAGCGCCTGATCGACTGTTTCCGCAAGCTGCCCAAACTGGTCTCGCATCTGCATCTGCCGGTGCAGAGCGGTTCGGATCGTATCCTGATGGCCATGAAGCGCGGTTATACCGCACTGGAGTTCAAGTCTATCGTGCGCAAGCTGCGCGCGGTGCGACCCGACTTGTGCCTGTCGTCCGATTTCATCGTCGGCTTCCCGGGCGAAACCGACGCGGACTTCGAAGCCACGCTGAAACTGACGCGCGATCTCGAATTCGATCTGAGCTACGTATTCATCTACAGCCCGCGCCCCGGCACCCCGGCCGCCAATCTGGAAGACGATACGCCGCATGAAGAGAAGGTCCGCCGCCTTGAGGCACTCAATGAGGTGATCGAGGCCCGGCATTACCGCATCAACCAGGAGATGGTGGGCACCGTGCAACGTGTGCTGGTCGTCGGACTGGGCAAACGCGACGAGGGCCATCTGGCCGCTCGCACCATGAATAACCGTGTGGTGAACTTCCCGGGCGATCCACGCCTGATCAACCAGATGATCGATGTCACCATCACCGAGGCGTTGCCGCACTCGCTGAAGGCCGAGGCACTGATCAAGGAATAAGGAACGGTAATGTTTATTGTGTCTCTGACCTATATCCGCCCACTGTCCGAAGTCGATGCGGTACTCGATGCCCACGTCTCATGGTTGAAGCAGGGATATCTCGACGGGCTGTTTCTCGCCTCCGGGCGCAAGGTACCGCGCGACGGCGGCGTGATCATGGCACGCGCCTCGAGCCGCGAGGCGCTGGAGCGGGTTCTGGCCGACGATCCTTTTGCCCGTGCGGGCGTAGCGCGCTACGATGTGATTGAGTTCACGCCGAGCATGACCGCCGCAGGACTCGAACAACTCGTAGAATCCGGCCCAGCCCGCTAGAAGGAGCGCACCGCGTTGCCAATAGAACCCCTCAGTTTCAATCCGGTCGATAATCAGCGGCTCGCCAATCTGTGCGGTCCGCTGGATGAAAACCTCAAGCAGGTCGAGATCGGTCTGGATGTCACCATCGCCCGCCGCGGCGAGCATTTCAAGATTCAGGGCCTGCAGGCGCAACAGGCCGTCAAGGCACTGACCCAGCTCTATCTGCTCGCAGAAAAGCGCCCGCTGGATATCGAAGACGTCCAGCTGTGCCTGGTCGAAACGCGCCGCCATCCGACATCGGTTCCCGACGACGACCACTCACCGGTATTACAGACGCGACGCGGCGAACTGCGCGGCCGCACACCGCGCCAGGGGGCTTATATCAAGGCCATCCTGGAGCATGACATTACCTTCGGCATCGGCCCGGCGGGCACCGGCAAAACCTACCTGGCGGTCGCTTGTGCGGTCGACGCCATGGAACGCGATCAGGTCAAGCGTATCGTGCTGGTGCGTCCGGCGGTCGAAGCGGGTGAAAAGCTGGGCTTTCTGCCTGGCGACCTGGCACAAAAGGTCGACCCCTACCTGCGGCCCCTGTACGATGCCCTGTATGATCTGATGGGCTATGACAGGGTGGCGCGACTGTTCGAAAAGAACCTGATCGAAATCGCTCCGCTGGCGTATATGCGCGGGCGCACGCTGAACAACGCGTTCATCATCCTGGACGAAGCGCAGAACACCACGCCGGAACAGATGAAAATGTTTCTGACGCGTATCGGCTTCGGCTCGCGCGCGGTGGTCACCGGCGATATCACCCAGATCGATCTGGCACGCCACCAGAAAAGCGGCCTTGTCGAAGTCGAAGGCATCCTCGGCAAAATCCGCGGCATCCATTTCCAGCATTTCCAGAGCGACGATGTAGTGCGCCATCCCCTGGTGCAAAAGATCGTCGACGCATACGAACATTGGCAGGACAACGATGAAAATCGCCAAAAAAAGAACTAGAAAACACGCTCCCGACCGGCTGCAGCTTGTCATTGAATACGTGGTGCGCCCGCAGGGCACGCCGGACGAAAGCGCGCTGCGCCGCTGGGCGATGGCCGCCTTGTTGCAGGACGTTCGACAGGCCGAACTCGGCCTGCGCATCGTCGACGAGGAAGAAGGGCGCGAACTCAACCGTGAGTATCGCGGCAAGGATTACGCCACCAATGTCCTGACGTTTGCGTTGTCAGAGGGCGAACCGGTTCCCGGTCTGCCGCTGTTCGGCGATATCGTACTGACCGCCCCGGTGGTCGAACGCGAAGCCGCCGAACAGGGTAAATCACTCGATGCACATTACGCGCACCTGGTGGTGCACAGCATGTTGCATCTGCAGGGTTTCGATCATATAGAAGAAGAACAGGCCGAAGACATGGAGGCGCTTGAAACCGTCATTGTGATGCGGCTGGGATTCGCGGACCCGTACGGCGAGGAGCGCCCCTGACCACCATGGAAGAACCCGGTAAATCACGCCCAGGCTGGCTCGATCGCTTGTCCAATCTGTTGCTGCGCGAGCCAGAAGACCGCGAAGAGCTGGTGGAACTGCTGCATGCGGCCTTCGAGCGCCACTTGTTCGATGCCGATGCGCTCGGCATGCTCGAAGGGGTATTGTCTGTCGGCGAACTGACGGTCGGCGATGTGATGATTCCACGCGGACAGATGAACGTGATCCGCCAGGCGGATCCGATCGAGCGCATCCTGCCGATGGTCATCGAAAGCGGCCACTCGCGTTTTCCGGTGATCGGCGATGACCGTGACGACGTGATCGGCATTCTGCTCGCCAAGGATCTGCTGCGCTACTTCCATAATCCCGAGACATTCAGCCTGGCCGAAACACTGCGCCCGGCGGTATTCGTCCCGGAGTCCAAACCGCTCAATGTACTGCTCAAGGACTTTCGCAGTACCCGCAATCACCTTGCGGTCGCGGTCGATGAATACGGCGGCGTGGCAGGTCTCGTCACCATTGAAGACGTCATCGAGCAGATCGTCGGCGATATCGAGGACGAATTCGACTTCACCGGCATCGAAGACCAGATTGTGCCGGTCAGGGGGCAACGTTACCGCGTCAATGCGCTGACCGAGCTGGAAACCTTCAACGACTATTTCGACACCCGCTTCGCCAGTAACGACGTTGGCACCATTGGCGGGCTGGTGGTCGCCTTGTTCGGACATGTGCCCAAACGCACCGACACGATCGAGAGCGAAGGCATCCGTTTCACCATCATGAAAGCCGACAGTCGCCGCCTGCAGACGCTGCTGGTGGAAAAAATACGCAACGATTCCTGAGCACCCTATGCGAACAGCCTTGTTCCTGATTCTGGCCGCACTGGCCGGCGGCATCACCATCCTGGCCTTTGCGCCTTACCGGATGTACCTGGTCATGCCGATTTCGCTGGCCATCCTGGCGCACCTGCTGGAGCGCAAGCCTCACCACGCGTTTTTGCTGGGCTACGCCTGGGGCGGTAGCGCCTATGTCTGCAATTTCAACTGGATCTACATCTGTCTGCATGTCGTCGCCGGCATGCCCGCGATCCTGGCGGCCTTCCTGACCTTGTTGCTGCCCGCCTACCTTGCGCTTTACCCGGGCCTGGCCGCCTGGCTGACGATCCGGCTGTCGGAGCGCACCATGCCGGATGCGCGCGTGCGCTGGCTGGTCCTGTTTCCTGCCGCCTGGACGCTGACCGAATGGGTACGCAGCTGGCTGTTCAGCGGTTTCCCCTGGGGACAGGCGGGTTATTCACAGATCACCGAGAGCCCGCTGTCTGGCTTCACGCCCATGACGGGCGTTCTGGGGGTGACCTTTCTGGTCGCATTGACCGGGGGCCTGCTGTGCCTTGCCGTGCATGCGGGCAAGTGGCTGCGCCTCGCCCTGATTTCCGGACTGTTGATCACCTGGGCCGGCGGCCAGGCGCTCAAGCAGGTCAGCTGGACGACGCCGGTGGGCAGGCCGATCTCGGTCGCGCTGGCCCAGGGCAATGTGCCGCAGTCGATCAAATGGGACCCGATCAGTTTTGAAAGTACGCTGGCGCTGTATGCCCGCCAGATTGCCACAACCCACGCCGATCTGATGATCCTGCCGGAAACGGCGCTGCCGGTATTCCTCAACGAGCTCCCTTCCGTGTATGTCGACGCGCTGAGCAATATGGCCCGTCGCAACGGCATGGCGCTGGCGCTGGGCATCCCGCGCCGGACCGACGATCAATCGGGTTACCTCAATGCCGTGGTCGCATTGACCGAGCACGGCATGCCGTATTACGCAAAAAACCATCTGGTGCCGTTTGGCGAGTTTATTCCACTGCCGTGGCTCACTGGCTGGCTTTACCAGTTGATGAATATGCCGATGTCGGGGTTCAGCAGCGGCGGTACCAATCAGGCCCCGCTGACAATGGCCGGGCAGCAGATCGCATTCAACGTGTGCTACGAAGACAGCTTCGGCGAAGAGCTGATCGGCTCGGCCGCGCGCTCGACGATGTTGGCCAACGTCAGCAATCTGGCATGGTTCGGCAAGAGCCAGGCGACCAGCCAGCATTTGCAGCTGTCGCAGACGCGCGCGCTGGAAACCGGTCGTTACATGCTGCGCTCGACCAATACCGGGATGACGGCGATCATTCGTCCGGATGGAGAAGTCGATACCGAAGCCGCGCCCTACACCCGTCAGGTTTTGGTCGGCTATGCGCAAGGCCGCACCGGATTGACGCCGTACATGAAGCACGGTAACTGGCCGGTACTGGCTTTCTGCCTGTTCCTGCTCGTCGCTCCGCTGGTGAAATGGAAAAAACGGGTCAAGGCGCTACGCGACCGCTATCACTATCGCGATCACATCTGATCCACACAAGACAAGGGGCGCCGCTGGCGCCCCTTGTCATCCCGGATCGTCGCGTAATCATCACACCTTGAAACGCGACACCAATGCCCGCAACTGATCCGCACAGCGATAGATTTCCTGCAACGCACTGGAGGAAGAGGCCGTCGCACTGGCATTGGCGCTACTGCTCTGCGCGATACTCTCCACGTTCTGCGAGATCTCCTGACTGACACCGTTTTGCGCCCTCAGCTCGTCCGAAATGTGGTTAACCGCCAGAACCGCTTCTCCCGAACTGTGCTTGATTCGCGTCACGGCCTCGCCGCCCTGGCGCGCCAGCGCCAGACCGGATTGCACCCGCTGCACCGCCTGCAACATGACCTCGCGCGAAGCATCCGAGCCCTGCTGGATATCCTGCATGACACCGGTGATTTCCTGCGTTGCGCTGGCCGTGCGTTCCGAAAGCTTGCGCACTTCGTCTGCCACCACGGCAAAGCCGCGTCCGGCTTCGCCTGCTCGCGCGGCCTCGATTGCGGCATTGAGCGCCAGCAGGTTGGTCTGATCGGCGACCTCGCGGATCACTTGAATGATCGATCCGATGTTGCGGATACGGCCAGCAAGATCGGCAATCGCCGTCGCCGTATGCTCAACCGACTCACTGACGCCGCTCATTTCTCCCACGGCCCTGGCGATCACTTCGCTGCCTTCCTGCGATAATGTGCCCGCGATCCGGGTCAGGTTGCGCGCCTCTTCGGCGTGATCGGCAATCACATTAATGCCCTGGAGCATTCGGTCTACCGACTCGGCCACCAGCATGGCAGACTTGCTCTGCTGCTCGGAGCCGACCGCGACCGCCTGTGCCGTACCCGTCGCTTGCGTGCTCATTTCTCCCAGCCGATTGGCGCTGTTGACGATTTCATACACCAACTGTCTCAACTGCTGTTGCATATCCTCCACTGCAGCCAGCAGGCTGTGGGTATCGCCCTGCCTCACCGGCACCGGCTCGGAGAGCTGGCCGCCTGCAATCTGCTTGACCACGTGGGCGGTCACCTCGGGTTCGGCGCCCAACTGGGAGAGAATGCGACGCATGACAACCATGCCGAGCCAGAGCATGACCGCCACCGCGATGCCGCAGACAAGCCCCAGCCGTTCAAGATCGGCATAGAACGCCGCATCGATATCGTCCATATACAGGCCGGTTCCCACGACCCAATGCCAGCGAGGAGAGGTCATCAGGTACGAGAGTTTCGGCTGAGGCCTGTCAAAGCCGGGTTTTTCCCATACATACGCGGCAAAACCTTCGCCATGCCCCTCGGCAAGGGTACGATCGAACAGGTCGCCCAGGTTTTGTCCGTTGCCATCATGTAAAGAATGCGCGTCCACCCCGATCAGTTTCGGTTTGACGCCTTGCACGACGTAATGCATACCGGGGTCAAAGGCGAACAGGTACTGCATTCCGCCATATCGGACCGCGGACAAGGCTTCGTGCGCCAATTGCCGCGCCTGGACATCGGTCAGCTTGCCACTGGCGGCCAGATCTTCGAAGCGGGTGACAACACTGACAGCCGACTGGACCTGATAGCGGATTGTGTCCTGTCTGTCGCGCATCATGTTGGCATGTTGCGCAAACAGACTGGCGGCGCCGATCGCACAAATAATGGTGACCGCCAGGGCCATCAGTCCCAACAGGCGCGTCTGCAAATTCATTCGGCTGGTCCGCTTCATTGGCGTTTTCCCATGATTTTTTTCATTTATTAAGCATATTACACAATATTCATATTTCCATTTTGAATTCAGCATCTGACCTCCAATGCAGCAAAAAGCCCGGCTTTCGCCGGGCTTGTGTTGCCCCCTGCCCGTCACGGGCTCATTGCATCGTCGGCATGACAAATTCAGCAGCGAGCGCATCGGGCCAGCGGCTGGTGACGGTCTTGTTGCGGGTATAGAAGCGCACCCCATCCATGCCGTGCATGCCGGACTCGCCAAAAATGGAGGCCTTCCATCCGCCAAAGCTGTGAAACGCCATGGGAACCGGCAACGGCACATTGACGCCCACCATCCCGACCTGGATACGCTGGGCAAATACGCGTGCAGCGCCACCGCTGCGCGTGAAGAGACTGGTACCGTTGGCATACGGATGGCGGTTGATCAGCTCAATCGCCTGCTCGAAATCGGCAACGCGCACGACACTCAGGACCGGACCGAAGATTTCTTCGCGGTAGATCGCCATGTCCGGTGTCACATGATCGAACAGACTGGCGCCAAGATAAAAACCCGGCCCGCCGTCGTGACGGTATTCGCGTCCGTCGACAACCAGTTCTGCGCCGGCCGCAACGCCGCCGCCAATATAATGGCTGACGCGCTCACGATGGACCGCCGTCACCAGCGGCCCCATTTCCGCGCCGGCATCGTTACCCGCGCCGATTTTCAGGTCACGGGCGCGTTGCGCCAGTCGCGCCACCAACCGGTCGGCCACATCGCCCACGGCCACGGCAACCGAGATCGCCATGCAGCGCTCCCCCGCCGAACCATAGGCCGCACCGACCAGCGCTTCGACCACCTGGTCCAGATCGGCATCGGGCATCACCACCAGATGGTTCTTCGCGCCCCCCAGCGCCTGTATGCGCTTGCCAAAACGCGCACCGGTTTCATAGAGAGACTGGGCAACAGACGTCGAGCCAACGAAACTGAGCGCGGCCACCTCCGGATGAGCCAGCAGGGCATCGACCGCCTGTTTGTCGCCGTGCACCACGCTGAACACGCCAGGCGGCACACCCGCCTCACTGAGCAGATCCGCCAGCAGCATCGCAGCGGAAGGGGCGCGCTCGGAGGGCTTCAGGATGAAAGTATTGCCGCAGGCAATCGCGATCGGAAACATCCACATCGGCACCATGGCCGGAAAATTGAACGGCGTCACGCCCGCGACCACGCCAAGCGGCTGCCGCAAACTGAAGCTGTCAATTCCCCCTCCCACCTGGGCCGAGTATTCTCCTTTGAGCAAATGCGGGATTCCGCAGGCGAATTCGACCACCTCGATACCACGCGTCACTTCTCCCATGGCATCGGGCACCAGTTTTCCGTGTTCGCGTGAGATCAGTTCGGCCAGGGTGCGGTGATTCTGCTCAAGCAGCGCTTTGAAGCGGAACAGCATTCGGGCGCGTTGCAGCGGCGGGGTTTCCGCCCAGGCCGGAAAAGCGCGTCGTGCGTGCGCGATCGCCGCCTCGACATCGCTGTCACTCGCCATCGGGACGCGTGCGATCACGGCCCCGGTGGCGGGGTTATACACGTCGCCCCAGCGCGCACCGTTGCCGGCATGGCATTCGCCACCGATATAGTGTGTCAATTCGTGCATACAGGAATCCTATTCGATCGCGGCCAGTGCGCCCGCGATGGTGCTGAACAATTGATCGATTTCATCTTCGCTGATAATCAACGGCGGCGAGACCGCCAGCGTGTCGCCCGTGACGCGGACCATCAGGCCCATTTCCCAACATTTCAGGAACGCCGCCAGACCGCGCTGACCGGGTGCGCCGT
>Ga0326727_10025657_pt1 | contig 11027 bp, 14 predicted proteins | sample MB2enrmetagenome_FD_207643 | JGI IMG/M metagenome (GOLD analysis project Ga0326727, IMG submission 207643) | Lab enriched peat soil microbial communities from McLean, Ithaca, NY, United States - MB29MY | ecosystem: Environmental > Terrestrial > Soil > Wetlands > Peat | place: USA: New York... | reverse complement strand
GACTTTCCGGCAGTCACGGTGAGGTTTTGCGGGTTTGCGGGGTTGATCGCCACTCGCTCGGGACCGGCTGCCGAGCCGGACACACTGAAGCAGAGGGAGAAGGCCAATGGAACCAGAAGAAGGGTCGTCCGGATTCTCGCTCTAACGGGCCTCATCATTCCCCCTTTTCGAACTTGTATTCGGTCACCGCGGTCCCCCTTATCCCCTGAACGATATGCGAGGGCGCCGGCCGTTCGGCCACCGCCGGCGTTGTCATCACCGCCGGCTTCACCGCCAGTTTTGAGGACGAAGAATCGGCACGCCCGACATTCGGTGCGGCGCTGAGTGAAGAGACGAGGGCAGGCACCGTGACGCCCCTCGTTATTACCTGTCCCATATCCGAGGGATTGCGAAGGGCGAGCAGCACCTTTCCTTCGGTCGCCGCGAGGGCCAGTTTCTCCCCCTCCTCGGGCGTTACCTCCAGGGTGATCACGTCGGCCGGCATCGACCTGTCCTGTTTGCCGGCCTTCTCGATCTCCGAGCCGACCGTAAGGACAAGCACATTCTCAAGGATGGTCTTCGTCACGAGGGTCTGTCTTTCTGCGGCCATGTGATTTACGGTCACTAGCACGTCGACGCGGTTGCCGGGGTTGATATAGCCGGAGACCCCGATCACCTTGTCGACCTTGACGGCCATAGCCCGCTTCTTCGGAGAGACGAGGGCGCTAACACCTCCTGCTTTAACGGAGGTAGGTGCGAGCCGCGACTCGAACAACGGCTCTCCCTCCTTTACCGGGTAGAGCAGGGTTCTTCCCTCCACCTCCGAGGGCTTGGAGAAAAAGCCATGGGGCAGGCTCGTTTTTAGAAAAGAAACCGTTTTCAACTGTGCCGTATTCAGCACCGCGCCCCAGGACAGGTCGGCAGCCGCGACGACAGCCGGCTGGATTGCAACCGCCTGGGTCTGGACACTCGTCCGCTTCTGAAGCCAGGCGAACGTGATTATACCGACCGAAAGGGCCACGATGATTCCCCCGATCAGGACCGCTAAGGGCGCGCCTTTCTTCATAGCCCCTCTCCTCCTCTTGAATGTGTCTCTGCCTGCCGGCGCAGGCTCCTTACCATGGCCATGTCCCCTCCAGCGCCACGGCAAGTACGCTCCCTGCGGCGATGGCCACTCCGTAGCACAGCGTCGGGACCGTTTCTCCCCTCCCGGGAGAGTCGTAACGGATGCTGCGGGAAGAGAAAAAACGGACCAATGTGACAATGACGGCGGCCCTTGTTGCTCGCGCCCTCGGATGAACCGCCATGAGGGCGAGGGCGTAAATGCCGCCGACGAGAGTGGCGCAGAGGGCTGCGATCAACACCGTGCGCGGCCCGACCATTGCGCCTACGGCCGCCAGGAGCTTGACGTCGCCCGCGCCAATGCCGCCCAGTAGATAAGGGATCATGAAAAGCCCCAATCCGAGAAGCAGCCCCTCGAAGCCGAAAAGGAGGCCGGGAGCACCCGATGCATTGAGGCCTAGCCCTGCGACGACGGCCGGGAGCGTCAGCCAGTTCGGTATGCGGTGGCGCCGGATGTCCGTTATGGAGGCCGTGACCAGCACCGCAACGAGTGCTGCAAGGATTACAGCTTTCATGGAATCATCCTGTTTTTAGTTTTTAGAAGCCAACCCCTTGCGCTGTTGCCTGCCCCTGAAAACATCATAGGTACTTTCGCGCGTTATGTCTAAGACGCGGGTCCACCACAGTCCTCTTGTAACACGAATCTTCTTTTCGGCCTCTTTGGTATCTGTTGCTTCCCCCCCTCTTCGGCCGGTTTCCGCTCGAGGCGCCGGTGGCTTTTCATGTGTGCTCCTGCAAGCCGGGGACTCTTTCTGCCGGGTCGGCGAGGGGAAGATACGGGCGCCGGCGGGCGGATGGGCCATCTGCCGGGCGCGACTTACCGAAGAGGTTCGGGCCGATCCACCACACCCTGGTGCTGTAAGCGGCGTATTCGGGAAAGTTCTTTTCCAGTATACTCTCCTCGTGACGCGCCCTCACAATCTGCATGGCCGTCTGGATCACGGAGAGCGCCGCTATGGTCCACGATTGAAGAATCAGGATCTGAAGAGCGTACCAGTAGATGTAGGTGGCATACAGGGGGTGTCTGGAAAAGCGGTAGACTCCTCCGGTCTGAAGGCTCTTTGCCTCAGGCAGCACGGAAATCCTCTTTCCCAGCGTTATCACGGCCACTATATAAAATGGGACGGCCGCCAGTGAGAAACACTGTGCACCAAGCCTGACTGCAGTGTCTATGTGAGTGCCCGCGAGGTTAACTCCGAACAGGTTGAGAACTATGGGAAGGTTGCCGACGACGAGAGAAACAAGAAAAATGGCGTTGCCGTCGTCCACATCTTTGGGCTTGCTCTTTATGCCGAGCAAAAGCAGCGTGAAGAGGGCCGTGTTGGAGAGGACGTAGGGAATCGTGAAGACGAGGTACGATGCGGCCAGCCTGTATGCCAGAACGTTTTTTACGATGAAAAGGAGGACCATGCAGCAGGATAAAAGGGTTGCAGCAAGGCTCCTCTTCAAATCGGTCGCCCCTCTGACCCGGGGCCGTGGGGCGCGGTACGCCGTCCCGGCCCGAGCCGGCGGTGCAGGCTCGCCGCCCGTGCGATGGACGTTGTTCTCCCGCCTTGTCCGGAAATGAGTCTCCATCCTTCTCCCACCCCAAGCCGGCCCTCTTCTGATCGACCGGGTCTTAGAAGCCGGCCCAGAGAATATCAGTCGAGATGGTGTTGAACTTGTTGCTCAGTGCCGTGCCGACAGCAGTGACGGCCGTTATGGTGGCGACTGCGATGAGTCCCGCGATCAACGCGTACTCGATTGCCGTTGCCCCTTCCTCTCCCCTAAGGAATCGCTTCAGTTTTTCCATGTTGGCCCTCGTATGAGTTGGCTGTTTCTTCCGGTGATCTCTCACCGACCGCAGACAGCGGTCGGTGAGAGCATCGCCGGCGATTCCTTTCCGACACCGGAGCCGCTGTTGTCAGAAGCCGCCGCCGCCTCCACCTCCGCCGGCGTTGGTGACGTCGGTCGAGATCGTGTTGAACTTGCCGCTCAGAGCAGTGCCGACAGCAGTGACGGCCGTTATGGTGGCGACTGCGATGAGTCCCGCGATCAACGCGTACTCGATTGCCGTTACCCCCTCCTCTTCCCTTAAAAACCGCTTCAGACATTCCATGTTTCTCACCTCCCTTTTTTGAGTGTGGCGTCCATTTATTGTCAACCTCTTTTTGTAATATAGGTATGGGTGGAAAAACGGAGCGGCGCTGGGGTCCTTTATAGTCCTCTTCTGACAAAAATTATATTTCTACTTATCTTCGGTCAGATCTTGCATGCTTGTCGGTTTTTCGTATGTGGGAGCATGTAGGGGCTGCGACGTCAAGGACTCTTTACCCTGCAAAAGAGGTTTCAGGCTTCGCTGCTTAACATCCATGAGATCACGCTTGTTGTCGATGGTCCACCACAAAGCTGCGACTTACGACCTTTCCATGCCTGCTTGCATGTCAACATACGTTACAGCCGGGGGCGCATTCTTTTACAAATAGCGTTTATGAGGATTCTGGCAGGGAAAAAGCTCTCCTCTCCCATTGTTATGGCCGTTCGTGCCGTCCCCATTTTCTACACTTCGAGCGCCTTACCGCTAGAAAGTGAAAGCCGGCCTGCTGTGGAGCTTTGGCACAGGCGTTGCAAAAAATTCTTGCTGTATTGGTGTTATAACCCGAGAAAGGCATGGTGCACAGCGTTAAAATTCCCGGCTTGAATCAAGCCCAGCGAGGTTGCTCCGTGATAAAGAGAAATAACGGAAAAATGGACGGTCTTCCTGAAAAGGCTCTGCTCAGACCTGAAGAGGTCGCCCGGTTCCTCAGCGTTTCCCTCAAGACGGTGTACAGGTGGCACGATATTGGGATGATTGATGGGACAAAGCTGAAGAGGGTACTCAGAATCTACCGCGATTCGGTGCTCAACCTGGTGGAGGAAAACAGAACCGAATAAAAGCTATTCCACGGGGTATGGTCGGTCCTTTTCTAAGTCGGGTGGTCGGCCGTGGGTGCCCGGCAAAAGCAGGCATTGCCCTTTATGCCGGGAATCCTGTGCTCGATTCTCGATCTATCCCTTTAGACAAAAAAAGAAGTGCCCCCGGCGTGACTCGAACACGCGGCACCAGGATTAGGAATCCTGTGCTCTATCCACCTGAGCTACGGGGGCACTAATGATATCAAGGGTTATGGAGCATATGTTTGTCTTTCTTGCCGTCTATCATGTTCTTGCCCATCTATAGCCCATCACTTTCCAGCAAAAAGGATCATACGCTGCAAGGCGCGGTGCTGCGTTCACACCCTATCCCCCCCTCACACATTCATGACTCACCGCGCACACTTATAATATTGCACGAATGTAAAGCGATTCCAAGTGAAAAGTTCAGGGAAAAGCCTTGCCTTCTCCTGGTAGTCAGAAGCTATACGCCGGCCTCGCGCAAAAAAGGGGGGACTAGAAGGCCCGCCCGATCTGTTATGCCGCCTCCATAGCTTTTTTGATGCCCGAGCCCGCCAGGACGAGCTTGCGTAGCCTCATCAGGTGTCTGATGATAAGCTCGAGCTGCTCCGCGCGGACAGATGAATGGAAGGCTGCCTTTTTCACGGCCTCCACGTTGTCCACTTCCGCGACAAAGGATTGAATGTTCCGCATGAGGCTCTCAAAGTGGTCTATAGCCCGCTTCTCCTCGCCGCTCACTTCCTGGAGCGCGAAGATTGCTTCCTGCTGCTCACAAAGAATCAGGCCATCCACAAAGGAGCGGAGCTTGTTATATGAGGAGAGTTCGCCGGACATGATCCGTCGAAGCACAACGTCCTGCCTGGAGGCAGGCAGCCGGCTCATTTCGAACGCCTCAGAGTTGCCGATCTTCCCCGCCTCCACCAGCTTTTGGTGCTCGGGCGTGAGATTCAAAAGGCTCGTCCGCTCGTCGATCCGCCAGGGCATCTTGCCGAGCTTCGAGGCCAGTTCCTCTCTGCTCATGCCGCGGTCGAGGAGAGCCTGGTATGCTCTGGCCTCCTCGATGATGGTAAGGTCTTCGCGCTGGACGTTCTCGAGGAGCGCTAGCTCTTCAACCATGTTGTCGTCAACGTCCTTTATGATGGCAGGTACTTCCTTAAGGCCCGCTAGGGTGGAGGCGTGGTACCGCCTCTCCCCCGCGATAATCATGTAGCGTTCGCCCCTGGGCGTGACCGGAATAGGATTCTGCACACCGCACTCCTTGATGGAACCGGCGAGCTCCTGGAGCTTCTCGGGGTCGAAAGCTTTGCGGGGCTGATTCGGGTTTGCGTAGATGAGGTTAAGGGGTATGGTAGTCAACATGGAGAACCTCCGGTGAGTAAAAAGCTTGTCCGATTTTCCGATACCTTGCCGTCCAGATCGACGAGGTGAATAGCGTCGAAGCCGTGTCCCTGATGAAGCCGTGTTGCGATGTCGTAGAAGCGATGGCAGGACCTGGGACCCGTCTCCATGCACATCACCAGCACGGTCTCCGTTCGCCTGATGGTAACGAGAAAAGCGATCCCCTCCTCCGGTACGGGCCCGTGGAGCCCGCCCAGGATATCGCTCTTCCAGAGATAGCGGTCGCCGAGGACACGGGCGAGGTTGTTCCGATTGAACTGTGGGTTCCGCGAGAAGGGCTTGTTACGGACGTCGATGAGCTTGGTGATTTTCTTCTTGTCCATGATGGCGACAAGCCGCTCGACGGTCATTCGCTGATACCCTATGGTGTAAATCATTCTGCCTCCCTCCTTGCCCACCTACAAGGCCGGTGGGCGGGCCCCATGTCGATTATACCCTGATCGGCATGACGACTGCTTTCTCGTTCAGGAGGCACGCGCCGTAAGCATCAGGAATCTTCATAGTGACCCTCTCCAGCGGGTAGGAGCGGATGGCGTCTACTAGGAACCGCCCGTTGAAGTTGAGCACGATATCGTTGCCCTTCTTCTCGCAAGGGATATGCCAGTTGTACCGGCCCTCGCAGCCTTCACTTTCGATGTTGAGGTCTCCGTTGACCGTCAGCCTGAAAACGGTGTCGATTATGCTGGCGCCGGTGAAGAGGCCCAGGAATTCGTCCCGGTTGAAATTGACGACGTTCTTATTGTGCTTCGGGACCATGTTCTCGTAGTCGGGGTAGTTGCCTTCGATGACCCTGGTCGTGAAGATGCCCTCTCCCATCTGGCAGGCAAGATGCTTGTTGTCGGTCCAGCCGATGGCGCCCGAAACCTCATGGCGCACCATGAGCTTTACGGAGGCCAAGGGGATGATCGCCGCCGCGAGGCTTGTGTCGGGCTGGATGTCGTCCGTGTGCAGCCTGAACCCGTCCGTGGCGACGACCTTGGAGTGGGTGAAGTCCAGCATGACTCCAGTGAGGACATAGCGGGTCTCGTCCGTCGAGGCGGCCGGCAGTACGCGCTTCAATCCGTTGAGCAGATTGCCGCAGACGGGCAAGTCACCGGCTTCCGGCAGCTTCCCGATCTCCGTGTACTCCTCGACGTCCTGGGTATGGATCTCGCAGCGTCCGTTGACAGAGACGCTGGCCGTATGAGTTGCCGTGCTGCCCGTGAAGAGGAGCTCCACTGTCTCGGTGCCCTTCGGGAGCGCCTTGATCTCCTGGAGCAGGACGCCGACAGGGATGCAGGCGACGATAGGGCCACCCTCTGCCGGGACCGTCCCGGTCCATGACTTCTCCAGGTCCGTCGCCTGGATGGTGGCCTTCCCTGCGGCCACCGCAATTCTGACGTTGCTCAGGATCGGCATGATGGACCGGCCGGAAGCGATATCGGCGGTGATCCAGAGGGCCGCGACGGCTGCCTTGAAGGGGAGGGTGACGAGGACAGGCTCCTTGACAGGTTCGGGAACGTCGAGTCCCGCGCTGTGGCTGTCGAGGGGCTGGCCGTAGTAGAGGGAAACGATGCCCTCGGGAGTGAAGCGGTCGGGAAGGAGAGGTCCGGCATAGACGTGGGCCTCGGTAGGCTTCACGGATTTCTTGACGTTCTGTTTCAGGCTCTTTGTGAGGACCTTGACCGGAACCGCCTTCTTTGCTGCCTTCGGTGCTGCTTTCTTCGTGGTCTTGCTCTGCTTCTTTTCCATGATAATCCTCCTTTTTGGTATTTGAACTCTCCTCAGTCTTCTTCCGGGAGCATGACGGTTATGACCGGCTCCCCCTCATCCCCCGGCCCGCAGACCGCCTTGAGGGTCACGAGCCGCCGCCGCTCTTTCATAATGAAGTACAGCCGATAATGGATCACTTGCCCGCCCCTAGTCGCTGCCAGGCGGAGCATCCACAGCGTATCCCACAGGCGCCCGCTTTTGGTCTGGCCGTATTCTTTGGCCCGTGGACCAGGAACAACGTACTTGTCCCAGACGGCCCTCGTGAGGGCCACGGGAAACTTGATACCGGCCTCGCGGGCGACCGGCGTGACATCCACCAGGACGCCGTCCTCGATGGCCTGGGTGCGCGTGTAGGAATGGATCACATCTCCAAAGATGCTGGTTGCGTTGGATTCGGTCATCATCAGGCACCTCCTGTATAGATGTGCTTCTCAACTCGTTTCACCTTCAGCCAGTATGGGTTCTGGAGACACCGGCTGTCGGAGCCGTTATACACGCTGTTGATCTGTTTCAGGACGATCCCCTCGTTCTCTTCGCCCTGGATGGATTTGTGAAAAAGGTTGACCTTGCCGATCTCGTACTGGGCCGCCAGCTCCACTGGCCCGGTCGAGGACCGCTTCTCGTATGGGGAGAAGATGCCCTGAAGTTGCCGCCTTCTCTGCCAGAAGGGCAGCTCCATGATCGGCTTGCCTTCGAGCATGAGAAGATCGAAGACGTAGTGACGCCCTTGATCCCCTTCGTCCGGTTCTGGAGCAGCTCCCCGTCGATGACGCAGCCATCGGGGAGCACTTCGGTGAACAGCCCGCGCAGATCTGGCAGAGGGTCGTTGATGGTAGTGCGGTGCCGGGTCCAGAGGGTGAGGACGCCGCCCTCCTTGTAGGCGAGGCAGTGCCAGCCGTTCTTCTTCACCTCGGCTAGCCAGCCGGTGTCGTTGTCGAGCCGCCTGAAAAGCTCGCTTCCGGGGCTCAGGCGGTTCGGCTTGCAGGGGAAGTAGTATTTCATCACTTCACCTTGACGCTCGGCTTGTACTGCCTGACGATGGGCGCCAGGGCCGCGCGCTCCTTCTCGTTGAAGGCCGTATAAAACTCCTCGGTGTACCGCTTCGTGGGTGAGAGCCACCGCTCCACCGTGAAGAACTTCGCGAACCGCTCCGGGCCGACCGACTGGATGAGATCGCGAAGGGCGTCCTCGGTGACGTCCTTGACGGTGATCTTGGTCTCCCTGCTGAAGAACTGACTTGCCCGGTCCCCGATGACCGCCTCGATGGCGGGCGCGTTCGAGATATCGACGGCCGAATACTTCGCGCTCCAGCTGATCGTGGCGGAGAGGCCGTTCGTGTCCGGGACCTTGACGGAGGACGTATAGCCCTGCCGCCTAATGATGTCCGCCCGCAGCGGCTCGACCAGGGAGACGGTGTCTGCGGAGAGCAGATCCCACTCGGACTCCAGGCTGTCGAGCTCCTCCCTGATCTCGCGGAGCCGGGCAACCTTCTCCATCACGTCTTCGGGAACGGTGAGGACCGGCGTCTTGGAGGACGACCTCGCCTCCTTCGGCTGGGTTGCCGTGGAGAGAACGTCGTCTATGCTGAATCCCTGTTTCTCTTCCTGTTTCTGCTTTAACGCTGTAACCTTTGCCATGATAGACCTCCTCTCTGGTTTATTTGGCTTTCGCCGACCCCATAGGTTTAGGGGAGGGTGCCATCCTCCCCAATTATCAGGGCGATCACTCCGTGAAGCATTGGAAGTTGCATTCCGGCTGTCCGCGGTACTCGGGTTCCCGGTACCGGTCGAGTCCAAAGCGACCGCACTGCCACCAGCCTGCGAGGGCGTCGTTGCTTCTGAGGCGCGCGCGGCAATCGGGGCACTTCCCCGAGGCGACTATCAGGCGATTCTGTTCATGAATCGCGTCCATCCTGGCTCGATGCTCTTTTTTAGTCATGGCGAGGCTCCTTCGGCTTCAACGCCTTGCACTTCTTGATAGACTGCCAGGTCGGAAGGCAGCTGAAGCAGAGGCATTCGCGCGAGTATTCACGGCAGCCAAATAGGTTCTTCCTGATCCTGACGCCATTGTTCCAGCCGCATTCGGTACAGATCGTCCTGCTCATGCGGTCACCTCGCACCCTTTAGCACTCGCAGCCGTTCAGCTCGGCTATGAAGTCATCTACCGACCGGCATGTGACGCTCAGTCCTTCGGAGTCCGTGATCCTGACCTTTCCGTTGCTCAGCTTTTTTGCGGTGTATTTCTGACCCTCAAATTCGATTTCCATGACACCCTCCTTTGTGATTTCGACCTTGAAAGCGGTCGTCTTCAGGCTGGCCACTATCCAGCGATCACGTATGCCTGATCTCTAATACCCTGAGCTTGTGCTCATCGCTCAGGACCCGTCTTTAGGTCTTGATTCCGGCGGGAACCTCATCGGCCCCTTACCTACCCTGCCTCGTTCTTTTGGAGTGGGGCCTCTCGACCCCCGTCCGCCTATAGGCTGAATTTAGCCGGGCTATCGATGGTCCCGGCATCAACCTGGCCGCCGCCAGGATTAACGGACTCGAAAAACAGGCTTTGCCCCTCTGATGGGGAGCTGGCGCTGCTTTGTTTAGGAGTCCGTTTATATTCGTCAATGATTTCATATAGTTATAGTATAAGTATAGTGGATTACACCGCTAATGCAAGAAAACAGTACAATAATTACGCACACTTAGTCCCTAATTTCGTATACAATTGTGGCTCTACTGACCTACGGGGCATACGCGGACTTTGGCGGGACCTGGCAGGGTGAAAAAATTTTATGGGAGATGGGGCGCGGATCGTCTCATACGCAGGGGGTGAAAACGATGATTTTGGGAGGGGAAAAAGTTTTTCGGGGAGGCGATTTTGTTACAACTCTCTCCGGGGCGCTGTGAGCATAACTTCCTCCACACTTTCAAGACGCCGCTTTTTTACGAGAGGCGTTGCTTGCAGAGTAGGTGCAGGCGGCAGACTCGCGTGCGAGCGTAATCTTCACCTCTTCCGCTTTGCTTTGCGCCCGCGCAGTCCTTCCCGTATCCCACATTTTACGTTACGTAAAAGAAGTGCAACCAATAGTAGCGGTATTCCTTGCGTCGGCCGGATGATCGCTTCACTGCTTTACGTCTCTATATCTCCAGCAATCTATCGAAAAAATCCTTCAGGATTGAGTGGTGACCCTACCAGGTTGACTAATGCTTGGAAGAGCAACCGGTAAGGTGCGGGGCGGCCGGGTAGTCACGTTAGCCAACTACGTACGGTTCTTGGAGGATTGCATCGTGGCGGATTATCATATACCGGACACGGTACTCCGGTCGGGCATAGATTGAGAAAGCCTCCAATAATCCTGCTACTTCAAAAAGCCGCCCCTGAAGGGACACCTGCCCTTTCCGGCGCGGGCACGGCGTCCATTGCAATCACTTTCGCAGCGCCGGCACGACCTTCTCAAAATGCTCCAGCGACCCTGGGTTCACCAGGGCGTCCCTGTTCGTCACCGGCCTGCCGTTGACTATGTTCGTTATCGCGCTCTCCACCTTCTTCATGTTGAAGGTGTAAGGTATGTCCGGGGCTTCCAGGATCAGGGCAGGCACGTGTCTTGGAGAGGCCTTGTCTCTGAGGGTGTTCTTTACCCTCGTGACGAGGTCGTCCGACAGCGCCGCGCCGGGGGCGAGCTTGACGAAAAGCAGGATTCGCTGGTCGCCCTGGTAGTTCTGCCCTACGGCCACGCAATCAGCTATCTCCGGGAACTTGTCGACGATATTATATATCTCAGCGGTGCCGATGCGCACGCCGGAAGGCTTAAGGATGGCGTCCGACCTGCCGTAAAAGGTCGCGCCTTTGGTATCGCTGTAAAACTTTAC
>Ga0326727_10025656_pt1 | contig 11027 bp, 10 predicted proteins | sample MB2enrmetagenome_FD_207643 | JGI IMG/M metagenome (GOLD analysis project Ga0326727, IMG submission 207643) | Lab enriched peat soil microbial communities from McLean, Ithaca, NY, United States - MB29MY | ecosystem: Environmental > Terrestrial > Soil > Wetlands > Peat | place: USA: New York... | reverse complement strand
GACCGAGGCGAGCGCCAGAACACCGACCGAAGCCGACAACAATAGCTTATGCATGAGCTTTTCCTCCTGACAAAGTCGCCACGCGCCTTATGCTGGCGTCGTCGCCGACCTCGCGCCTTGATGGCTTCCTGAGTGCCGGGAAGGCTTTTTCCGTTTTCTTGTTCTCACGCCGAACGCGCGTCGCCGCCGCTCCCGCGAGGATCATCTTCCGGTTCCCGTCCGGAAGACTTCTCTTAAGCCGGAAACGGCGGGATAATATGGCGCCGCCTTTAGGAGCGCAACCGGGAAAAAGCGCCAAAACGCGGACGAAGTCGCTAGATCGCGACAGCGCCTTAAGGTGAGCCAAACCCCGATGCCGCGCCTCCTCCTCCTTGCGATATCGCTTCTCTGTCTGCCGGCGCTCGCCCGCGCCGGGATAAGTTTCAACCTGGAGGAGATCGCCCCCGGCGTTTTCGCCCATGCGGGCCAGATCGCGATGATGTCGCGCGAAAACAAAGGCGATATCGCCAATATCGGCGCCATCGTCGGCGACGACGCCGTGGCCGTGGTCGACGCCGGCGGCAGCCTGATCGAGGGCAAGGCCTTCCTCGCCGCCTTGAGGGCGCGGACGTCGAAGCCCATTCGCTACGTCATCGCCACCCACGCCCATCCCGACCATGTCTTCGGGGTCTCGGCCTTCGTCGCCGAGGGGGCGGTCTTCGTCGCCCACAAGAACCTGCCGCGCTCGCTCGCGGCGCGCGGCGAGCATTATCTCTCCTCTTTCCGCGAGGCGATGGGAGACGCGCTGGAGGGAACCACGCTGGTCTCGCCGACCGTCACGGTGGAGAATGAGACGAGCCTCGACCTCGGCGGCCGCAGGATCGTGCTGCGGGCCTGGCCCCAGTCCCACAGCGACTGCGACCTGACCGTTCTCGACGAAAAGACGGGGACGCTCTTCGCCGGCGATCTGCTGTTCATGGGGCATGTGCCGGTCGTGGACGGGAGCCTGCTCGGATTTCTCACTGTCGCCGACGATCTGGCGAAGATTCCCGCGCGCCGCGTCGTGCCGGGTCACGGTCCGCTCGTCGCCCCCTGGCCGCAGGCGCTCGACGACGAGCGCGCCTATCTGCAGCGGCTGACCGCGGATCTGCGCGCGGCGATCAAGAAGGGGGAGAGCGTCGCGCAGACGGCGAAACAGGCCGGCGAGAGCGAGCGCTCGAAATGGAGTCTGTTCGACGATTACAACGGACGCAACGCCACCGCCGGATTCGCCGAGCTCGAATGGGAAGGCCCGTGATTTTGTCGCCGACGACGCCGATCGCCCGCTCTATGCTGCCGCGCTTTCCGAGCGCTCGTCCCGGTCTATGACGCCGAAAGGAAGCACGATGACCCGACACGCCCCACGCCGCCGCGCCGCCCTCATGCTCGCCCTCGGATTGACGGCGAGCGCGACGCTCGCCGCCCGCGCCGAGACGCCGGACGTTTGGCCCGAGATCTCGCGCGATCTCTTCCCCGGCAAAAGCGTCGGCGTGGACGAGACGGCGATCGCGCTCGAAGCGCCGACGCGCGCGGAAGACGCCGCCATCGTGCCCATGACGCTGCGCTTCAAGAACGACGGCGTGCGCCGCGCGACGCTCGTGATCGACCAGAATCCGATGCCGATGGCCGCCGCCTTCGAGATCGGGCCGAACGCTGGCGTGAGCTTCATCGAGACCCGCGTGCGCGTGAACTCCTATACGAACGTCCACGCGGTCGCGGAAACGGCTGATGGATCGCTCCACGCCGAGGTCAAATTCGTCAAGGCGGCGGGCGGCTGCTCGGCGCCGGCGGGCAAGAACATGGACGAAGCGGCGGCCAATCTCGGCAAGATGAAATATCGCGAGTTCACATCGCAGTCCGCAGGCCGGCGCGAAGCGCAGATCATGATCCGCCATCCCAACGCTTCCGGCATGCAGATGGATCAGGTGACGCATCTTTACATCCCCGCGCATTACGTCGAGAAGGTCGAGGTGCGTCAGGGAACGGATCTGATCTTTTCGATGGAAGGCGGCATATCGCTGTCGGAGGATCCGATCTTCCGCTTCGACTACAAGCCCAATGGCGCAAAGACGATTTCCGTGGAGGCGCGGGACTCGAAGGGCGCCGTGTTCAAGGCAGAATGGCCGATCGACGACGCCTCCTGAAGCAGCCTCCCGATGGCGCGGTCCGATGGCGCGGGAGGCCGCAGGCGCCCGTGTCCGTTCAAGAGCGCCACATCCATTCACGCACAAAATAAGTTAACGCAAAAAACCGCGCTCCTCCCGGGAACGCGGCGCTGAGCTCAACACAAGCCATCTATAGAGCGTGGAAAGAAACGGTCAGCCGCCCCAAATCATCAGGCCGATGGCGACGAACAGCGGCGCCGAAGCCAAGAGGCAAATCACGGAAACGCAAGCGATCGTCTCCGCCCGGCCTGCCTGGCGGCCCGATGCAACTGCATTGTCGTTATGCACTGTCATGAGCGACATGACTCATTCCTCCACCGGCCGGTCGATCCGGCCACGCCTACGCGCTGCGTCTAAACGCCGCGCTAACTTCCAGGTAGGGAATGCGCAGAGGGGGCTCAGAGTTCCGCCATGGTTGCAAAAAAATTTCGAAGGCGGGTTCATCATGAATTTTCGTTAACCCGAACGTCGCCTCGGCTCGCGTTCGCCGCCGCGCCGCCGGGCGCCCGATTCCTGGGCGGAGGCGGCCTGCGGCGTTTGCGGCTTCTCCCCAAAAAGCTCGGCGAGCTTTTCGGTCATCGCGCCGCCGAGCTCCTCGGCGTCCACGATGGTGACGGCGCGCCGGTAGTAGCGCGTCACGTCATGGCCGATGCCGATCGCGATCAGCTCGACCGGCGAGCGCGTCTCGATCTCGAAAATGACCTGCCGCAAATGGCGTTCGAGATAGTTGCCAGGATTGACGGACAGCGTCGAGTCGTCGACCGGCGCGCCGTCCGAGATCATCATCAGGATGCGGCGCTGCTCGGGGCGCGCGAGCAGCCGGCGATGCGCCCAGTCGAGCGCCTCGCCGTCGATGTTCTCCTTGAGCAGACCTTCGCGCATCATCAGTCCAAGATTGCGTCGAGCGCGCCGCCAGGGCGCGTCGGCCGCCTTGTAGACGATGTGGCGGATGTCGTTGAGGCGTCCCGGGTTCGGCCGCTTGCCCTCGGCAAGCCAGGCCTCGCGCGCGCGTCCGCCTTTCCAGGCCCGCGTCGTGAAGCCGAGTATCTCGACCTTCACGCCGCAGCGTTCGAGCGTGCGCGCCAGAATGTCGGCGCAGGTGGCCGCGACGGTGATGGGGCGCCCGCGCATCGACCCGGAATTGTCGAGCAGCAGGGTCACCACCGTGTCGCGGAAGTCCATGTCCTTCTCGTGCTTGAAGGAGAGCGGCTGTTGCGGATCGATGATGATGCGCGGCAGCCGCGCCGGATCGAGGAGCCCCTCCTCGAGATCGAACTCCCAGGACCGGCTCTGCTGCGCCATCAGGCGGCGCTGCAGCCGGTTGGCGAGCCGACCGACGACGCTCGAGAGATGCAGGAGCTGCTTGTCCAGATAGGACCGCAGCCGGTCGAGCTCCTCGACGTCGCAGAGCTCCTCGGCGCGCACGATCTCGTCGAATTTCGTCGTGTAGGCTGCATAATCGGAGCCCGACCGCTCGGCGTGGGGGAGATTGGGCCGGCGCCCCTCATGCGCGTCCTCGGCCTCGCCGCCGTCCAGCTCCTCGCGCGCCTCGCCATAGGGCGCCTCGGCCGATTCGGCCTCGCCCTCGGCCTGCTGCTCCTCGGAGGCCAAGGCCTTGTCCATCTCGGCCGCGGATCTCGGCTCCTCGCCCTGGTCCTTCTCGCCCTCCGAGCTCTCCTTGTCCTGCTGCTCCTCCTCGGACGTGTCCTCCTTTTCGTTCTCTTCGGCCCGCTGCGGCGCGCCCATATCGAGCTTGGCGAGCAGACGCTGGACGATCTGCGCAAAGCCCCGCTGATCCTCGATCGCGCCGGCGAGCCGATCCAAATCCGCGCGGCCGCGCTCCTCGATGAAGTCCCGCCACAGCTCGACGACCTTGCGGCCGTGCGGCGGCGGGGCGAGGCCCGTCAGCCGCTCGCGGGCGATCAGCGCCAGCGCGTCTTCGAGCGGCGCCTCCTCGCGTCGCGCGATCCCGTCGTATTGCGCGCGCTGAAAGCGGTCGTCGAGCATCGCCTCGATGTTGGCGGCGACGCCCGCCATGCGCCGCGCGCCGATCGATTCGACGCGCGCCTGCTCGATGGCGTCGAAAGCGGCGCGGCCTTCCACCGTGACGGGCGCCTGGCGCCGGTGCAGCGCTTCATTGTGGCAGGCGATTCGGAGCGCCAAGCTGTCGGCGCAGCCGCGCGCGATCGCGGCGTCGCGCGGCGCGAGCTTGCGCGGCGGCTCGGGCAGGCGCGCCTTGACGCCTTCCTCGCTTGCGACGAGCGATGGACGGTCCGGCGAAAAGCTCACCTCGAGATCGGGCGACTTGGCCATCGCCCGCATCGTCCCGGCGACCGCGCGCTTAAAGGGCTCCTGGGGCGAATCCTTGGGTTGGCCGGGGCGACGGTTCGTGGGGGCGGACATGGGTGCGGATATAGCTCGCGCGGCGCCGCGCGCAAAGGAAAAGAGCGGCGCAGCAGGCGCGCGACCGGATGCTCATCCGCCCCGATCCGCGACGAGTTTTAGCGCGCGGGCGTAGACCTGTCGGCGCGGCTGGCCGGTCTCGGCGGCGACGACATCCGCGGCGTCCCGCAGCGAATGGGCGCCGAGCGCCGCTTCGAGCCTTGCGTCGATCTCCTCCTCGCGTCCCGCTTGCGCCCTCGCCGTGGGCGGCGCGACCAAGAGCACGATCTCGCCCTTCGGAGGCTCCTCCTCGGCGAGCGCCTTGGCGAGGTCGCCGAGCCAGCCGCGCCGCACGGTCTCGTAGAACTTGGTGAGCTCGCGCGCGATCGCCGCCTCGCGGTCGCCGAGCGCGGCGACGCAGTCCTGCAAGGTGTCGGCGAGGCGGCGCGGACTTTCGAAAAAGACGAGCGTGCCGGGCACATGGGCGAGCTCGGCCAAACGCGCGCGCCGCGGGCCGCTTTTTTGCGGCAGGAAGCCTTCGAAGAAAAAGCGATCGGTCGGCAGGCCCGCGACGACCAGCGCCGTCAGGACGGCGGAGGGCCCAGGGACCGCAGTGACCTTGAGCCCGGCCACGAGCGCCTCCTGGACCAGCTTGTAGCCCGGATCGGAGACGAGCGGCGTGCCGGCGTCGGAGACGAGCGCGAGCCGCGCGCCGTCCTTGAGCCGCGCGATCAAATGCGGGCGCATGACCCGCGCGTTGTGCTCGTGATAGGCGACGAGCGGCGTCGATATGCCGTAATGCGCGAGCAGCGTCCGCGTGACGCGCGTGTCCTCGGCGACCACCGCATCGGCCGCGGCGAGCGTCTCCAGCGCGCGAAAGGTGATGTCGCGCAGATTGCCGATCGGCGTCGCGACGAGATAGAGGCCGGGCTCGATCGGTTGCGCTTCCGCGCGCAGGCCGAAGGCGGCGTAGCTGGGCGGCGCGTGATCGTCAGGCATGGGCTCCTCGCATCGCCGTTCTATATGACGCTCATACGTTCTTTTTATAGAACGAAATCGATGCCCCCCGCAAGGCTTGCGCCGTCTCTGCGCCCTTGCGCTTTTTCCGCGGGAACCCGTCCCTCTATTGACACGAGGCCGACGGCCGGGACTATTGCTCGGGCCCGACACGGGGCGGCGCCGAGGGTTGAAGCCTGTCTAAAGGCCGTGCAGCGACATTCATGCGGACGATAAACCGACCGACCCCTCGCCGCGCCGCGCCGCCGCGGGCAAGCCTTGCTCTCGCTTTGCTGGCGGCGACCGCGCTGCTTGGCGCGTGCAACCCCACGGGAGGACCGAGAAGCTCCGATCTCAAGCTCGGCGCGCCGTCCTCCGGTTCGACCCAATCCCAGCAGCTCCCGCCGCCCGCCGGCGAGCCGAGCGAGCTGATCGGCCAGGGGCCGATCAAGATCGCGCTCATCGTGCCGCTGACGCAGGCCTCCGGGCCGTCGAGCGTCGGCGCGTCGCTGCGCAATGCGGCGCAACTCGCCTATATGGAGTCCGGACAAAACGATGTAAGCATCGTCGTCAAGGACGATCATTCCTCTCCCGCCGGCGCCGCGGCCGCCGCCCAGGCCGCCGTTAACGAAGGCGCGGAGCTCATCCTCGGCCCGGTCTTCGCGGCCGGCGTGAAGGAGGCGGGACGCGTCGCGAAAGGCTCGGGCAAGCCCGTCATCGCCTTCTCGACCGATTCCTCCGCGGCCTCGCGCGGCGTCTATCTCCTGTCCTTCCTCGTCGAAGGGAATGTCGAGCGGATCATCGACTTCGCCGCGCAACGCGGCAAGAAGTCCGCCGCCGCGCTCGTTCCCGACAATGAATATGGCGCGCTGGCGCTCGCGCAATTTCAGCAAAGCGCGGCCAACCATGGCTTGCGCGTCGTCGTGATCGAAAAATACAAACCCGGCCAGCCCGCCGACTCCGTCAAGCGCATTGCGGCGGTCGCAGACCAGATCGATACGCTCTTCATTCCCGATTCGCCGGAAGGGATGGGCGCGGTGACCCGCGAGCTGACGGCCGCCAATCTCGACCCCAAGCGTGTGCAGATTCTCGGGCCGAGCCTGTGGAACGATCCGCGCGCGCTGAAGCTTCCTCTGCTTCAGGGCGCCTGGTTTGCGGCGCCGGAGAACACGGGCTTCAACGCCTTCGCCGGAAGATATCGCGCCAAGTTCGGCTCCGAGCCGTCGCGCATCGCGACGCTCACCTATGACGCGGTCACGCTGGCCATCGCGCTTTCCCGCCAGCAGGGCTCGCAACGCTACGCGGAGTCCTCGCTGACCAATCCGGCGGGGTTCAACGGAGCCGACGGCGTGTTTCGGTTCCGCGCCGAGGGCCAAAACGACCGGGCGCTTTCGGTGCTCGAGATCGACGGGGGGCAGGCCAAGGTGATCTCGCCCGCGCCGCGCACGCTCGGCCCCGCCGGGTGACGCCGCACAGCGGCGAGCGGTTTGGAGCCGCTTGCGACAACCGCCGGTCCGGAAGCCGCGCGTCTCAGAAGTAGCGTTCGGGCAGCTTGATCAGATCTCCGGGCAGAACGGGGATCTCCGCGTTCAACGGATATTCGCGGAAGCCCGTTTCGTCGGTGTGCTTGATCAGCACCGTGGACCGGCTCGCCCGATAGGTGGGGCCGCCGGCGAGCGCGATCGCGCTCATGATGTTGAGGCCGCTGCGGAAAGGAAATTCTCCGGGGTGGCCGACCTCGCCCATGATGTAGAACGGGTGGAAGCCCACCACGTCGACCGTGACCTTCGGGTCGCGCAGATATTCGCCGCGGAATTTCCGGGAGAGCTCTTTCTCGAGCTGCCCTTTGCTCATGCCGGCCGCCTTCACCGTGCCGGAGAGCGGCAGGGAGAGATAGCCGGCCGGGTCGATCTCGAATTCGCCCGAGAGCCGGTCCTCGCCGAAGACCAGGATTCGGACCTTCTCGCCCGGCTTGAGGTAGGGGGACGTGGTCTGTGCGTTTCGGATGAGTTCAGCCCGCTGCTCGTCGGTCAGAGGATCGAGAGTCGCGCCAGGCTCGCAACCCGCGAGAGTGACAGCGCAGAAAAGGACGAGGCCGAATTTTCGATGGAAGCGCATCCCGGACCTGCTGTTTATCGCCGAAGCAGCTTCCGCCTTGATAGTCATCAGCCGCGGGCGTCGTCAACCTCAATGGATTTCATAAAACCGCCAAAAGTTCGAAGGTCCCGGCTTTGCTTGATTTTGACCTTTGTGGAAATGAGCAGAGCACGCCGCCAAATCGCCCGAAAATTCTGGCCCGCTGGCTCTTGCCGCGCCGACTGACGTGTGATTCGACTTGCCGAAGGCTCTCGGCGCGCGCCGCCGCCTAAGGGAAAATACGGAGACCCGATGAGGATCATTCTGGGCGCAGCCGTCGTGGCGATCCCCATTCTCTGCCCGATTGGGAACGAAGCCAGCGCGCAATATCTGCGAGGGCCCTCCAGCGCGGTCTATCTCAGCGCCCAGGCCTGCGTTTCGAGGGGCGGGCGCAGCCCCCAGCTCTGCGGCTACGCCGAAAAGAACGCTGCGGCCGAGTTCGAGGAGAAGGCGCCGCGTTTCGCGACGCGCGCCGCCTGCGAGAACGCGCTGCGGGGCCCCTGCGCAATCGGGTTCAGCCACGCGGGCGCCTGGTCGGCTCGCCAGCATGGGCTTTATTTCACCCCGCGCCAGGATGGATTCCGCATCATCGAGGCGTCCGGGCGCGATCCGACGGTCACGCCCGTGTCGGGCTCGCTCGCTTTCCAGCCGCGCCCCACAACGCGGCTCGACGTCTCGATCAGTCCGCAAGCCTCGAGATATTGGAACTGGGCCGATCGCAGCGCGCAACCGGCGGGCGGGTTCGGCGTTTCCTCGCCCGACGGCCTCAAAGGCGAGATTCCGCCGCCGCCTCCGGTCGATCCCAATTTCGACTGCGCGGCCGTGCTCGAGCCCTCGGCCCGGGCCAGCGCCGCAACGGCCTGCGCCCTCGCGCCCGTTCGCCGACGCTGAAGCCCGAACGCGCCCGGCTCGGGCTTGCCAGTCGGCCGGCCTTGCCCCACTCTAGATCGCAGCGACGCAGGATCGACCCTCGGTCCCGCGTGGAAAGAGAACGCCCCGCCGCTTTCGGTCCAAGCGAGGCTCGGGCGCCAAATAAATCTTGGGAAAAGGACGACCGAGCGGACGAAAAGAGCCGCCGGCAAGGAGGAACGAATGGCGCATCGGAAGCACTTGGTCGCTCTCCTGCTCAGCGGAGCGTTTTTCATCGCCGGGCCGGCCGGCGCTGCGGATCTCGGACCTTATTTCCCGCTCCCTGGCAATTTGAGCGTCTCGGGGAAAACGCCTCGGGACGGCCTTCTGAAGCTGCAGGAGAACTGGCTCAAGAACGGCCTCGACAATCTCGCCAAGGCGAAGAAGGAGACCGAGGCGGCGCTCGAGAAGGCGAAGGCGTCGAGCGCCAAGCCGGAGGATACGAAGGCGCTCGAGGATAAATTGGCGGACATCGAGAAAAAGACGGCCGGAGCCAAGGAAGAGCTGGCGCTCGCCGATGACGACGGCGGCGGTCCCGACCAGCAGAGAGAGCGCAAGAGAGCGCTGCTCGCCAACGTCAACCAATGGATCCGCGAGCTCGGCCGGCAGGCGAACAAGGCGCTCAAGACGGCGGTGCTCTCCGACGGCATGGAGGCGATGGCCGCCCAGCAGGAGCACGCCATGCTCGAGGAAATGTCCGACAAGCTCGAACGCGCCACGCATGACGTGACCGTCGAACAATGGGCCCTGACGCGCTAGCGCGAATTTGCGCAAAAGTTGATAGACGCGCCGCCGGAGCCGAAACCGCGTTTCGGGAAACGGCCAGCGGCGCGCGCGCCGACCGCGCGCAGTTGCGCCGCGCGATTGGCCAGCTTGGCAAAGGCGACGTGCTGATGGTGACGCGCCTCGACCGCCTCGCGCGTTCGAGCCGCGACCTCTTGAACGCGCTGGCGCAGATCGCCGACAAGGGCGCGGGCTTCCGTTCCCTTGCCGACGCATGGGCGGCTGCCACGACCGCGCACAGGCGGCTGATGCTCACCGTCTTAGGCGGGCTTGAGGAATTCGAGCGCGACCTGATAGGTGCCCGCACGACCGAAGGCCGCGAACGCGCCAAGGCGAAGGGCGTGAAGATGGGGCGTTCCCCGAAACTCAGGGCGCACCAGAAGAAAGAGGCCATCCGTCGCCGCGACCACGGCGAGGAAACGCTTGCGGAAATTGGGAAGAGCTACAACGTTATCGGCTGGACGATATCGAGGCTCGCACCATGAATGTTATGCGGTGTTTATCCCTTGCGTTTGCGATATTGGCGCTCGTTACCGGCCTTGTAGCCGCATTCTATTGGTATAGGTCATCGATGATTACGTACCCATCCGAACTGAACGGCATCACGCCTCTTGGCGGGCCGACTATGGTTTTCGCAAGCCCCTTGGTAACGGCGCTTCAGGAGTGCGGACGTTTGAATAAGATCGCTGCGGGCTGCTCAGCCGCGGCGGCCTTCTTTGCGAGCGTATCGAGTTTTGCGGGGAGTCTAACCTGACGAGCGCTGTACAACCTCAACGAATCGACGTTGCGCGCAACATGCGCCGCTTCTATCGGCTCGACATCGAGGCCGATCTATTCAGTGGCGTTTTGCTCAAGTTGATCAACACGACTGTCTGATGGGGCGAGCATGAGTGAGCGAGCGGCAGCGTTGCACAACATTGAGACCCAGGAGGCGCTTGAATCCGTAGGGAACGCATTGGCAGATTTCCTGAAATCAGGCCCACGTTCATCAAGCCATACAAAGGAGATGCAAGAGAAAATCACGGCGATAGTCTCAGCAATAGTGTGCACGCCTGAGGAGGCGACCGAAAACTATAAGGCTTCATGCCGGGATTTTTTGGAAAATGTAAAGCGGGTCAAGGGAATGCCTGCAAGGGCAATATTCGGCGGTGGTGGAAGCGGGTCCAATGTCGTTAGTGCCAGCGGCGATCATGTTTCAAAAAAGTTTCCCGCCTTGCTCCCATCCATCATGGAGCGGTTCGACTGGTGTGCAGAAACCTATGGCGTTCAGTCGAAGTTGTATTTCGACTACCAACTTTCCCAATTTCAGGAGTTGCTACGGGCATTCCTCGAAGAAGTTCCCCCCGGGGGTAGCCGTGATAAGGCGCTCAAGCGCCGGATTTCCGAAATCAAGAGTGAGCTGCGAGCCCTAAGCAAATGGAATCAACTGTTTTATATCTACAAACAGGGAAGTTTTGCAGCTGAGGTTGAGTATGTCTTTAAACTAGAGAGCAATCCGATTGCCGCGGTATGGCGCTATAGTTCGCTCGACGAGGAGGGGGAGTATCAAAAAACCTATAACCACAAGCAGCGTGACGGTCATGTTTACACTGTGCGCAGCAATTGGGCCTTGCAAAAGGGCTTGATGAAGGTCGGGCC
>Ga0326727_10025653_pt1 | contig 11028 bp, 11 predicted proteins | sample MB2enrmetagenome_FD_207643 | JGI IMG/M metagenome (GOLD analysis project Ga0326727, IMG submission 207643) | Lab enriched peat soil microbial communities from McLean, Ithaca, NY, United States - MB29MY | ecosystem: Environmental > Terrestrial > Soil > Wetlands > Peat | place: USA: New York... | reverse complement strand
TTCATGACCGTTCAGCCAGTTGGCGACCCGGGTGGTGTCGATACCGTTGTTGACCAGAACCGCAAAGCCCAGGGCGGTCAGATAGAAGGCAACCCGGAATTTCAGCATGGCACTCTCCAGTTATGTAGTAAATTTACAAGAATTTCGTAGGGGGAGAGTACGCCAACATGCGGGTGATTCGCTATGCATTTTTCGAAGACCCCGCTTTCACGCGATGCAAAACCATATTTTCCGCGGATATTAGCGAGATGACCGGATCGCGGGAGAATTTCTGAAAAACGGGGCAGGCCAAGAAAGCTTGAAAATATTATTCAAGCTCGACATCGGCCGGGTAGGTCACACCGGTCAGGTACAGACCTGCCGCGGGCGCGGTCGGGCCGCCCTGGCGACGGTCGCAGGCGGCCAGGGCGCGGACGACACGGTCGATGTCCCAGCGGCCTTCGCCGACGAGACGCAGGGTCCCGACCATGTTGCGGACCTGATGATGCAGGAACGACCGGGCGGCAGCCACCACTTGGACCTCGTCGCCGACCCGTGTCACCTCCAGGCGGTCCAGGGTCTTGACCGGCGAGGCCGCCTGACATTCCGCCGCCCGAAAGGTGGAGAAGTCGTGGTGGCCGACCAGAACCTGGGCGGCCTGATGCATCCGCTCGACATCCAGGTGGCGCGTCGTCCACACCACCCGGCCGCGATCCAGGACCGGCGGCGGGCGGCGGTCGAGAAGGCGAAACAGATATTGCCGTCCGATCGCCGAGAACCGCGCATGGAAGCGGTCGGGAACGGCCACCGCCGCCAGCACCGCCACCGGCGCGGCGGCATCGCGCAACCAAAAATTCAGACCGTCGCGAACCCGGTCGGAGCGCCAGTCCCGATCGAGATCGGCGTGGACCACCTGCCCGGTGGCATGCACCCCGGCATCGGTCCGCCCGGCCGCGACGGTTTGCGTCGCCACTCCCGACAGGCGCCGCAGCGCCCCCTCGAGAAAGGCCTGGACGGACGGCCCGTTGTCCTGCCTCTGCCAGCCGACCAGACCGGTCCCGTCATATTCGATGGTCAGTTTGAAGCGGGGCATGCGCCGCCAAGCCCGGTCCCGGGCGGCAGGGAAAAGCCGCGCAGAAAGGCTGTCGCATCCATCGCCGCCTTTCCCGCCCGCTGCAGACGCAGAATCCTGAGGGCGTCCGAACCGCAGGCGACGGTCAGGCGATCATCGAGGACGGTCCCCGGACTGCCGCCAACGCCAGCGTCCGCGACCACCGTCGCGGCGAGGACCTTGAACCGTTCACCGGAAAACTCGAACCACGCCCCGGGCCAGGGCGCGAAGGCGCGAACGGCGCGCTCCAGGTCGATCGCCGGTCGGGTCCAATCCAGCCGGCCCTCGTCCCGGGCCAGCTTGGCGGCGTAGGTCACCCCGTCGGCCGGTTGCGGCGTCGCCGGCAGCACGCCCCGTTCCAACCGAGCCAGGGCCTCGACGATCAATCGGGCACCCAGCGCCGCCAGGGCGTCGTGCAGAGTCTCGGCATTGGTGGCGCCATCGATCGGCACGTCGCCGGCGAGCAACATGCCGCCCGTATCCAGCCCCTCGTCCATCTGCATGATGGTCACGCCGCTCTTGGCGTCGCCGGCCAGGATCGCCCGCTGAATCGGCGCCGCGCCGCGCCAGCGCGGCAGCAGCGAGGCATGGACGTTGAGACAGCCCAGGCGCGGCGCCTCCAGGATCGCCCTGGGCAGGATCAGGCCATAGGCGGCCACCACCGCGACGTCGGCCCCAAGGGCGGTAAACTCGGCCTGCGCTTCGGCCTTGCGCAAGGACAGCGGCGTGCGCACGGGGATGCCATGTGCCGCGGCAAAGGCGTGCACCGGTGATGGCCGTTCGGCCTGGCCGCGGCCGGCCGGTCGCGGCGGCTGACTGTAGACCGCCACGATGCGATGTCCGGCATCGACCAGCGCGGCCAGAATGGACACCGAGAAATCCGGCGTCCCCATGAAGATGATGTCCAGGCTCAAAGCTCGGCGCCCACCGTCGATTTGCGCGCCTTGGTGAGCTTCCGCAAGATCATGTTGCGCTTGAGATTGGTCAGGTGGTCGATGAACAGAATGCCGTCCAGATGGTCCATTTCGTGCTGGATCACGGTGGCCAGGAGCCCTTCGGCCTCCAACTCGCCAACGGTGTTGTCGCGGTCCAGAAAGCGCACCCGGATACGGGCCGGCCGGACCACCTCGGCGTAATGCTCCGGCACCGACAGGCAGCCTTCCTCGTAGGTGGCATCCTCGTCCGAGACCCACAGCAACTCGGGATTAGCCATGCACAGTGGCGCCTTCGGTTCGCCATCCTGGGAAATGTCGACAACGATGACCCGCTTCAAGACGCCGACCTGCGGCGCCGCCAGTCCGATGCCGGGCGCCACATACATGGTCTCCAGCATGTCGTCCATCAGCCGCGCCAGCGGCGCATCGACGGCGTCGACGGCAACGGCTTTCTGTTTCAGACGCGGGTCAGGTGCGACAAGAATGGGGAGAAGGGCCATGAACAGCTTCCAAAAGCAGATAAAACAAGGCTGACATAGGCTGCCTTGGCCGCCCCGTCAAGCGTCGCACCGGGAATGCGGCCGGGGACACCCCCGGTTGCGCCTCACAGGGGTGCTGACGGGGCGGCGAGTGAGGTCGGCGTCTCGCCCGCCCACTCACGAAACCTCTGTGCGGAGGTATCAGTTCGGCAAGGAAATCGACACCCTTTCGGTCAAACCGTTGGTTCCCGGGAAATTCTGGAACAGCGCCTGGACCAGATAGGGCATCGCGACATTCAGGTCGCGCACCCCACTGTCGCCGACCACCCGTCCCTGGAAGATCGCCCGCTTCTCGCCGGCACGCCAAGCCGGGCCATCGAACATGTCGACTGACAGATATTCCGGATAGATGGTCGTGCTGTTGATCTGCGGCGGCGGCGGCCCCCAGCCATGCCAGCCCCGCCCCGCATAGCCCCACATCGGCGCCGGATCGGAGTAGACCTCGGTACGGCTGGCATAGGTCCCATAGTGCACCTGCACCACCACGTCGGCCGACGTCGCCGGCACCGCCACCGGGGTCAGCCCCTTGCCCTGCAGCGCCGCCGTGACCTGAAGGGCGTAATGCTGAAATTCCAGGTCGCTGGCCTGTGGACCATCGGGCGAAATGGCGAAACTTTTGCCCGGCAGGGGCGGCGGCAGGCTGTAGAAACGGGTCACTTCGGCCTGAAGTTCCGGCTGGCAGGCGCTCAAGGCGCCAACCAGGGCAAAACTCAATGCCAAACGCTTCATGTCGTTCTCCATTGCAAGCGCCCCACCGGACTCATTCTAACCGCTGTCGCAAACCCGCGTCAGAGGGAAATCTGGCGGCGGGCCTTGAGCGCCGCGCCGATGGTCCCCTCGTCCAGATAGTCCAGTTCACCACCGACCGGAACCCCCTGCGCCAGCCCCGACACCCGAACCCCCGCGCCCGACAGCCGATCGGCCAGGTAATGGGCCGTCGTCTGCCCATCGACGGTCGCCGACAGCGCCAGGATCACCTCCTCCACCGATCCCCCCCGGGTTCGTGCCACCAGAGGGTCGACGCAAAGGTCGTCCGGACCGACGCCGTCCAGCGCCGACAGCACCCCGCCCAGGACATGGTAGCGGCCACGGAACATGCCCGATCGCTCCATCGCCCAAAGGCTTGACACATCCTCGACCACGCAAATCAGCGCGCCGTCGCGGCGGTCGTCGGCGCAGATGGTGCAAGGGTCGACACTGTCATAGTTGCCGCAGATCCCGCAGGTCTTGACCTTGGCCGCGGCATCGGTCAGGGCATCGGCCAAGGGTGTCAGCAACTGGTCGCGCCGTTTCAGAAGCGTCAGGGCGGCGCGTCGGGCCGAGCGCGGTCCCAGGCCGGGAAGCTTGGCCAGCAATTGGACCAGGCGCTCGATCTCGGGACCGGCCATCGGCGACGGGGACGTCAGAACGGCAGCTTGAGGCCGGCCGGCAGGTTGAGTCCACCGGTCACCTTCTGCATTTCGCTCGACATCAGGGTCTCGATCTGGGCCTTGGCGTCGTTGAACGCGGCCAGCACCAGATCCTCCAGCACCTCGACGTCATCGGGCGAGCACAGCGACGGGTCGATCTTCAGCTTGCGCATATCGCCCTTGCCGTTCAGCGTCACCTGCACCATGCCACCGCCGGAGGCGCCCGACATCTCGGCCTCGGCAAGCTTGGCCTGCATCTCGGCCATCTTGCTTTGCATCTGCTGGGCCTGCTTCATCAGGTTGCCGATGTTCTTCACTCGTCTTCTCCATTGATAAGATCGTTGTCGGCCAGATCCACCGCGTCGTCGCTGTCCTTCTCCAGGTCACGGACGGCCTCGATGGTGGCGCCAGGAAAGGTGGATAATACGGCCTGCACCAGCGGATGGCTGGCGGCGTCCTGTTTGCGCTTGATCTCGCGTTCAATGGTCTGTTCGCGCAGCGTCGGCTGTCCCGCCTCACGGGACAGACTGACCAGCCAGGGCCGGCCGGTCCATTCGCCCAGCAGGCGGGACAGGCGGGTGGCCAGATCCGGCGGCGCCGCCGGTTCGGGACGGAAATCGATCCGCCCCACTTCGAAATGAACCAGATGAGCCGCCGAACTCAAGGCCGCCGACAGCACTGCTTCGCGCTTTTCGGTCAGCAGGGATATCAGCGCCTCGAAACCTTGCGGGACCCTGGGGTCGACCTCTGCCGTCGGCTGGACCCGAACGGCCGGCGCCGACGCCGCGGCCAGCATGACCGGCTGGCCTTGCGCCACGCCACCGCCGCCAACCGCCGACATTGCCACGGCCTGGGCACCGCCGCTGGAAGTGGGCGGGCCAGCGCTACGCTGCGCCCCACCGGCACCACCGGAAGACCGCATCTGCTCGATCGCCTCGGCCGGACCGGGCAGGTCTGCCACGAAGGCCAGGCGGACCAGGACCATCTCCGCCGCCTGCAACGGCTGCGGGGCGGACCGCACCTCACCCAGCCCTTTCAGCAGCATCTGCCAGGCGCGCGTCAGCGTCGCCATTGAAAGTCCCTTGGCCATGGCGCCGCCCCGGACCCGCTCGGTCTCCGAAACGCCGACGGCACTGGCCATGTCGGGAGCCAGCTTGAGGCGGGTCAGCCAGTGAGTCAGCTCCAGCATGTCCTGAAGGATGACCGCCGGATCGGCGCCGACCGCGTACTGCTCGGCCATCTGGGCCAGGGCCTGGGCGATATCGCCCTTCATGACCGCGTCGTAAAGATCGAACACCCGCGCCCGGTCGGCCAGCCCCAGCATGTCGCGCACCTGGGCTTCACTGACCTGACCGGCGCCGTGGGCGATGGCCTGGTCGAGAAGCGACAGGCCGTCACGCACCGACCCGTCGGCGGCCCGGCAGATCAGCGCCAGGGCGGCCGGGTCGATGGTCGCCTGCTCTTTTTCCGCAATGCCGGCAAAATGGGCCTCAAGGACCTCCATGTCGACCCTGCGCAGGTCGAACCGCTGGCAGCGGGACAGCACCGTTACCGGAATCTTGCGGATTTCGGTGGTGGCGAAAATGAACTTCACATGCTCCGGCGGCTCTTCCAGCGTCTTCAACAGGGCGTTGAAGGCGGCCGTCGACAGCATATGGACTTCGTCGATGATGTAGATCTTGAAACGGGCCGAGGTCGGCCGATAACGCACGCCGTCGATCAATTCGCGGATGTCGTTGACACCGGTCCTGGAGGCCGCATCCATTTCCAGCACGTCGACATGGCGGTCTTCGGCGATGGCCCGGCAATTGTCGCAGACGCCGCAGGGCTCGATGGTGGGGCCGCCCTTGCCGTCGGGTCCCGTGCAGTTCAGGGCGCGGGCAATGATGCGGGCCGTGGTGGTCTTGCCCACTCCGCGCACGCCGGTCAGCACGAAGGCGTGGGCCAGGCGGCCAGTCTCGATGGCATTGGTCAGGGTTCGGACCAGGGCCTCCTGGCCGATCAGTCCGGCAAAGCTCGCCGGACGGTATTTCCGGGCAAGCACGCGATAGGGCTGGGGCGAGGTCGTGTCGGTCATCGGCCCGTTGGTGACTGCGGAGGCGAACCTCCTGCATCCCGTGAAGGGGAGGGGTGGGAGACTGGTCGGCGACCCGAACCGAAAATCGTTACGGCTGCTTCCTTCCGGACCTGACCGGGTTGGCGACGAGTCCGTCCGCCGCCAGCCTCCCGAGCGGAGTATATCAGCCCGCCAGCGAAAAAAGGCAAGGCCGAAAGCCACCGCTCACCCTGGCGAATGCGAAATGCCGTCCCCATGTCACCTTTGACGCCACGGCCACGGCGATGGCAGTTGCCGGTTGCCCGATGCTTCTTGGAGACGCCCGATGCTGTACCGCCCCTCCTCCTTCGCCTGCGACGACCGCGAGACGCTGCTCGCCTTCATCAGGGCCAACCCTTTCGCCACTGTCATCAATCCGGGCAAGGACAATCCCTGGGTGGCCCATCTGCCCCTGATCTATGAAAACGGCCAGTTGTTCGGGCATATGGCGCGGGCCAACCCGCTGGTCCACGCGTTCGGCAGCGCCGATGTTCAGGTCATCTTCCACGGCCCCCACGCCTATGTGTCGCCCACCTGGTACGCCAAGGCTCCGGCCGTCCCGACCTGGAACTATGCCGTGGTGCATGCCCTGGGGCCGGCCCGTCTGCTAAACGACGACGAAACCACCCAGGTCGTCGACCGCATGGCCGAACTTTTCGAGCCGGACGGCACCTGGCGCTTCTCGGGCCTGCCGGAAAACTACCGGACCGACATGCTGCGCGGCATCGTCGGCCTGTCGATCGCCGTGCTGCGCATCGAGGGAAAATTCAAGTTGAGCCAGAACCGCGACGAAACCGATCGGCGATTGGTCGCCGAACGGCTGTCGCAAGGCAGCCCCACCGACCGGGACGTCGCCCGGTTGATGCTCAGTCCGCAGCCAGCCGAGCCTTGAACCGGTAGGGATGGGCCGGATAGACCCCCAGGATGCGCATCTCGCGGGTGAAGAACCCCAGTTCCTCCAAAGCCAGACGAACCCCGGTCTCGGACGGATGTCCCTCGATGTCGGCATAGAACTGGGTCGCGGAGAAGGCCCCCCCGATCTGATAGCTTTCCAGTTTGGTCATATTGACGCCGTTGGTGGCAAAGCCACCCATCGCCTTGTAGAGCGCAGCGGGGACGTTGCGTACGCGAAAGACGAAGGTGGTAATGCAGGGGCCGCCGCGCGGATCGGGAGAAATCGGCTCGCGCGCCATGACCAGGAACCGCGTGGTGTTGTGCTCGGCGTCCTCGATGTTGGCGGCCAGGGACTGCAAGCCGTAGATCTCGCCCGCCAGCTCCGAAGCGATGGCGGCGACATTTTTGTCCCCTTTGGCCGCCACCTCGGCCGCCGAGCCGGCGGTATCGGCGGCGACCACCGCTTTCAAGCCATGGGCGCGGATGAAGTTGCGGCACTGCCCGATGGCGTGGACATGGCTGCGCACGACGCGGATATCGTCCAGGCTGGCGCCCTTGACGGCCAGAAGATGGTGGTTCACCCGCACGAACAACTCACCGATGATGTGCAGGCGCGATGCCGGCATCAACCGATGGATGTCGGCGACCCGTCCCGCCACCGAATTTTCGATGGGGATCATCGCCAGGCGCGCCTGCCCGTCTTCGACGGCGGCGAAGGCATCCTCGAACGCGGCACAGGGCACCGGTTGCATCTCCGGATGGGCAATCCGGCAGGCCAAATGGGAATAGGCGCCGGGTTCGCCCTGAAAGGCGATGGCGTTGTCGGCGTCTGGCAATGGGTCGGTCATCATGGCTCTCTTGATCGGCATCGGTCCGGCCCGCCTGCGCCAAAAGGGCGTTGAGCGGCAAAACGACAGGGATCGACGGTCGCGTCTATAGAATTGCAAAGGGCGTAACCATATATCGCCAGGGCCGGCGGTGGAACCCCCTTCACCGGCCCGGGCTAAGTCATTCCGCTAAAGGGAGAGGACATGTCGATCACCCTGCAGAAGATCTCGGGAGCGATTCTCTTTGCCCTCATTTTGGTGCTCGGCTTGAATCTGGGCGTCAATGGCCTGTTGCCACAGCGCCAGGCGCCTCCGACGGCCGAGGTCGCCGCACGGGAAGGCGGGTTCGACGCCAAGATGCCGGCATCCGCGCCAGGCGCGGCGGCGCCGGTCGAGGAAGACAAGCCGCTGGGCGCCCGCCTGGCCACCGCCTCGGTCGAGCGCGGCCAGGCCGTTGCCAAAAAATGCCAATCCTGCCACACCTTCGATCAGGGCGGCTCGGCCAAGGTCGGCCCCAATCTGTTCGGGGTGGTCGGGCGGGCCAAAGCGTCCTTTCCCAATTTCGCCTATTCCGACGGGGTCAAGGGTCTGGGCGGATCGTGGAGCTACGAAGACCTGGACCGCTTCCTGACCAAACCGGCGGCGTTTGCGCCCGGCACCAAGATGACCTTTGCAGGACTTTCCAGTGGCATGGAACGGGCGGACGTCATCGCCTATCTGCGCTCCATCAGCCCCGCGGCTCCGCCGCCGCCGCAATAGGGCCATGCCCGTCGTTGTTTCGCAGTAGCGACGTCCGCCGGGACGCGGGACCGTGATCTCTTGGTCCGGCACCCGCCGGCTGTGGGGGGTGGAAATTGCTCCGGGGTCGGTGCACAATCGCCGGATGACCGATCCCGCACCCAGCTGCCCCGAAACGCTGGTCGCCCTGGCTTTGCGCCTGGCCGACGCGGCGCGCACCGTGATCCGCGGCTATTTCCGCCAGCCCGTCACCGTTCATGACAAGGCCGACGCCAGTCCTGTTACCGTCGCCGACCGCGAGGCCGAAGCCGCCATGCGCCGCCTGATCGAGGAGGCCGCACCCGACCACGGCATCTTCGGCGAAGAGTATGGCGCCGTTCGCACCGACGCCGACTGGGTCTGGGTGCTGGACCCGGTTGACGGCACCAAAGCCTTTATCACCGGCAAGCCGTCGTTCGGAACCCTGATCGCCCTGCTGCACCATGGCAAGCCGGTGCTGGGCATCATCGACCAGGCCATTCTGGACGAGCGGTGGCTGGGGGTCACCGGCCGCCCCACCACCCTCAACGGGGCGCCGATCCGGGTGCGCGCCTGCCCCGATCTGGCCCTGGCCTCCCTTTATGCCACCGCGCCGGAAATGTTCCATGGCGCCGACGTGGCGCCGTGGGAGGCCCTGCGCGCCGCCGTCAAGCTGCCGCGCTATGGGGCCGACTGTTATGCCTATGGCCTGTTGGCCGCAGGGTTCGTCGATCTGGTGGTCGAGGCGTCATTGCAGCCCTACGACTATCTGCCGCTGGTCGCCATCGTCGAGGGGGCCGGAGGCCTCCTGACCGACTGGCAAGGGAGCCGCCTGGGTCTGGGGTCCGACGGACGGGTGGTCGCCGCCGGCGATGCCCGCTGCCACCAGACCGCGCTGGCCATCCTGGGCGGCCGGACCGGTGCCACGGTCTGACCGGTGCCGGCCGCCAAGGGCTTCGTCGCGATGATGGGCAATCCCGGTCTGCCGTTTCGCCGCCTGTGCCTGTCCCTTGCGCTGCTGGTGGGACTGGCCACACCGGGCGGGGCGTCGCCGCCGGCCGGTGGGCTGGCCCTTTACGGCCAACCCAAGTATGCCGACGGTTTCAGCCATTTCGACTATGTGAACCCCGACGCCCCCAAGGGCGGCGAACTGCGGCTGGCCCAGGTCGGCGGCTTTGACAGCCTAAGCCCCCTGGCCGGTGTGGCTCCGACGGCGCGCGGCACCGAAGCGCGACCCATCGACCTGTTGGGCCTGACCTTCGACCGACTGTTGACCCGGTCCGCCGACGAGCCGGCGAGCGGCTATGGGCTGGTGGCCGAGACCGTCGAGATCGCTCCCGATGGCCGCTGGGTCGTGTTCAACCTGCGCCCGGAGGCCCGGTTTCACAACGGCAGCCCGATCACCGCCGCCGACATCGGATTCTCCTTCACCACCTTCAAGGCCTTTGGTCCGCCCGACTGGCAGTCGGCGCTGGCCGGGATCGCTCGGGCCGAGCCCTTGTCCGATCGCAAGATCCGCTTTGTCGCGCCGGGCGGCGACGCCAAGGCCCAGGCCCTGATCGTCGGGGCCATGCCGATTCTTTCGCGCACCGACTGGCAAGGCCGCGACCCCACCGCACCCCGTGCCGACCCGCCGATGGGCAGCGGCCCCTATGCCATCGCCGCGACCCCGGTGGGCCAATCCCTGGTTCTGACCCGGGTGTCCGACTATTGGGCAAAGGACCTGGCGGTGGCGCGCGGACAATTCAACTTCGAGCGTATTCGCGTGACATTTTTCGCCGATCCCGGGGCCGCCTTCGCCGCCTTTGTCGCCGGCGACTACGATATTCGTTACGAATATGAATCAAAGAAGTGGGCAACCGCCTACGACATCCCCGCGGTCGCGCGCGGCCGGATGATTCGCCGGACCCTGCCGGCGCGGGTCCTCGAGCCGATGCGCGGCTTTGCCGTCAATGTCCGGCGCGCCCCCTGGCAGGACCGCCGGGTCCGGCAGGCGCTGGTGTTGGCGTTCGACTTCGACAGCCTGAACCGTCAGTTTCTGTTCGGTCAATATGTGCGCAGCCTCAGCTACTTCGCCAATTCCGACTGGGCTGCCAAGGGGCCGCCGGACGATGACGAGCGCCAGTTGCTGGAGCCGTTCCGCGACCGCCTTCCCGCCGAGGCCTTCACCGCCCCCTTTGACCTGCCGGCGACGGCCACGCCGGCCGAACGCCGTCGCACCCTGGCCGAGGCGGCGCGCCTTCTGGACCAGGCCGGATGGACCCGGTCTGGCGGCCATCGCCACCTTCCCGGCGGAGCGTCAGCACCCACCATCGACATTGTGGTGGATTCTCCCGGTTGGGAGCCGTTGTGCCGGCCCTTCGTCAAGACCCTGCACCGCCTGGGCCTGACGGCCCACATCAGCGTGGTCGCGCCCGCAACCTTCGCCGAGCGGCTGGCGCGGTTCGATTTCGATCTGGCGCCGGTCCGCTGGCCCCCCATCT
>Ga0326727_10025652_pt1 | contig 11029 bp, 7 predicted proteins | sample MB2enrmetagenome_FD_207643 | JGI IMG/M metagenome (GOLD analysis project Ga0326727, IMG submission 207643) | Lab enriched peat soil microbial communities from McLean, Ithaca, NY, United States - MB29MY | ecosystem: Environmental > Terrestrial > Soil > Wetlands > Peat | place: USA: New York... | reverse complement strand
GGTTACACCTGCCAATATTGCATTTACGGAGACATCCATATGCCCCAGTTCAGTAGAGAGCTGCCGAATATGAGACTCCAAAGCAGCTTTAGCAGCAGATACTGCACCATAATAGGGAATAGCCGAATGTCCCCCTGAACTTGTCATCGCAAATATTCTTGCCTTTTTCAAAAGGAGATTATTTACCACAAGATCCTGCGCCCAATAAACTAATGAATGAGCCATTACATCTAAAGTCATTTCCATTTGCGCCTTGGTTACAGGCTGTTCGTCGTTTACCGGAATAAAAGGTTTCAACGAACCAAAAGCAAGCGAATGAATCAGAACTTTAATAATTGGTTTATCTAAGGAAATTGACTTAATATCATTTATTATTTCTCCCCTCTTAACTTCATCGGCAGCATTAACATTAAAAAACCGGCATTTTACTCCATAAGATTTTATTTTTTTTACAATTTCTTCTACATTGGGCATTGTTGCCTGGCGATCCAGGTGAATGCCAAAAATGTTGTAACCGTCTTCAGCCAATTTTATAGCAGAAGCGCCTCCGAACCCGGAGGAAGCCCCAAGAATTATTGCCCACTCATTGCCGATTCCATCGAGATTCATTTTTATTTAACATCCTTTTTGATGCATATTAAATTGAAGGTTCAAAATTACTAAAACCGTGTTTGTGATACAATATGCTATAACTATTATGTTTAGTTAACATTATTCATTTCCATAATAAAAGTCCCAAGATTAAAAATTGCAGTGTGTTTACTCTACTTGAAACTACATAGGGACATTTTTCATTTCAGGGTAGTACCTTATTACTTCTTATTCATCACGAGTGTATCTTCCCCAAGTAATTGAGTTACAGCGGAAATAAATTCATTGGTTACTTCAATCCTGTAATCTTTCAGAAAGAAACGGCGCGGTTTTGAACCATTGGCACCCAGATTTAGAAAGACCGGCATAGCACCCCTATTCTTAGCAAGTATTTTTTTCAGGTCAAGAATTTTACCAGTTCCATTTATTGTTCGATCGAAAATAATATTCACGCTTTGCAGGAATTTTCCTCTCACTTCTTCCAGGGGAAAGACATCGTCTATATGTAGTTTAATAGTATCGCCGCTGCTTTCTGTTTTGCCTATAATGAAAATACATTTTTCTTCCTCAAGATACTTTCCGCACTTTTCATAAACTTTCGAGAACATGAGAGCTTCGCAAGAGCCGGAGAAATCATCTAATGTAAAAAAAGCCATCGTCTTGCCTGCTTTATCAATTTTCGTTTTTAGCGCTGTCACTACTCCGCATGCTTTTACCACATCATTATAATCTTCAAATTCTTCAGTCTCACCAAGATGAATAGTTGCAAAATTCCGGTAATCAAATTCATATTTGCTTAAAGGATGGCCGGTTACATAAAATCCGAGTACTTCTCTTTCTTTTGCCAGCCTTGTTTCTGCAGACCACGGCTTTATTTCCGGCAAAACCGGTTCAGAAATCTTTACTTCATTCTCAACACCCCCGAATAGGCTGTCGGCAGTGGATAACCGCGAGTTATGAACTTTATGCCCCCATTCCAGAGCAATCTCTATAGAATCAAATAATGTAGCCCTGTTTGCGCCGCAGGAATCGAAAGCGCCGGATAAAACCAAACCTTCAAGAGAACGTTTATTAACTACATGGCTATCAACATTGGCGCAAAAATCAAATATGCTTGTAAAATTCCTTCCGAGAGCGTTGCGGCTCTTTATTATTTCTTCAACAGCGGATACGCCCACATTTTTTATTGCAGACATACCAAAACGGATTTTCCCTTCTTCTACATTAAAAGAAACCGTTGGGCTGTTTACATCCGGCGGAAGTACTTCAATTTTCAGCTTACGACAATCTTCAAGAAAATTTGCCACTTTATTAGCATTACCAAATTCATTGGTTAAGTTGGCGGCTAAAAATTCAGCGGTGTAATGTGCCTTTAAATAAGCCGTTTGGTAAGCAATAAAACTGTAGGCAACAGCATGACTTTTATTAAAACCGTAATTTGCAAATTTATCAATCGCATCAAATATTTCAACAGCTACTTTTTTAGTAATTCCTTTTTCCACAGCTCCTATTACAAACTTTTCTTTCTGCTCCGCCATTGCTTTAAGGTCTTTTTTACCCATCGCCTTTCTTAAAATATCCGCTTCAGCCAAACTCATTCCGCCCACAATACTGGCAATTTGTATTACATGTTCCTGGTAAACTATAATTCCGTAAGTTTCTTTCAGTATTGGCTCAAGAATAGGATGAAAATATTCAACCTTTTTAGCGCCAAATTTCCTGTCTATATATTCATCGATAAATTCCATCGGGCCGGGCCTGTATAGAGCATTCATAGCTGAAAGATCATTTAAACTTGTCGGCTTTAATTTTTTCAGGTACTCTCTCATAGGGCCGGATTCAAACTGGAAGATGCCTGTTGTCTGGCCTTTTGCAAAGAGTTGAAAAGTCTTTTCATCATCAAGCGGAACTTCATCTATATCAATCTCAACCCCGTAATTTTTCCTGATAAGATTTAATGTATCTTTAATGATGGTTAAAGTACGTAGGCCAAGAAAATCCATTTTTAACAAACCCGCGCTCTCAATATCCTTCATGTTAAATTGAGTTACCAATTCGCTTTGCGTAACTGCTGTTGCAAGGGGAACGTAATTGCTTACATCATCCGGAGTAATAACAACTCCGGCAGCATGCTTGGAAGAATTACGGTTCATCCCTTCCAAAACTTTTGCATATTTTATAAGATTTTGAATTTCAGGTTCCTCTGAGTCCTTAACCCATTTTAACTCGGGAACTTCATTTAATGCCTGCTCTATTGTATAAACTTTACCGAATTTTGAAGGAATGTATTTTGTAATTTTATTAACAGAAGGAATTGATATTTTAAGCACCCGGGCTACATCTCTTAATACAGCTTTAGAAGACAGCCTGTTAAATGTTATTATCTGGCTGACACAATTAGTTCCATATTTTTGCCTGACGTAATCAATTACTTCCCCACGCTTATCATCGGCGAAATCCACATCAATATCAGGCATGGATTTTCTTGCGGGGTTAAGAAATCTTTCAAATAGCAGATCATACTTTAGCGGATTTATATTTGTAATTCCAAGCACATAAGCTACAAGGCTACCTGCTGCGCTTCCTCTGCCGGGGCCCACAGGGATATTCATTTTTTTAGACGAGTTAATAAAATCCTGGACTATTAGAAAATAACCTGCAAAGCCCATTTGTTTTATTGTATTTACCTCAAATTTAAACCGCTCATCAACCTCCTGAGTAATTTCCTTAAATTTTTTATTAAGCCCCTCGCCGGCAAGCAGTTCAAAATAATCGTCAATACTCTTAGCCGGTGAATCTTCCGGGATAGGGAATACCGGGAAGAGATGTCCGGGGCTGTCTAAATTCAGATCTATTTTAGAATCTATCTCAAGTGTATTCTCAATAGCTCCTTTATAATTCTTAAAGAGTTTTTTCATCTCTTCGGCTGATTTAAAATAAACCTGGTCGGTACCGTATCTTAACTGCCTGTAATCGGTGCCGTTTTTGTCGGAAAGAAGAAGCAGAATATTATGCGGAATAGAATGTTCGGGCTCGATATAGTGACAATCGTTTGTTGCAATAAGTTTTATTCCGAGTTCCTTTGAAAGTTTCGGCATTCCCTCTAAAACCGCTTTTTCAACTTCCATATTATGGTCCTGAACTTCCAGGTAAAAATCTTCCTCAAAGATTTCTTTAAATATTTTTGCGGTTCTTTTTGCTTTATCATAATCATTATTCACAAGATCCACTGCAATCACTCCGCCGGCACATGCAGAGCTGCAAACTAAACCATCGCGGTAATTACGCAATAGTTCGAGATCAATTCTCGGCTTATAATAAAATCCTTCGGTGTGACCGAGGGTGGAAAGTTTCGATAGATTCTGATATCCCTGTTTATTCTTTGCAAGAAGAATAAGGTGATTATAATGCTTTGATCTCTTCCTGCCGGTATTCTCTTCTCCTTTGCCTTTGTCAAAACGGCTGCCATCTGTAACTATATATGCTTCCATTCCAACAATAGGCTTAATCCCTTCCTTCTTTGCTTTTTTATAAAATTCATAAATTCCATACATTACACCGTGATCCGTTAATGCTACAGACTGCATATTGTTTTTCTTAGCTGCTGCTATAAGACTATCCACAGTACATGCACCGTCCTGCAGACTGTAATGTGTGTGATTATGTAAATGAATGAAATCAGACATAATAATTTTAACAAAAAAGAAAAGGAAGAATAGAATTTCAGAATTGAATATTACTCAATATTTAAAAGAAAAAACATATTGACACGATAATATTTTTTTTGCTTGTATTAAAATTCGCTTAAATCACAATATTAACTTTTCATTTTTGGCCTGTATGCCCGAAACCACCTTCGCCCCTGTTACTTTCTTTAAGGTGAATAGATTCATTTAAATTAGCAATATAATATTTGGAAAGTATTAATTGTGCAATTCTATCGCCCCTTGAAATTTTAAATCTTTCTTTGCCATAATTAAATATTATAATTTTTATTTCACCCCTATAATCTGAATCAATAGTTCCCGGTGAATTGAGCAGCCCAATCCCGTTTTTTATTGCCAGCCCGCTCCTTGGGCGTACCTGGATTTCATATCCTTCAGGTATTTCAACCGATAAATTTGTCGGTACAAGTATTACCTCGCCCGGATTGATAAACATGTCTTCTGCAATTGCCGCTCTTATATCCATACCGGAACTTCCTTCCGTTGAATATGAGGGTAAAGGGATATCATCAAATTCCGGATTTAATCTTTGAATTTTTACAGAAATTTTTTTAACCATTTTTACTATTCCGGGATAATTAATTTTTAATACTTTGGCGCGATAATCTCTTCTTCAAAAAGCTAAGTTCTTCCCTGCCAACGTTAAAAACTGCAAGGAGAATTATAAATAATAAAAACATTAAAAACTTATTTGTCAGGGTTAACATACCGTTAGCTTTTTGCAAATAATAAATTAGCGCCACAATAAATAACGAAAGAAATATTTTTGCAAGCTTGGTGTATTCATAATTTATTTTATAAAACCTCTGGGTAACAAAGAAATAAATTACAGCCATGACAAAGTATGCTGCAAGAGTAGCAAGAGCTGCGCCCATTATTCCCATCACGGGAATTAAAACAAAATTAGTTCCAATATTTACAACAGCCCCGATACATGTAATAACCGGGACATAAATGCTTTTTTCTTTTATAAATATTCCTACTGTGAAAACCGTGTAAATGCCGAGAAACATATATCCGAACAACACAACAGGAACTATATTTAAACCGCTAAGATAAGCAGCGCCGATAATTGTCCTATTGGCAAAATGAATTTTTGCAAGGTCATCTATAAACAATGAAAGGATAATTAATATAAAGCTTGAAGCAATAGTAAAGTATGTTAGCACTTTACTAAACATTTCTTTAGCATTCTTTTCATCTGCATTCTGAAGAAAGAATGGCTGCCAGGCATATTGGAACATATTTACGAACAACATCATAAATATGCCAAGCTTGTAATTTGCACTGTATAACCCGCTGGTACCTAAGTCGGTTAAATGAGTTAGAATAGGCCGGTCAATACTCTGGATCATCATTGCGGCAAGACTGGCAGGGAAATACGGCAAGCCGAATTTTAATAATTTTTTTAACAAATCATACCGAATTTTTAATTTCAGATTGTTTGCAATAATGGGAATAAGTAACACAAAAGATGTTAATGATGCTATAATATTACTAATGAATACTGCTTCTACTCCCATTTTTAACTTTGAGATGAGATAGACATTAAGAATAACATTTACAATAATGTTTATCAGTTTAAATGTTGCAAACTTTTTAGCTCTATGTTCAAGCCGCAGCGTTAAGAAGGGGATAACACAAATGGAATCAATAAAAAGAATTCCAATTACATATTTCATAAAGTAAGAATATCCCGGCGATATATCCAGAAGTGAAAAAACTGAAGATTGAAATAAAAATATTATACCGCTTATTACAATTCCGGCAAAGAAAACGGACAAATACGGTGTTGAAAAATTATCTTTTTTATCCCCGATAACAAGTTTTGAAGCAAATTTTAAGTAAGCTGCGTCCATTCCATACATAAAAACAACGCCGAAAATCCCTATAAATGCATAAAAATTAGTAAAAATACCAAAGTCTGATCTTCCAAAGACATGAGTATAATACGGAGTTAATATAAATGTAAGAAATCTGCCGATTATAGTGCTGATTCCATATACTCCGGTATCTTTTGTAAGCTGTTTTAATTTATCAAACATCATTGAATCAGCTGAAGTTAATTTTGAATATATTATTCATAAAAATTTAATTGAAAACGAAATTTTCAATCAGGTCCGGCGGGCACCAAATGAAATATTATTCCGTTGTAATTTCTAAAGAAATATCAAGCGCTTTTGCACTATGCGTTAAAGCGCCGACAGAAATAAAGTCTACACCCGTTTCGGCAATCTCTCTAATATTATTCTCATTTATACGGCCGGAAGCTTCAATTAAACATTTCCCATTTATTAATTTTACTGCTTTCGTCATATCATTCAGTTGAAAATTATCCAGCATAATAAAGTCAGGAGTACATGACAATGCTTCATTTACTTGTTCAATATTCGTGGTTTCCACCTCAATCTTGACTTGAACATTTTTTCGTAATCTAAACTCTTTGCATGCCTGCACTGCTTTTGTAATTGATCCCGCAACGGCTATATGATTATCCTTTATAAGGAACATATCATAGAGGCCTATTCGATGATTTGTCCCACCGCCTATTTTGACCGCTAATTTATCGATTGCTCTCAACCCGGGCGCTGTTTTGCGCGTATCTAATAATCTCGCTTTAGTATGTTTTATCTTGTCAACAAATACACCCGTTAAAGTTGCGATTCCGCTCATCCTTTGAAGAAAATTAAGGGCAATCCGCTCTAATGTAAGTAAAGATGCGGCTTTGCCGGAAATCCCTGCAGCGATCTGCCCGGAATTTATATGACTTCCATCTTCAATATATTTTACAAATTCTAAATCCGGATCGGAAATTTTAAAAAATGTTTCTAATAAATTCAGGCCCGCAATTATACCATCCTGTTTTACAAGAAATACACCCTTACCGGTAACAAGATCCGAAACTATAGCCGAAGTTGTTATATCGCCCATACCAATATCTTCTGATAAGGCATTTTTTATAATTTTATCCAAATCAACCATATTTATTTCCGGTTAAAACAATTACTGTTGATAAAAGGGTTCCACAATCTCAATAAAGAAAACAGGCGGCCTTGAAGGTTTCTTACTGTTCTCTTTTATAAATACATGTTCCGTAAAACCTTCGGCGACAAGAGTATTGGAAACTTTTCTTCTAATTTTATAATCAATATGAATCTTTAAAGATGGGAATTCCTTCATATAAGATTCAATTATTAAAATATCGTCATAAAAAGCGGGACTAATAAACTTAACATAGGTCTCCAATACAGGCAACTGATAGCCTTTGCTTTCAATAGTACTGTAAGCGAGGCCAATCTCCCTTAGCATTTCGGTTCTGCCAACTTCAAAATATTCAAGATATTTCCCGTTGTAAACAAAATGCATTTGGTCCGTATCTGCATACCTTACTCTGATTTCAGTATTGTTAAGTATCATTATCTATTCGATAAAAAATTTGTGAACCAAATTTATTAAAAAGGAAGGAGAATATGGAATATAAGATTTATTCTATGTAAGCGCCCATTTTACCGAATTTTTCGAGGCGGGAATCAATTAATTTTTCAGGTTTAATTTTTACAAGCTGCTGCAGTTCTTCGATCAAAGCTGATTTCAGAATTTTTGCAGCTTCCTGATGATCTTTGTGAGCACCCCCAAGAGGTTCGGGAACTATCCTGTCAATTATTTTTTGTTCAAGTAAATCGGGCGCAGTAAGTTTTAAAGCTTCCGCAGCTTGTTCTTTATAATCCCAGCTTCTCCATAGAATGCTTGAGCAGGACTCCGGACTTATAACGGAATACCAGCAATTTTCGAGCATCAGTATCCTATCCCCAACACCAATACCTAAAGCTCCGCCGCTGGCGCCTTCACCGATTATTACAACAATAACGGGAACTCTTAAACGGCTCATTTCAAAAAGATTTTTAGCAATAGCTTCAGCCTGTCCCCGTTCTTCAGCTTCAATACCAGGGTAAGCGCCGGGAGTATCTATCATAGTAATTACAGGCTTTCCAAATTTTTCTGCAAGTCTCATTAAGCGCATAGCTTTTCTATAGCCTTCGGGGTTTGGCATACCAAAGTTTCTATATACATTAGTTTTTGTATCCCTTCCCTTTTGGTGCCCAATTATCATAACTTTAAATTCATCTAATTGTGCAAATCCACCCACTATAGCTTTATCATCTTTAAAACCTCTATCGCCATGAAGCTCTAAAAAATTGCTTGTCATTAAATAAATATAATCTAAAGTATAAGGGCGGTCGGGATGCCGGGCTAACTGTACACGCTGCCAGCGTGTAAGGTCTCTATATATTCCTTCCTTCAACTCTCTGACCTTCTCTTCGATTTTATTTATTTCATTTTCAATATTAACTTTACCGGAAAGCCTTTTCATCTCTTCAAGTTTAGCTTCAAGTTCAACAATAGGCTTTTCAAATTCCAGGACCATTCTTGCCATATTAAAATCAACTAATCCACATTTTATTTAATGTTTTACCTAATATCTCCAGGTCAAGCCAAATATTTTGATTCTTAGCATAGAAAATATCAAGCTTCTTTTTATCTACACCCCCACTATTTTCAATATACCATAAACCGGTCAAACCCTTTTTCCCTCTATAAAGATCCCCATTTTCTTCAATAGTTTCAGGCCCGACAAAGCTTTGTTTTCCACTTAAGACATACGGCACTTTTAAGATAAATCTCTTAAAGTCCGTTTGTTTTTTATTCATCTTAACCATTAAATATATGAAAGGATAAATAAAAAACAAAACAGCAGATGCTAAAATGAAATCAAACACTGATTTAATCATTTTTAATAACGGCCTTGATATATTATAATTTATTTCTACCAATGGCATATCTTCCAGCATTGAAACAGAGGTTTTACCGACAATAAAATCAAGATTATACCCAACAAGTTTAAATTCAACATTTTCATCCTGGCATTTAGAAACAATTGACATCATTTGATCATAAGAAAGTTCTTCGGTAGAAAAAATTACTTCCTGAATTTTCAGTTCATTTATTACTTTTTTAATATTATCAATCGTACCTATGACTTCAAAGCCTTCATTTTTAACTCCAAAGTCTTTATTTGTAAAACCAATTAGTCCTACAATATAATGAAGGTCTGTTGGCTTGTCTCTTAATTTCTTAGCCAGATTCACGGCATGAGAATTTATGCCGACAATTAATGTCCTGTGATTTGAAATCTCATCCTCATTTATACCGAATTTAAATATTATTTTAAAAATGATCCGCCAAAAAGGCAGTAAGAAAAACAATATAAAATAAGTAATAAGTACTACAGCCCTGCTGTAAGCATATTGCTTAAAGAAAAATGTTAGTGAAGAAAGGAAAAAGAAACTGATAAAAACCGCAAAAAGTGTTCTAAGAACCGAAAGAGAATCTTTTTTATAAACCTTTGCTAAGCCGGAGATTATTAGATGAAACAAAGCGGGCATAATTAAGATTATGCGGTATCCGCTATGCGGAATTCCCTGCCAATTACCAATTCGCTGATAAATCTTATTAGCTATTAGAAGTGAAATATCAAACAAAATAAAATCCATAAGTATAGGCAATAATATAATTTTACGCCGCCCAAGAAAAGCAAATAATCTTCTGAATGCTATCGCCGAATGCAATATCGCTTCAACCAGGACCGAGCTTGAAAGATGTTTTTTAACAAAAAGATTCATTGCTTCATAAAAAATCTTCGTCTCATCAATTCCGCTTCGCCTTGTACTCTCCCCTTTATAATGAATAATTTGAGTATTATGCACATAAAAGACTTTATACCCTGCTTTTTGAACCCGGTAACATAAATCAAGATCCTCACCGTACATAAAGAACTGTTCATCGAGACCGCCGATTTTTTCATATATTTCTCTTTTCAACATCATAAAGGAACCTGAGACGGCATCTACTTCGTTAGTCTTATTTTCATCAAGATAAGTCAGGTTATATCGTGCAAAAACTCTGCTGTTTGGGAACAAAGATCCCAGCCCCGTTACTTTACAGAAAGAAGTCCATGGGCCCGGGAAACTTCTTCTGCAGGCAAGCTGAAGAGTTCCATCGGGATTAAGAATTTTGCATCCGGCTAATCCCGCTCCGGGATTAGAATTAAAAAAATCAATCATATTATTCAAGGTATCTTCTCTTAATAGAGTATCCGGATTTAATAACAGTAAATATTCTCCCTTAGCTATTGACAGCCCCTGATTATTTGCCCTGCTAAAACCGCGGTTAACCGAATTAACTATCAGTTTTACCTCCGGAAATTTCTCCCTTAAAAATTCTACGCTGCCATCATTAGATGCATTATCAATAATGATCACTTCATATTCAATTCTCTTAGTTGCTTTAACAATAGAATGGAGTAAATTCTGAATAAACTCTTTTACATTATAATTAACTATTATGATAGATAAATCCAACGCATCACCCGGTTAAGAATTTCCCAAAATACTTTTTATACGCAGTTTCCAGACCATAAAAACAGCTTCACGGACAATTTTTTTTGACATTTTCGAATGGCCCATTGTTCTATCAACAAAGACGATTGGAATTTCACCGATATTAAAACCTTTACGCCTGGCTTTATAAGTAATTTCAATTTGAAAAGCATACCCATTCGATTTTACATCATTAAAATCGATTGTTTCAAGAACTTTTCGCCGGAAACATTTAAATCCGCCCGTGGCATCCATGATAGGCATTCCGGTAATAAG
>Ga0326727_10025650_pt1 | contig 11029 bp, 10 predicted proteins | sample MB2enrmetagenome_FD_207643 | JGI IMG/M metagenome (GOLD analysis project Ga0326727, IMG submission 207643) | Lab enriched peat soil microbial communities from McLean, Ithaca, NY, United States - MB29MY | ecosystem: Environmental > Terrestrial > Soil > Wetlands > Peat | place: USA: New York... | reverse complement strand
ACGGTGACGCTCTCGGGCGGCGGCTACAGCTCGGGGGCGCAGACGCTAACGGGCAGCGGCAGTTGCACCGCCGCCAGTTGCGCCTTCACCATCCCGGCCAACAGCCTGAACGCGGGAACCGATATCCTCACCGTTACTTACACCGGCGACTCCAACTACGCAACGGCCACGGGAACAACGACGGTGACGGTGACGCTGTCCGCGTTTACGCTGTCGGCGAGCGCGCCAGCGGCTGTCAGTCCAGGAGGGACCGCGACCTCAACCGTTACGGTGAACACCACGACGGGTTACAACGGAAGCGTGACGCTGAGCTGCACGATAACGACGTATCCCTCCGGCGCATTGTATCTGCCCAGTTGCTCCATTCCCGCCACATCGGTGTCAGTTGGCGGAACGGCAACCGCTACGATATACACAACGGCGGCCAGCAGTGAGCTGATCTATCCGAAGATACCGGGCAAGGGCAGAGGATGGGCCGGAGCAGGCGGCGGCGCGGTTCTGGCCTTCCTGGTCTTCCTGGGGATTCCGGCGCGGCGGCGCAGTTGGCGACAGATGCTGGGCGTGCTGGTGCTGATGATTGCACTGGGCAGCCTGGCCGCCTGCGGCGGCGGTGGCGGTGGAGGCGGTGGTGGCGGAGGAGGCATTTCGGGGACGACAGCCGGCAGCTATACCTTTACGGTGACCGGGGTTGGCACACCGCTGGTAAACCCGTACCCGACAACCACGTTGAACTTAACCGTGAATTAGATTGTTCAGTAAGTGCGGCGCGCTGGCCCTTCCTTCGGGAAGGGCCAACGTGTTTAAGGTGGCGCTTGGACGTTTATTTGGTTATTTTGTCGAGGTCGAGGTTGAGGGCCAGCACGTTGACGCGGGGTTCGCCGAGAAGGCCCATCTGGCGGCCGGTGATGTGCCGCGCGATGAGCTGGTGGATGAGGTCTTCGCTAAGGCCGCGGGCCTTGGCGACGCGGGGAGCCTGGAACCAGGCGGCGTCGGGCGTGATGTCGGGATCGAGGCCGGAGGCGGACATGGTGACCAGGTCGATGGGCACTGGCTTGCCGGGATTCTCGGCGGCCAGCTTGTCGATGGAGCCCTGAATGCGGTCCACGAGGGCCTTGCTGGATTGGGCCAGGTTAGAGCCGCCCGAGGCGGTGGCGTCGTAGCCGTTGCCGGCGGCCGAGGGGCGGGGATGGAAGTACTTGTCGGAGGTGAAGCTCTGCGCCAGCAACTCGGAGCCGATGACCTGGCCGTCCTTGAGGATGAGGCTTCCTGCGGCCTGGTGGGGGAAGAGAAGGCCGGCGATTCCGGTTACGAATAGCGGATAGCCGAGGCCCAGCAGGAGCGCGGTGACGAGGGTGAAGAGAATCGATGTCTTCCAGACGGAATGCGCGGCCGGCGCGGCTTGCACGGTTGAAGCGGAAGGCAGAGTGGAATGCACGGTGAATCTCCTTGTTTACGCCAGGTGCACGGCGACCAGAAACATATCGATGATCTTGATGCCGATGAAGGGCACGATGATGCCGCCCACGCCGTAGATAAGCAGGTTGTTGCGCAGCAGTATATCGGCGGCCTTGGGCACGTACTTGACGCCTTTAAGGGCCAGCGGGATAAGAGCCACGATAATCAGCGCGTTGAAGATGACCGCGGAGAGGATGGCCGACTGAGGCGAGTGGAGGAACATGATGTTGAGCACGCCCAGCACTGGAAAGACCCCCATGAACATCGCCGGGATGATGGCGAAGTACTTGGCCACGTCGTTGGCGATGGAGAAGGTGGTGAGCGCGCCGCGAGTCATCAATAGTTGCTTGCCGATCTCGACGATCTCAATGAGCTTGGTGGGGTTGGAGTCGAGATCGACCATGTTGCCGGCTTCCTTGGCGGCCTGAGTGCCGGAGTTCATGGCCACGCCCACATCGGCCTGGGCCAGCGCCGGAGCGTCGTTGGTGCCGTCGCCGGTCATGGCCACCAGCTTGCCCTTGCCCTGCTCGCGCCTGATGAGGTCCATCTTGTCCTTGGGCTTGGCCTCGGCCAGGAAATCGTCGACGCCGGCCTCGCGGGCGATGACGGCGGCGGTCAGCGGATTGTCGCCGGTGATCATGATGGTGCGGATGCCCATGGCGCGCAGGCGCGCCAGGCGCTCCTTGAGGCCGCCCTTGACGATGTCCTTGAGGTAGATGACGCCCAGAGCAGTGGCGTTCTCGGCCACCACCAGCGGCGTACCGCCGAGGCGGGCGATATCCTCGACGTGCTCGCGGACCTTCTGAGGCAGCGACGAACCCTGATCCTCAAGAAAACGGGAGATGGCGTCCACGGAGCCCTTGCGGATGCGGGTGCCGGGCAGGTTGACGCCGCTCATGCGGGTCTGCGCGGTGAAGGGAACGAACTCGGCATGGATGCCGGCCAGGTCGCGTCCGCGCAGGTTGTACTTCTCCTTGGCCAGCACAACGATGGAACGGCCTTCGGGAGTTTCGTCGGAGAGCGAGGCCAGTTGCGCGGCGTTGGCCAGCCGCTCCTGGCTTACGTCCGGAGCGGGGATGAACTCTGTGGCCTGGCGGTTGCCCAGGGTGATGGTACCGGTTTTATCGAGGAGCAGCGTGTTCACGTCGCCGGCGGCTTCGACGGCGCGCCCGCTCATGGCCAGCACGTTGTACTGGACGAGGCGGTCCATGCCGGCGATGCCGATGGCCGAGAGCAGGCCGCCGATGGTGGTGGGAATCAGGCAGACCAGCAGCGAAACCAGGACGAAGATGCTCGGAACCGTATTTGCGTGCGCGAACGATGAGGAGTAGGTAGCGAAGGGCTGAAGCGTGACCACGGCGAGCAGAAAGACGATGGTGAGGCCGGAGAGCAAGATGCTGAGCGCGATCTCGTTGGGGGTCTTTTGGCGCGTGGCGCCCTCGACCAGGGCGATCATGCGGTCCAGGAAGGTTTCGCCGGGGTTGGAGGTGATGCGGACCTTGATCCAGTCCGAAAGGACTTTGGTGCCGCCGGTGACGGCGGAACGGTCGCCTCCGGCCTCACGGATGACGGGCGCCGATTCGCCGGTGATGGCCGACTCGTCCACCGAGGCCACGCCCTCGATGACCTCGCCGTCGCCGGCGATGTAGTTGTTGGCCTCGACGTAGATCAAGTCGCCCGCCCGAAGCAGGGCGCTGGCGACCTCTTCAAAGCCGCCGTCCGCGGTGTAGCGCTTGGCGATGGTCTCGCCCTTGGCCTTGCGCAGGGTGTCGGCCTGGGCCTTGCCGCGTCCCTCGGCCATGGCCTCGGCAAAGTTGGCGAAGAGCACCGTGAACCACAGCCAGAGGGTGATCTGGAGGTTGAAGCCGAAGCCGGGACGATGATGGACAACGTTGTCGATGAGCAGCGCCGAGGTGAGCACGCTGCCGACCTCAACGACAAACATGACCGGGTTCTTGACCATCCAGCGCGGATCGAGCTTGCGGAACGAGTCCAGCAGCGCCTGAGCGATGATTTCGGTGTTCCAAATACTCTTTTTTTCAAGCATGACAGTCCGTTTCTGAGTAACTCTGTTGCTGCATTGAGCCGCAATCGAGAATTAAAAGCAACCGCAGGTCCTTCGACTTCGCTGCGCTCCGCTCAGGATGACAGCATTGTTGAAAAACGACAGTACGTTAGAAAAGCTGCGCGGGTGTGCCGTGGAGCAGCAGGTGTTCCAATATCGGTCCCAGGCTCAGCGCCGGGAAGAAGGTAAGCGCGCTCAGGATGAGGATTACGCTGACCAGCAGAAAGGTGAAGAGGGCGCCATTCACCGGGAAGGTGCCGGGCGAAGGAGGGACGCTCTTCTTGCTTGCCAGGTTGCCGGCCAGGGCCACAACCGGAATAAACATGAGGAAACGCCCTGCCAGCATGGTCCAGCCGAGGGCCACGTTGTACCACCACTGGGTGGTGGGATTGACGGGAATGTTGAGTCCCGCGAAGGCGGAGCCGTTGTTGGCCGCCGTGGAGGTGAAGGCGTAAAGAATCTCAGTGAACCCGTGCGGCCCCTGATTGGTGAGGGCAGGCAGCCCGATGGTGGGCGAGAGCACAAAGATGGCCGTGAAGGTGAGGATGATGAGCGGGAAGATGAGCACGTAGAGCATGGACATCTTCACGTCGTAGGATTCGATCTTCTTGCCCAGGTACTCGGGAGTTCGGCCGACCATGAGGCCGGCGATAAAGACCGAGAGCACCACCATGATGATCATGCCGTAAAGGCCCGAGCCCACGCCGCCAAAGACCACCTCGCCCATCATGAGATTGATGAGCACCATCATGCCGCCCAGGGGAGTGAGGGAGTCGTGCATGGTGTTGACGGCGCCACAACTGGCGTCGGTGGTGATGGTGGCGAAGAGCGAACTGGCGGCGATGCCGTTGCGGACCTCCTTGCCCTCCATGTTGCCGGCGGGCGCGGTGGCGGTGCCGGTCTGCGCGGCATGGTGAATCAGGTCGTGCGGATGCGACTCGGCCCAGTAAACGGTGGTGAAACCAGCGGCAAAGAGCACGAACATGGCCGCGAAGACGGCCCAGCCATGGCCCGGCGAGCCGGTCATGCGGCCCAGCGTGTAGGTGAGGCCGGCGGGGATGATGAAGATGGAGAGCATCTGGAGGAAGTTGGAGAACGGGGTGGGGTTCTCAAAAGGATGGGCGCTGTTGGCGTTGGTGAAACCGCCGCCATTGGTGCCCAGCATCTTGATGGCTTCCTGCGAGGCCACGGGGCCCTGCGCGATGGTCTGGGCCTGCGTGGGCTGTTCGAGGGGATGGGCGGTGGTGTAAGCGTGGAGATTCTGCGGGACGCCCTGGCCGATGAGCAGCAGCGCGTAGATCAGGCACGCCGGAAGCAGGATGTAGAGAAACGTGCGAGTCATGTCGACCCAGAAGTTGCCGATGGCGCCGGAGGAGGTGCGCTTGATGCCGCGGATGAGGGCTACGGCCGCCACAATGCCCATCGCGGCGCTGCCGAAGTTGTGATACGCCAGGCCAACCATCTGAGTGAGATAGCTCATGGTGGTCTCGGGCACATAGGACTGCCAGTTGGTGTTGGTGGTGAAGCTGGCGGCGGTGTTCCAGGCCATATCGGGGCCGACGGCGGCAAGCCCTTGCGGATTCCAGGGCAAGAAGTTCTGCAGCCGCTCGATGGCGTAGGTCATCAACATGCTGACGGCGGAGAAGCCCAGCACGGCATACGCATACTCGCGCCAGTTCATCTCTTTGTCCGACTTGACGCCGCACAGCCTGTAGATGAGCCTTTCGATGGGGCGGAGGACCGGATCCAGCCAGGTGCGCTCACCCTCCAATACGCGGGCCAGATAGGTGCCCACGGGACGAACGCTTGCCAGCAGAATCAGGGAGAAGAGGGCGAACTGCAACCAGCCGATGGCGGTCATATCAGAACTTCTCCGGGAAGAGCAGGGTGAGGACCAGGTAACCAAACAACAGGACGGACAGAATCAGCGCAACCACGGTGATGATGTCGGTTTGCATGGGTTACCTCAACTTCTGGCATGCCTTGACGTAGAGAAACGCCAGGACGAAGAAGATTACTGTGAACAGCAACATCCAAAAATCTTGCATCGCGGGTCTCGCAATTCTAGGAGCAGGTTAGTGATGCTCATTGCTGAAGTGCGCGCCGGCAACAACTCCGGCCGGCAGCTTTCGCGTGAGCCAGGCTCCATGCTTAAGAATCATTCTGGGTCACGCCAGGTTCGAGTATCGAAAAGAGTTCCTAAATAATGTGTAAGGAAGGGGGTGCGGGTGTAGATACTCTCAAAAATCTATGGAAATTGGAATTGCGATCTGTCGTTCCATTGCGGAGTCAGCGCCGCTTCGATCTCGGCCCGCGCTCTTATAGCCATTTTCGCAGGGAATGAAACACGGCATGTCCAATCAGCGCGGCAATCATGGCGATGGAGAAATTCGTGACCGTAAAGATATCGCCGAGGGCGAAGGCTAGAGTTTTCCCGTATCCATTGGTCACCGTGAATTCACCCATCAGGAGATTTGAATAAAAGAGAAAGACGATAAACGCGACCTCGATCAAGGCGCGACTGATCCGTGTGAGCGGCCAGCTTTTTTTCAGGTCTGTAAGCATGAAGGGATGATACCAGCAGCCGCGGATATGGGTTTCAGGGCCGCGCGGAGGTCATTCCTCGTTTCCGCTCCATCCCTCGGGAACGAAGCGGTATCCCACCCAAGGCTCGGTCTGGATGTATTGCTTGCCGGTCTCGGCCTCGAGCTTCTTGCGCAACTGGCCGATGAAGACGCGCAGATACTCCGGCTGGTGAGCTGATTGCGCTCCCCAAACCGCGGTGAGCAGGGCGCGATGGGTTATCACCTTGCCGGCGTGGCGGGCCAGGTGGAGCAGGAGCTCGAACTCCTTGGGGGTGAGATGGATGGGCTTGCCCTGGACGGTAATGGAGTATGCCGCGGCATCCAACACAAAATCGCCGGCTTCTATGGCCGCCGTGGTGCGCTCGGGGGCGCGGCGCAGGTGGGCGCGCACCCGGGCCAGCAACTCCTGAATGCTGAAGGGCTTGGTCACGTAATCGTCGGCGCCGGCGTCAAGCGCCTCCACCTTGGAGCGTTCGTGGTCGCGGACCGAAAGGATCAGTATCGGCGTGGCGGAACGCGCGCGGATGGCGCGGGTGACCTCGACGCCGGAGATGCCAGGCATCATCAGGTCGGTCACCACCAGGTCAGGCGTCCAGTCCTTGAAGAGCAGAAGGCCCTCCTCGGGATCGTTAGCGGTGCGAACGTCGAAGCCCTGCGCGGAGAGCGCTGCGCGCAGCACCCGCGTAATCTGCGGCTCATCGTCGATAATCAGAATTCTGCCCGGCATGGCTTTCTTCTTACATCGAAAGATTACATCATCCGGCCCGGGCAGTATGATGCACGGTGTGAGGATCACGAAGATGTTCTCCGATTCGAGGGGGGTTCTTCACTGGTTCGTGGGGACGGCGCTGGCGGCGCTGACCACGCTGGCGCTGGTGGGCCTGGGGGCCAACTCGACCGCGGCGGGGATGGTGTTTCTGGCGCTGGTGGTATGGTCCTCCACCCAGGCCGGGATATGGATATCGCTCTATATCGCCGTGCTTTGCGCGCTGTCGTTCGATTACTTTTTTCTGCTTCCCTACCGAACGTTGCGCATTGCCGGCGCGCAGGAGTGGGTGGCGATGGTCTCGTTTGTGGCCAGTTGCGTGGTGGTGGAGCGGGTGGCGGAGCTGGCCCGGCGCCAGGCCCGGCAGGCCGAACAGCGGCGCGAAGACGTGGAGCGGCTCTACTCCCTGAGCCAGGAGATGATGCTGCACGAAGACGCCGCCGGGTTGATCCGCGACCTGCCCCGGCTGATCGCCCGCATCTTCGCCCTGGATGGGGTGGTGCTGTACGTCTGCGACGAAGATCAGTTCTACGCCTCGACCTCCGATCTGCCAATGAGCATTCAGGCCAGCCTGCGCGCCATGACCCTGGGTCCCAATCCCACGCTCGACCTGCCGGGCGGCTTCAATGCAATGCCGCTGATGCTGGGATTGCGGCCGGTAGGGGCTTTGGGCTGGCGGCCGGCGCGGCTTTCCCGGGAGGTGGCCGCGGCGGTAAGCGCGCAGGTGGCCATCATGCTGGCGCGGTACATGGCCATCGAGGCCACGGCGCGCATGGAAGCTGCCCGCGAAGGAGAACGCCTGCGCACGGCGCTGATCGACTCGCTGACGCACGAACTGCGCACCCCGCTGACCTCCATCCGCGCCGCAGCTACCACTTTGCGCCAGGACCAGGGGCTGGATGAGGCCGGACGGCGCGATTTGGCGGCCATTGTGGATGAGGAGGCGTCGCGGCTCGACACGCTGATCGGCCAGGCCGTGGAGATGGCGGAGATCGACGCCAACGCGGTTGAGGTCCGCCTGGCCCCGCAACTGGCCCGCGCGCTTTTGGAGCAGGCCGTGGAGGAGTCGCGGACGACGCTGGCAGGGCATCGGGTCAGTATCGCCGTCGAAGAGCCGGATAGACCTGCCTGGTTCGATCCGCACCTGCTGGGGCGGGTCTTGCGCCATTTGCTGGAGAATGCGGCCCGCTATACCCCGCCGGGCAGCCGCATCGCGCTCAGCAGCCGACGGGCCGGCGACCGCCTGGAGTTTTGCGTGGAGGACAATGGCCCCGGCATCGACGCCGCCGACCTGCCGCTGGTATTTGAGAAGTTCTACCGGGGCAAAAAGAGCGGCGGTAAAGGTTCGGGGATGGGCCTGGCCATCGCGCGCGCCATCCTGGCCGCGCACGGCGGAGCAATAGAAGCGTCGAGCGTTCCGGGACAGGGAACATGCTTCCGGTTTTGGGTGCCGCTGGTGGAGAAGGAGCCAGTGAGCACGAAGGCGGTTGAAGTTTTTTCTTTGACGCATGACGCAGCACAGGCTACACTGAAAAAACATGATTAAGTCTTTCAGGCACGCGGGGCTGGAGAAATTCTTTCTCACGGGAAGTAAGGCCGGTATCCAGCCCGCTCATGCCGACAAGCTGAATATTCAACTCACTACTCTGAACACAGCAAAGAACGCTGTGCGCATGAATGTTTCGGGTTGGGATCTGCATCCTCTCAAGGGCGATCTTGCGGATCACTGGTCAATCAAGGTCAACGGCAATTGGCGCATGACATTCAGGTTCGAGGGAGAGAACGCAATTCTTGTCGATTATCAGGACTATCACTAGGAGGAAAGATGGCAACGATGTATAACCCCGCTCACCCCGGCAAGCTTCTCAGGGAATATCTCGGCACCATGCAGGTTGGAGAAGCGGCGAAGCGTCTTCGCGTCGCGCGGTCCACTCTGTCGCGCCTTCTGAATGGCCGCACGTCATTTACCGCGCCCATGGCGCTGCGGCTTGCCGATGCGCTCGGAACAGAGCCGGGGGTATGGCTCGACTTGCAGCAGCAGTACGACCTGTGGCACGCCGCGCGGCGCAAGCGGCCAAGAGTCGCGAGGATCGTCTTCCCGGACGTCGGCAAAGGAGCCGCTGCGTAATATCAGGGTGCCGCTGGTGGAAAAGGAGCCGGTTAACGCCGGTTAACTTACTGGTAAAATCATTGAATTAAAGCTATTTAGGCTCATGGCTCCAATCACAGGGAATTTCGCGCCGCTCGGCGGAGCTTTCGGCGGCCCACTCCAGGAGCCGGATGACGCGCCAGGCATCGAGGGACTGAACCGGGGCGGGCGCTTTGCCCAGCAGCGCATCGCGGACACCGGCATAGTAGAGCCGGTAGTCGCCGGGGATGGGTGCGACGGGGCGAGTGACCGTATTTCCATCCACATCGAGATGGAGCGTGCCCCAGTCGGCGGGAGGTTCCTGACCCCAGGCCGGATCGCTGATTCGAGAGACTTTATTGAGCGCCGCCTCCTGCGGGTCAAGGCCTAGCTTCCAGAAGTTGCCCTTTGTGCCGCGCAGGTGGAAGCGGGGACCCGGAGGCGTGGAAAGGCTGTTGGCGCCCAGGACGACCGAGAAGCCGGGGCCCCCAGCGATAGGTCTTTGTTGCTGGGGTGGAAGGCCGGGGTAGCGCAGGCGGAGGGTGAAGGCGTCGTTGGCGCGCGCCCAGTCGCGTTCGCAGAGAACGTCGGCGGCCACCGCTTCGGGCAGGCCGAAGAGCGCCAGCGCCTGGTCGGCGATGTGGGTGCCGAGGTCCAACAGGACGCCGCCGCCGGCCGAGGGGTCTTCTTTCCAGAGGCGGTCGGAGGGCGGATCGGGCCGCCAGCGGTCGAAGCGCGACTCAAAATAGACCAGACGGCCCAGGGAACCGTCGTGAAGCAGCTTTTGGATGGTCAGGAAGTCCGAGTCCCAGCGGCGGTTATGAAACGGGATGAGCAGAAGGTTCTTGGCCGCAGCCAGCGCCATAAGCTGGGCAATCTCGGTCGAGGTGGTGGACATGGGCTTGTCCACGATGACGTTTTTGCCGGCTTCGAGAATCCGCTTTGCGACCTGAAAGTGGGTTCCGCTGGGGGTGGCAACGACGAAGAGGCCGAGGGAGTCGTCGGCCAGCATGGCCTCAAGGGAGCGATAGGTGGTGATGCCGGGATAGCGCGCCGCGGCGTTATTGGCGCTGCGCTCGACGACAGAGGCCAGTTCAAGGCCGTTGACGGAGGAGATGAGCGGACCGTGAAAGACGCGCCCCGCCATGCCGAAACCCACCAAACCGACTCGAATCATCATTTACCTCAGGGGCTAAAGCCCGCGTTCATTTTTGCTGCATTTACGGCATGGCTGAAGCCATGCCCTGATACAAAACAAATCAAGCAAGGTGTAAGGCTATAAGTAATTATTTGAAGCAATCTCCGGGGCTAAAGCCCACTTGATGAAGCCGCATTTTCAGGGGTCTGAAGACCTCTGCTCCCTCCGTAATACCTGCTCCCTCCGTAATACCTGCTGCCTCCGTAACTCCTGCTCCCTCAGGGAAAACAGTTTCAGCAGCGTCAAAGCTCCCGCCGCCCTTCGAGCGCCCGCGTCATGGTCACCTCGTCGGCGTACTCGATGTCGCTGCCGGCAGGAACGCCGGTGGCGATGCGCGTGATTCTGGCTTGGAAGCCGCGCAGCACGCCGGCCAGCCAGTGGGCCGTGGCCTCTCCCTCCAGCGTGGGGCTGGTGGCCAGGATGACCTCATCCACTTCGCCGCGCTCCACGCGACTGACCAGCGTGCCGGCGCGCAACTGGTCAGGGCCAACTCCGTGCAGGGGCGAAAGGGTTCCGTGGAGGACGTGGTATACGCCCTGGTAGCCGCGCGAGCGCTCGACCGCGGCGATGTTGGTAGGCTCCTCGACCACGCACACCAGGCGCTGGTTGCGGGTTGGGCTGGCGCAGTAGGCGCAGGGATCGACGTCGGTGACGTTGTTGCAAATGGAACACAGGCGCAGGCCGGCCTTGAGGCCGCGCACCGCTTCGGCCAGCGCCGCCGCATCCTCGTCGCTGGAGCGCAGGATGTGGAAGGCGAAGCGCTCGGCGCTCTTGGCGCCTACGCCGGGCAGCTTCTTCAACTCTTCAATGAGCCGGGCCATGGGCTCGGCAT
>Ga0326727_10025649_pt1 | contig 11030 bp, 9 predicted proteins | sample MB2enrmetagenome_FD_207643 | JGI IMG/M metagenome (GOLD analysis project Ga0326727, IMG submission 207643) | Lab enriched peat soil microbial communities from McLean, Ithaca, NY, United States - MB29MY | ecosystem: Environmental > Terrestrial > Soil > Wetlands > Peat | place: USA: New York... | reverse complement strand
CTTGGACGCGCTGCAGCGAGCCCTGGGGATTCGTCCCGAATGCGCGGTAATAAATTGGATGACCAGCCAAGTCTATGGCGCCCTTGAGCGCTGGCCTGAGGCTCTGGCAGCATGCCGAAAAGCTATCCAGCTACACACCACCACGGAAAAAGACTTACCCGTTGAGGCCTTGTTCATGTGGCAGGGCCAGTGCTTCTCGAAGTTGTCGCGGCACGGCGAGGCCATCAAATCCTACATGCTGGTGACGGACCTGAAGCCCGACTACGTGGAGGCTTATCACGAATTGGGTTACTCCCACGCCGACCTTGGCCATTACGCAGAGGCCGCCGTTGCGCACGAAGCCGAAATAAAACTCCTCACCGTGAACAACTCCGGCACGGACGAGAAAGGCCAAACAAAGCTGAGCGAAGCCTACGAAGCGCTTGGAATGGTCTGTCTCCTCGATATGCGGCTGCCAGAGGCTGAACGGGCGTTCCGGCAAGCAATAGGTCTCAATCCAGATTCCTTGCAGGCACACGCTGGGCTCGTCTCTGTCTGCAAGGAAATGGGTAATGTCAGCGAGGCAGAAAAGGAACAAAGACGCATTTTCGAACTTCAAGGCACGCCCAGCTCTGCCAGTGAGCAGAGATGAAGCCTACTCCCCCCTGCTCCGCAATGCATGAATAGGAGAGACACTTTCCTTGAGGACGCGAGCCCGGAAACCTGTAGTGTCTGAAAAGTGCGTTGATAGCTAGGGGGAGGGTACTGATGCAGAGGGGATCGAAATTCATTGACGCGGTTCCGGTTCCCCTTTTGGTGGCTGACCCGACTCCCATCGGGTGGGAAGCGTATTGACCCGTGCAACCCATCTTCCGGCTGTGTGATGATCTCCTGCCTGCCACGTTGTCGCGTAACGCGCATCTCGAATGCGAGCGCCGGGATGCCGTGAGAGAGAAGGGTGGTTTCGCCTACACGGAAGTTACTCTTCGGCTGTTCGCGGAAGAATTTATTCGTTCGGTTCACTGCAAGTTTTGGCGTGCGGGATTCAGGCGTGGAACGGCGTTTATCGGGGCCAAATCCGCGGAAGTACACACTCATTCTAATTTCCGAGTGTGTTATCTGGGAGGAATCAGCAGGAGAACGTGGGCACCACATCTACGGTTTGGCGACTATACGGCAAGGTGAAGCGCGCGGATTCATGGCCAGCTTGCTTGTACGAAACCTTGGGCTCGTTGTAGCGCGTCCTCAGCCGCGTCTTCGCATGCTGGCGCATCAGAACCGGAAATTTTAGGCTCTGCGTTTTTGCCGTTACTTTGTGCAAAGCATCAGCCAGCATTCAAAAACCAACGGTCGCTAGAGGCCTGAGTCGCCGAATTGGGCTCGCTCTGATGCGCCATCCACCAGTTCGTCAGTCAGGCTCCGGGGGCAGAATCGCGCGAAGTGATTGTTCCAGCTTCGGGAGGTCCGTTGCGTGTCCCAGAGACCGCATCAATTGATTGATAATGCGGGAGACTGCATAAACCACGTCCGTTTGGAAGGTGACCTCTAACTCGAATTCCAAGGGGGTTGTCGTAACGGGTGTCGGAGAAAGTGCAACCGCATTTCGCGCGATCGGCGGAGAAGAGCCGTACACCAACGCAGGAAAACCTTGGCCCTCGCGGTAGAGATTCAACTCCTGAATATTCAACCGAACCACAAGGCGAGCGCCGCCGAAATATCCAAAGCTTTCCCAGAACTTTCTCGATGCCCGCAATAGCGATGAAAGATCTATTGCGAGGTCGCACAGACTCCAGGAATTGCGGTTCGCGATATTCCACGCCATCTGGCTCGCAAGGCCAAACGCGCCGGACGAATCAAACTGCCAGACCCGCTCAAAGTCGTCCTTTATGATAAGGCGGTGAATCTGAAATGAATCCCTTGCGCGTGGCCCGAGATCAATGCGCTCGTCCTCGCGCCCAAAGAAGGAGAAGTATTCCCCAATGATTGAATCAAACGCCTTCTCGATGTTCACATCTATTTCTATCTCGGGATGTTCAAACGGGAACAGGACGGCCCAACTTCGCGTGCTGCTCATGACTCTCTGACTTGACCCTGTCTGGGGAATTCTTGTTACGAGTAGGGATTGACCCCACCCACTACGCAAGCTGTCCAAGCGCGAGGGAAAACGTTGCCTGGATTCCTTGCGCCTTATGAGATCCCTTAATTGGACTGCGTCCGCCGGTGGTGATTGGTCCTCCACGCGGACTCGAACGGGCCTTTCCCCCTTTTTTGTGACAAGGCACATTTCGGCGCTCTCTTTGACGCGAACGACGCAAACTTTCTTGGCGGGATCGGTCGGCAACGCGCACTCGCCGATTTCGAAGCTGGGGCAAGGTAGTAGATTAGTAGAAATTAGGCTTCCGATTCGAGTCTTAAGCTCGCCAACCGAGGGAATCCCAACTATATCTTCGGGGACGCCGTCCTTATTATCCGAGACTCCGAGGATGAGCAGTCCCCCGAACGTGTTGGCGAAACCTGCCACGGTGTGGAGGGCACTGTCCGACCAATCCTGCTTGAAATCCAGGAGATAACCTTCCCGCGGCCGTTGGTCCGGCGGTGATTTAATAGATGTGAACCCTTCCACAGCAGCAAAGAGCTGAGCGGCGGGGGTGCGTTGCAAGTCGAGTCGATAGAGATCTTCAGCCATGGTCAGCTCAGCTTAGCACGAACGGGAAGATGGCGCAGACACGCGATTCAGTGTCTGCGTTTCTCGAAATCCCGATCTAGATAATGTCAAAGCACAAGTCCCTTCGGGTTCGCAGACTGCAACAGGCGGCAGTCTGCGCCAGCCCCGTTAATACGTAAACGCTACGCCGTTGATCGCGGGTCAGCGGGAGCCCGGAGATTCGTCAGCCGAGAGCCCGTGAGGGGTAACTTCCAAGTAGCCCGTCGACCGGGAATTGAGTGCCGGTCAGATCTACCTCAAGCCGACATAACCGTCAAGTGAACTGTGATACGTAAATCCTACGGCGTTTATCATTTCCAGTCCACTCTTCAACTGCGACTTCACGGGGACGATCTGGGATGTCTACAGAAGTGGGATGCTGGCTCAGGGTTGCTGGGAACGATCGAGCCAGTTGATTGAGAACGAGAACTGCTTGCGGAGTTTTTCTAAGAACTCATCACGCTCTCGGCTTCGCCGCCGCTGCTTTGATGCAGGATCCATCTCCAGCCACCCAAGTGATGCAGCAAATTGTCTTGCGCCATCTAGGTCACCGGCGAGCAGGTGGCTCACGATCCTAGTTTCTAACCGCGAGAGATTCACACTTTGGAAATGATAGTCTTGGAAGGCCTCCCACGCAATGGGGACCCATCTTGCAAGCATTTCTTGGCCGATAGTATTCGCGTATTCTCGGATTTCGGCTTGGGCATGCAGGTCCATCCGAAGCCCAAGGAAATGCATCAAGTTCCATAGGTCGACTTTCCAGTAGGCCTCTGTGTACGTGGACAAGGGCAGGTCCTTGCGGGCCTGTTCGCGTGCGACATCTGCATCCAAACGCTCCTGATAAACCTCTCGTGCGATTCTCTGAAACTCGGCCTCGCGACGTGATAGGTTCTCACCGAGTTGCGCGTCCAAAACGCCAGAGCTACCTTGCCTATTCCCCGCACTCTGCAATCTCCAAGCATCAGGCTGTGTCTTCTGAGCGTTGTCGATTGCCACAGAATACCTGGTGCTGTACTCATTTACATTCGCCGTGCGGTGTCGGATCCACTGTCGCCACGTGTCCATTGGGACACGAACGTGAAATTTAATTTCACACATTTCGAATGGCGTAGTGTGGCGATGACGCAACAAGTACCTGATGAGGCCCCGATCTTCATGGACGGCGCGCGTCCCGGCACCATAGGAGATTCTTGCTGCCTGGACAATTGAAGAATCAGCGCCCAAATAATCAACGACTCGGACGAATCCGTCGTCTAAACACGCAAACTTTCTACCAAGTATCGCATCGAGCTCCGGCACTGAAATCCTAGGCAGAGGTAGATGGATTTGTTCATCATCCATGGTCAACACTCCTAAAGGCGACCGGTGCCTAGCGACCCGACCTTGAATAGAGCCGCCTTACGTGATCAACTACGGACATCGCCAGCAAGGGTGGAACCGCGTCCGCTACTTGCTGCTGCTGGAAGCCGATAGACCCGACGAATTCGTACCAATCAGGGAAAGATTGGAGCCGGGCTGCCTCGCGCACGGATAGCCCTCGATTTTGGGAAGGATGTATGAGCATATTTTTCCTGAAATTTCCCAGGACCTTAGATGGCATATGCCATTCCAGCCGATGGTAGATTCCGGTATGACACTGCGTCACATCCTTGTAGTTCTTGAGCAACCTCTTTGGTATAGCCTCCCAGTTGTGGCCTCGACCAACGTGCCGGTATCGCTCGATGATCAATTCCGCGCTACTTGTCACGAGGTTACCCTGAACAACACCAGAATGGTGCGTGCCACGCCGCATGAGTCGCTGGTAATCAGTCAACCTCTCGTCTCGGCGGTAAGGCAAGTGATCCACCGCCGCCCCATTTCGCAATACTGGCAGATCGTCAATTGCATCCCGCACGTTCACGTTAGCACGCCCTGAATTTGGACCGTGAGTCCCATTGGGCAGCAGATCTGCAAGCGGTCTGTCGCATGCAACTATGAAGATCCGATTGCGGAACTGCGGGACACCGTGATCCGCAGCGCATAACACCTTCCACTCAACATCATACCCGAGGTCATGGCATTCTCTCACAATCGTCCGAAGAATCACCCCATGGCCAAGCGTACGCAAACCTGCAACATTCTCGATAATCACGCACCTCGGACGCAAGGCCTTCGCATATCGCAGGACCTGCGCGTAAAGCTGATTCTTAGGATTGTCCACTGTGCGTGTCCGTCGATTGGATTCCGAAAAGCCTTGACACGGAGGCCCTGCCAGAATGACGTCGATCTCTCCCGGCTTTAACCCAACTCGCGCGAGACAAGATATCGGGTCTAACGCCCGAATATCTCCCTCAATCAGATCTACCTGGGGGTTATTCTTCGAATAGGTACATACAGTCTTCGCATTCGATTCAATCGCCTGTACTACCGTGAGGCCCGCAGAGCGCGCTCCGCACGTAAAGCCGCCCGCTCCGGCAAACAAATCCAAAGCGGTCGTTAGAGCTTCCCGCGCTGGAAAACGAACTCTATCGTTTTTCATCGTTCACTTTAAATCTTCGATGAAGATGCGGCTTGTGCCTGTGGAGTAATTGGAATAGTTATACTCACCGGGTAAACAATATGCTAATTGGATCTCCCGGTGCCGCTCAGCGACATTGAAAGCGGCAAGGGTCGAAAGCTTGGTGGACATCGGTGCAATCACGAGGTTGCTTGATTCCAGTAGTGGCTCAATTAGCGCCTCAAGTGCAACCGTGCAATCAGCAATGCTGTTGGCCGGAAACCGGAAGTTCTGGACATCGGTTCGGGCCAGCACAAGTTTGTGCTCGCTTAGGTTCCTTTCCAAGAATCCGGAAACCGTGGGAGGGTCGCCAATACCCAACAACACCAGACTCGGCTCATACTCCTCAATTAGTTTGAGAGTGCGGTCCCCTTCGAACCCAGAAAGCACGATAAGAACGCTCGGTCGGCCAGCTTGCTGGATGCCGGAAAAACCGACAATGCTGCGCACTTTCCGGTACCCGCGCGAAAGCCACTTCCCATGTACTTTAGGGGAAACGTAGGCAACACGAACCCGTGCGTCAGGGTAAAGGGAGAAAAGCATGGCCAGACAGACAATTAGGGCCTCTCGATTGAAGGTAGTACAATCGATGGTGACAGTTACGGGCTTCTTATCCGGGATGATTCTTGCAAAGGCCCCTTGCAGGGCCTCAACCTGCTCACGTATGTTTTCCCAACTCCCCTCAATGATTCCGAAGTGATCACACTTCGGCTCAAGGCCGGCTTGCAATGCAGCAATTGCACTCTTCATCGCGTCAGGGGCGCGCGTGTCGACGAACTCATGATTCACATAGACGAAGCTCCGAACTGCTCGGTAGTCCGCAGCCAAGCCACTTGTCAGTGCAACGCTACGTGGTTCAAAACTGGCGGCCACCAAGAAGATGTCATCGCAGCGGTCCGCGAGTATCGATCGAATACCTCCTTTCTCGATGAGATCTTCAAGTGAGGGATATACCATTGCGTTGCTCCTCAAACTCGAATGCAGGTTGTTCACCATTTGTATGCTGCTGGCGCAACCGCAACTTGACAAATGCCGCAGGGTCCTGACATGCAAGCCTTAAAAGATCTGACGTAAGGGAGATGCGACCCTCGAATCCGGTAGGATCCAGCTTGAAAACTGGGCACAACCTACGGTTTAGGATATACCAGCTTTCACGCCCACCGCCCTCTTTTGAACTATATGTCCGTAGTTGAAAGTACCGATACCGAACACCGAGCCGCAACGTGTCCGCAAGGTCGGACGGGAGTTGCCCCCTGACGGTGAAGGAAAACAGCCGCGCCTCGCGGGCTTCCGGGTCATGGAGGCGTTCGTAGAACAATTTGCCGAGGGAGTCCAACAAGACTCTGAGGGAATCAAGGGTAGACCAGCGCTCTGGAGGCAGGTCTTTACGAAAGTCCTCAAATTTAGAGACAAGGAATTCTTCGGAATATTTGTAAAGAACCTCGTTCTGAATCGCTGGTGAAATTGACTCAATGAGGTCACCAGGTTGAACCCTGTTTAGCGCCTGGTCAAACATGAGATAACATGGTTCAAGAAAATCACGTACGATACCTGACGATAAGTGCACCATATTATTGAAACCAGCATAGCTTTTTCTCTGCTTCGTCTCCCGGAGGTGCTGAAATAGACGAGCATTAGCGTACCGATATACAAAATCTCGCTGCCTACCTGGCTCACCAACTCGCTTCCACTCTTCAGCAGCGCCGCTCTTGAATTGTTCAAGTAACTCATCCTCGCGAGGGTCCGATGGCAGGAAACGAATGATGTCCTTGGTCGGTACCGTTGATAGGTTGAGGCGCCGTTCCGATATAAGTTTGACCTTCTCGTAGTAGTCTGACTTGGAGCGCGTGTACAGTTCGTCTACATCCACCTCAGAGTAGTCATGCGGTTGTTCGATCAGTCCGCCGTCCCGCGTAAGGAGAGTTTTGTAGCCATCCCTCTGGGTGGAGATCTTAAAGCATACGAGGGAGTGGTCACGATTCGCGATCCAAGTATTGAGTATGCTTTGTTGTTGCTTTGCAAGTCTATCCGCGTCATCCAAAAGGACGTAGATTGGGATGGCCGCCGACAGGAACTGCTGAACAGCTCGCATCAACGGTAATAAGTAATCGTGATATCCGCTTGTTGCGCCTCCATACGATGCCTCTCCTTTCCTGAAGGCATACGCCCGAAGAAAGTTACTTATGACGCGGTTCTCGTGTTGGAAAATTGCCTGGACCCATTCGAACGGGTCCGTAGAACAGTCGGCAACGGAATTTGCGTGCGTAATAGAGGTTGCGATTGAGGCTTTGTCGAAGAGGGAGACGGCATACTTTGCCAATCGTATTTTCTGTTCCGTCCTGAAGAACTCCGCGGGAAACTGAGTTCGAAAGCAGTTGAAGAGCAGATCGGAGATCTGCAAATTCAGCATGTGTTCAGTCAAGGTCTGAGCTGCCGAAGGACTCAGTAGTTCAAGCTCGGTCTTGTTGAACTGCCCCTCCTTACAGGGGCAGTAGATAGCAATGAACGATTCGGGAGCACCTAACAGGGTTTCGATGCTGCCGTGAACTAATGCTTGGCATTGCGGTTCAAGATAGCGAAAGAGCATGCTTTTACCTGATCCGCGAGATCCCCAGATAAAAGTGTGCTTGCGCTGCTTCACGACCCCCACCTGCGTGTACTGCTCGACGAATAGGCTGACGAGATCTTGCGGCGCAAGTTTCTCCGGACTCTCGATTCGGAATGGGTTTAAGGGAGCGCTTTCCATTGCGGAATCAGATTCCTTTCCGGGCCGCGTCAATTGCGGCGGGCTGCCACCTTGGATATTGGGCGAAGAAACTATTAAAGACATCGATTGACGGGTAGGTAGCCTGCCCCTCGACACCGGTCCCCGTCAGGGCAAATTCCATTTTGTAGCCGTCGAGCAATCGAGTGTCAGCCACAATCGACAGCCTCACCGATATCTCTCGGACGGTGAGGTAGCGACCACGAAACTCGGGCTCACAGTACGCTCGTTCGTTATTCATTTTTTCAAGTCTTGAAATCAAGTATTTTATCAAACTTATGTTCTTTGAGGCGTCTGCCCGATGGTGCAGATTCTTGGGGCAAAGGAATGTCCGCGGTGCGGCATCATCGGGCACTTCAATTGTCAGCACCACACGCTCTCGTGCTGGATCGGGGCGAGACGCCGTGATGCAGTTTGCAAATTGCCAGTAGATCTGGTTCTCAAGTGGTACCCTTGGCAGTAAGGCAAGACTGATTCTTGAACGGTCTTCCGAGATCTCGTCGGCGAATCTTACAATTGCGGCCAAAGCTCTGGGATAGACTGTTACGGTTGAGACGACCGCGCAATCCGCTTCTGATTGCGCTTTGCTCAGGCCATCGATGCCGGCGTGGGATTGTGCAATCTCACTAACAATTCGATGGAGCGCGGGATCAGGAAAGCCAAGTTTCTTGATCTCAGCAGTCATTTCCGGAATGCGGGCTGCATGTCCGTCTCGGCCTACTGCGTTCCCGACGTCGTGCCACAAAATTGCCGACAGCACCAGGAAGATCTCAATCGCGTTTAGCCCTCCCCCATTCGGATCAAGGTGTCGTTCGAGCAGGCCGCTCGTTGCGCTAATCACAGAATTTACGTGTCTTATCCCATGATCTGTGTAATAAGGACAGGTCGCCTGAATCCAAGGATAATATTCCTTTTCCAGGTAGAGCTTCATCGACTGATACCTGGGAGCCAACTGTTTTGCATCCTCATCCTTTTCGGCAAGGTGGACCAGCACCTGTTCAAGGGAATATCTCTGCGGTCGCGCGGTCGGGTCGTGCGGAAACTGCAAGTTGGGACCCTCCTAACAGTGGCTACCGGCGTGGGTGGCAGCTATGGATTAGCTTCTCAAGCCGACACCTCATGTGGTTCTCGTCAACGGTTTGGCATTCCCAGATAACTGCAACTCGCCATCCTAATCGTCGGAGGCGGACGCTGTGGTCGCGATCCCGGCGAGCGTTACCCTCAAACTTTGCGACCCAATACGCTCGATCGCTCTTCGGTGTGCTCGCGCGCTTGCAGCACCGGTGCGAGTGCCAGAAACAGCCATGCACAAACAGGACCATTCTTCGGCCGGGGAGCACAACATCGGGGCGTCCCGGAAGGTCCCTTCGATGCAGCCGAAACCGATAGCCGGAGCGATGGAGAATACTTCTTACACGACGCTCGGGCTTCGTGTCCCGATTGCGAATTTTCGCCATGAGAGATCGTCGTTGATGGACAGTGAAGCACTCCATGGGAGCGGAAAACCCTTGATCTCAGGAACCACATACTATACCAAGAGTCCTGTGCGGATTGCGAATGTAAAGCATCGCTAGATCACCCCCGTGACACGCCCCTCAAGAAATTGATCCCAAGTCGCCGAGGGTTTAGTAATTGTCGTGAGTCCCGCCATGCCGGGCACTTGGTCGTATAACGGCCTACCCGTTGAACTTCACCCCCTGACTGACTCCCCTGAACACGCCGACCGGCCCCACCCTGCGCAGTTTGGGGTGTGCGGCTATTGGTGGCTCCCCAGCGCTCCCGGGCTCAGTTCAGACACTCCCGCTTGGTTTTGGGGATTCGGCCTGAAAGTCGCCGGCCCGGCAATTGAGCGCCGCGCACTTGGCCACGTTTCGGTCTTCGGGTTCTCGGGAGACGCAAAAATGACACCTTCTGTGGCCCATGGGAGCACCTCACCCTGGAAACCCGACTGGCAATTGCATAAAGCGGCCTTCTGCGGTAGGTTATTGGTAGAGCCCCCAAGTCGATAATTGAAATTGCGGTTTATTTCGTCCCATCAAGCCTTCGGCCGTGTGTCACTTTTGTCTCTGAGTCGAGGTCTGGGGGAAAATCAGTCCAGGTGCTTGCCCGCGGACTGGTCATTTCTTGCGGCGCGGCATTTGGCAAGGGAGGCCATGAAAATGCGATGTGTCGCCCGAGCGGGCTTGAGCGTGATCCTGGGGCTTTTAGTCGGTCAATATTTTGGCTTACGAGCGCAGCAGGTCCAAGGCAGCTTCACAGGAACGGTCAGGGACCAGTCGGGTGCGCTCATTCCCGGCGTCACGGTAACGGCGCTGGAGGTTGATACGGGGTTGACCCGCAGCAGCGTCACACCGGAGGATGGCTCATACACGATCCCTCTTTTGCCGCCCGGCCAATACCGGCTGGCGGCAGCGAAGGCGGGCTTCGAGAAGACCATTCAAGGCCCCATCAACCTTCTTGTGGAGGCGCATCCGCGGGTGGACTTTCAGATGAAGGTGGGCGCGCAGACCACTACCGTCACGGTGGGGTCAGCCGTGCCCGTGCTGGACACGCAGACCGCCACGGTAGGGACCACTGTCGAGCAGGCCAAGATCAGCGAGCTTCCTTACAACGGCCGCAATTTCCTCGAAACCATGCTTTTCACCCCGGGTGTCGTGCCGGGGGTCCAAGGGTCGGAACTGAATAATAACCGCGGCGGGTCCTTCAACGTCAACGGGCTGCGCGAGGACATGAACAGCTTCCTGCTGGACGGCCTGAGCGACACCTCGATTGCCGTCGGGACCTTCGCCGCCGCGCCGCCGCTCGATTCCATCCAGGAATTCAAGATAGAGACCGGCGTCTATGACGCCAAGTTCGGTGTGTCGGGTGGCGCCCAGGTGAACATTGTGACGAAGTCGGGGACAAACCAATTACATGGCTCGCTTTATGAATACCTGCGCAACGACAACCTGGACGCTCGGAACTTCTTTGAGCCTGAGGTGCCGCCATTCCATCGCAACCAGTACGGGGCCAGCTTGGGCGGGCCGATTGTTGTTCCGCATGTCTAT
>Ga0326727_10025648_pt1 | contig 11030 bp, 10 predicted proteins | sample MB2enrmetagenome_FD_207643 | JGI IMG/M metagenome (GOLD analysis project Ga0326727, IMG submission 207643) | Lab enriched peat soil microbial communities from McLean, Ithaca, NY, United States - MB29MY | ecosystem: Environmental > Terrestrial > Soil > Wetlands > Peat | place: USA: New York... | reverse complement strand
GTGCCGCCGCGAAAGTTGAAGTCCATCACGCCGAGCGCGACCGGGAAGCCGTCGAGCGTTCCGAAGCCGGTTACCACGGCTTCGGAGAGCTTCGACTTCTCGCGGTCGGCCGCGAGCTTTTGCGGATACGGACGGCGGTCGGTCCAGCCCAGCGGATCGCCGGGCTCGATCTCGGTGCCGATCTCGACGAAGTCGCCGTCGACCAGCATGTTGATGCGGTCGTAGGCGTGCATGCGGAAGTGATAGCCGCAGCGCGTGCAGACGTAGGCGTTGGCGCCCAGGTCCTTGCGATAGAGCATCTCGCTGCACTTCGGACACTTGTCCCACAGCGACGCATCTTCGCTTGCAACGTCCTTGTCGCGACGCATGCGCAGCCACTCGGGAACCGGCATCAAGCCATCTTCTTTCCGGCCGCGGAGTCCGCGGCGGCGCCTGGTGTCTTGAGCTTGAAGCGCAGCGCGTAGATGCGTCCGAGCTGACGGAGATAATTCGTGATCTCGCCGCCGTTCAACTTCGACTGGCCGACGGCCCGGTCTTGGAAGACGTACGGCACTTCGAGCGCTCGGCCGTAATGCGCTTTGGCGATCACCTCGAGCCCGATTTTGAAGCCGATCGGATCGAGTTCGACGCCCTCGAGCGCTTCGCGTTTGACCAAAAAGTAGCCGCTGGTTATGTCGTTGACCGAGGTCAACGGCTTGGCCAGCGCGATGGCCACGAGCGAGGTGATGCGCCGGCGCAGCGGCCAATTCTCGATGCCGCCGCCGGGGACGTAACGGCTGCCGATGGCCAGACCGTAGCCGTTCTGCAAGGCGGCGACCATCTTGGGAATCGCGTTGGGATCGTGGCTGAAGTCGGCATCGATCGCGCCCAGCGCGACCGATTCGGGACGCGCGAAGCGCCAGCCGTCGATGACGCCGCTGGATAGCCCCATCTTGCCGGGCCGGTGCAGACAGCGCACGGGATAGTCGGCCGCGAGGCGATCGACGATGGCGCCCGTGCCGTCGGGCGAGTTGTCGTCGACGACGATCAACTCACCGTCGAGTCCGTTCGCTTTGAAGAGGTCGGCGAGCGTCGTCACGAGACGCTCGATGCCGCCCGCCTCGTTATACGTCGGGATGACGATGCTGAACTTCAGTGGCGATGTTGCCGCCGCCGCGGGGCCATTCGCGGGTTGGCCGTCACTCATAACCGCTCCATATACGGCGTCATCGCGCTTTCACCATTTCTCATCGGCCTTTCAGAGGTCGCCGGAGGCGTAGAGCACGGCCGCGCACGCCACCAAACCCGCCGTCTCGGTGCGCAGAATCCGGCTGCCCAGCGACACCGTCAGGGCTCCGGCGGCGACGGCGCGGTCCACTTCCGCGTGGCTGAGCCCGCCTTCCGGACCGATCGCGACCAGCACGCTGCGCGCGCCGGCGAGCGCCGCCGGAAGCCGGTCGCGCAACGGTTCGCCCGGCGCGAGTTCCCACGGAACCAACGCCCGGTCGACCTCGGCGAGGCGGCCGCAGAGTTCGTCCCAGCTCAGCGGCGCCTCGACTTCGGGGACGTCGCGCCGGCCACACTGTTGGGCGGCGGCCTTGGCCACGCGGCGCCAACGCTCGACTTTGCCCGCGCGTTCGCCACTCGAACCCTGCGTGCGTTCGCTCACGAACGGCACGACGCGCGCGACGCCGAGTTCGGTCGCCTTCTCGATGACGTAGTCCATCTTGGCGCCTTTGGGCACGCCCTGGGCGAGCACCAACTCGAGCGACGGCGGTCGAACGCCTGCGATTTCCGCATCGAGGCGCGCGAAGGCACGCTCGCCGTCGACGCGCAACGCGGCGGCGTAAGCTCGCCCGCTCGAATCGCAGACTTCGATCGCGTCGCCCGAGCGTTTGCGTAAGACGACGAGCAACTTGCGGGCGTCGTCGCCGCCCAGCGCCACCTCGGCGCCGATTGCGTGAACGCCCCCGACGAAGAAACGCGGTCTGCTAATCGACCTTGAACGCGTCTTTCACGCGATCGAAAAACGAGCGTTCGTCGATGCGGTCGCCGCCGAGTAGCGCAAACTGTTCGAGCAGCTCGCGTTCCTTGCGCGAAAGCTTTTGGGGCACGACCACGTGAACCGTGACCAGCAAGTCGCCGCGGCCGCCGCCGCGCACGGTGGGCATGCCGCGCCCGCGCAGGCGATACGTCGAACCGCTCTGGGTGCCCGCCACGACGGTCAGTTCGGCCGGCCCGTCGAGCGAATCCAACTCGACGATGCCGCCGAGGGCCGCCTGCGTGAAGGCGATCGGCACGTCGGTGAACAGGTCGGCGCCGTCGCGCCGGTAGCGCGGATGTTGCGCGATGCTCAGGTACACGTAGAGGTCGCCGGGCGGTCCCCCGCGCGTGCCGGCCTCACCGCTGCCGGCGAGGCGAATGCGGCTGCCTTCGTCGACGCCCGGCGGCACCTTGATCGTCAGGGTGCGGGGCCGGTCGATGCGGCCGCGACCGCGGCAGGTCTCGCAGGGTGAGGGCGTGATCTCGCCTTCGCCGCCGCACTTGGTGCAGGTCGTCTGGGTGACGAATTGGCCCAGCGGCGTCTGACGCACGCTGCGCGCCACGCCCGAACCGCCGCAGCGGTCGCAGGACTGCACGATCGTGCCCGGCCGCGCGCCGCTCCCGTTACAGGTCTCGCACGATCCCAGATAGTGGAACGAGATCTCGCGCTCGGCGCCGCGGAAGGCTTCTTCGAGCGTGATCTGGAGGTCGTAGCGCAGGTCGGCTCCGCGCTGCGGACCCGTCGTGCGCTGGGCGCCGCCGCGCTGCGCCCCGAAGAACATGTCGAAGATGTCGCCGATGCCGTCGGAGGCGCCGAACGGTCCGAAGCCTGCGCCCGGCCCTTGCGACGCGGCGCCGTCGACGCGACCGAAACGATCGTACTGGCGACGTTTCTGCGGGTCGGAGAGGACCTCGTAGGCTTCGTTGATTTCCTTGAAATGCGCCTCGGCCGCGACCTTGTCTTCGGCGACGTCGGGATGGTACTTCCGCGCGAGCCCGCGATAGGCACGCTTGATGTCAGCCTCGCTCGCTCCGCGTTCGACGCCGAGCAGCGTGTAGTAGTCGGTCGTGGCCACGTACTATCGAATGTCGGCTTCGGAGAGGTAGCGATTCAGCGACTGCGCCGTGCCGTCGGCCAAGGCCAGGAGGCGGCCGTAGGGCATCCGGCGCGGGCCGAGGATGGCCAGCATGCCCACCATCCCGTCACCCAGGTGATAGGGCATGGTCACGAGGCTGCACTCGGCCATCTCGTCGATAGCGAGTTCGCGGCCGATCTTGACCGTGGGACCGGTGGTATTGATGGAGTCGGCGACCAGTTCGTAGAGCGTCTTCTGTTCCTCGATGATGCGCAGGATGGAGCGCAACTTGCGCAAGTCTTGGAACTCCGGCTGATCGAGCAAATGTTGCGTGCCGCTCGAGGCGACCGGAGGCGAGTCGTCGACCCGGGTGGCCGCGGCGAAGGCGCCGCCGACGGCGATCGCCAGCTCGGGGCCGAAGCCGGCCTCGCGCACTTCGCGTTCGACGTCGGCCTTGCCGATGTCGCGCAAGAGTTTGCCCGCGAAGGCGGCGTTGAGCCGGTTGGACAGCCGGGTGAGGTCGTCGAGCTCGACGTCCTCGGAGTGCTCGAAGGGGGCCTGGGCCGCGATCCCGCCCGAGCCGACCACGATGGCCAACCCGGAGCGGTCGGAGAGCCAGATCAGTTGGATGTGCCGGAAGGCGTGGGCGTCGCGACGTGGCGCCACGGCCAAGGCCACGCTCTGCGAGAGCCGGCCCAGGAGGCGCGTGGTTTGCTCGATGACGCCGTCCAACTCGCGGCCGGCGGCGCGGAACTCGTCGGCGATGCGCCGGGCGTCCTCGGCGGGCAGCGCCTCGGGTTCCATCAACTGGTCGACGTAGGTCCGATACCCCGCGTCGGACGGCACCCGGCCGGCCGAGGTATGGGGCTGCACGAGGTAGCCCCCGGCCTCCAGCTCGGCCATCTCGTTGCGGATGGTCGCCGAACTGACGCCGAGGTTGTACTTCTGCGTAAGCGTGTTCGAGCCGACGGGTTCCGCCGTCGCCACATACTCGTAGACGACGGTAGCCAGAATGAAGGCCTTGCGCTTGTCGAGCTCCGGCTTGAGCGGCCGGGCTTCAGGCCCCCCTGGCTTAGCAGTCACGTCTGAGGAGTGCCAACATCTCCCTTACCATAGCAAGACCCGCCCCGGGCGTCAATCGGAAACGTTCAGACTACGGCCAAGCAAGGTGGACGACCGGTCCGGCGCGACCTTCACGCGGCGCCATGCTCCCCGAACCGGAGCCTCGCGCGCGAGCTTCGTCGCGCCCTCAGCGGCTCGTTCGGGCTCGCTTCGGTTTTTCGGCGGCCGCTAAAGCCCAGCCACGCTCAACGACGGCGCGTAATTGCGCGAGCCTTACCGTCGAGAGACGCACGAGCATCCACTCGTACGGGACGTAGTGCTCGGTGAGAAAATAGGCTTCTGGATCTTCTTCGACCAGTTCGTCGCGTTCGGCAACGTCGTCTTGACGACGATCGCGCCGAGGTCGTCGCGCAGGCGGATCAGCAGATTGCCGTTGACCTTGAGCGCGGGCGCGCCGTACGACACTCCGTCCTCCACCCCGGGTAGCGCGAGCGCGATGCGGCGAACGTCCTCGAACGTTTGGCCGCGGCGCGGGCTCACTTCGCGGGCAATTCGGCGTCGATGTCGCCGTGGAGTTCGTCCCAGCCGAGTTCGCCGACGATCACCTTCGACACGGTGCCGGTGCGGTTGACGATGACCGTCACCGGAATCGGGGTGATCGCGTAGAGTCCGAAGATCGCGCGCGACGGATCCTCGACCAGCGGCAGCGTGTAGCCGTTGGCGCGCAGATAGTCGCGCGCTTTGCCCGGGTCGTCTTCGCTGATCGTCAACACGTCGACGGAGTCGCCGTAGGTCTTCGCAATCTTGGCGAACGCGTCCATCTCGCCGCGGCACGGCTCGCAATAGCTGGCCCAAAAATTCAAGATCACCGGCTTGCCGGTCAGGTCGTGCAAGTGCTGGGGACCCTCGCCGGCGTCGAAGACGAAGTCCGGCGGCGGCTTGCTCAGGAAAACCGTCTTCAGGTCGGTCGCGTCGGGGTCGCGGCGGGCGCGGGCCGCGGCCGGAGCGGCGACCAGGACCACCGCCAACCCGAGCCAGAGGAGTCGGCGCAGAACCGCAGCAGGCATGCGGCCACGCTTCGAGGCCTCCAGAAGTAATACTTTCGGAGCAAGTAACCGCCGCCCGAGCCGTGGAAACTTCCTCCATGACGCCGACGACGCCGCAGGACCAACAGCCGCACGAAGCGATCGAAGCCCACCTCCACGAGGCGCGCCGCTTCCCGCCGCCGCCGAACTTCGCGCGTCAGGCCAACGCGCAGCCGGGCATCTACGAGGAAGCCGCGCGCGATAGTCAGGCCTTCTGGAAGACGTGGGCCGACAAGCTCGAGTGGAACGAGCCCTATCATACGATCCTCGAGTGGAACGAGCCCTTCGCCAAGTGGTTCACCGGCGGGAAACTCAACGCGTCGGTCAACTCGCTCGACCGGCACGTCCGCGCGGGCAAGGGCGATAAGATCGCCTACTATTACGAAGGCGAACCGGGCGACCGGCGCACGATTACCTACGCCCAACTCTTGAGCGAAGTCTGCCGCTTCGCCAACGGGCTGCGCAAGCTCGGCATCAAGAAAGGCGACGTCGTCGCCATCTACATGCCGATGATCCTCGAACTGCCCATCGCCATGTTGGCCTGCGCGCGCATCGGCGCGGCGCACTCGGTGATCTTCGGCGGCTTCGCGCCCGACGCGATCGTCGACCGCACCAACGACGCCAGTTGCGTCGCGATCATCACCGCCGATCAAGGCTGGCGCCGCGGCCACAAGGTGCCGCTCAAAGTGAACTGCGACGAAGCGATGCAGCACGCGCAGTCGGTCAAGCACTGCATCGTGGCCAAGCGCGTCGGCGATCCGGTGCACATGGAGCCCGGCCGCGACCTGTGGTGGGACGAGGTGATCGCCGGTCAGCCCGACACGTGCGAGCCCGAAGTGATGGACGCCCACGATCTGCTCTTCTTGCTCTACACCTCGGGCTCGACGGCCAAACCCAAAGGCATCGAACACTCGACGGGCGGTTACCTCACCGGCGTCACCACCACGCACAAACTCGTCTTCGATCTCAAGGAAGACGAAGACGTCTATTGGTGCGCGGCCGACATCGGCTGGGTGACCGGACACTCGTACATCGTCTACGGTCCGCTGTGCAACGGCGCGACCAGCGTGATCTACGAAGGCACGCCCGACTTCCCCGACAAGGACCGTCTCTGGGAAATCGCGGAGCGGTACAAGGTCACGATCCTCTACACCGCGCCGACCGCAATCCGCACGTTCATGAAGTGGGGCCGGCAGTACGTGCTCAAGCACGACCTCTCGACGCTGCGTTTGTTGGGCAGCGTCGGGGAACCGATCAACCCCGAAGCGTGGATTTGGTATCACGACGTCATCGGAGGCGGCCGCTGCCCGATCGTCGACACCTGGTGGCAGACGGAAACCGGCGCGATCATGATCACGCCGTTGCCGGGCATCACCACGCTCAAACCGGGCAGCGCGACGAAGCCGTTTCCGGGCGTCTCGGTCGACATCGTCAACGATGCGGGCGAGAGCGTGCCGTTGGGCGGCGGCGGTTATCTCGTGATCAAAGGACCCTGGCCGTCGATGCTGCGCGGCATCTGGGGCGACCCGGAACGCTACAAGGCGACGTATTGGGGCAAGTTCGGCCACATGTATCTCGCCGGCGACGGCTGCAACCGCGACACCGACGGCGACTATTGGTTCATGGGCCGCATCGACGACGTGATGAACATCAGCGGCCACCGCATCTCCACCACCGAGGTCGAGAGCGCGCTGGTCGATCACCACGCCGTGGCCGAAGCCGCGGTCGTCGGCAAGCAAGACGACGTGACCGGGCAGGCCATCTGCGCCTTCGTTTCGCTGAAGAGTTCGTTCCAAGGCACGCCGGCGCTGGCCGACGAGTTGCGCGATCACGTCGCGCACAAGCTCGGCAAGTTCATCCGGCCCAAGTACCTGACGTTCACGCAGGAGCTGCCCAAAACGCGCAGCGGCAAGATCATGCGCCGGCTGCTGCGCGACATCGCCGAAGGCCGGATGCTCGGCGACACCACGACGCTCGCCGACTCGAGCGTCGTGGCCGAGCTACGCGACCGCGCGGTCAGCGAAGCGTCGAAGGAAGACTGACTACTTCGTAAAGAGTCCGTCGACGCCGTCGGCGTACCAGCACTCGCGCCCCTTCTGCTCGCCGTCGAGGACGGCCACCCGAACCTGCGGGTGGTCGCCCGCGACGCGCTGTTCCACCCGCACGCTCGTGCCCGGCGGGATCTCCACCGCGAACCGGATCGCGTCGTTGTAGTCGTCCTCGTCGCTGCTCCGTAACGCCGCCTCGATCGCCGCCGCGCCCTTTTGGTCGGGTGCGCAGTAATAATCGGTCGCCTTGGCGCCGAGCTTCTCGACGTCGGCGTTGGCGCCGCAGCCGGCGAGCAGCCCGGCGGCGAGCGCGAGCGCGCCGCCGGGCAGAACGTACCGGATCACTTGCCGCGCAGCGACGCGTCCGGGTTGACGGCCTCGACGGTCAATTGGATGTCGACCTCGTAGCCCACGAGCAGCACGCCGACCGGGGTCAGGCGGGCGTCGTTGATGTGAAACTCGCGGCGGTCGATCTTCAGGGCGGCGTTGTAGCCGACGCGCGTGCCGCCGCTCTCGTCGGGGATGCGCCCGACGACGTGCACCGGAAAGCTCACGCTCTTGGTGACGTCCTTGATGGTCAAGTCGCCCGTCACCGTAAAGTCGTCCTTGCCGGTCGGCACGATCTTGGTCGACTTGAAGCTGAGCGTCGGATACTTCGCCGTGTCGAAATACGTCGGCGAGCGCAGGTCGGCGTCGCGGTCGTGGTTGTCGGTGTCTTCGTGCGCGACGTTGAGGGTCGCTTCGAGCCGCTCGGGGATGACGCTGCCCTTGGGCGTCACGAGCACGAGCTGGGTGATCGGGATGTGGCCCCACACCTTTGAGACCACCATGTGCGACACGGTGAACTCCGCGCGCGAATGGACGAGGTCGGGGTTCCAGGTGGCAGGTTCCGCGGCCCGCGCCGCCGGCCCGAAGGCCGGCAGCGCGAGTGCCGCAAAGGCGATTGCGATAAGCGTTTTACGCATGCGAACTCCGGGTTAGCGAACTTGGAACGAGTAGTTGAGGAAGAGCATCCGGTAGGGCAGGCCGAACTGCTCGGTGGCGTTTGCGCCGGTGTACTGCGCGTAATCGGCGGCCGTCGCGTATTGGTTCAACGCGAGCGGAACGCCTTCGTAGCGCAGGCCTTCGATGAAGGCGTTCTGGCTGAACAGGTTGCTGATGGTCGCCGAGAACGTGCCGTGCCCGAGCGGCGTGGCCGCGGTCAGGTCGCTGAAGTTGTACGCGGGCAAGTTCTTGGTGTTGTTGGCCGAGACGGCGTGGAGACTATAGCGCACCTCGAGCGCTTTGGCGAACGTGTGGTCGAGCGAAACGTCGAGGGTATGCAGCGGCAGATTGGGCAACTGGCTACCCAGGATCAGCGTCTCGTTCGACTTGAGCAACGCCGTCGGCGCCGAGATGATCGAGGTCGAGTCGGTCGTCCAATCGTAGTCGATGTAGGTCTTGCGTTCGATGCGCTGGCGGCCGCTGAAGGTGAAGCCGCGGGCGCGCAACTGACCGACGTTGACCGTGCCGCTCACCGCGAGCAGTTGCGCCGGATCGGCGCCCGGGCAGGTGGCGAGCAGCTTCTGCTCCTGCGCCTGGAGATACGCCGGGTCGATGAAGGCCGTCCCCGACTGTTCGAGCGGGATCACCGTCGAGTAGAGTTTCTCGAACACGTTGACGTCGTAGAGCGCGAGTTGGACTTGCGAGTCGCCGCCGAAGTCGTGTCCGTAGGCGAGTTCCTGGTCGACGCCGCGCTCGGGCTTCAAGATCGTCGAGGGCGCGCTGCCGATCGAGTTGGGCGCGGAACAGTTGATCGGCTTGCCGCCGCCCGCGCCGCCCAGCGGACTTTCGGTGAAGGGAACGTTGACTTCGTTGCCCGCGGGCTGCGTGGTGGTCGCGCCGACCGCGGCGCGCACGACGTCCTTGTGCGTGATGTCGTAGATGACCGAGAGGCGCGGGTCGACGAACGCCGTGTAGGTGGCCGACGAGACGCCGAAGTTGGCGTTGGCGTAGATCGAGAGCGGCGAACCCGGCGCGCGATAGACGTCGTCGAGCAGGAACGCCTTGGTGAAGATCGCCGGGTTGCCCTTAGGCTTCGCGTTCTTGAAGAACTGGTAGGTCGTGTTCAAATAGGAATAGCCGAGTCCGAACGTTTCGCTCGAGCCGAGCAGTAAGTCGTCGTGGGCGACGAGGCCGCCTTCGACCACGTTGGTATTGCGCCACGACGCCTGGTCGCCGGGGACGTGCTCGTAGGGCAACTGGAACGTACGGTCGACGGTGTCGAGATAGCGATTGGTGTACGCGTCGACGCTGTAGCTGTTGCGTCCGGCGGTGCCGTCGTAACGCAAGTTGTAGTCGTTGAAATTGAACTCTTGCCACGCCGGGCCCGCGCCGTCGAAGCCGGTGTTGAAGTTGGCGTACTGCACGGGGGTTTCGCAGGGCACGCCGCCGTCGGGTTGCCCGTTCGGGCCGGTGCCGTAGGGAACGCCGAACTGGTTGAGCGGCTGGAATTCACCGGCCGGACAGGGGTCCGAAGCAGACTTGTTCTTCAAGAGATTCTTGCCGAAAGCCAGCGCCGGGCCGTACGGTAAGTAGTCGCCGTCGCCGTTGCCGGATTTATCTTCCCAATACTCGCTATTGAGGTTGGTGAAGGTGAGGTGGCTGCTCGGCGTCACCTCGTAGCGGAACTTGAGCAGCGCGGTACGCGCGACGGTGCTCGAGTCATCCTTATAGAGCGGATACGCGTACGAACCGGGCGGAGCCGAGGGATCGAACGCCGAGCCCGGCTGCGGGAAGTAGGCGTTCTTGAAGGGACCGTCGAGCCCGGAGACGCCGAGGTCGACCGCGTAGCCGAGGCGACTATTGAGGCTGCCCGTCGCTTGAACGTTCGACGCGAGCCTGTCGAAGGTGCCGTAACCTTGGGTCAGGATCACGCGGTTGTCGCGCGTGGGGTTGATCGTTTGGAAGTCGACGACGCCGCCGATGGCGCTGACCCCGAGCGAGTCGCTGCCGCCCGAACCGTAGGTGACGGTGACCGCGCGCAAGCCCATGATCGGCGAGAGCTGCTGGTTGTACCCGCCGGGGACGCCGAAGGCGATCGGATGTCCGTCGAGCGTCTGCACCGTTTCGAGGGTGCCGATGCCGCGGATCGAGAGGTTGATGTCGTCGCCGAGTGCGGCGGTGTCGCCGGTGATGCCGTTGTTGACGCCGGGCAGGAGGCGCAGCGCGTCGCCCGCGCGGTACGTTCCAGTTTCCGCGAGTTCGTTGGTGTCGAGCGTGCGGTAGATCGTGCTCGCGCGCTGCAACGACGTGTTGGCGCTGACGGCCGTCGTGGCGATCGTCTTGAGCGACTGGCTCTGCGTAGCCTCGGTCCGCTGAAGTACGAGCGTCACTTGGGCGATGCCCCCGTCCTTGAGAACGATCGTGTCCGAGTCGCTCAGCGAGTAGCCGTCGCGACGAAGGCGCAGCACGTAGTCGCCGGCGGGGAGGCCGGTGATCGAAAAGCCGCCGCCGGAGTTGGTGGTCGCGGTCTTGGTGGTTCCGAGGATGCTGACGCCCACGCCGGAGACCGGTAAGCCCGTCTGCTGGTCGTTGACGGTGCCCTCGATGACGGCCGTGTCGGCGGCGTACGCGGGAATGACGCTGCTCGTCAGTACGAGCAGAAGGGCGGCGCACGCGAACGCAAACGTTCGCGCGTGCCGAAGCAAGGTCGACATGCGAATGTACTCCTCGACGCAGCCGCATGCGGCCGCGTC
>Ga0326727_10025647_pt1 | contig 11030 bp, 10 predicted proteins | sample MB2enrmetagenome_FD_207643 | JGI IMG/M metagenome (GOLD analysis project Ga0326727, IMG submission 207643) | Lab enriched peat soil microbial communities from McLean, Ithaca, NY, United States - MB29MY | ecosystem: Environmental > Terrestrial > Soil > Wetlands > Peat | place: USA: New York... | reverse complement strand
CCGTGAATTTCAAGTTGGTAATCGCAACCGCAATAGCCATGGCAACCCCCATCGTCCAAACCAACGGGAGATACAGAATCATAACCCATCGCGCCGAGGGAATCCCCTACGAGTCGTAAAATTCGGCGGTTGGTATTAGTTGTGGTTTTCGTTTCTTTGAGCGGGGACTTAGCGAAGAAGAGAGCAATTCATATTATAACGGATATCGCGATGAGATTTACTTTGTTGAGCGCAATCGGTTTGAACCATTTTATACCCGAACTCAGCATGAAGAGATTGGTGTATTCCTTAAATCTGAACAACGGGGCGCTGACCTAGCTAATGCGCTTGCTACCACGGGAATAACTCAACCCTTGGAGTGCGTGTTGGACTACGGTGGCGGCGATGGCTCTCTTATCAGTACGCTAACCGCGTCACGAAAGATTTCATACGAATTCTCCGGCATTAGCGGAGTTCCTGGCGTCGAAGTGATTTCTACACGTGCCGAACTTCCCAGCGGAATCGATCTGATTTCCTGCGCCCAAGTCCTGGAGCACATCTCCGACCCTTCCGCACTTCTTGAAGACATGGCTTCACTGCTTCGCCCCGGCGGCATGCTTTATTTAGAAGTACCAAATCAAATTTGGCGGGCACAAAAAACACTCAAGCCAAAAAAGAAAGTCTTATCCTGGCTATGCCGACATTCGACCGCCCTATTGGCCGCCGATATATACAGCACATTTTTCCGAATAAAATTTGGCTTTCTTCCTCCCATGGGCTTTGTACCAATGCGCGAACATATAAACTTTTTTACACCAAGCTCCCTGCAAGCCCTAGCTCAGAAAAGCAATTATGTTCCCCTGGCACAATGAATTACCACAGACGGCTCTTTCTATTTAATCGGGCGCAAGGTTTAATAATTCAACCCTCATCTTAAAATGCTGCTGGAACAGCCCTGGTCAAGCATAGTTTCTGGGGAGGCGTCAGCATACACAAACGCTTCCCTCATCGATAAATACTTCCGCGGCCTCGCGCTGATCGCTTCCAGCGTTACCCTTCGTGGCCCTGCGCGAATGTCTGACTTTCATTTCTACTCACGGACTGAGCGGATCATCGCAGCCTGCGTTCGCACGTCAAGGCACCGCTCTCAAAACGAAAAACGGCGCCTCGCGGCGCCGTTTTCATTTGCCCTAGCGGGAGCGCCTTACGCGCTCTTCGCCATGATCTCGTCCGCAACGTTGCGCGGCACCGGATCGTAGTGGTGGAACTGCATGGTGAAGCTTGCCCGGCCCTTCGTCATGGAGCGCAGGTGCGAGATGTAGCCGAACATTTCCTTCAGCGGCACATGCGCGCGCACGAGAACGGTGGAGCCGGAGCTCTCCTGGTTCTGGATCATGCCGCGGCGGCGGTTGAGGTCGCCCACCACGTCGCCCACATGGTCCTGCGGGGTGGTGACTTCCACGTCCATGATCGGCTCGAGGATGATCGGCCCGGCCTTCTTCATACCTTCGCGGAAGCAGGCCTTGGCGGCGATTTCGAACGCCAGGGCCGAGGAGTCCACGTCGTGGTACTTGCCGTCCACCAGCGAGTAGCGGAAGTCCACGGTGGGGAAGCCCGCGAGCACGCCGGTATCGGCCTGGTTCTTGATGCCCTTTTCCACGGCCGGGATGTATTCCTTCGGCACCGCGCCGCCAACGATCTTGTTCTCGAACTGGATGCCCTCGTTGCGCTCCAGCGGCTCGAACACGATCTTGACTTCAGCGTACTGGCCGGAACCGCCAGACTGCTTCTTGTGGGTGTAGGTCTCGGTGTGCGCCTTGGAGATCGTCTCGCGGTACGCCACCTGCGGCGCGCCGATATTGGCGTCCACGTTGTACTCGCGGCGCAGACGGTCGATGATGATTTCCAGGTGCAGCTCGCCCATGCCGGAGAGGATGGTCTGGCCGGTTTCCTGGTCGGTCTTCAGACGCAGGGAGGGGTCTTCACCCGCCAGCTTCTGCAGGCCGAGGGTCATCTTCTCGATGCCTTCCTTGGTCTTCGGCTCGACGGAGATGTCGATCACCGGCACCGGGAACGCCATGCGCTCCAGCACCACCGGGTCCTCGGAGGAGGCCAGGGTGTCACCCGTACCCGTGTCCTTCAGGCCGACGAAGGCCGCGATGTCACCGGCGGAGACCTCCTTGATTTCCGCACGCTTGTCGGCGTGCATCTGGAACATGCGGCCGATACGTTCCTTGTGGCCCTTGGTGGTGTTCACCACCGAGTCACCGGATTTCAGCGTGCCCGAGTAAACGCGCACGAAGGTCAGCGTGCCGTACTTGTCGTTGATGATCTTGAACGCGAGGCCGGAGAACGGGGCGTTCGGGTCGGCCTTGATGCGGCGGGCGTTCGGGTCTTCCTCCTCGCCTTCCGGCGGGGCGACCTTGATGCCGGGAACGTCAACCGGGCTCGGCAGGTAGTCGAGCACGGCGTCCAGCAGCGGCTGCACGCCCTTGTTCTTGAAGGCGGTGCCGCACAGCACGGGGCGGAAGGCCCCGGTGATGGCGCCCTGCTTGATGCAGCGCTTCAGCGTCTCGACGGAGACGTCGCCCTTCTCGAAATACTCTTCCATCGCCACGGTATCGACGGAGAGAGCGGTATCGAGCAGGTTCTGGCGGTACTCCTCGGCCTTCTCCTTGAGGTCGGCCGGGATTTCCTCGTCATGGAACTTCGCGCCCAGCTCGCCGCCTTCCCAGATGATCGCCTTCATCTCGACCAGGTCGACCACGCCGAGGAAGTTTTCCTCGATGCCGATGGGCAGCTGCAGCGGCAGCGCCACGATGTCCAGCTTCTCCTTCAGCGTGTCGAAGGCGCGGTAGAAATCGGCACCGGTACGGTCCAGCTTGTTGATGAAGATGATGCGCGGCACATTGTAGCGGTCGGCCAGGCGCCAGTTGGTCTCGGACTGCGGCTGCACGCCGGCCACGCCCTCGATGATGAACACCGCGCCGTCAAGCACGCGAAGCGAACGGTTCACCTCGATGTTGAAGTCGATATGGCCCGGGGTGTCGATGATGTTGATGCGGTGGTCTTTCCACTCGCAGGTCACGGCGGCGGAGGTGATGGTGATGCCGCGCTCACGCTCCTGGTCCATGTAGTCGGTGGTGGTGTTGCCGTCATGCACCTCACCGATCTTGTGGGACACGCCGGTGTAGTAAAGGATGCGCTCCGTGGTGGTGGTCTTGCCCGCATCGATATGCGCGGTGATCCCGATATTCCGGATCTTGTTAAGGTCAGTCTCAGCCATCAGTGCCTCCACGGGCGGGGAAAAGGTCAAACACGTCATGCGCCGCCCGGATGGGTTGCGCTGCTCGGGCGGCTTTTGCGGCAGAGCGCGGCTTTTGGCAAGACCAATTTGGCAAGACCAAAACATGGCACGCCCCGCGCCGTTGCCTTTTGTAATAAGCCGTTACGCGGCCACGCGATATAAAAGCGGCATGGATGAAGCAAAGTTTATCGCGGCGACACGTTTCGGCTTTGGCCCCGGACCACAGGATGGCCAGGGCGGCGATGCCCGCGGCTGGCTGAAGGCACAGCTGCAAGGGCCGGACCCGGGGCTGGCTTCAGGCGCCTTCACTGGGCTGCCCACGGGGCAACAGGCGGTGGACGCACTGCGGGCGGACGCCATGGCGCGCAAGACGCTCAAGGAGCAAGGCCTGCCGGAGAAAGGCAACTTCCAGTCCCAAGCGCGCGCCCTATACGAGCAGGATGCCGCCGCCCAGCTCAACTTCGCCGCCACCACCCCAGCGCCCTTCCGCGAGCGCCTGGTCTGGTTCTGGGCCAATCATTTCTCCGTCAGCGCCCAGCAGAACCAGGCTGCCCCGCTCATCGGCCCGATGCTGCGCGAGGCCATCCGCCCGCATGTCACCGGCAATTTCGCCGGCATGGTGCAGGCGGCGGAGCGCCACCCGGCCATGCTGCGCTATCTGGACAACGACGTTTCCATCGGCCCGGACAGCCGGGCCGGGCAGCGTACCGGGCGCGGCCTGAATGAAAATCTGGGCCGCGAGTGCATGGAGCTGCATACGGTGGGCTTGGCCGCCGGGTACACCCAGGCCGACGTCACCGCCATGGCCAATATCCTCACTGGCTGGAGCATCGCCCCCAGCGATAAGGGCAGCGATTCAACTGGCTTCCTCTGCCGCCCATTCGCGCATGAGCCCGGGCCGCAGACGGTGATGGGCCAGACCTTCGATGGCGGCGAGCAGGCCGGCATCGACGCGCTCAATTTCCTCGCTACCTACCCGACCACCTACAACCTGCTGGCGAAGAAGCTCGTGACCCATTTCGTCGCGGATAATCCGCCGCCGGGCGCTGTGGCCCGGATTTCCGGCGTCCTGCGCGACACTGAGGGCGATCTCGGCGCCGCCTCAGCCGCTCTGGTGGATCTGCCGCGGGCTTGGACGCCAGGGCAGAAGCTCAAAACCCCGTTCGACTATGTCGTCTCCACAATGCGCGCCGCGCCGCCACCGCCGGACCAGCCAGCGCCAAAGCTGCTGGCGATTTTGAGCGGCCTCGGCCAGCCGGTCTGGGGCGCGCCGCTGCCAAATGGCTGGCCGGATGCAGCCGCGCCCTGGGCCGGGTCGGATTCCGTCACCTCCCGTATCGACTGGGCCTACACCTATGCCGCACGCTTTACCGATACCGGCCCGGCGCCGATGGATGTGGCCCATGCCGCACTCGGCCCGCTGCTGCGCACGGCCACCCTCGCCGCCATGCAATCCGCCGGCTCCCGCCGCGAGGCGCTGACACTCTTCCTCACCGCGCCCGAATTCCAGAGGAGATAGACATGCCCAGCCTCTCCCGCCGCGCCACATTGGTCGGCCTTGGCCTCACAACCACGCTCGGACGCGTCAAACTCGCCCTGGCCGACGCCCCCACCCAAACGCGCTTCGTCGTGGTGCTGCTGCGCGGCGCGCTGGACGGCATGTACTCTGTCGTGCCCTATGGCGACGCCAATCTCGCCAGCCTGCGGCCGGAACTCATCCCGCCCGCCCCCGGCCAGCAAGGCGGCATGTTCGACCTCGGCGGGTTTTACGGCCTCAACCCCAACCTGCCCAACCTCGCCGCCATGTACCAGGCGGGAGAGCTGCTCCCCATTCACGCCGTGGCCGGGCCGTACCGCACGCGCAGCCATTTCGAGGCGCAAGATCTGCTGCAACTCGGGCTGGAGGAGGACAACCCCGGCATCACCTCCGGCTGGCTCAACCGCACGCTGCGCGAACTGCCCACCCGCAACGGCCCGGCCCTCATGGGCCTCGCCGCCGGCATGGGCATGCCGCTGCTGCTGCAGGGCCCGGCGCGGGTTGATTCCTACGCGCCCGAGCATTTCGCCAGCCCGCCGCCTAACCTTGCCGCGCGCATCGCCGCACTTAACGCGGGCGACCCGCTCACCGGCCCGGCGATTACCGACGGCATGCAGGCGGCCAGCCTGGACCAATCCATCATGAGCGACGACGCCACCAGTGCGCCTGGCGATGCGCCGAACCGCGGCGGCGCCTTTCCGGCACTGGCCAGCAAGGTCGGGCAGCTGCTGGCCGCCGATGACGGGCCGCGCATCGCCGCTTTCCAGCTCGAAGGCTGGGACACGCATGGCAATCAGGTGGCGGGGCTGAAGACGCCGCTCACCGGGCTGGACCAGGGGCTGACCAGCCTTAAAACCACGCTCGGCCCGGCCTGGGCGCAAACCTGCGTGCTGGTGATGACGGAATTTGGCCGCACCGCGGCAATGAACGGCACCAAGGGCACCGACCACGGCACCGCCACAGCGGCCTTTGCCCTGGGCGGCGCGGTGAATGGCGGGCGCGTTATCGCCACTTGGCCGGGACTGGGGAGCGGGCAATTGTTCGAAAACCGCGACCTGGCGCCGACGCTGGATATCCGCGCCGTGGCCAAGGGGGCGCTGACCCAGCATCTGGGGCTTTCCGCTCCCGCCCTGGCGCGGGTGTTTCCGGGCAGCGGCGACGCCGCGCCGCTCTCCGGGATCATCCGCGCCAGCTAATCCGGCTCACCCCGCACAGGGGTCACCCCCTGCGCCGCGATCAGGGCCGTGGTCTCGGCTGTTGCCGCCTCGATGGCCGGGATATCCGAGCCCTTTGCCACCAGCGTCACGCCCCATTTGTCGCCGCGCTCGAACGGGTAGCTGCCGAGATCGACCTGCGGGAACCGGTCCTGGATCTCGCCCAGCCCGGCGGCGATGGAGCCTTCCAGCACGCCGATGCCATATACGGCGCGCATCTCGATCCGCTCGCCGCGCGGCAGTTCCGGCTCCAGCGCCAGGAACATCGACTGCATGATCCGCGGCACGCCCGCCATTACGTGCACATTGCCGACGGTAAAGCCGGGCGCGATCGAGGCCTCGTTCTTTATCGGCACGGCGCCCAGCGGCATCGTCGCCATGCGCAGCCGGGCGTCGTTCACATCCTCTCCCCAGCGCTCGCGCATGATCCTGGCAGTTTCCTCGTGCAGCACCCAAGGCACGCCGAAAGCGGCGGCAATGCACTCGCTGGTGATGTCGTCATGCGTCGGACCGATGCCGCCCGTGGTGAACATGCAGGTATAGGCGGCGCGCAGCTCGTTCACCGCGCCGATGATGCGCGCCGGAATGTCCGGCACCACCCGCACCTCCTCCAGCCTGATGCCGAGATCGGCGAGGCGCCTGGCGATGAACTGCACGTTCACATCCTGGGTGCGGCCCGAGAGGATCTCGTTGCCAATGATCAGGATCGCGGCGGTGGGGTTTTTCATAGGAAGTCCCTCAACATCGGAATGAGCGGCCGGTCGGCCGGGGGCATCGGGTACTCCACCAGGCGGTCCGGCGCCACCCAGGCCAGGGACTGGCCCTCCTTGGCCTGCGGCTCGCCCTTCCAGCGGCGGCACAGGAATACCGGCATCAGCAGATGAAAGCTCTCATAGGCGTGCGAGGCGAAAACGAAAGGGGCGAAATCCTTGGGGTTGGTCTCCAACCCCAGCTCCTCGCGCAACTCGCGGGCCAGGGCGGCCTCGGGAGTCTCGCCCGGTTCCAGCTTGCCGCCGGGGAATTCCCACAGTCCGGCCATCTTCTTGCCCTCAGGCCGGCGCGCCAGCAGCACCCGGCCCCGCGAGTCGATGAGCGCCGCGGCGGCCACCAGCAGCACCCCACCCTTCGGTGCCTCCGCCGCCACGCCGGAGGCGAGCAACTCGCGCTCGCGGGTGAAATGCTTCACCGGCAGCTTCTGCCCCGGGCGGCACATGAAGCTCTTCAGCCCCTTGCTGGTCTGGGCGAAGCCCATATGCCGCAGCACGGCCATAGAGGCCTCGTTATCCGCCGCCACCGTAGCGGTTACGTGCGAGAGCGGCAGCGCCGCGAAGGCCCAGTCCAGCAGCCGCCGCGCGGCTTCCAGCGTGTAGCCCTGGCCCCAATGCGCGCGGCCCAGCCAGTAGCCAAGCTCAGCCGTCTTCTGCCCCTTGCCGAAGCGCAGCCCCGCCACACCGACGAGAGCGCCGCTTTCGGCCTCCACCAGGGCGAATTGCTCGGCCCGGTGCGCCTCGCGGTCCGCCGCCGCGGCATCGATCCAGTCCGCAGCCAGCTGCGCCGGGTAGGGAAAGGGCGCGTCCGGCAGGCGGCGGCAGATTTCCCAGTCGTTGATAAGCCGGTGAAAATGCTCCGCATCCCCCGCATGCAGGGGGCGCAGCACCAGCCGCGTGGTGCGCAGCACGGGGCCGCGGGGCGGCGCAGTCTCCGGCATCGGCGAATCGAAGAGGTCTGGCATACGCTCAGCTGTTTAGCGTGCTGTTGATCTTCCCGCCAGGACTGGGCAAGCATACTGCGCATGAATGCGGAACCCGACACCAATACGCTGATCATGGCCCAGATGGGCGCCGAAGCCCGCTCCGCCGCCGCCCTGCTCGCCCGGCTGCCAGCCGGCACGCGCGACCACGCGCTGCGCCAAGCCGCCGCCATGCTGCGCCGCGCCGCGCCGCAGATTCTCGCCGCCAATGCGCGGGACATGGAAGGCTTTAAGGGCACCGCCGCCTTCGGCGACCGCCTGATGCTGAACGAGGCGCGGGTGGAAGCCATGGCGCGCGGGCTGGAAGAAGTTGCCGCCCTGCCCGACCCGCTAGCCCGATCCTTAGGCGAATGGACTCGCCCCAACGGGCTGACGATCTCCCGGGTGCCACAGCCGCTCGGCGTTCTGGGCATGATCTATGAGAGCCGCCCCAATGTCGGCGCGGATGCCGCCGCCATCGCCATCAAGTCCGGCAACGCCATCATCCTGCGCGGCGGGTCGGAGGGCTACCATTCCGGCAAGGCGATCAACGCCGCGCTGACCGAAGGCTTACGCGCCGGCGGGCTGCCCGAGCACGCAGTGCAGGTGGCTCCCAGCACGGACCGACGATTCGTCACCGCCATGCTGCGGGCCTCGGGGCTGCTGGACCTCATCATCCCCCGTGGCGGCAAGGCGCTGGTGGAGCTGGTGCAGAAAGAGGCCCGCGTGCCCGTGCTGGCGCATGCCGAGGGGCTGAACCACACCTACATCCACCGCTCGGCGGATTTCGCCATGGCGCGCGCCGTGCTGGCCAACGCAAAGATGCGCCGCACAGGCGTTTGCGGCGCCACTGAGACCCTGCTGATCGACGCCGCCATAGCCCCCGCCCTGCTGCCGCTGTTGGTGGCGGACCTCGCTGCCCTGGGCTGCGCCTTCAAGGCCGACGCCGCGGCCCGGGCGATCTGCCCCGAACTGCCCGAAGCCAGCGACAAGGATTTCCACACCGAGTGGCTGGACGCGGTACTGAGCGTGAAGATCGTTTCCGGCGTGGACGAGGCGCTGGCACATATCGCCTCCCACGGCAGCGAACATACCGACGCCATCATCACCCAGGACGCCGCGGCGGCGGAGTATTTCCTCGCCAACATCGCCTCTGCCGTGGGCATGTGGAACGCCTCTACCCAGTTCTGCGATGGCGGGGAGTTCGGCTTCGGCGCCGAAATCGGCATCGCCACCGGGCGCATCCATGCGCGCGGTCCGATCGGACCCGACCAGCTCACCACCTTCCGCTACGTCGTGCGCGGCACGGGCCAGGTGCGGCCCTGAACATCCCGCGTTTCGGCCACCGCTTCCGCCTGCGCGTCGGCCTGCTCGGCGGCTCGTTCAACCCGGCGCATGAGGGGCATCTGCATGTCGCGCGGGAGGCCTGCCGCCATGCGGGGCTGGACCAGCTCTGGCTCATGGTCTCCCCCGGCAACCCGCTCAAGCCCGCCGCCGGCATGGCGCCGCTGCCCGAGCGCCTGGCAACCGCGCGGCGTATCGCCGACGGGCGGCGGATCATCGCCACGGATATCGAGGCGCGGCTCGGCACCCGCTACACGGCCGACACGATGCGCGAACTGAAACGCCGCTTCCCCGCCGCGCAGTTCGTCTGGCTGATGGGCGCGGACAACCTCTTGCAGCTCCCGCGCTGGGGCAGGTGGCGCCGGATCATGCACGCCATGCCGATGCTGGTTCTGCCGCGCCCGGGGGCCACGCGCCGCGCGCTGGCCTCGCAAGCAGCGAAGGCTTATGGAAAATATCGCCTTCCGGCGCGCGCTGGGCTATGCCTTGCGGCAGCGGAGTCACCCGCCTGGATTCTCCTGCCGGTAAAGGAGAATCCGGTCTCAGCCACAGAGTTGCGCCGGAAAGCAAAAGGAGCGTCGCCATAACCCGTCCGCCGACCCGCAAAAGCCCCGCCCGGGGCGCTGCCACCACCGCCGCCCCGCGCAAGCGCGCGCCCAAAAAGGCCGCCGCACCTGCCGAGGCTCTGCCCGCCATGCCCGGCACGCCGCGCAAGAAGGCCGCCATTGCCGGGCCGAAAGGCAAGAAGACCGCGCCCAAGCCGCCCGTGGAGCAACTGGAGCGGCTGCAGGCGCTCATCGTCGCCACGCTGGAGGACGACAAGGCCGAAGAAATCGTGGTGGTGGACCTTGCCGGCCGCGCCAGCTTCGCCGACCGCATGATCATCGCCTCCGGCCTCGCCGACCGGCAGATCGCGGCCATGGCGCAGCATCTGTACGAGAAACTGCACGAGGCCGGGTTCAAGAAGCCGCTGACGGAAGGCGCGAACGGCACCGACTGGGTGCTGATCGACGCCGGGGACATCATTGTGCATCTGTTCAAGCCGGAGGCGCGCACGCTCTACGGGCTGGAAAAGATGTGGTCCGCCGAGTTGGATGAGGCCGGCGCCGAAGAGTGAGGTTTTTGCCCGCGTCATTGCGAGCCCCGCGTAAGCGGGGCGTGGCAAACCATCTTCCCTGCCCCGTGAGCACTGACTAATGCGCCTGCTGGCTGTTGGTAAAGGCGGCGGGCCGGAACGGGAAATTTTCGACCGCTACGCCAAGCGGATCAAGCCTGCTTTGGCCCTGGTTGAATTGCCCGACGGCGTGGGCAGCCCCGCCGAGATCAAGCGCCGCGAGGCAGACGCGATTCTGGCGGCGCTGAAACCAGATGAATTCGTCATCGCCCTGGACCTGGACGGCTCAGAGCCTGACAGCCCGGGGCTGGCGCGTCTGCTGGCTGGATGGCTGGAGCGGAGCAGGAAACTCGCCTTCGTCATCGGCGGGGCGGAGGGGCTGGATGCCGCCGTAGTCGCCCGCGCCGGGGCCAAACTCTCGCTGGGCAAACTCACCTGGCCGCATATGCTGGTGCGCCCGATGCTGGCCGAGCAGATTTACCGCGCGCAAATGATTCTGTCCGGGCATCCGTATCATCGGGCGGGACGGCCGTAGAAAATCTACAGCTTACGCCGCACGCCTACAAAAATTCCTGTAAGAACCATTCCGACCAAACCAATAACAGTCACTGCAGTGCTACCGACAAGCACCTGCAACACACCGTTCGGCAACGGACGGCCACCAAAAATAACGCAACGACTAGGCCGTAGTGACGATTTACCTGAGCAGGATAGCGATAGCGGCGAGAATGACGAATCCCCTGTAGTTTACGAGGAGCTTGTCGTATCTGGTGGCGACCCGGCGAAACTGTTTGAGCTTGTTGAAG
>Ga0326727_10025644_pt1 | contig 11031 bp, 10 predicted proteins | sample MB2enrmetagenome_FD_207643 | JGI IMG/M metagenome (GOLD analysis project Ga0326727, IMG submission 207643) | Lab enriched peat soil microbial communities from McLean, Ithaca, NY, United States - MB29MY | ecosystem: Environmental > Terrestrial > Soil > Wetlands > Peat | place: USA: New York... | reverse complement strand
CTGCCCCACATGCGGAATGCTCGTGCAAATGAAAGACGAGGACTTCCCATTTTGCAGCGACCGCTGCCGCAAGATCGATCTCGGCAAATGGGCCATGGGCGTCTATAAGATCAGCTCGCCCATCCTCGATCCCGAGGTCCTCGAAGACCTGGGCGGCCTCACCGGAGACTCTCATGACGACTGACAATGCCCAGCCCAAGGCTCTCAACCAAAACAAGAACGGTACGAAGTACTGGGCCTGGACTGTCGCCACCTTCTTCGGCGCGGGCTTCGGCAAGCCCGGACCCGGCACCTGGGGCTCGGTGGCCGCAGTGCTCGTCTGGGCAGCCTTCGCCTGGGGCGCGCATCCTACACCGCAAACCCTTTTTCTCGCTCTGGTGGCCGGCATTGGGCTCACGCTCGTCTTCGGTATCCCGGCCTCGACCATCGTCGCCCGCGAATCCGGCCGCAAGGACCCGCAATTCGTGGTCATTGACGAGGTCGCAGGCCAGTGGATCGCGCTGCTCGGCAGCCAGGCCAACTGGCGTCACGCTCTCATCGCGCTCATCCTCTTTCGCCTCTTCGACATCACCAAGCCCTTTCCCGTCCGGCAGCTTGAGGCTCTGCCCGAGGGATGGGGCATCGTTCTCGATGATGTCGGCGCAGGGTTGTATGCTTTGGGTGTAGCATCCTTGCTGCACCTTTGGATTTAGGCGATGCCGCGAGTCACGAGCCAATCCGCCACCGAAGCCTTTGCCGCGCCGCGCATTGACGATGTTGTGCCCGCCGCCGCGCTGCCCTCGGGCGAGATCGAGTTGACCGGCGCAAATCTTGGCCCACTGGGCACAGCTCTGCCCACAGTCCTGGTCGATGGCCTGGGGGCGCAAGTGCTCATGAGCCGGCCCTCGCGCCTGGCCTTCCGCGTTCCCGAACAGGCCACCACCGGCATGGTCAATGTGAGCAACTCGGCAGGCGCAAGCAACGCCGCACCTCTGCGTGTCGCACGCCAGCTCTCCGATGGTCTGCACCCCGTGACCAACCCGGTGGTCAGCCGCTCGGGCATGATTTACGCCACCATCTCCGGCCAGCGCGGTAAAGAGACGCCGGTTTCTATTGTGCGCATCAGCCCCGACGGCCGCGGAACCCCCTTCGTCACCGGCATCCTCAACGCCACGGGCATGGCTTTCTCGCCCGACGGCGAACTCTTCGTCACCTCGCGCGCCGAGGGCAACGTCTACCGCATCGACGATGCCGGCGAGCCGACCGTCTATGCCGAAGGCATGGGCGTGGCCACGGGTGCGGCCTTTGACGCAGACGGAAACCTCTTTGTCGGCGACCGCAGCGGCACCATCTTCAAGATCAATCCCGAGCGCCAGATCTTCGTCTATGCCACCCTGGAGCCCAGCGTCGCGGCTTATCATCTGGCTCTGGACGCCGCGGGAACGCTCTTCGTCTGCGGTCCCACGCTCTCCTCGAACGACGCCATCTGGGCCATCGACACTCACGGCGAAGCTCGCCCCTGGTTCCGCGGTTTGGGGCGTCCGCAGGGCCTGGCGCTGGACCGCGAAGGCAACATCTACCTGGCAGCCTCCCTCCGCGGCCGCCGCGGCCTGGTGCGCATCACCCCGCACGGCGACGCATCGCTCGTGCTTTCCGGCGCAAACCTCGTCGGCCTCGCTTTTTCTCCGCTCGGAACCACCATCCTCGCCACCAGCGAAGCAGTTTATGATGTGGACTTGGGAGTCGAAGGACTGAATCTCTTCTAGCTTCTGACAACTGATCACTGTCCACTGATCACTGACCACTGCCTTTATGAAATCCGAAATCATCGCCATCGGCTCCGAGATGCTCACGCCCTTCCGCCAGGACACTAACTCCCTCTATCTGACGGAAAAACTCAATGAGTTAGGCGTCACCGTAGCCTTCAAAACCATCGTCGGCGACCGCCGCAAAGATCTGGTCAACGCCATCGGCGCCGCACTCACCCGCGCTGACATCGTAATTCTCATGGGCGGCCTCGGCCCCACCGAAGACGACCTCACACGCGAGGCCGTCGCGGAAACGCTCTCGCTCGCACTGCACCGCAACGCCACGCAGGTGGCAGCTCTCGCCGCCCGCGCCGCTACCTGGCGCATCCCCATGCCCGAGAACAATCTCAAGCAGGCCGACGTTCTGGAAGGCGCTATCCTGCTTCCCAACCTCAACGGCAGCGCTCCCGGACAGTGGCTCGACATCACGTGGCAAAACTATCGCAAGCTGCTTGTGCTCGTTCCCGGCCCCCCTCACGAGTGCCGCGCTCTGTTCGACGCCGAGTGCATCCCGCGCCTGCGCGAGGTTCTCCCTGCCCGCCACATTGCCAAGCGCACTCTCCGCGCAGCCATGATTCCCGAATCCCACGCCGACAAACTGCTGGCCCCCATCTACACCAAATACAAGGACGTGGAAACCACCATCCTGGCCCACACCGGCGACATTCAACTGACCCTGCTTTGCGCCAAATCCAATGCCGCCGCCTCTCAGGCACGCGTTGACGAGCTGGCCAGCCGCATGGAAGAGGCTCTCGAAGACTGGCTTTACTCCTCCAGCAATGAATCTTCCGAATCGCTGGAACAGATCGTCCTCTATTATCTCGGCCTTCGCGAATTCACGCTGGCCGTGGCCGAAAGCTGCACCGGCGGCCTCATCTCCCAGCGCATTACCTCTGTTCCAGGCAGCTCCCGTTCGTTTCTGGGCGGCGCAATTGTTTATTCCGATGAATTAAAAACTTCCTTCGCCGGCGTACCACCAGAACTAATCGCCGAGTACGGCGCCGTCTCCCGAGAGGTTGCCGAAGCCCTCGCCTACGGCATTCGCCGTCACACCAGAGCAACTCTGGGACTCGGAGTAACCGGCATTGCCGGACCCTCAGGCGGCACCGAAGCCAAGCCGGTAGGCCTGGTTTATGTCGCTCTCAGCGACGGCGAGAACACCGAATCCATAGAGAGAACCTTCCGCGGCGACCGCGACCGCATTCGCCAGTGGGCCGCACAGCAAGCGCTGGACCTCGTCCGGCGAAGACTCAGGTAACTCGTTCTCAATTAACTCCACCGGAAACCCCCGTTCTCCTAGATTCTTCTTGACAATGGCTCTATCGCAAGGCAAACTGACATTCCCGACTGGGGGACGCGAGAGCCCCGGCGGCCGGAAAGGCGCCAGCATTGCGATCTCAAAGGAATTTCCCCAAATTAGCTTTGGTTCTTACTGCCGTTGCCGCCCTCCTCGGGCCGGCAAGCCTGTGCGCGGGACAAATAGCCATTCAGGTTTCCTCGCTGCAGCCCACAACCACCAGCAGCGTCAACTTCACTGTTCAGGACTGGGGCTCTATAACTGGCGCTGACCTCGAGCATTTGTCCACTCAAACCTTTCAATCAGATCAGCAGTCCTTCACTGTAAACGTAGATACAGGATCGTTCTCCCGCGACAAGGTCAATCGCTTTCAGTTTGATCTGTATGTCCAGAAAGCGGGAGCATCCGGCGCGGAACATTTTCATGTTTACGAAGATCCGGTGGGCGTCTTCGTTGATTACATCGCGCAAATAGGCGTAAGCATCAAGTCCGCGGGAACTGCCGACAGCGCCAATCTAACCGACATTCCCATCCACGCTCAATACGAAGGCGATATATTTTCACGCACCGGAAGCGCAAACCCAATTCAGGTGGAATTGGGAACCAGTTCCCAAATCAATATTCCGATAGTCAGCAATCTCACCAACCTTCAAGCCAGCATTAACTCGGTGACCATTGCTTCGACTACCTGCACAAAATGCTGGCAAGGTCAGCTCACTGCAACTTATGACTCGACCGTGCAGCCAAGCGGGCCATCCGCATTGATTCTCACGGTGCAGCCTAACACCCTGTATGCGCTGTACGCTTCCGCATTCGCTGTGGATCCGCATAAATCGCAGGACACGCTTGCAGTATATGTAACCAGCACGCCGGGCCAGGGCGGGCTTCCGAGCCTCCCGCAGAAGATCGAGATTCCCGTTCGATTTTCACCGTCGTTTCTTTACCTGGCATCGGCGGTGATCCTGGGATCGTTGATTGGATTTGGAGTCAGGCGGCTTATTCCCGCTGCGGCCTCCGATGCTGCGGCGAGCGCCGCCGCCGTGCCCGCTATGGGACGATTTCCGCGATGGGCTCGTGACTTGCTGCTCAGCGTTGCGACCGCGGTCATTGTCGAGCTTTTTGGATTGGTGCTTTTCAACAACACCAATACCTCCGTCGTCGTTTTTGGATTTTCCCTGGACCCATCGCAGGTAGCGCCGGCGTTTCTGGTCGCCATACTCGTTGCCGGCGGCCCGCCGGTAGTTTCCAAAATTTCAGAAGCAATCAAATTCTGAGGTTCACCATGCAAATAAGATTGGCGCAGTTTTTCCTGTCGGCGTTCCTCATCGCAAGCGCGCAACTGATTATCGCGCAACAATCAGAACTGGGACGGCCCGTAGCCATCGACAGGCTTGCCCCAGGCTCGCTTTACGTACTGGGCGCGCAGGGAGTGGTGCGTGCCGTGGATTTTCAGAACGGAAAGCCGGTTATAACGGGTTCCTTCCGCCTGCCTTCCAGTTGGGCAGGTTCGGATATAGTCAGCACTCAGGTCGGCGGCCAAAATATCTTGTTCGTTGCCGCCAATTACGGGCTTACCGGCCAGGTAAGCATGTACTCCGCAACGGGAAATCTAATCCGTTCGTGGACCCTTCGCAGCGGCGTTGCGGGAATTGATTACGACGCCGCCAGTTCAACGCTTTTCGCAGCCAGCGGCCGCACTCCCGAAATCTTTCGCATAACCATGACAAACGGAAGCCAGCCCGAGTTTCTTGCCGAGGCATCCGGCAGTCAGCGTCTGGGACCGATTCTCTACGACGCACGCGAGAAAACTCTGCTGATTGGCGATCTCGTGATGGGCGCGATTTACAACGTGGATATCGCCAATCACAAATCTTCCCTGCTATTCACCGGATTGACGAGCCCGCAGGCGCTCAAGTTGTCTCCAGATGGAGCAACGCTCTTTGTCGCCGACGCCGGAGCTCGAAAGGTCGTAACCTATTTGATTGCACAGCCAAGGACACCGGCGAGAGTGTTCGCGACGATTCCGCAGTTCCGCAGTCCCTCCGGACTCGCGTGGACGGATGAGGGTCTTGCCGTTTCTGACGACGGCGCGAAGAAGCTTTTCTTCCTCTCGAAGAATGGAAGCCTAAGGGACATGCTGCCCGCGGAAAAGTAAATTTTTTGCCCTGTCTTTCCCCGCAAGACAACCGCTCTTGGCGCGCCTTTTTTGCCAAAGCCCCTCCGTCTTGGTTGGTTTAACCGGTAACTTGTGACGTACATCACCAGAAACACGCCTCCTGCAATGGCACCATAAGTAAACGGGCATCAGAAGCGCTCTTGCCTGTTCTTTTGCCACTTTCACAGGGGAGGCCCCAAATGAAGCTGGATCCTTCTGCATTCGTCGCCGACCCGGAGTTGATCCAGGCTCTCGACAAGCGCTCCACCAAAATCTCATGCGGCGACGACCGAGTGCTGTTCGCCCAGGGTGATACCCCTCAGGGACTCTATATTCTCCACCAGGGTGAAACCACAATTACCATGACATCGTCCACCGGCGAAGAGTTGATGTCCATTCAGGCGCCGGTCGGCTCCCTGCTGGGCCTGCCGGGGCTGATCACCAACGAGCCTTACTCGCTGACGGCCATTGCTCGCAATGGCGCGCAGCTCAGCTTCATCCCGCGCGAAGAGGTCACCAGCCTCATGCGCACCGTCCCGTCCCTCGCGCTCAAGATGCTGCAAGTGCTGGCTGCCGAAGTCCGCTCTGCTCGCGGCGCCTTGTCCAACCTTTAGGCGGCATCGGCTGGCGTCATCGCCAGAGAAACAGGCACCTCCAAAAGTCCCCGCGGGAACGAGTTTTTCTGAGAAAATAAGCCGTGTGCCGAGAGCTCACGAGGTCAATGCGCATCTTCGCGTCTTCGCTTCGCTGTTTTCTCAACTCCGCCGGACTCAAAGCCAAGGAGAAGGTTCATGAGCAATCCCGCGCTGCACCACAAGATCACCTACATCGAGTTCACCACCACCGACATCGAGCGCACCAGAAAGTTCTACTCTACCGTCTTCGGCTGGAGCTTTCAGGACTGGGGTCCGCAGTACATCGGCTTTGAAGGCGCCGGCATCAATGGCGGATTTGCCAAGGGCGATGCGCAAGCGGCGCAAGCCAAATCCGCGCCGCTGGTCGTGCTTTACTCCACGGACCTGAAGGCTACTGAAGCCGCCATTGTGGCCGCCGGCGGCAGCATCGTTGTGCCCACATTCGAGTTTCCCGGCGGACGCCGCTTCCACTTCTCCGATGGCGCGGGAAATGTGCTGGCCGTCTGGTCGGAGTAAAGCGCTCAGCGCCGAGAGTCAGATGCCGGGTGCCCCACCCTCGCCGCGTTCTTGTTCTTGCGGCTAGGGTGGGATACCACATTAGGCGATTGGTCTGCTGCGGCAACTTCGACACCGTCGGCTACGCTCTGCGGAACGCCGCCGCCAGCGCCTGTTCCGGCTCGACCCGCACACGAAAATCGGCGTGGGCCTCGGCGAGGACTATGCGCCCGTCCTGACTGATGACAAATGTAGCCGGCAGCGGCAGCCGCCAGCCCTCGTCGCCGTTCACAAAGGGAATATTGATCAGAATCGATTGATAGTACTCGCGCAGGTACTCGGGCACGGTGTGGGCCACGCCGAATTTCTCCGCCAGCGCGCAGCCGGGGTCCGAGAGCACGGCGAACGGAAGCCGGTGTTGCGCAACCATGAAGTCGTTCTGCCGCTCGGTCTGCGGCCCGATGGCCACCATCAGCGCCCCGCGCTCTCTCAGTTGCCCGTAGAGTTCGCGCCAGGTTTCGAGTTCCGTGACGCAATAAGGACACCAGCGCCCGCGAAAGAACTTGATGACCAGTGGTCCCAGCGCGAGCATATCGGTCGAGCGCACCAGACGGCCGCGGGAGTCGTTGAGCGCAAACTCCGGGGCCTTAGAGCCTACGGGCAGAATGCGGTCTTCAATGCCCGTCGCGAATAATTCCTCAATCGCGCGCTCGCCGATGGCCAGCCGCTCGGCCTGCACCAGTTGCCGCGTGTTGGCGGTAATCTCGTCGAGTTTGTCTTGAAGGGTGGTCATGGCTGCGCCTTTGTAGGAGTGTGGTGCCAAATAGCTTTGCGCATGTGCGCCATTCACCTTACCGCCCAAACCGCTGCCTTCCGCCCATCCCCATGGCGCCCATGCCGCCGCGCATCATCTTGCTGGCCAGGCCGCCTTTGCCCATGTTCTTGAACATCTTGGCCATCTGCGCGTACTGGCGCAGCAGTTGGTTCACGTCCTGCACCGTTGTTCCCGAGCCGGCCGCGATGCGCTTGCGGCGCGTGCCCGAAATAATCTCGTGGTTGCGCCGCTCCTTGGGCGTCATCGAGTTGATGATAGCTTCGAGCCGCACAAATTGCTTCTCATCGACATTCTTTGCGGCCTCTTGCATCCCGGCGAAGGGGCCGACCGAAGGCAGCATCTTCAAAATGCTCTCCATCGATCCCATCTTCTTGATCTGCCGCAACTGCTCGCGGAAATCGTCGAGCGAGAAGCCGTCGCCCAGCAGGGCTTTCTTGGCCATTTCTTCGCTCTTCTTGCGGTCGAGCGTGCCAACTTTTTCGATGAGCGAGAGCATATCGCCCATGCCGAGGATGCGGCCGACGATGCGATCCGGATGGAACGGCTCGAAGGCGTCGGGCTTTTCGCCCACGCCGATGAACTTGATGGGCTGGCCGGTGACGTGGCGAATGGAGAGCGCCGCGCCGCCGCGCGCATCGCCATCCATCTTGGTGAGCACTACGCCGGTGAGGCCGAGGCGCTTGTGAAAATCGGCAGCCGAGTTGACCGCGTCCTGGCCAGTCATGGCGTCGGCGATGAACAGAATCTCGCTGGGGTTGAGCAGCTTTTTCAGCCGCTCCATCTCCGTCATCAACTGCTCGTCGATGTGCAGACGGCCAGCGGTGTCCACAATAAGCGTGTCGCAGCCCATGTTGCGAGCTTCGCGGCGCGCTTCCTGTGCCAGCCGCTCCACCAGTTTGGAGTCCGCGGGTTCATTCTTCTGATCGCCCTCGTAAAGCTTGGCTTCGATGGACTTGGCCACAACCTTGAGCTGCTCGCGCGCGGCGGGGCGATAAACGTCCACTGAAACCAGCATGGGCCGATGGCCGCCCTTTTTGAGCCATGCGGCGAGCTTGCCGGCGGTGGTGGTCTTGCCCGAGCCTTGCAATCCGGCCATCAAAATCACGCTCGGCGGCTGCGAGGCGAATTTGAAACGCGCCGTGTCCTTGCCCAGCAGCGTAATCAGCTCGTCGCGCACGATTTTGACGACCTGCTCGGAGGGCGAAAGCGCGGTGAGCACTTCGGTTCCCACGGCCTTCACGCGGATCTGTTCGATCAGGTCGCGAGCCACGTTGAGGTTGACGTCGGCCTCGAGCAGCGCCACGCGAATCTCGCGCAGCGCGTCGGTGATGTTCTCTTCGGTAAGCGTGCCCTGGCCGCGGAGGGTCTTGAAGGCGCGCTGCAATTTGTCAGTAAGGTTTTCAAACATAGGTCAACTACTAGTGTATCGTGGAGGGTCCTGCGGACGCAGGGGCAGAATCGGCGGAATCCCAGGTCTCAAAATCGAGACCTGGGGCACCCTGCTGTTGGGTCAACTAATAGACGCTATTCCGTCGGCGAAATCAGGTATTGTTCCAGCTTGCCGTCGGGATAGGCATACGTCGTAAGTCTCAATTGTCTGCCGGGATAGACAATCTGAAAACTGCGGAAGGTCATGCCGCCGCGCTGCTCTGTATTGACCTGGTGGAAGGTGAGCGGTTCGCCCAGCGGCGCCAGGCTATCGCGATAGTCGGCCAGCGCCTCGGTGGTGAAGTAGTCGCTCAAATTCGGCGCCAGCAGGCTCCGGTCGATTTGCCCCTTTTGCAAACCATGGAAGATCGCAATGGCCTGTTTTTCCGCATCCGTGGGCGGAAACTCAGCCACCACCGGCGTGGCCAGCCGCGCGATGGTGATGGCGGCGCTCACGGCGTCCTGATTGGTGAGCACGACCACGGCCACGCCGTCATCCACCAGCACCTCGCTGTCGGAAACGAAGCCCGAGACCTCGCCGCTGTGTTCAATCACCCGGTGGCCGTTGAGGTCCAGCACATCGACGCCCAGCCCGTACTGCGTTCCCTTCCCGTCCTTCAGCTTCACCTCGGTGAACATCTGCTTGTAACTGTCGGGCTTCAACACCGAGCGCGCAATCAGGCTCTCATCCCACAGCGCCAGGTCATGCGGAGTCATGGCCAGCTCGCCGGCCGCGAACATCCAGCCGAGGCCTTCCTTGGGAGCCACGCGCAGCGGTCCGAGGGCGTGGCGATAATACGGCGTGGCGTCCTCCTGGGTCAGCTTTACCGCGTCAGAGTTCCACACCGACTGCATCCCCAGCGGGCGAAAGATGTGTTGCGTAAGAAACTCCATGTAAGGCCGGCCGGTGACTTTTTCGATGATGGCGCCGGCGATGACAAAGTTGGTGTTCGAGTACTGCCATTGCGTTCCCGGCTCAAAATCCAGCGGCTTTTTGCCCCATGTGTCGATCATCTGCTGCGCAGTTTCGGGGTGGTTCATCGTGGTCATCACGTAATCCTCTGCCCAGTAGTCCTGATACCCGGAGGTGTGCGAGAGAATCTGGCGGATGGTCACTTCATTGCCGCGCGTGAGGCCGGGAATGTACTTGCCCACTGCGTCGTCCAGCGAGAGCTTGCCCTGCTCCTGCAACAGCAGAATCGCCGTCGCGGTGAATTGCTTCGAAATGGACCCAATCGAGTAGCGCATCTCCGGCGTAGCGTCCACGGCGTGCGCATTTCCCGCGGCCAGCCGCGCTTTGCCGTAGGCGTGCGTGTACGCTAGCTTGCCGCCCTTCACCACGGCCACTGAAGCCGAAGGCACGCCGGTCTGCTCCAGCACCTGCGTGGCGATGCGGTCAACTCTCTCCCGGATGGCCGGATCGAGCGCATTGATCGTCTGCGCCTTCGCGGCCACCGAGGCCAGCGCTATCACGCCTGTGTAAACCAGAACCCTCTTCAGCTTTTTCATCGTCAAAAATCTCCCCGGCACGCGTTCCGCGTCCATAAATCCAACATCGTCTAAGGTATCAGGCCAGAGGCTGGTGGGGCAGGCCGGAGGCTGGCGAGATCAGTCTGCGCGGATTCCTGACGATCCTGTGGAACGGCCTATTTTTTGTCGGCTTGCTTGAACGCAGGGTTCGTTGACAATCCCTTCAGTTCCGTCTTGACGGATTCGGAAATCTCCGGCGAGGCGAGCATGTATTCGATGTAATCGGCGGCGAGTGGGTCGTTCTTCTGAAAGGAGTCGAGGGACCAACCGGCCGCCATGTATGCGAGACCGCGGGCGATCGACGGAGTTATCTCGGTTATGTGGGTTCCGCTTTTTCGCATCTTGTCGAAATCATCGTAGTCGGAGCGCCAGGCGAGCGTGCTGGCGATGGTCTTGACCGGTTGTGACTGGCCGGTGGCACCGAAGGTGGACCACATGAGGTCAAGGTGTCCGAACAGCGCCTGCGTCGGAGTCAGATCATACGGATCGGCGAGTGGCGGAAGGGTGTTGACCTTATCTTGTTCTTCTTGACTCATGGTCTTGAGAGCGCTGCTAATGTCGTATCCGGCTGAGCGCAGGATTAGAAGGCCTAACCCTCGGGTCAATGGCGGTTGTGTAGCCATGCGCACGAGAAAGTCCTTAGCCGCAACCGGATCGTCCTTGAGCGCGGCGCATTGGAAAGCGGCGAAAAGTTCAATAAAGCCTGACTGCTGATGTTCTGTCTGGTACGCAATGGCGGATTGTAAGGCGGGAAGCAGGCGCGCCGGGTTGGGTTGGCGATAGTAGACTTGCGAGAAATTACTCAGTTCAGCGATGTCTTTGAAGAGTCTCTTGCTTCCCGTTTCATAGCTTTCAATCTGAATCGTGGA
>Ga0326727_10025643_pt1 | contig 11032 bp, 5 predicted proteins | sample MB2enrmetagenome_FD_207643 | JGI IMG/M metagenome (GOLD analysis project Ga0326727, IMG submission 207643) | Lab enriched peat soil microbial communities from McLean, Ithaca, NY, United States - MB29MY | ecosystem: Environmental > Terrestrial > Soil > Wetlands > Peat | place: USA: New York... | reverse complement strand
TGTCATCGGCTCTGACACGGGAACTCCGGAGATGCAGAAGATCGCCGCCGCCATCAAGGAAGGCGCCGAGGCGTTCCTGAAGCGTCAGTACAAGACCATCTACGCGCTCTCCGTGGTGGCGGCGATCTTGATCTACGCCCTCTACCTCTTCCTGGGCAAGACCCCGGAACTGGCCACCAAGACGGTCATCAGCTTCCTGGCCGGCGCCATCTGTTCGGGCCTGGCAGGCTTCAGCGGCATGTTCGTCTCCATCCGCGCCAACTTGCGCGCGGCTTCGGCGGCGCGCACCAACCTGAATAAGGCGCTGCAGATTGCCCTGCGCGGCGGCGCGGTCACCGGCCTCTCGGTGGTGGCGCTCTCGTTGCTCGGCGTGGGCGGAATCTTCCTGCTCTTCGGCGGCATGGCCCATCCCGGCGATGTTCCGTATGAGATCGTCGGCTTTGGCTTCGGCGCCAGCTTTGTGGCTCTGTTTGCCCAGCTCGGCGGCGGCATCTACACCAAGGCGGCCGACGTGGGCGCTGACCTGGTGGGCAAAGTCGAAGTCGGCATTCCCGAGGACGATCCCCGCAACCCGGCGGTGATCGCTGATCTCGTCGGCGACAACGTAGGCGACTGCGCCGGCCGTGGAGCCGACCTCTTCGAGTCCACCGCCGCGGAAAACATCGGCGCCATGATTCTGGCCGTCGCTCTCTTCCTCAAGCTGAAGAGCATGCCCAATGTCCCGGCGGAAGCGCCTCTGCTGGCCATCTTCTTCCCCTTTGTGGCCCGCGCCTTCGGCCTCATCGCCTCCATCTTCGGCGTCTTCAGCGTCAAGCTGAAGAACGAAGATGAGGACGCCATGGTGGCCCTCAATCGCGGCTACCTGGTGACCACCATCCTGGCCGCCGGCGGATTCTGGGTCGCCGTCAAGTACCTGCTGGGCGATATTCCGGGAGCAAACTGGCAATGGTTCTTCTATGCCGGCCTCATCGGCATGGTCATGTCCTTCCTCTTTGTCTGGATTACCCAGTACTACACCGAGTGCCAATATCGTCCCGTGCAGTCGATTGCCAAAAGCTGCACCACCGGCGCGGCCACGGACATCATCACCGGCCTGGCCGTGGGCATGGAGTCCACCGCCGCGCCAGTGGTAGTGATCTCTCTCGCCATCCTGGGCAGCTTCTTCTGCGGCAAATTCGCGCTGCCCATGATCGACGGCACCAGCGCCGGCCTCTTCGGCACCGCCATCGCCACTATGGGCATGCTCTCCACCTGCGCCTACATTCTGGCCATGGACACCTTCGGCCCCATCACTGACAATGCCGGCGGCATCGCCGAAATGAGCAACCAGCCGGAAGATGTGCGCAAGCGCACCGACCGTCTGGACGCCGTGGGAAACACCACCAAGGCGCTCACCAAGGGCTATGCCATCGGCTCCGCGGCGCTGGCGGCCTTCCTGCTCTTCTCGGCGTACATCGACGAGATCAACGAACTGCTCATCAAGAAGCTCGGCGCTGGTGCTAATCAGTTGCTTTCCGTGGACATCAGCAAGCCGCCGGTCTTTGTCGCTTCGCTGGTGGGCGCGGCGCTGGTCATCCTCTTCAGCTCCTTCGCCATTCAGGCGGTGGGCAAGAGCGCCTACGCGGTCATCGAAGAAGTTCGCCGTCAGTTCAAGGAAGATCCCGGCATCATGCTGGGAACCTCGAAGCCCAACTACGGCGCGTGCGTCGACATGGTCACCAAGGCCGCGCTCAAGCAGATGGTCGTTCCCGGCCTCCTGGCCGTGGGCGTGCCCATCGGCGTCGGACTACTCTTCAAATTCTTCAACACCACCATTGATCCGACCCTGGCGGCCGAGTCCGTGGCCGGTCTGCTCATGGTGGGCACCATCAGCGGCATCCTCTTCGCCATTTTCATGAACAACGGCGGCGGCGCATGGGATAACGCCAAAAAGCTCATCGAAACCGGTGCCTACGGCGGCAAGGGCTCAGACGCCCACAAGGCAGCCGTGGTGGGCGACACGGTTGGCGATCCCTTCAAGGACACTGCCGGCCCGTCGATTCACGTGCTCATCAAGCTGCTCTGCACCGTCACCTTCGTCATGGCGCCGTTGTTCCTCTAGCGCCCGTAAACCACCCGTCAAGGTTGGCGGACAACCGATTCGACCCAGCGGCCCCAAGCGATCTCGCCTGGGGCCGTTTGGCGTTATGTCGTTGCTCCCTGAAGCAAGTCCCTGCGAGCGATAAGAAGGGTAGCCGGTAGTGTGGGTCTGATCACAAATCTTCCGAGCCCCATCCATCGCGTACTTTGCGATGGGTGGGATACCACAAACTCCCTGGCGCATAAGCGCCGTCTGTCGCGCCGCAGGCATTTTGGCAAAGTTGGCCAAAAAGCGTAGACTCAAGCCGAGGTGCACCATGCCCACTCGCAATGTCAGCCTGCCCGAAAAACTGGATCAGTTTATTACCGCCAAGGTCGAATCGGGAGAGTACGCCAACGCCAGCGAAGTGATGCGCACCGCCCTGCGCCTGCTGGAAAAGGAGGAGCGGGAGTACGAGGAGAAGATGATGGCGCTGCGGGAGGCGATTCATGAGGGGCTGGCCAGCGGAATTGCGGAATCGGGCGTTTTTGAACGACTCGACGTTTACATAGAAGAACTGGCGGCAGGGGAGGAAGAGTGCCGGCTTACAGCCTAGCAAGACTCGCGGAATCCGACCTCAAGTCCATCGTCCGATACATCATGAAGACCTGGGGTAGAGCCCAAACAATCCGGTACAGACAAGGCCTCCAGGATTGCTTCCAACTCCTGGCTGATAATCCATCCATCGGTCGAAGCTGCGATTCGATTCATCCAGGGTTGCGCCGGTTTGAGCATGGTAAACACGTCGTGTTCTATCTTGCACAACCTGACGAAGTCATGATCGTGCGCGTCCTCCACCAACAGATGATTCCAGCCAAATCGCATTTCGAGCAGTGACCGTCGGCGTGACCCCGTTCAGCCGATCTCACCCACTGAAATTAGCCCCGAATCTCCACACTTCCCACAGCCGCACCCTCAAAACTGCACCATTCCTGCGCCTTGTCCCCGGCCTCGTCGAGGACTAGGCTTGGGTTTTGAGGGTGGTGCCGGCACGGTCCCCAGGGCTTGCACCGGATTTGGGGCAGATCGGACAGCCGGAAACCCGCGCCCCGCAAGGGTCTTGGGAGCTTTCCACAGGCAAATGCCTTTATTTGCAAACTTGGTGCCCGAAACGTGAACAAAATACAAGATGTTGTGGTTTTATGTTGACATCCACCACCGACAGCGGTACTTTTTCATCTGCGGCCTTAAACGGGTTATAACGATCTCCGGTGTGAACGTTCCACTGAGAGGCTGCTGAGAACAGAGAACTCGCGGTACTTTTCAATCCCCGTTTCACGTTCTTTGAGCGATCTCTTCCCTGACTTCCTCCGGGCAGCCTTGCGCCGGAGAGGAGCCAAAGTTTCACAGTTTTATGCCGATTGAGAGGGTTTTTATGAATGAGGTCCAGTTTCAGTCTTCCGTCGCCGCCCAGCAGACTCCACAGACCCAGAGGGGCCTGATCTTCACCCGCCGCTTCACCACCGATGGCGTCTCCCCCTATGACGAGATTCAGTGGGAGCGGCGCACCGCCTCCATCGCCGATCAGAACGGCAACTGCATCTTCGAGCAGCAGAACGTCGAGGCGCCGGTGGACTGGTCAATCACGGCGACCAATATCGTGGCCTCCAAGTATCTGCACGGGCATCTGGGCACGCCGGAGCGGGAGACGGGGGTTCGCCAGATGGTCGCCCGCGTGGTTGAGACCATCCGCGACTGGGGTATGGCCGGAGGCTACTTTGCCACCCCCGGCGATGCGGCCATCTTCCACGACGAGCTAGCGCACATGCTGTTGACGCAGAAGGTGGCCTTCAACTCGCCGGTGTGGTTCAACGTGGGCTGCGACCGCCTGGAGCCGGAGGCGGACGGGCAGAACTGGCACTGGGATCCCTCGACCGGCGGCGTGAGGTACTCCGCCTCCGGCTACCGCAATCCCCAGTGCTCGGCTTGCTTCATCAACTCCGTGGACGATTCGCTGGACTCCATCCTCACCTTGGCCAAGACCGAGGGGATGCTGTTCAAATGGGGCTCGGGCACGGGAACCAACCTGTCGCCCCTGCGCGGATCGAGGGAGCAGTTGTCGGGCGGCGGCCAGGCCTCCGGTCCCTTGAGCTTCATGCGCGGCTTTGACGCTTTTGCCGGGGTCATCAAGTCGGGGGGCAAGACCCGGCGCGCCGCCAAGATGGTGATTCTGAACGTGGATCACCCGGACATCATTGATTTCATCGAGTGCAAGGCCAAGGAAGAGGCCAAGGCTTACTCGCTCATCAAGGCCGGCTACGACGGCTCGGGGCCGGATTCGGAGGCCTTCTCCTCCATCTTCTTTCAGAACGCCAACAACTCCGTCCGCGTCAGCGATGAGTTCATGCGCGCCTACGAGAACGATGGCGACTATACCACCTACACAGTGAAGGACCGCGAGCCGGTAGCTACCTACAAAGCGCGCGAGATCATGCGCAAGATCGCCGAGGCCACCTGGCTGTGCGGCGATCCCGGCATGCAGTTCGACACCACCATCAACCGCTGGCACACCAGCAAGAACACGGCGCGCATCAACGCCTCCAATCCCTGCTCGGAGTACATGTTCCTGGACAACTCGGCCTGCAATCTGGCCAGTTTCAACCTGATGAAGTTCGTGTCGCCGTCGGGCGTCTTCGACATCTCCGCCTACCGGCACTCCATCTCCGTGGTCATTACCGCCATGGAAATTCTGGTGGACAGCTCGGGCTATCCCACCGAGGCCATCGCCCGCAACTCCCACGACTATCGCCCGCTGGGTCTGGGCTACGCCAACCTGGGCGCGCTGCTGATGTCCATGGGCCTGCCCTACGACTCGGCCGCCGGCCGCGACATGGCCGCCGTGCTCACCGCCATCCTCACCGGCCAGGCCTACCTGCAGTCGGCCATTGTGGCCGCCAACTGCTCGCCGATCGCCTCGGCCACGCCGCTGACTGCCAGTGTCGATCACCAGGGTGGCGCTTGCCCCGGCTTCTACGTCAACCGCGAGCCCTTCCTGGACGTGATCCGCATGCACCGCGCCGAGGTCAACAACATCGGCCGGTCGCGCCAGAGCGGCGAGCCCTTCAACGTGCCTCAGCTCGACGCCCTCATTGACGCCAGCCGCGAGAGCTGGGATATGGCCCTGGTCTACGGCGAGCGCTACGGCTTCCGCAACTCCCAGACCACCGTCCTCGCCCCCACCGGCACCATCGGCTTCATGATGGACTGCGACACCATGGGCATCGAGCCGGAACTGGCGCTGGTCAAGTTCAAGAAGCTGGTGGGCGGCGGCAATTTCAAGATCGTCAACAGCACCGTTCCTGAAGCCCTCTTCAAGCTCGGCTATGAGACGGAGGATGTGAACGCCATCGTCAGCTACGTCGACGCCACCGGCACCATCGAGGGCGCGCCCGGCATCCGCCCCGAGCACCTGTCTGTCTTCGATTGCAGCTTCAAGCCGATCAAGGGCACCCGCACCATCCCTTACATGGGACATATCAAGATGATGGCCGCCGCGCAGCCCTTCCTCTCCGGCGCCATCTCCAAAACCGTCAACCTGCCTCACGAAGCCAGCATCGAGGAGATCGCCGAGGCCTACGCCGAAAGCTGGCGTCAGGGACTCAAGGCCGTAGCCATCTACCGCGACGGCTCCAAGGGAACCCAGCCGCTGAATACCAGCATGGATGCCCGGCATGAGCCCTCGATTCTGGATGCTGCCGGGGCGCGCGTGCTGGCTCAGATGGCCGCCGGACAACCTGGCGCAGAAGCTGATCTCAAGGCTCTTGAAGGCCGAATCGGAGAAAAAATCGAGGTTCCCGTCCAGTCCGTCCTCCTTGCCGCCGCCGCCTTCCAGCGCGCATTGGAAGAGATCGCCAAGGCTGCCGCCGTTCCCGTGCTCCAGCCCTCGGCCGCGCAGGACGCCGTCACCCCCGACGCGCAGGACCAGAACGGACCGCCCCGCGCCGTCCGCCACCGCCTGCCCGGCGAACGCGCCTCGGTCACCCACAAGTTCTCTCTTGGCGGCCACGAGGGCTACATTACCGTCGGCCTCTACCCCTCCGGGCAACCGGGCGAAATCTTCATCAAAATGGCCAAGGAGGGTTCCACCGTCTCTGGCATGATGGACTCCTTCGCCACCTCCATCTCCATCGCTTTGCAGCACGGTGTTCCCCTCAAGGTGCTCTGCGGCAAGTTCGCCCACACCCGCTTCGAGCCCTCCGGCTGGACCGGCAATCCGCAGATCGGCCTGGCCACCAGCCTCATGGACTACATCTTCCGCTGGCTGGATCTGCGCTTCCTCTCCGGCACCCAGTTGACGCTCTTCGCCGGCCTCGCTCCGCAGGCTTCGCAACTGCCCGCCTCGCCCAGCATGATCCCAGAAACCGAGCCGGAGCCAGGCTCGCTCTCGCAGAGTAACCTGGCCCATTTGGCCGAGGAGGTCGCCCGCCGTCTCAACCAGGTCAGCGGACCGGCGGGCGGCTTCGGCAACTCCGGAATGGGCCAAGCGGGCGGTGGCATCGCCCCCGATGCACAGGCCGCCTCAACCTACGCCGCCAGCCCCTCCCACGGTCCGCAACTCCAGGACCGCGGCATCTACCACGCCACCGACGCCATGCGCGAGATGTACGAGATGGGCGATGCCCCCAGTTGCCCCCTCTGCGGTGCCATCATGGTCCGCAACGGCTCCTGCCATCGCTGCATGAGCTGCGGCACCACCAACGGCTGCAGCTAAGGAATTATCACGGAGAGTCTAATGTCATGCGTGCCCCACCCTCGCCGCGTTTTTGTTTTTGCGGCTAGGGTGGGATAGCAAGCTGGTTCTAACCTTTCAACACCTCATCAATCGTCTGTATATCCACCAATCCCTTGCATCCATAAAGCACCGGCAGCACCTTGCCCGCCGGATGCGTCCGCCGCAGCTCGGCGACCTTCTCCGTGCCGCAGCGATAGGCAGGCAGATACATGCGGCCCAGCAGCGGATGCCGTCCCCAGGCACCGGAGAGCTTATCGGCGCGCTCTTCGGTGACCAGGAAATCACGCCGCAGCGTAGCCGCCACCTCTGTCTGCGGCTTGCCCTCGCCCCACGTCAGATACGACGACTGGTTTTTGGCATCATCCTGCAACAGCGCCAGCAGCACGCCGATCTGCGTCTCCTCGTCGGGCAACTGCTCGATCTCCGTAACCCCGTGCGCAATCAGAATCGCGTTGTTGGCGATTCCCTCAAACAGCGTTGCCGCGCGCGTGTTCATGGTCAGAATGGTAGCCTCGAAGCCCGCCATTCCGCGTACGTACAAATCCTGCAAGTAGGCGAAGGTGGTCACGTGACCCGGCACAACCTCATGGCTGATGAGCTGCTCAAACTCCGGATACGAAATCTGCAACGAAGCATTGATCTCGTAACTGGCCTCGTATTGCGGCGAGTCGTCGGGGTTGCGCGCCCGCCCAATATAATTCATCGATCCGGAAAACCACGCTTCCTTGATCGGCAGAAAGTTGATGTTGGCCCGCGGCACCCGCGCCAGCTCCGGCGGAAGATGTGGCAGTAGATGCTTTGCGCTGAGGTTGTCATAATGCGCGATCACCGCCGCGCTCAGCGCGCGCACCGAGGCCATGGGCACCACGCGTTCCCGCCGCCACGCATTGACGGCCTCCAGCAAGCTGCCCTTATAACCGGCCCGGCCCAGCAGCTCCGCCACCCGCTCGCGCTTCTTCTCCGGCTGCGAGGCTTCCGGCTTCCCGGCCGTCGCCGCATAGACGCAGCGCGCATACGGCACCGCATCGCCCTTGCCGGCTACCTCCATCGCCAGCTCCCACATCACATCCAGGCAATCCGCCATTCCAGTCAGATAGGCTTTGCGCAGAGCCTCCATCTTGGCTGCTTCCTCACGCACTCCGGCAATGGCCGCAGGCACATCCACCGCGCGCAGGTACTCCTCCACCGCCTCGCGATTCTTCACCGACACGCCGCCCGCCGCGCGCAGTTTCGCCGCCGCCGGATGCATGTACGCCTCGGGCAGCGGAAAATCGGAAAACCACGAATCGGCGATGAACCGCCCCGTGCCCGAGGGACACATCACGTCCCCGCCCCACAGCGTGTCAATGCCCAAAACCGCGTCAGCAATATACTTGTCCGCTTGATTCATCGCTTACACCCTTCCCTTCTTCACGGAATAAATCCACACATACAAACAAAGTCCCACAAACATCGCCACGGAAACCGATTGCGAAACCGGATCGTTCATGTAGAACGGCGTGGTGATCAGATCCTCACGATACCAAGGGAAAAGATGCAGCGCCGCGCCCAACACTCCTCCCAGCGCGCCGCCCGCCATCAATCCCGATGCCAGAATCACCCCACGCTCGCGAATCCTACCGCCATCTTCGCCGCCCGTCTTTTCCGACTTTTTGTTGATGAGGTGCGAGAGGATTCCCCCCGCCAGCACCGGCGCGGTCAGCTCCAGCGGCAGGTAAATTCCCAGCGCGAAAACCATCGACGATTTGCCCAGCATCTCCAGAACCAGTGTGATGATTGCGCCGATGCCGAAGAGCATGTAGGCCACCGGCTGATTGTTCATGAATCCCACCACCAGGGCCTTCATGATGGAAGCCTGGGGAGCGGCCAGAATCTGCCGCGCGTCTCCCGGCGCGGCCTCGCCGAACTGATAGACGTGGGCCAGCAGGATGATGGTCAACCCGGCGGTGATGGCGGCAGCGATCACGCCGATGAACTTCACCTTCTCCTGCGCCGCAGGCGTGGAGCCGAGCCAGTAGCCGGCCTTCAGGTCGGTAATGAACTGCCCCGAGACGCACAGCGCGGTGCACACCATCCCCGCGATGGCCATCACAAAGAACATTCCCGTCGTTCCCGAAAGCCCAAAGCTCAAAAGCACCACACAGGAGATGATGATGGTCAGCATGGTCATGCCGGAGGCCGGATTATTAGCCGTGGTGGCGATGGCGTTGGCGGCCACCGAGGTAAAGAAAAACGAAAACAGCAACGTCAACGCCAGGCCCAGCGCCAGCACCGTCCAGGAGACCTGCAAGCGCCCAAAGAAAATCGCCACCGCCAGCGAGCTGACAACCACGCCAAGAAGAATGGAGACAATGGAAATATCGCGGTCGGTGCGCTCCGGTGCCGCCGCCTCGCCGTGGCGAAAGGTGCGCAGCGCGATGCTGAACGATCCCGCCACCACGCGCAGCGACTTCAAAATGCCCAGGATGCCCGCCGTGGCAATGGCGCCTACGCCGATAAAGCGCACGTAATTGCGTACGATCTCCGCCGCGGTCATCTTGGCGATGGGAATGGTGGAGGGGTAAACAGCGGCGTCGATGTGGCTGCCGAAGTACCAGATCAACGGCACCAGCACAAAGCTGGTCATCACGCTTCCCGCGCAAAAGACCAGGGCGCTGCGTATGCCCATCACGTAGCCCAGGCCCATGATGAAGCTGATGGCGTCGAATTTGAAGGCCATGCGTCCGCGCTCGGCAAGCGTTCGGATCACCGGCACAAACTGCAAGTCGACATGCTCCTTCCACACGTGAAAGGTGGAGACAAAAAAGTCGTAAACCGCGGCAATGGCGGTAGCCTGCAGCAGCAGTTTGGCCTGCGCCCCACCCTTCTCGCCGGTCACCAGCACCTCGGTGATCGCCGTTGCCTCGGGAAAGGGCAACTGCCCGTGCATCTCGCGCGCAAAGTAGCGGCGCAGCGGAATCAGAAAAAGCACGCCCAGGCAGCCCCCGGCGAGGCAGATGAAGATGGTCTGCACAGGGTGCGGGTCCAGGTGCAGCGTGTACAGCGCGGGAATGGTGAAGATGGCGCCCGCCACCACGCTGCCTGACGCGGCTCCGATGCCGGTGATGATCACATTTTCCAGCAAGCTGGTGCGGCGCTTGTAAACGCGCGCCAATCCGATGGCCAGAATCGAGATGGGGATGGCGGCCTCCATCCCTTGCCCCACCTTCAGCCCGGAGTAGGCCGAGGCGATGGAGAAGATCACGCACAGCAGCACGCCCCAGGCGACCGCGCGCAGCGTCATTTCCGGCTCTTTGGCCTGCGCGGGAATGATGGGCTGGTAAGATTCGCCGGGTTTCAGCGGCAGGTAGGCGTTTTCTGGAAGGGAGTTGGTTTCGTTCTCGGTCATCGGTCTATCATCCCCTGTGCCGGGCAGTTTGTCCGGCACCGCCGGGTCCGGGTCTGAGGCGACCTGACGAATGCACCTTCAAACCAGCCTCCCGGCTCATTTCGACCCGCAATACACCATACACTCTACCAATGCACAGGAGTCAAATCAGGCAGGATCACGGGAATGGCTTGAGATGCTGGCTTCAGAATGAGTGGAGTTATGGCTTGCGGCCGGATGCAGGGGCCTTGGTCACGGCGGCCGGCTTGCGCAGCGGCACAATCGCCCCGGCGCCGGGCGCGGCCTGCTGGAAGCGCGCCAGCATCTCGGTGCGCACGTACTCCACAAAGCTCTGCATCTGCCGGTTCATCTCCTCCATACGCTCGCGCATTTGCAGAATGATGGCCATGCCGGCGATATTGACGCCCAGGTCGCGCGCCAGGCTGAGGATAAACTCCAGCCGCTCCAGATCCTCGTCGGTGTAGAGCCGTGTGTTGCCCTCGGTGCGCGAAGGCTTCAGCAGCCCCTCGCGCTCATAGAGGCGCAGCGTCTGCGGATGAATCTCGTACATCTCGGCCACCGCCGAGATCATATACGCGCCCTTCGATTTGCGTTTTGCGGCCATCAGATCACCAGTATAAACATTGAGTGATTAGTGCGCGACTGGCATGGAGAGTACTTTCGCACATCGGTCGCTCGATATCAAATCGAAATTGCCAGTGTATTTCTGGAGTTGAAGAAATACGTCGTCTTCAGTCACGGATGGCTTCAACAGCATGATAGACAAAAGGACTACTTTATCTTTGACCAGGGT